>Ga0335078_10007508_pt1 | contig 16166 bp, 15 predicted proteins | sample Lox_Sample_32_FD_206711 | JGI IMG/M metagenome (GOLD analysis project Ga0335078, IMG submission 206711) | Soil microbial communities from Loxahatchee National Wildlife Refuge, Florida, United States - Lox_Sample_3.2 | ecosystem: Environmental > Terrestrial > Soil > Wetlands | place: USA...
GCTCTTCGCCGAGCAGGATCAGATGCAAGGTGAGGTGTGGCTCACCAACACCACCGGTGCCGATATCGGGATCAGCGGCGGAAGCGTCCTGGTCGACTTCTCCCCGCCCGAGACCGGCGCCATTGCCTTCCCCTCCGGCGCGGCGGTGCCGGCCGGAGCGACCAAGCGCCTGGCGCTCAGGATGGCCGTCCGTCCGGTCGCCTCGCCAGGGAACTACACGGCCACCATCACGCTCGACACGGCGGCGGGAACCCAGACGATCCCGGCCACCGCGGTAGTGGCCAGCGTGTTTCTTCCCGTGGTCGGTCCCAGCAAGCTCACGTTCGCCGGCGTGACCTCCTCCGCGACGCTGAACGGCAGCGTCGTGGTCAGGAACCGGGGCAACGTCCCGGTCGTGGTGAATACCATTCCCGACGAGACTCTCGTCGAGGTGGTGATCCTGCCCTTCGTGCTCACCATTGGCGCCGGCGGCAGCGTGTCGGTGGAACCAGCTCCGGGGACGTCAGCGGGAGGTACCGTCACGTTCACGAACGACACCCCCACCGTCGACCCGGGAGACTGGGCGCAGGTGGATTTCGCTCTCACGACGCCGGCTGGCCTGGCTGCCGACCGCCATTTCCGGATTCTGCCCCGGATCGCCAGCCAGCGATTCGTCGTTGACCTACTGACCTGAACTGCTAACAGGAGATCTTCCGATGTACGGGACAATAGCCCAACGTCACTGCGGGCCGCGCATTGCCGACGCGCCCATCGGACCCAAGCCGTACTGGGGGTGGTCACACCGCAACCAGCGCATGGAGTTCATGGACCTCCCGACTTATATGGAGTCCTTCCGGCAAGGGTATGACGCTGCGTACGGGGACCTGCTCACGCGCATGCAGCAACTCGGCTGGCCTACCGGAGGTATCCCGGGAGCGTACGGACCGCCCACCGGAGGGGCTCCTGGATCGGTGAGCGCGCCGCAGTCGCCCGCCCCCTGGGGACCAGGGTCATGGCGTGACTGGCATGGCCACCACCACGGACACCACCACTACGGACATCAGTGGCACGAGGCTCATGAAGGCGAGCGCCACGGGTGCGGGTGCGAGCACGCCCGAGACCGGGACTGCGGGTGCCGCCACGATCGGGAACACCATGGTTGTGAGCACGACCATGGGCCGGGACACTGCCGGTGCCGCAGCCGCTGTGAATGTTGCGTCATCGATGCCGACATCCTCGTCTACGGCCGCTGCGGCGAGATCCGCGTCGTGCCTATCGAGGTCGACAACGATTCGCGTAAGGTCCGCGAGAACGTGGAGGTCCAGGTCAGCGACGTCCGCTCGGGCAGTGGAAAGGTGCTGGCCTGGCCCACCCTCATCCAGCCAGAGGGCCCCCTGACCCTCGAGCCGTGCCGCACGACCAGGCTTGAACTGCTCGTGCAGATAGCGTGCGGCCAGCGCGGCGAAGGCAGCCAGGCTGCGTCCGGTGGCGCGGAAGACGCGTCGGACAACCAGGACGCGGCTGCGGGTCACGACGCGCCCGCCGACGCCTTCGCGGCCTTGGCCGCGCAACGGGATCCCGGCTCCGATGTGGATCGGTGCGAGGTCGGCTACACCACTGTCCGGCTCGAGGGGTGCCTCATCCGCCCGATCGTGGTGGCGATCGCCGCGCTCCCGCGCGGATGCGAGAGCTACCGGGTCGGCTGCTCATGCTCGTGCTGCCGCTGAGGCCACCCGCCGCACCCGCCGGCGCGGCGTCGGCCCTTTGGTAGTGCTGGCGGCGATGCCATGCCCCCGGACCGGGTCGAGCGCCTGCAGCGCCTCGAGCGGGTGAACCTGGAGCGTTCGTCTGCCACCACCGCGGGCCTCCAGCGTCTTCTGTCAGAACTAGCCGGTGCGTCTGCTCGGCCCGGCCTTCTGACCAAGCTGTCTCGCATCGGACAGGAACAAACGTCACTGGCCTACCAGCAGCTGACCGAGGCCGGCATCCGTTTCATCTGGCGGACGACGCATCTGGCGCTCGCGCACCGTGACGACTACCTATCCGGGCTCTCGCCCGACCGGGTCCCGGCCGCCGCCCCCCCGCCCATGCCGCTCCCTGCCAGCGAATACGATCCAGCTCGATGGATCGGCTGGTACCAGCTCTTCGCGGCGTGGGCTGCCGAGCAGCAAGCGCGGTCGGCGATGTTCTATCGCGCCCTGGCCGATGAGGTGGCGGCCGGACGCCTGGCTCCCGACGCGGTCCAGTCGTCTGCGCAGGCGTTCGTCAAGGCCCGCCACGAAAGCTATCTCGTGGAGATGGCTGAGCTGTACGCCGAACTGGTATCCGACATCCTCGATGTGGCAGGCGGCTGCCTTGACGTTCTCACCACGGCAATCGCCGACGGGCCGATCGCACCGCACGTCGTGCTCGAGGTCCGCGGCCCGGCGGCCGGGACCGTCACCACCGGCCTGCTCATCGAGAACGCGCATAGCCAAGCGGCGAACGTGACGTGCCTGGCCGCTCCCGCCGGGGAGTTCGGTCTCACCGTTTCACCGGTCACCATGCAGCTGGAAGCGGGGGAGTCCCGGCGGCTGGCCGTGCAGGTCGCCCTCCCGGCTGTGGCGCCTTCCGGGCTTTCCCTCGCTGGCCGGATCACCATCCGCGGCCACGGCGAGATGGACCTTACAGCTGCGGTGCACGCCCGAGTCGACCCCGCCGGACCGCCGCAGGACTCGACGCAGCTGCCGTGACCCGCGGTCTGGATTCGCGTCGGCCGTCAGCGTGCCGATTGCCCCGATCGGTATCCCGAATGGGCTGGGAGCTACCGCCGGAACCGCCGGTCCCGTCCGGGCTGGCAGGAAAGGTAGCCATGCCCGCCACCCCAGGTACGCCCCTGCTGCCCGCGCCGGAGATTCCCGTCCGGAGATCAAATGGACCGAACGAGGGACCGGTCACGTTTTACCGCCGGGCATTACTTCACCCGCGTAGGCGATATGGACCCGCGCGAGCTGGCCGTTCGAGGTCCGGACCGTAAACATGGCCCCATCCGTACTTGACAAAGGTTCCGGCTACGGACAGAGCTGGCCTGCGAGCGTGATCGGAACGCCGGGTCGCTGAGTTCCCCTGCCGATTCTGGCCCATCCGATGCCGATCGGCGTGCCGTCGCCCGGACAGCGCGGTAGGTCCTGATCTGCATGAGGTCCGCGGTAACCCAAGGTGGCCTGGTGAGGACCAAAGACCCATAACCGGCCTGCTGACTTCGAAGTCTCTAGATCAGGAGGCGAGTTCAATGAAGAAGTCATTTGCTACCGCATGCGGGGGGCTGCTGATCGTGGCGCTTGCGGCCGGGTGCGGGACAACGCAGCCGCCGTCAGCGGCCCGTTCGCCCGCCCGTTCGCCCGTTTCGTCGTCATCGGTGTCCCGGCCGGCATCGCGCGCTCCGGCAACCGCCGCGCCGGGCGGCATCATGCAGCCACCGGGCGGCCCGGTTCCGGCCGGGTTCAGGGCCGCGTCCGTCACGTTCGTCTCGACCCGCGAGGCCTTCGTGCTAGGCACAGCGCCGTGCAAGCACGCGCCGTGTACCTCGATTGTCCGCACCCTTGACCGTGGCGTGAGCTGGCGTGGGCTCCCGGCGCCTGTTGTGCCGCTCGGCGAGGCTTATACCAGCAGCGGGCCGGCCGTGTGGGGCATCCGGTTCGCGACGCCGGAGCACGGGTTCGTGTTCGGCAACGGGCTGTGGGTGACCACCGACGGCGGTGAGCATTGGCCGGCCGTGGGCTACCCGGGCGGTGCGATCTTGTCGCTGGAGATCATCGATCACCAGGTGCTGGCCGTGACCGCACGCCACGGGCCGGACGGGCTGACCGGATGGACGCTGTGGCGCCGTGCGCTCGGCGGCGGGCCGTGGGTCCGGATGACGGCGCTGGCCTTCAATTCTGGTGCCGGGGGCATCGCTGCCCAGGCCGGGGTGGCGGCGGTCGTGGACGGCTCGTCTGTCCTGGTCAGCACCAATGGCGGCCTGACCGTCACCAGGCACGCGACCCCGTGCCCTGCGGCCGGCAGCCCGTTCCCGGTGGTCACTTCGGTCGCGGTGGAGGCTCCGCACGGGCTGGCCTTGCTGTGCACCGGCCAGGGCTATACCGGCCACACCGATAAGACCGTCTACGTGAGCGGCGATCTCGGCGCGACCTGGAAGCTGGCAGGCCACCCGGCCAGCGCCGGTGACGGCGGCATGATCGCCGCCTCGGCCCCCGGGCACCTGACCATCGCCACCACCAGCGCAGCGAGCTGGCTGTACTACTCCGCAGGCAACGGCAGGACCTGGCGGACGGTGGTCACCTACCCCGACGGCGGCCAGGGCTGGAACGACCTGGGGTTCACCACCATCCGTGACGGCGTGGTCATCCACGGGCACCCGTACTACGGTGACATGCTCGGACAGCTGCTGCTGACAGACAACGGCGGGCTGACCTGGCACGCGGTCACGTTCTGAAATCGGAGCGGACCGACATTGAGACCGGCGGTCGACAGCAGGCTGAGTGACCACGGGAGCCACCGAGAACGCGCACACTCCCGCCTTACAGCCATGATCACTGCGAGTCGGGGAAGATGTCAGCCGCCTGGGCTTACTGCCGGCTGAGTATGCGGGCGGCGCCAGCTGCGATGGTTGTTGCCAGTACCGATCCGGCGGCTGTCAGGAAATATGAGAACCATTGTTCGGGATCATCGCGGAGGATCTCGATGCGGGCATGGCTGAGATCCACGGTTCCCTGAATCGGCTCTGCCGGCCGGAGCGAAAGTTCGCCCGCCTGCAGCCCTCGGGCATCTAGCGCGTGGTCCCCAGGGCGGGTAATCCGGATACGGTCCAGGTCTAGGCGGTTGCGGATACGGGCTCCGGTTAGCCCGATCCTGCCAAGGAAGCTGGCATCGCGGCAGAACATGTCTGCGGCGATTTCGGTGCCGGACAGCAGGAGGGCGACATCGGCCGGGTTCTCCAGCCGTGCGCCCGTCAGGACCAGGCGCTGGCCCACGCGGCCGGTTGTCATGCGCACCATCCCGTGCGCGTGCGTCCGGTCTAGTCGCAGCGTGCCGTCAATCATTGCTCCGTCCGCTACCAGCGCTGGCTGAGCTCCTCCTGAGTCGAGCTGGGCGCCGGCGAGATTAAGCCCGCTGGCGATTCGCGTGAAGACCAGGCTGATCTGCCCTTGGCAGGTCAGGCCGGAGGCGTCGCAATCGCCGATTGCGGCCCGATCCAGGACGAGGGCCATTTTGCCCGGGTTGCATAGCTCCGCCTTGCGCAGAGCGAGGTTAGCTCCCAGCCGGGCGCCGACCAGCAAGACCCTGCCAAGAGCAGTAAATCCCGCCGTGCAGAACATGCCACCGCTGACTACGAGGCCGCCCGCGCTCAAGGCAGTGCCGGCCGGATTGTTCAGCCGGGCACCGGCCAGCTCGACGCGGGTGACGCTTGTATCGTGCAGGACCGTCTCTCCGTCAACGTGCAGACAAAGCCGCCCACACCCGGCCCGCGTCGGGCACCGGATCGGTCGTCGCCCATGCGACCGGTTCCCCCAGGCCGTCATTGCTGTGGATCCTGCGACCGGCCGGCAGCCGGATCGTGCCGATCTGTACTCCACCATCCGCAGGCACATCAGCTGTGGTCATGGATAGCCCTTCGTGCGGAGTCCGTCGGCAAATCCAGGGACCGGGGGAATTTGTTGCTCACCTGCGTATCACGGCCCGGGACGTGGGGCTCTGTCTGGGCAGGAAGGGCCGGCTGGGCTGTGGCAGCGGTTGTCGCGCCCGCCCGCTCCGGCCGATCGCGAAGCCAGCGGGCCATCATGCCGGTGCCCGGCGGCTGGGCGGTGACGTCCAAGCGCGCGGCCGGGGTGAGCCATCAGGTGAGATCTGCCGTAGAGCCGGTCAGGGACGTGCCGGAGGGGGAGGGGACCCGATGAGCGTGTCGTCATTGGCTGCTGGCCGGGCGGCAAGGCGCCGCCAGCCCGGGCCGGGCCCGCGGCCTGACGGGGAGTTCCGCCAGATCCTTGGCGATGGCGAAAACGGCGGCGAGCCGGTTACCTGGCAGGTCGAAGTCTTCCGGCCCCGGCCCGGGGAGGTGGTCACCCGCGTGGTCACCCGCGAGGACAGCTGTGGCCGCCGCCGCTGGAGCCAGTTCTGCAACGCTCCCGCCGAGGATGACAACGTTCCCGCCGGGGATGAATGTGACGTCATCTGGCCGACATGGCCGGCCAGGTCACAAGATGAGGCCGCCGCATCACCCTCGCCGCTGGCCGATGTGCAGGAGTACTGGCGCACTGTAGGGAACCGGCTGCGGGATTCCGCGAAGTGGACGGCGGTTGTCCTCGGGGCTGCCCTGGCGACGGTGATCGGCACCTCACCGCTGGCCGGGATGAGGGAGCACAGGCCGCAGCCGATCGCCATCGTCCTGGGGGCCGCGGGGCTCGTCTTCCTCGGCGTCACCATGCTCTTGGTCTTGCAGGTCATGCGGCCGCAGTCGGTGTCCTTCGACAATGTGCAGAAAGCCGGGAAGGGGAAGTGGTGGCTTCCGCTTCCGCAAACAGCGCTCTGCAAGTGGCGGACGATCGTCGAAAAGCAGCAGGACCTGTACTTGCCGTGCGGGGTCAGATGCCTGACCGGCCTGCGTCAATCGATGATCGTCGAAGAAGTGACCTTGGTGGCGCTGTCGCGTGCCGCCAGGAACGCGCGCGATCAGGCAGCTCGCGAGAAATTCTGCCAGGCTCAGGCCGCCCGGGCCGCCAGGCTGCTGGAGTTGCGGGCCGCAGCTGCCATGGTCGCGTCGGTCGGGGAGTACTACACGCTGCGGTACCGCAGCAGCTTGGCCACCTACGGCGGGATCTTGTGCGGCCTGCTGGCGACGGCGGCCATCGTCCTTGCCTTCGCGTGGCCATTGCAGTGATTCCCGGCCCGCCCCGGGCACACATCCCAGTAGGGGTCTCAGCCCCGGCCTGGCAGCCGCCGCTGGTCACGTGCGCAACCTCGCCGGCATGATGACCCGCCGGGCATATGGCTGCTGCCCGGTCATCTCTGCCCCCGCGAAGAGATGTCATGGTCGGCAGCCACGCTATCCAGCCCTGCCTGCGCCAGCTTCGGCGCGCCTGCGGCGGTCGCCGCGGCCAGGTGATCCCACAGCTCGCGGACGCCGCTGGGGTCGTGCCCGCGCGTCCACGGCAGCGGGTATTCCGGCCGCGGGCGCCGGTCGTGCCAGAACCGGCCGCTGCCCAGCCGCTCAGGCGGCATGGCGGCGAGCCAGACGATGGTGCCGGCTCCTTGCTCCGGTGTGAGCAAGATCGGCCGGGTGACCCGGTAGAAGCCCGGCAGCGCGGCGGCGACACCGGGGGTGTTCACCCAGCCCGGGTGCAGGGCGTGGAACGCGATACCGGTCCCGGCCATCCGCCGCGCCCACTCCCGGCTCAGCGCCACCTGCGCCCGCTTGGCTTTCGCGTACGCGGTGACGCCCCGGTAGCGCGACCTTGGCATCTGCAAGGTGGCCAGATCCAGGCGCTGGGTGTACATCCCGCCGGAGGAGACGGTGATCACCCGGGAGGGGGCGGCGGCGAGCAGCGCCGGCATCAGCAGGCGGGTCAGCAGGAACGGCGCGATCACCTGGCCCAGGACCGTCAGCTCGGTCCCGGCCGCGTCCGTGCGGAACTGCGGGTGGATGGCTCCTGCGTTGTGGATGAGCACGTCGAGACGGTCATGGCCGGCCCGGAATTGCCTGGCGAAGTCCCGTACCGCGTCCAGGTCCTCCATGTCCGCCAGTCCGTAGCTGATGCGCGTGCTGCCGGATTCGGCGGCGATGCCGCGCCGGGCCCGCTCTGCCCGGGCCCGGTCCCGGGCCAGGAAGTGAACCGCCGCCCCCTGCCGGGCCAGGGCGACCGCTGCCGCGTACCCGATCCCGGAGGTGGCTCCGGTGATGATGACGACCTTCCCGTCAACGGCGGGAGGCTCACTGGCGGTGAACTCGGGCAGCAGCCGGGACCGGACGGCCAGCCCGATCCGGGAGAAGCCCGGGACCACGCAGGCCTCCAGGGCCGCGTCTACCGCCTGCCCGAAGCCCGTCACGGCCTGCCGCCCGCCGGCTTGGCCGCCTCGCCAGACCGGGCCGGCGTCGCCGTCCGGGTACCGCGACCCGGCGGGCGCCGGGCCGTCGCGTGGTAGCGGGCCATCTATGTACTCCTCTTCTTCGTTCTTGGCTGATCCGGCGCGTTCCTGGTCACGCGCGAGGTCCCTGGCCTGCCGCCGGCGGGCGCCCCGCCTGGGCCAGCAGGTCGCGCAGGCTGTCACCGGGGCGGCCCGCGAGCACGTTCAGGTCCGGGCGGCCGGCGGCGACGAACCGTGTCTCCTCCTGCGCATGCCTGGCTCCCTCGGCGGTCGCGCTGGAAAGGACGACCAGGCTGGCGCTGACCTGATCCACGAGCCGGGCGACCTCCGCCGCCGGCAGGTCGCTGGCCAGGTGATGGACGAGCCAGCGATCCTCCCGAAGGCAGGCCGCGGCCATGAGCGCGGGCAGGCCGTGCCGTTCTCCGGGCGGGGTGGCGACGACCGCCATGCCGCGGGGCCGCCCGGCCGGCTGCCTGATCTGCGAGGCGAGCAGCCGTTCGCAGATTGCGCTTGCCCGGTGCTCCTGGGCGATGGAGACCCGGCCAGCCGCCCACTCGTCGCCAACCCGGCGCAGCGCCGGCGCGATGACCTGCTCGCACAGGTCAACGATGCCCACCCCGGACACCAGCCGCCGTACTTGATGACGGGCCCGCGTTTCCTCGCCCCCGGTGATCGCCGTATAGAGCGCCTGCGCCTGGGCTGCCCAGTCCCGGACGCGGACGGGCCGGCGCGGCTCGTATCCTTGCCGCCGCCGCGCCGCCAGGGCCTGCACCCCGGCGTCGCCGACCTCATAGCCCCGCCCGGCTTTGCGGGCCGGCAGCGTGCCGTCGCGCGCCCAGGCGTAGGCCGTCTGGTAGTGCACGCCCAGCGCCTCCGCTGCCTCGCGCAGGTCCATCCGGCCTCCTGGTTCACTCGCTCAGAAATTTTAGTGTATTTTAGTCTTGTTTTCTAGCGCATAAGCATTCGTGCCGTTTCACAGCCGGGCCAGCGGCGAGATGGCGCGGAGGCGTACCCGGGCGCAGCGGGGGACGTCCGGGTGCGCAAGACCACCACCGGGCGGCGCCGGCTACCCGGGGAGACCGAACAGGGGACATGGCGGCATGACGATCGGGCAGCATTTCACGGGCGGCGCGGCGTCAGCGCCGCGGTCAGCCCGGCCGCAGGTGGCCGTGGTCGGCGCGGGCGTGGCCGGCCTGACCGCCGCCCATCTGCTGCAGCGCCGGTACGACGTGACCTTGTACGAGGCGCAGGGCCGCCTCGGCGGGCATGCGCACACCCACGACATCGTCGCCGGAGACGGCCGTCTGCTGGCGCTGGACAGCGGGTTCCTGGTGCACAACACCAGCACCTACCCCAATCTCATCCGCCTGTTCGCCGAGCTCGGGGTCGCCACCCGCGACACTGAGATGAGCATGTCGGTGCGCTGCGAGGGCTGCGGGCTCGAGTACGCCGGCTCGCGCGGCCCGCTCGGGCTGTTCCCGACGGTGGGCTCGGTTGCCCGGCCGGAGTACCTGGCCGCCCTGGCCGCGGTCCCGGGTTTCTACCGGGACGCACGCCGTCTGCTCCGATCTCCCGGCCACGAACCGCTCTCGCTGGGCGAGTTCCTGCGCCAGGGCGGGTACCGGCGCTACTTCGTCAGCCACTTCGTCATCCCGCTGGTGGCCGCTGTCTGGTCATGCCCGCCGGCGGACGCGCTGGGCTACCCGGCCCGGTACCTGTTCGAGTTCCTCGACCACCACGGGATGCTGCGGGTCGCCCGCTCTCCCGGATGGCGCACCGTCACCGGCGGTTCGCGGACCTATGTCGAGCGGATCGCCAAGCAGCTCACGACTGTCGCGTCCGGGGTGCCGGTACGGGCCATCCGGCGGGTGCCCGGCGGGGTGGACGTTCACGACGGCGACGGGGGCGCCCGTCACTTCGCCCGTGCCGTGGTCGCCACGCACCCCGACGAGGCGCTGCGCCTGCTCGATTCCCCCACCGCCGCCGAACGGGACGTGCTCGGCGCCTTCCGGTACACCTCCAGCGAGGTTGTGCTGCACACCGACGCCGCTCTGCTGCCCCGGGCCCCGGCGGCTCAGGCGTCGTGGAACTACCTGCTGCGTGACTGCGCGGCCACGGCCGCGAGCGTGCACGTCAGCTACCACCTGAACCGGCTGCAGGGGCTGGACGAGGCGACTGACTACCTGGTCACCCTCAACGCGCTGGACCGGGTGCGGCCGCAGCGGGTGCTGCGGCGCATGACCTACGGCCACCCGGTCTATGACGAGCGGTCCGTCGCGGCCCAGCGGCGCCTTGCTGAACTGAGCACGCCGGTGATCGCCTACGCGGGCGCCTACCACGGCTGGGGGTTCCATGAAGACGGCTGCCGGTCCGGCATCGAGGCGGCGCGGACCCTCGGGGTGGACTGGTGACCGCCGCGCTGTACCCGTGCGAGATCACCCACGTCCGCACCCGCCCGATCCGGCGCGCGTTCCGCTACCGCAGCTACCTGTGGCTCGTTGACCTGGACGACCTGCCGCGGGTGCCGCTTGCGCTGCGCCTTTTCGCCGGGTTCCGGTCCCGCGACCATCTCGGCGACCCGGCCTGCTCAATTCGCGCCAACGTGGACGCCTACCTGGCCCGCCAGGGCATCAGCCTGGCCGGCGGCCGGGTGCTCATGCTCGGCCACGCGGCCGTGCTCGGCTACGTCTTCAACCCGCTCACCGTGTTCTGGTGCCACCACGCCGACGGCACCCTGGCGGCGGTCATCGCGGAAGTCCGCAACACCTACGGCCAGCGGCACGCGTACCTGCTGCACCCGGACGGCCGCGGCCGCGCGGAGGCGGACAAGGACTTCTACGTCTCACCGTTCCTTCCGGCCGCCGGCCGGTACCGGCTGCACCTGCCCCAGCCCGCCGCCACCTTGCGCCTCAGCGTCACCTTGCACACCGGCGGCCGGACCGTGCTGGCCGCCAGCGTGACCGGCAAGCGCCGCACATACACCCCGCGGCGCCTGCTCGGCTGCGCCCTGCGTCACCCCTGGGTCACCGCCCAGGTGACGGCCCTCATCCGCTGGCAGGGCATCAGGCTTGCCGCCCGGCGCCTGCCGATCACCCCCCGGCCCGCCCGCGACGCCCAGGAAGGTGTCCAATGACAACCACAGCCGTCTCCCCGCCCTTGCCGGACGCCCAGGCGCTGCACCCCGCACCAGGCGTGCACCCGGCGGTCCCGGCCGTTCCGCTCGGCGCCGCGGGCCTGGCCCGCGCCGCGGTGGCACGGGCGTTCCTCGGCCGGGCCGCCGCCCGCCTGCCCATCCGGATCCAGGCCCCCGACGGCAGGCTGTCCGGCGCCGGCGGCCCCAGGTCCCCGGTCCTGGTGATCCGCGACCAGGATGCTTTCTACCGGCGCCTCGGCTCGGGCACCGCCGGGCTCGCCGAAGCCTACATGACCGGAGCCTGGGACTGCGATGACCTGCCCGGCCTGTTCACCGTGCTCGCCAGCAACGTCACCACACTCGTCCCGGCACCGCTGCAGGCGCTGCGCCGCTGGTACATCCCGCGCCGGCCGACCGCCGAGGACGCCACCATCGAAGGAGCACGCCACAACATCCAGCGGCACTACGACCTGTCCGATGACCTGTTCGCCGCCTTCCTTGACCCCAGCATGACCTACTCGAGCGGCCTGTTCGCCCCCGGCGACAGCATCGCCGACGCGCAGCGCCGCAAGATCGATGCCCTGCTGGACCGCACCGGGGTGGGCCAGGCGACCTCAGTGCTGGAGATCGGCACCGGCTGGGGCGAACTAGCCATCCGCGCCGCCGCCCGCGGCGCCCAGGTCACCACGGTCACCATCTCACCATCACAGTGGCGAACGGCCCGCCGCCGTGCCGAAACCGCCGGCGTCGCGGACCGGGTGGACGTGCAACTGCGCGACTACCGCGAAGCCGCCGGCAGCTACGACGTGGTACTCAGCGTGGAAATGATCGAGGCGGTCGGCGAGCGCTACTGGCCCTCCTACTTCACCGCCATCGACCGCCTGCTGGCCCGCGGCGGCCGAGCCGGGCTGCAGGTGATCACGATGCCGCACGACCGGATGCTCGCCACCCGCGGCGGCCACACCTGGATCCACAAATACATCTTCCCGGGCGGCCAGATCCCGTCCCTGCAGGCGATCACCGACACCCTGCGCGAGCACACCAGCCTGCGCGTGACCGCCGATTACCCCATGGGACAGCACTACGCCCGCACGCTGGCCGAATGGCGCAGCCGGTTCGCCAGCGCCAGCGGCCAGGTACGGCAACTCGGGTTCGGGCCGGCGTTCCAGCGCATGTGGAACCTCTATCTCGCCTACTCCGAAGGCGGCTTCCGCTCCGGCTACCTCGACGTGCACCAGCTCGTGCTGGAGCGCAACTGGTGACGGCTGCACGACCTCGCTGCCCGCAGCCTCGCCCCAGGCCGCCAGCCGGCCCGGCATGACCCTGCCAGCCGGTGCCGCAGGACAATAGTCGGTTGCGCTCGTGACGTTCGGCTCTACTGACTCGCGTCACACGGCCGCATCTTGCGGGCAGGTGCCGGGATCAGGCGTTGGTTAGATTCCGGGGGTGGCATGAAAGGGCACTACTTCATCGGTCACTCCCGGGCCGATGCTGCAGCGGGGCGGGCGGGCGCGGGCGTCGTCGAGCCCCGCGTGGTGTCCGCCTTCGCGGTCGGGCCAGTGCTCATCGTACTCGTCGCGAAGTGCGCCATGAACTTCGCATTCGCCGGCCGGTACGGCTGGCAGCGCGACGAGCTGTACTACGCGGTCGCCGGGCGCCACCTGCAGGGCGGGTATGTGGAGTTCCCGCCGGTGACGGCGCTGCTCTCGGCGGCGGCGCGGGGGCTGTTCGGCTGGTCGCTGGCCGGCTTTCGCGGCTTCGCGATCCTCGCCGGCGTGGCCACGATCGTGCTCGCGGCGCTCGTGGCGCGGGAACTGGGAGGCGGCCGCGGCGCGCAGACGATCGCGGCCGCGGCTGTCGCCTTCTCGCCGCACCTCCTCGGGGCGAACGGACTGTTCCAGCCGGTCTCCTTCGACCTGGCCACCACGATGCTCGTCCTGTGGCTGGCGCTGCGGCTCGCGCTCGGTCGCGGCTCCTGGCTTGCCCTCGGCGTCGCAGCCGGGATCGGCCTGGAGACGAAGTACACGCTCGCGGTCGTGCTCATCCTGCTCGTCGCCGGCTTCGCCGCCTGGCGAAGGGACCTGCTCGCGTCGAGCGGCTTCGTCCTTGCCGCCCTGGTCGCCGGGGCGCTGATGGTGCCGAACCTGATCTGGGAGGCGGGACACGGCTGGGTGAGCGTGCACTGGTTCGTCCACCCGCCTCCGAGCGCGACCGGCGAGTCCCGGCCCCAGTACATCGTGAACCTGCTTCAGGCGACGAACTTCTTCGCGGTGCCGATCGCGGTCGCGGGTGCCGTGACGCTTCTGCGCGACAGGCGGCTGCGGCCGCTCGGCGCCACGGTCGCCGGCGTACCGGTCGCCTATTTCCTGCTCGGCGGCAAGGCATACTACGCGCTGCCGACCGTCTTGTTCGCGGTCGCGGCAGGCGCGGTGCCGTTCGAGCGGTGGGCGACCAGGAGGCGGCTCCTTGCCGCCGCCGTCGCTCTCGGGTACGTGATCGCGGTCGCCGTGTCGCTCCCCGGAACGCTGCCGGCGTTGCCGCTCCAGTCGGCCATCCGGCACGGGGTGGTCAAGGCGCGTACCGACTACCAGGACGAGCTCGGCTGGCCGGCCCTCGCCGCCCAGGTGGGACGGCTGGCGCGCGGAGCAGATGTCGTGGTGGCGAGCAACTACGGAGAGGCCGGCGCGCTCGAGCTGTTCGGGCGCGGCCTCCCGCCGGTCGCCTCGGCCGACGTGACCTTCCGCTACTGGCGACCGCCGGTCGCCGGACGACACGCGATCCTCGTCGGCTTCGGGCCAGGCAAGGCCTCCGGCTTCTGCAGCGGCTACACGCTTCTCGGCCGGATCGAGATGCCAACGGCGAACCAGGAGCGCGGCCTGCCCATCGCGCGCTGCACACTCGACTCGAGCCTCACCGCCGAGTGGCCGGGCATCCTCCGCGCGACGGGCCCGTGAGCACGTGCCTCGTGGGCCGCCCGGCTCACGGACCAGCCCTGGCCGCCAGCGCAGCCAACGTACCGCTGCATGCCGCCCGTGTTCCGGGTCGTGCAACGCGATCAACGCGGTTAGCTCGAGCACATCGGTGAGCGTTGCCTGCTGGGTCACTGCGCGGAATAAGGAACACGGTAGCCTGTTTATACGGGTGGGGGTATGTTGACCTCGACTTTCAGGAGGCAGGGACAAGCATGAGTACTGTCGCACTGACCAGGGAAACGTTCGAAGACACGGTCACGAAGCCGGGGATCACCCTGGTGGACTGGTGGGCCTCCTGGTGCGGGCCGTGCCTGAACATGCCCGAGGTCCGCGCCGACCTCGGGCAGCAGCAGGCCGAGGGAGCACCACGATGAGCTACGGCACCAGCGTCACCCTGCACATCCCCTTCGCCGACGCCGCCGACCGGGTCCGCGCGGCCCTGACCGAGCAGGGGTTCGGCGTGCTCACCGAGATCGACGTCACCGCCACCCTGCGCGCCAGGCTCGGCGAGCAGATCGAGGACTACATCATCCTGGGCGCCTGCAACCCGCCGGCCGCCCGCCAGGCGCTGGGCATCGACCGCAGCATCGGGCTGCTGCTGCCCTGCAATGTCGTGGTCCGCGCCACCGCGGACGGGACCCTCGTCGAGGCGCTCGACCCGCAGGTCATGGTCACCCTGACGGGAAGGCCCGAGCTCAAGCCCGTCGCCGGTGAAGTCGGACGACGGCTGGCCCGCGCCCTTGCGGCGCTTACGTCGTGACAACGGCTCGCGGAGGCGTGCCATGGACAGCACCATCCCCGGCGCCGGCGGCGCCCGCTTTCACGTCAGCTTCCGGACCATGTGCGGCCGGGAGATCCAGGTAGGCCATCTCGCCCTCGGCGGCGGCCGTCACCCGGCCCAGCGCGTCAGCCTCGACATCGGCGCCTCGTCAGGCGGCGGGACCGGCACCTGGGCCGGCCTGACCGCCGGCGAGGCCCGCCGGCTCGCCGCGGCCCTGCTGGCGCAGGCGGCCGCGTGTGACCCTCGCCCGCAGGCCTGAGCAAGGCGGGTCCCTTCCTGCTCGTGGCGTCCGGTGTTGGTCAGCACCTGCTCGCCGGGCCGGCGGCGGGGACACTAGGAGTGCCGACTGGCCGTGCTGCGCACGTTGCCGGGCATGCCACACTGATGGCGTGGGCCTGTATGCGGACCAGATTCTTCCTCGCGCGAATGTACTGAGTACCTGGACGCTGTGCACGATTCCGGACGCGATGCAGGCCCTGGGCGAGGTGCGCCGGGTGCTGCGGCCGGGCGGCGCGTTCCGCTTCGTGGAGCACGGCCTGGCGCCCGATCAGAGTGTCGCCCGCCTGCAGCAGTTCCTCACCCCGGTGCAGCGCCGGGCTTTCGGCGGCTGCCACCTCGACCGCCGGATCGATCAGCTGGTAGCGGCGGCCGGGCTCGAGCTGACCCGGCTGGACACCTATTACATGAAGGGCCCGCGGGCGCTGGGATACATTGCCGGCGAGCCTGGAGTGGAAGGGTGAGGTGCTTCCGCTGGACCCGGTCGACGAGCTGTCGGTGCTGATGGTCTGCGACAACGTCACCGACATCTTGCTGCCGGACCAGGGCCCGGCCAGGCGGGTCCCGCTGGCCGCGATGGCCCGGCTGGCGCCGCTGCTGGAGGCCCCGACGATAGCCGGCGGCAAGGCGGCCGACGTACCGCTGGCCCAGCACGGGTTCTCCGCGCTGGTCCAGGTCCGCAAGGGCGACCGGGTGCGCCGGCTGCTCTTCGACACCGGGATCACCCCGGACGGGTGCGCCGGCAACCTGCGCCGCCTGGGCCAGGACCCGGCAGGCATCGAGGCGATCATCTGCAGCCACGGCCACTTCGACCACACCACCGGGCTGTCCGGCCTGATCGGCCGGCTCGGCCGGGCGAAGATGCCGGTGCTGATCCACCCGGAGTTCTGGGCACGGCGGCGCC
>Ga0335078_10007509_pt1 | contig 16166 bp, 12 predicted proteins | sample Lox_Sample_32_FD_206711 | JGI IMG/M metagenome (GOLD analysis project Ga0335078, IMG submission 206711) | Soil microbial communities from Loxahatchee National Wildlife Refuge, Florida, United States - Lox_Sample_3.2 | ecosystem: Environmental > Terrestrial > Soil > Wetlands | place: USA...
GACCGGATTAGCTCTCCGACTTTTGCGACCACGCTCGCGGCCATCATGAGGGCGACAGCGCAATCGGGGCGAGCCAACGTAAAGGCGAGGCCCAACATTAGCAGGGAGCTGGAAAGGCTCAAAGAATTGGAGCCCGAGAAGCATGCTCTGCTCGAGTCGTTCACCTCCGACCTGAGGGCCAGACGAATCCTGCCCAACGTCCGGGACATCCGCCGATTCGCCGCAGAGAACGGCCTGCAACCGGTCACGGCAGAGTCTCGGGAGCAGGCCATCCCGCAGCTAATCCGCGGACTCATGCCTTGCTCGATGGCCGACCTCAAGAAGTTGCTCCTGCGGGCCAAACAGACCCAGAACTACGAGAGCAATCTCTCTCAGTGGAGCGAGATAATCACAAAGGGTATGTCCCGGTCGCCTCCGTGAGGTCCGCACCGGGCAGAGACTTTGGTCGGACGTTGACGGGTCGCGTTAACCGTCATTACTCCTTTTTGACCTTGCCATCCTCGCCGATTCTCAAGACTTGCCAATCGTATTTCCCGTTTCGCACGGCGGAGTCTATTCGATTTTGAGTTTTGCCTCTGAACTTGGCATGGGCCTTTGCGTCCAGCAAAACGATGCGCCTCATGCGGTCCATACTCATCCCGTCGAAGCCGATGAAGTCAACAGGGTTTGAGATCACCCTAATGTCTCTCGGGGCAATACCCGTTGCTGAGAATGCCGGCGCTATCCCTTTCAACTTGCCAGGAAGGACTTCTCTTTCGGCCCTCGAGGAAGACGTTTTCTTGAGAAGCTTCTGCCTGGCGAGCAGGTCCATTTGCTTGTCGTCCCAGTGTTGTTGCTCTTCTTCCAATTCATCTAGCCAGTCTGGAACGTACTTCGTTCGGTATGAGATTTCAATGTCAGGGAGTCTAGAGATCCCTCCGGGGCATTCATGGTTAGGGCAAAGACCGAAAATGTGCTTCTGTTCTTTCAGGAAAGCCGCCAGGGGAAAACCCGAGCTCAACCCATTAGTACCTCCTAAACTCTACCCGCTTCTTCTCGATCATCCGTTGGACATCCTTCTGGTGGTCGTTCATCCTTGCCCTCCCAGTTTTTACGTCTACGAAGTGAATGAACTCAATCTCCCTCTTCGTCAGGCCTTCGAATACCACATAGTCTATTGGCTTGAACAGGCTCCGGCAATCGTTCCCCGCGTACGGGAAACTGGGCAGGGCGGGGCCTATCTGCTCCAAAACATTTCCTATCTTCACTCGCAGTGACCTTTCTCCTGTTTTGACCGTCAGGTCTTGTTTCAGATCCAAGTATTGCTTCTTCGCGGTTTCTGGGAGCGAATACAGTCGTTCAACGACCTCTTCCGCCTCGGGCGGAAAGGAGTCGCCGTAGAAAAGCAACCAATCGGCGAGCGGATATCGCTCTCCGCAGTGAGGGCATTCGCCAATGAGCCTTCTGTCTGCCTGTAGTTGTTTGATGGCCCATTCCGCCTCAGAGGCATCTTTTTTCATAATCAATTGCCTTGATTTAGATTCAAGGGGAAAGCGCTCAGAGTTCTCGAATAAAACAATTCGGGGACCTGAGCGTTACGACTTTGATCGTGCTGCCCCGTTCTTCTGCGAGTTGTGGCTTGCTTTTCGGGGCTACGCGGTCGAAGCTCCTCTGTGGCGCACTCAGGTAGGGCCATTTATAGGTCTACGAGTTTGGTTTGTCATGTTGCCGAGGCAAATGGCATCTCGTCGCAAACGCGGCCCACCATCAGACATCGAAGCGGACTGGGGAAAAACGAAGCCCTTCTGGTGCCTAACCTGCGGCTACGGGTGCACGACGCCTCGCAAAGTCAGGGAGCATATGGAGCGGACCGGCCACAAGTCTCCCGTCCCCTCGGGAACACAGCTCGGAGCTGGAAAGGTCTCCCAGGGCGAGCCACCGATTGGCACGCAGGGCCTCTCGGAGAACCAGAAGGAGTGGGCGTGGCGCCACCAGCACCGCTAGAGAGGGTGTCCGTACGCGAACCTAGGGAATGCACTGAATCCGCATCGCTTGCACGTTTGGTGTGGATAACTCAAGGGAACCGGCAAGAAGACCAAGAAACCGTTGTCGTGGGGGAGCCCAACTCGCGGTTTCGGGCCCGCCTCGACAGTGCGAAGCTGGGGAACGTTCATATTCTATTCGACCTCGAGAACTTAGGTTGTCACCGGGGGGCTCCGGCAACCCTTACGTTTCCTTGGGCGCGCTGGATTTCTACAGCCAGAAAGGGTTTGCGGTGTGCGGAGACACGCCAAGAGAGACATTCCCAATCCACCCTCAGGACGCCGAATTGATACGCCAGGTTGCAACCATCCTCGGCGAAGGGAAGAACGCGAACGTAGTAGCACCGTTTTGCAACGGGCTCTCACTTGCGTTCCTCGTTCGCGCGGTGGCCGTGGCGTCGGTCAACCTCAAGAAGGTGGCCGTCTTTTCCCCGGACCGTTCGCTGCGCAGATACTACAAGATGCTCTCGTACTTGGGGCACGACGATAGGGGCTCAATCGGATCCGTGTACCCTCTTCGACGCAACGGCGCTCAGACGGGAAGAATTGCGTATTGCTCCACCCTCAGCGAGCTTAGAGACATGCACGGGGAAAGAACTTTGATTTTTGACGGTAGAGACTATTGGAGAAACCCCGCTGAGGAGGCCGCTCCGTGGACTGGGATTGAGGGTCCAAAAGCGGTGATAACGAGGCTTGACAAACAGCCCATTGCAAGACTTTTGGACAAGGCCGAGACCGTCTACATCAAAAGCGCCGGCAAAACGCTGGACCGATGGCCAAAGAAACTGGGAACCGAACTTCTCCGACTGAACAACTATTCCAAAGGAATAGCTATCTCGCCGGAGGGAATCCCGGGGCTCGAAAAGTCAATGGCGAGACTGGAAGCGGCTTCTCAGAAGCTCGAGCTGGCGACGAGAGGCGTCAAGGAGGCAGGCTTTCAGCGGGCGACGGCAGCAAGGCTTTCCCAAATGGTTCAAAACTCGATTTTGCCTCTCACGGTGTACGAAGGGGCGGCGCAGGGTTTGGGTCGATACTGGATTTACTCCTGGATGTCATGGATCAAATCCGCCCTTCAGCTTGACATCCCGTCTCCTGCCCGAACGGCATTCAGGGTATTCTTGGCCGCCGCGAACGACGCTCTCAGAATGCTAACCTTGGAACACCCCCTGAAGGTTGCATGGTTCAAGCAATTCCTTTTGGAAAGCAAGGCTTCCGAGGTCTTGGTCTACTGCGGGACCGCCATAGAGGCGGAAGCACTTGATGATTGGAACAGATCATGGCGCCCAAGCGGCGTCGGAAAACTGGTTCCGGTTAGTCGCGCAGAGCTCGCAGAAGAGGCCTTCTCCTCTCGCCTCTTCGTCCCCGGCCCTCCCTCGAGGCGAGAGCTCGCGAGCCTTGTGTCGGGGGCAGCTAGGGACGTCAGGGTGCTCGTGTATCCCTGGCAGGCCCACGAATGGAATGTGCTTACTTCATCGGCTTCTAGAGTGTTCGAGGGGGCGCAGCCTATCGAGGAATTGCCCCTCGAAAAGTTGGACGACGACGGGGAGGGCGGAATCAACTGGTATGCTTCAGAGTTGAAGCAGAACATGGACGCCGAAGAGGCGCTTTTGAAGGAATTCAACGAAGGCGCAAGCGAACGAACTGTCACCGTGAAAACAGACCTTGGTACCTTCGAATACGGGGAGGGCTCCCTAATACTCACCCTGGACATAGACAAGTTCGCCGAAAGACCCGTCATGCTACTGCGCAGCGGCGACACAATTGTAGTGCGGACGGGCGGGAATCTCATTGACACTCGGGAAACGATTGACGGTTTGGCGAGGACGAGCCCCGAGCTGTCCGAAGCTGCAATCAAGGCGGGAGTATGGCGGCTGCTATTGGCCGGATACGTAAAGTCGAGGGCCGATCTGAAGGAGGGCGTGGCCAAAGAGACCGTTCAAAAGGAGGTTCGGTCCCCCCTTGCGACGCCATCAGTGTCGACCACGAACTCCAACGTACCGGAAGCCAGGCGCGGCCACCAAAGGCAACCGCTCCTACGTGAGAGCTACGCGTCCTTGTTCCCCGATGCCGAAGTCACGTACGGAACGATTCTTGGTTGGTTCACAGGTCAGAGGACTATCGGTCCGAATAACCGCAATTTGGCATTGCTGCTGGAAAGAATAGGCATCCCCTCAGAGCAGGGAAGAAAAGTCATGGACGACGTGCACACCTACCGCAGCTACAGAATGAAGGTATACCGGCATATCTACCACCTGTGGACGCTTTATTCAGGTAGGCTATACCAAAGGGAGGAGGAGGAAGAGCACAAGGATGACGAAAAGATCGACGCCGAACTCGGTCTTACTCTGTCTCAGCTGGAAAGCCTGATTTCGTTCGCAATCGTCCGTGAAGTGTCACGGCCAGACGGGGGGACATCACACGCCTGACTACGCCACCAACTCCCTCTTCGTCCGCAAACTGTTGTCCCACGTCTGCGAGGACCTCCTGGGCGAAGGCGAGCGACACGCCGAAGAGGACGAGGATTACCCCAAGAACGTCTTTCCGGCCGGCAACTTGGGTCCCGCGAGCGACCGTGCAATGCAGACCAACGATTTCAGGATAACCGAGTACGTGCCCAGTAGCATTGGAGTCCTTTTTCGGCTGGCCCCCAGCGCGCGAGGGGAGTTGAAGCTACTTGGATTCTTCAACGTCTTTTGGCCTAGACTGCCGACAGTTGAGGAGGCGAGAAGGCAAGCAGTGAAGTATGAGACTGACCGGCCGTATTCAGATGACGGCTGGCAGGCGTTCTCCAAGAACGAAGACCGAAATGTCAAGGTGGAGTTCAGGCCGATCTACTCGCGAAGACGGGTCGAGTTCAAGGCAACATTGCCGATTGAGGGCATCCTGAAGGACGGGGCATACCACGAAATCCCAACCGAGCCTGGCCTGCATGGAGCGCTGCTCAAAATCGCCGAAGAGATTTCCTCGAGGCCCGATTGCCTGACGATGAAGGGGAAGACCACTATTCCCTCTGACTTGAAGGTGGCCGACTTGATGAGCAATGACGCGTTCGGGTCCTATCTTGCGAACTACGAAGCCAAGTCCATTCCCGGATGGGAAGCGGCTATCAAGTACCGCGCGTGGGACGATTCAAAGGAGGAGTGCGTCGTGGTTGAGCTCCTCCTCACTAACCAAATCGGCTTCGCAAAGTCGGAAGAACTGACCAAGCGAGGTCAAGAGACCCACCTGTTCAATCCGCACCTGGAAGTCGCCTGCGAATTTGAGAGTCTCTCCCCATTCCAACTGTCGGCACTGAAGGCCAGGAATTATCGTGTCAACTCGACTGTGTATGCGTCGGGCATTAACTGCGATGTCAGTGAGTCAGTCAGTAAGGGTACAATCGGTGTGTCAACCGACGTGCTCCCCCTTTATGTGCAGACACGGAAAGAACACGCGTCCGTTCCCGGCTACCACGGCGGAGCGCCGTCTCCCAACGACCTCTCTGCCGATCCGGTCAGTCACCTCCGCCGAGTGTCTGACTACCTTCACGAATATGCAAGGTGGTGGAAAGAAGAGGCGCATGAGTTTCTGCTGAGAGGTGGCCGAATCCCCCCTGGAGTAGTCGACTCCTTCAAAGAGGCCGAGAAGGCGTTTGAGGAGGAGGTAAAGAGATTCGACCTGGGGCGGGAGCTCGTATCGAACAACGAGACCATGAGGCAATCGTTCGCCTTGATGAACCGCAGCTTCTCGCTGAACCCGGATTCCAGGGTTAGGCCTTGGCGGCTTTTCCAATTGGTCTTCATAGTGTCGAATCTCCCCGGTCTAATCGAGAGAGCCGAAGGGAAAGGGGCACCGCCTATGATTCTCTGGTATCCCACTGGGGGAGGAAAGACGGAGGCGTATCTTGGCTTGGCGCTGACAGCCGCGTTCTGGGGCAGGCTCCGAGGGAAGTCGTTTGGAACTACCGCATGGACGAAGTTCCCGCTAAGGCTGTTGAGCATGCAGCAGCTGAACAGAGTTGTGTCGGCGGTTGCCTTCGCGGATTTGGTCAGGTCAGAGGCTTCGGAAATCCCCAAAGAGCGGAGAGGCGACCCCTTCTCGGTCGGGCTCTACGCGGGAATAAGCAACTCTTCCAACGACCTCGACTTCCCCAAGGAGGCCCGAAAACCCACCAAGCTCTCCTTCGAGGGGAAGGAGTTGCTTGCCGCCGGGCCGAGCTCCGAAATCATGCGAAAGAACCACAAGATCGACAGGTGCCCAATGTGCAAGTACAGGGGGAAACCATCGGCCGGGGCCGTGGCAACGGTATTCGACTCGTCCAAGCCTGGTTTTCATCATACGTGCTCGGAGTGTGGATACGAGATTCCCTTACAGGTGACCGACACGGAAACACTAAGGTTCCTACCCACAATAATCGTGAGTACAATCGACAAGCTCGCCGAGCTCGGCCGCGAAGAGGGAACAAAGATTCTATTTGGATACGCACGGACGAAATGCGGGAAGCACGGCTACTTCCTGTTCGATGGCGAAAGGTGTAACGTCTTGGGCTGCGGGGGACCGCTGCAAAGCGTTGCGACCGCCATGGATCCCGCTCCCGAGGTTGTCGTGCAGGACGAACTTCACTTTCTGCGAGAGACACTGGGCGCGTTCGACTCTCACTACGAAACTATGACACTTGCGATCATGGGCAGGGCCAGGACGGAGACCGGGACGCGCGTCAACGGCGCTTGGAACATAGTCGGAAGCTCGGCCACCATCGAGGGCTATGACAGCCAAGTACAGGAGCTCTTCCGAATCGCGGACGCAATAAGGTTCCCGTGCCCCGGTCCTGCGAAGGACCATGACGCCTACTCCTCGGCGGGTCAAGAGGAGCAGCGTCTGATTCTGGGCTTCAGGCCGCAGAACATGAGTCACGTTGATGCAGTGCTGAAGGTTTTGCGCAGCTACCACAGTCTGATGTCTCGCCTCGCCGACGGAAGCGACCAGACCTGGAAGGAACTTGGCGATTCTTTCGCTTTGATGAAGCAAGACGAAAGGAACGCCCTCGCCAGGTACTACAGGACCAGCCTGGCGTACTCTCTCGTCAAGGCAGAAGCGGGGCAAATCTACAAGTCCATTTTTGCGCAGTTGAACCCACTCCTTCAGAGAGAGGGTTGCCCGCTCTTCGAAGAGAGCAGGTTGGAGTATCTCACCGGGGAGAGCGAGGCCACCGCGGTTTCAGGGGTATTGGAAAGGCTGGAGGCCGGAGGCAAGGATTGGATCCAATCGGTGACCGCCACGAGCATAATTGGCCACGGCGTCGACCTGGATCTCCTCAACTTCATCGCATTCAGAGGACAACCCCATACGGTAAGCGAGTGGATACAGGCCATGAGCAGGGTGGGCCGCAAGCCTGGCTACCCGAGCATCGTGGTAAACGTGTACAATCCCAATCGCGAAAGAGACGCGGCGTTTTACACCCATCACAAGAAGTACATCGAGCACGCGGACACTTTAATCCGGACGGTTCCGATCACTCGGTATAGCCGCCACGCCCTGCGCAAGACCATTCGCGGCCTCTTTTTCAACGCGGTGGCGTACTACAGCGAGCCCGGATCCCTCTATTTCTTCACAGAGAATTTGAGAAGGGAACTGCCAAAGCGACTCCCGGCAATAAGGGAGACGCTGCTAAAATATTATGGGATTTCGGGCGCGAAGCTGACGCCGAAGGAGTCCAGGTTGTTGGAGGCGCTCGACAACGAGCTCGAGGAGATCAAGGCTCTGCTTAACAACCCTGACCAGAGCGACCAGACTGTAAAGGCCCTTAATCCACTGAAGAGTTTGCGAGACGTTGATGACCAGATAAGCATCGTCCCGGTTTACGACGAAGAATTCTTCTCCCGGGGAGAACCACAGTGAAGCACGACCTCCTCTGGGGCAAGAACCAATCGATGTATAGGGCCGCTCCGAACAGCGTAATTTACAATCCATTGACGCGCATGCATGAGATGATACTTCCGTGGAATGGGTCCAAAGATTCGGAGACTAGCCCCTCGCTCGTCCGCGAGGCGATTGCCGCCGAACTGGAGAGGTATGCTGTCACCTCAATTCCGCGAAACCTGGTGAAAACGATGAGACTGGAGTTGAGGGGTCTGGACTCAATTGAGACTGTCTTGTATCCCGCCGCGTTCTTTTGTCAGTCCTGTGGAAAACTGACCGCTGAAGACCCCGGAAAGAGCCAACGGTCACGCCTGGATGCCACTAGACGGCTGCAGCAGAAGATGCCGAAAGGGCTCATCTGCGACCGGTGCGGGAGCAAGCTGCTTCAGTGGCGTTGGTCGACAGTGCACGCGTGCGGGGACATAATGCACCTTCCCACATTCTTCGCGGCCAAGTGTCGGACCCACGCGGACAAGTTCCTCTACTTCGAGCGGCACGGCAGCGAACGGATTTCAAGTTGGGAGATTGTCTGCAGAGCTCCAGGCTGTGACCACAGGGTGGGATACGGTGTGTTCTTTTGGACGCATTCCAAGTGCGAGCTAAAGGAAGCCTTTGGAACGGGAAAAGAGGCGACAAGGCTCATGAGGTATGAGAGCGCCCCAATCCAGAAGGCAACGAACTTTATCCCCAAGATAATCAAAATACTCAACAGCGACCAGCTAAGCAGTCTTCCCAGACCGGGCACGAAGGACGCCCTCGCCTTGGCCCTGGGGGCGCTCCGGGCGGAAGGCTACTTTTCGCACTTCAACGCGAGCGCCGGCATGGAGGCCTGGATCGATCGGTTCGAACCGAAGGGCACTATTCCCGACCCTACAGTGAAACTCGCGCTCGAGGTCGCCAAAACAATCAAGAACGATGCCGAAAGGGAGAAGATGATTGCCGCATTGACTCCGGCTTCAAAGGGGGAGGGGATACTTGATGACCCGGACTTCGAAAGAATGGTCCAACGCTCCGACTATTTGTCGGAAGCCGCGGCTGTATCTGCGTTTCAGCGTCGAAGCAACAGCACCGATGTCAAGGACTTGCTGTCGGATTCCTCGACTCACCGGGATACCGTCAGGCAGCTCGAAGAGGCTTCCAGAACTGCGACCAGATTGAAACTGATCGGATTCCGCCACGTCGAAGAGATCACCCTGACATCCTGCTTGGTCGGGTACACGAGAGGGGACTACGACCCAGGACGCGTCATACTTCAGTTCTACGTCGACCAGAAACCGACCGGCGAAGTCGGGTACAGGGTATACACCAACACCGTCAAAACGGAGGGCATCTTTCTTCAGCTGAATCCAACCGCATTGCTTGAATGGATCTCAAAGTCGTCGGGCGACAAAACGGCCGCGTCCGGCGAGTTCACAAAGGATCTTTTTCTGCTTCAGAAGAAATACAACCCTGCGGTTAGAATGTTCCAAGGTCCTGAGGACCCTTGGAGCAGGACGTACTATCGTTTGCTTCACACGATTAGTCATCTCCTCATCAGGGCACTGGGGCAGTTTTCAGGACTTGAACAGGAGGGACTGACCGAAAAAATCTACCCCTACCAAGCCGGCATCCTTGTGTTCAGCAATCAAGACACGGAATTCAGCCTCGGCGGACTTGCCATGGCATTCGAACACCACCTCAACGACGTCTTTGAGGGCATGCTAAGAGACGCGGAAGTTTGCCCGTACAATCCCGAGTGCGAAACGAGCTACGGGGCGTGCCCAGCCTGCGTCTACGTTGCAGAAATCTCGTGCGAGAACTTCAATCGGCCTCTTGATCGGAAGATGGTGGCGGCGTCGAGGGAGAACGCCTTTTGGCGCTGATAAAGCCTCTCGCAACGCGGAGTGCAGACAAAGCTTTCAGTTCGGTCCATAGATTGGGCTTCGCATCCTACGTTGCGGACGTGAGGGAGGCGCTTGTTCAGGCAAGAGAGTCCGTCAGCGTCGTGACTCCATTCATAGACGATGCGGGAATCGAGTTCCTAAACGAAGCGTGGAGGGACAGGTCCAATGAAGTCTCCGCATGGGAACTCTACGTGAGAGATTGCCCCGCAGGTCTGAGAAGCGTAGCAAGAAGGAACGGCTGGCAGGTTTACTCGTACCCCGGCGCGGAGAAGTTTGGGATGCACGCCAAGGTTGTTTCCGTAGACAGCAACCGAGTAATCTTGGGAAGCATGAACCTAATCAAGAAAAACATGTATTCAAACCTCGAACTCGGAGTGGACATCACCGACGATCCAATCGTGAACAGACTGGCGCGCCTGAAGTATAAGCTTCAAAGGGTCAGCACGCCGCTTTCCTACTAGCCAATTCGCCCGGCACTGACGCCTCCCTCACGAAGGGGATTCCTGAGCTTCCCAATGCACCGCTGCGGGTCATCAAAAATCTCATTGTCCCAGAGCCTGACCACCGTGTATCCTTCCTTGCGCAGCCGTCGCGAGACGAGTTTGTCCCGCCTCCGATTCTTGGAGATACGCTCAAGCCAGTAAGCCGAGTTCGAACCGCTCGCGAGCTGGTTCTTTAGCCTGGCCCAGTTCCTTCCGTGCCAAAATGAGCTGTCGCAGAAAAGTGCGATTTTGCCCCGGACCAGGAAGTCAGGGTGACCAAACAGCTTCGGATACATGACGTACTCCTCTTTGGCCTCGTCAAGCAGACTCTTCATCTTGAGGTCGAGACCCGTGTATTTGCTTCTAATCCGGGACATTATCCAACTGCGGGTCTTCTTGTTGAAACGGTCTCTTCTCAACGGTGCGAGTTCCGACATCCTCGCGGGATTAAGTATAGCGGAGCACGTGCACCGCTATGGCCTCCGCGAGGTTGGTCGGCATGGCGTTGCCTATCCACGTAGACAGCTGGGTCTTCTTGCCCTCAATCAAGAAGTCGTCCGGGATGGTCTGCAGTCTCGCCGACTCCCTCAACGTCAGGCCTCGGTCCTGGTCTGGGTGGACGAATCGCCCGCCCGCAGGAGTGACTGACCTGGTAGTAATTGTGGGGGCGGGCGAGTCCCACTTCATCCTGCCGTACACGTTCCTCCCCGAACGATTGTGAGGTCCGCCCTCATTTTCAATTCTTCTGTGGCAAGGCAGCCAGAGCTCGCGCGGGAGGTCGAACCTGTCCCCTCCGTCTTTGGGAATGTTCCTGATGATGTTCATCACGGATTCCCGGTGATCTGACGACGCGTGCAAGGAGTCGGCTTTGGAGCGCTCCCCATGCCGCAGGCGCGGAAGATCGGAAATGGCGTCCCTCACGGTCCTCCAAGGCATTTGTCCTGACGCGTTGGCTTCGGCCTCATGGGTACGTTGAGGCATTGTCGGGTCTCCCGTGCGAACGCCAATCAGCACGAGCCTCTTCCTCAGCTGGGGGGCTCCGTAATCTGCGGATTGCAGGATGTCGTAGGAGCATCTGTATCCCAGCCGTTTCATTCTCAAAAGGAACTTGAGAAGGTATCTTCGGTTGCGTCCGCGAGCAAGGCCACTGACGTTTTCGAGCACGACGACCTTGGGAAGAATCTCCGAGATTCTGTCCGCGTACACGGACACCAGGGACTTCCTTCTGTCGCGTTGTCCACGCTTGATCGTAGTTGACCTCAACGAAGAGAAGGCCTGACACGGAGGGCATCCGACGCAGACGTCCACTTCGCCCTTCTCCAACCCGAATTTCTCCAAGATTTGACCTCCTTCTATTTTCCTGAGATCTCCCACAATGGGGGTCACGTGAAAGTTCCTTTCGTAGACCCGCGAGGCGGCACGGTCAATGTCAACGGCCCCAACTATCCTGTAGCCTGCCCGTTGAAATCCGAGGGAGCCGGCGCCGATGCCCGAGAAAAGATCGATTACGGTCGGGGCGGGGCCCCGAGACCTCCGTTTCGACCGAGGAGGAACCCCCGCGACTAGATAGGTCTTGCGCCCTTCAGACCTCCGGTGCGGCGAGTCTCCCTTCGTCTCGCTTGGGGAAGGGCGCGAGCCTTTCGCGACATGGGAGCTTATCAGGGTATGTGCAATCAACTGTTCGTCCTGAATATTGAGTCGTACTACCGGGACGCCAAGTATATTACCTTCTACACTGGCGGATGGGAATAGTGTTATGGGTAAGGTAGCCGTCCAGGGATTCCAGTGCGAAAGGTGTGGGCACAAATGGGTGCCGAGGTCGACAACAGGCGAGCCCGTAATTTGTCCCAAGTGCAAGTCGCCGTATTGGAACAGGCCCAGGGCATTCAAGGCGAAGGGGCAGGGTGCGTAGCCGAGTGCTGGCCTCCAAGAGGGTTGAATACGTCATTCGCGCCGACTGCTGCGAATGGCTGAGCGGCCAGGAGGACAACACGTATCACGCAATCATCACGGACCCGCCGTATGGATTCCGCGAATACACCGAAGAGGAATTGGGTAAATTGCGGAACGGGAAGGGGGGAATTTGGAGGCTCCCGCCCACATTCGGCGACTCGGTCCGGGCTCCTCTTCCTCGTTACACGGTCCTTACCAAGGACGAATTGGAGGCCATCCACGCGTACATCAAGAAGTGGGCCGAATTGGCGCTGCCCGTCCTCCGTCCCGGGGGACACGTATTTCTAGCGTCGAACTCCTTTGTCTCTCCTTGGGTCTCCAAGGCCATGATAGATGCGGGGTTCGAAAGGCGAGGGGAACTCATAAGACTGATTCGAGGCATTAGAGGAGGATTCAGACCGAAAGGCGCTGAGGAGGAGTTCTCCGGCATGAGCACGATGCCCCGTTCTTGCTACGAACCCTGGGGAATTTTCCGAAAGCCAATGAACGGCGAGCTTATTCGGGACAACCTCCGAAAGTGGAAGACGGGCGCGCTTAGGAGGACCCCCGATGGAAAGCCATTTCCTGATGTTCTCCGCTCCGGATTCCCAACCAGGGAGGAGCGGGAGATCATCAATCACCCAAGTCTGAAACCGCAGAAGTTCCTGCGTCAGCTGGTTTGGACCGCCCTCCCCTTCGGTGAAGGAAAGGTTCTGGACTGTTTTGCGGGGTCAGGCTCAACGGTGGCAGCGTGCATGGCACTAGGCGGGAAGTACGAAGCCACGGGAATCGAAATTGACCCGCGATTCGCGAAGGAAGCCAACGAGGCCGTCCCTCGCCTTTCAAAGGTTGAGGTCGACTGGCAGGACTTCAATGGTCTCCACGCCCGCGGAAAGAAGACAAACGAGCCGCACGCTCGGACTACAGTCTGAATATTTGCCCGCGACTCCACAACCGCGCTAGGCTCTTCCCCTCTTGGCTTGGGTTCTTTGGTTCCGTCGGGTTCTTGACTACCTCTAGCTATCCGAGGACACGGATTAATATTGCAATTCCTCTATGGCGGACGTGCCGAAGCCGGTCCAAGCGGTTGTCTCTAACAAACCCTTGCCGCCCAACCTGACGCTCGATCAGATCGTCAAGACCGTACAGTTCATCGAGGACAAGGTGAACACAAAGGACGACATATTCTACGAAGTGTTCTTAGAGCAGGCGAGCGCGCTCACCGCCGTAATTAGCATCTTCGGGAACGCAGGGCTTGACGCGCTTTCTCCCTACAAGAAGAATCCAAACCGGTTCCGCTCTCAGGACCGATACCCCGACCTCATGGTGGGCGACTCCCGACTTGAAGGCAAGGCGCTCAAGGGGTTCAACACCCCAAACACTCACACCCCGCATGGCGGGTGGCATATCTTCTGGCACTACTGGTGCGACCGTGCCAAGGTTATCACCAATGGCAAGACGATAGCCGTGGTTCAAGTGGACGTAGCGAATCTTACAGAGGGGAAGTGGGACAAGATGAAAGACCCCAACCATCTTCAAGGTGGCGACTGGAACGAGGGCAAGCGTCCAAGGGTTACGTTGCAGGACGGCACCACTGAGGACGCCCAGGCGGGACACGCCCACAACTACACGCTTAACAGGTTCGGGATTGCCAAGATGAAGGCGGGAACAATCTACAGGTTGCCGACGTTCTCGGTGTCCAAGCGTGGACTTGTCGCAGGCTCTCCGAAACGGGAAGTTCAGAATTTGCTTTGAGCTACGTCTCGACATCCCTTATCGGGACCTGAGAGAAGACGGACCTGAGCCTGCTTACGATGCCTCTAGAAGCACGCCTTTCGAGCACCACCTCGGCTCTCCTGATGATCACGGCATCCCCGGCGGTGACGGCGATCAGCTTTGTCCCGGGCTTGAGCCTCAACCTCTCTCTCACCTCGGGAGGCAGCTGGACGGCCCCCTTCGGAAGCACCTTGACTACGGCTAAGATCGGGTCGTCCGGCAACAGACAGTCGACCGGCGCCCGCTCCCGTTCTTTATGATGTTAGTCCCTTGCGGGGGGGGCTCGCTCTAAGCGTATGTCGCTCCCGTTAAATCCAGACCTGCTCTCACAAGCCGTTGGTCATCCAGGCGTCCGACTCTGCTCAACGGCGCGTCATGCTCTCGAGCATCAAGAGGTTCGCCCTCGAGGGCCTCCCGCGCGGACCCCTCCGCGACGACATCCTCTCGCAGCCCGACGAGGTCAGCGCGGAAGAGTTCCTGGCGAGCGCGCGGGTCTGGCTCCGGCTGGCCCGCGCCGGCTAGCTCGCCGGCTCCATGACCGCCCTCCCGTCCCCGAGGTTCCCCTTCCACGCCCACCCCTTCGCGAGCCACCCCTCGACCTCCGACGAGGGGACGACCTTCTGCTTCAGGCCCTGGTTGAAGGTCACCTCCATCAGCCTCTGGCGCAGGAGCCCGATCACCTCCTCGTCGGTCTTCTCGTCGACGTGGAGCTTCTCTATCTCCTCGGGGGCGAGCACCGTCAGGAGGAGCTGCTTCCGGATCCTCGTTGCCATGTCGTCCTCGTGGGCGCCCCCGCTGGTGCAGAGGTACCTGTTCGCGGCCTTGAGGTACGAGGCCCTCATCTTCTCGACCGTCTCCTCGTCCAGCCCCTTCCTGAGGGTGTAGACGAACTCTATGTTCCCAGAGTGCCCCATCCAGAAGCTCCTCCAGTCCGGGATGACCAGGCCGTCCGCCTCCCCGAGCATCATCCTGGTGTCGAAGTACCTCCTCAGGACGTAGGGCCTCCAGCGGAACCCCGACGACCTGAGCGCGAGCCTGACCATCCTCCGCACCTTCGACGTGCTCATGTGGTCACCGTACGGCTTCTTGAAGAAGCACGCGCCGCTGCGAGGGGTCCTGGCGTTGAACTCGCTCACCGTCACCACGGCCGTCTCCGGCCCGACCGCCTCCCCTTCGCGCATCCTGTCCTCGAGGTACTGGCGGACGTACTCGCAGGCCTGCGCCGGGGCGAACGTGTCGTAGGGCTTGCGAATCTTCGAGATCTTCTTCCTCACCGTGACGAGGGTCGGGACCTTCGCGAAGGCCACCTTCCCGTCCCGGACCTCCATCTCGGGCAGGTCCTTCACCTTCAGCCCGTCCGAGCCCCGGGAGTCGCCTATCGTGCCGGGGCGGAGGCCGGCGAACGCCATGAGGGAGACGGCTACCTTGACCCTGAGGGGCGCGTGGTCGAGGAGCGCCTGGACGTCCTCGGGGCGGGGGACTACCTCCCCGGCGTACATGTTCTCGCTCTCGGGGACGTTCACCTTCTCGTCGAGCTTCGTGCCGTTGAAGCGCGCCCAGGACTTCACCGCCTTTACGTAGGAGTTGATGGTGCTCCCTACCGCCCCCTTCTCCTCCAGGTCCGAGATGACGTTGGAGACGAAGGTCATCAGCTCGACCCTGTTCATCGCGGCGACCTGGGAGGGCGGGATGTGGTAGACCTCGTCGCAGAGGAACCCCATCCTGAGGAAGTAGTGGGCGCCGGTGTTGTGCGACCCCCTCACGACGTTCGCGAGCCAGGCCCTGAAGGCCGGGTCCTCCGCGAGGAGGTGGGCGTACTTCGACGTCCTCCTCCGCTGCCCTCCTATCATGGAGAAGCGGATCTCTTCCCCATTTAACGGCAGGTTCCGGACCCGGGTGGGGGCGGGCCCGACGGGATTCGAACCCGCCTAGGGGGTTTCGAGCCTGACCCTCGGGTTAAAAGCCCGATGCTCTATCCTGGCTTCTCTCCTCTACGGGATCTGAGCTACGGGCCCGCCACTCATCCCTGACGCGTTGGCTATTTTACCGCATTCAACGCCGCCGATGGTCGCCCTACGAAGGCCTAGAACCCCGCCAGCCCGAGCGCACACAGGGTGCTGGCGATGAAGAACGGCAGCCGCAAGAACCCCATCCCGAGCACGAAACCCCCGAGG
>Ga0335078_10007510_pt1 | contig 16166 bp, 12 predicted proteins | sample Lox_Sample_32_FD_206711 | JGI IMG/M metagenome (GOLD analysis project Ga0335078, IMG submission 206711) | Soil microbial communities from Loxahatchee National Wildlife Refuge, Florida, United States - Lox_Sample_3.2 | ecosystem: Environmental > Terrestrial > Soil > Wetlands | place: USA...
GGCATCATCGCCCAGCGCATCGCCCTGCGGCACCCGGACCGGGTGCTCAGCGTGATCTCGATGGCCGGCCTGCCCAGCGACGTGTCCGGTCTCGGCGCGGGACGCTACGTGCGCCTCGGCATGCTGGCGAAGCTCGCACGCGCCAGGGTTCCTGAGGGCAGGGAAGGCGACACCCAGCTTTCCCTCATGCTGGCCCGCGCGGTGGCCTCCCCCACCTACCCGTTCGACGAGCGGGCCGCGCGGGAATGGATCGAGCGCGAGGTCGACAGTGGCCCCCGGGACACCAAGGCGCAAAGCAGGCAGGCCGGCGCAGCCTGGCACGGCCCGAAACTACGCGAGCTGCGCAAGCCCGTCCTCGTCCTGCACGGCGACCAGGATCCCCTGCTGCGCGTCAGCGCAGCTCGCGCCACTGCCAGGGCGATCGCGGGGGCCCGCCTGGTGATCCTGCCCGGCGCGGGTCACGACCTTCCCACGCCCCTCTGGCCGGCCATCGCCGACGAGGCCCGGAAGCTCGCCGACCGAGCACCTGCAGCCGAAGCAACTCGGCACGCCCTGCTCGAGGACGGCGGGGGTGACCTAGGCGCTTGATGGCCCTGACCCGCCGTCGCCGTCCGTGACGACAGACATCTCGCTCGCATGGATATCTGAGAGCGCCCCGGAACGCGTTCCGGGGCGCTCATCTCACTGGTCGATGCTGAACATGCCCTCGGGTACCCCGGCGATCTCGATCTGGCGCCAGATCGAGCGCCACCGCGGGAGTTCGTGGTAGCGCCGCAGTGCGGCGAGGCCGGCCAGCCAGCCGGCCCAGCCCGGGTACGGCGGGTTGGCGGGGTCGAACCCGCTCTGCACCACGGTGAGCCGGGTCTTGCCGTCCGAGCCTTCCAGCTCCCAGCTGTCGGTCATGCCGTCGGCGAACTGCAGTGTCGCCTTGCGGCCCGGCTCGAACTCGACGAACTTGGCCCCGCCGGGGTCCAGCTCGAACCCGCCCATGGCGAAGCGGCCGCCCACATAGGGCTCGATGTCCACGTTGGCGCCGAACCACCGGCGGAACTGCTCCGGCTGGGTCATCGAATCGAACACCTTGTCCGGTGCCGCGTCGATGACGACCGACGCGCGCAGCTCGGCCGACGTGAAGTCGCACTTGGGCGTCAGCTCGCGGCCGGCCAGATAGTCGGCCAGGTTGGCGATCGCCAGGGACCAGAACGTCTGCAGCGCGCCACGGGCACCGGCCGTGTCGGCCAGGACGTCCTGGAAGCCGGGCAGGTCGCTCTGGCTCAGCGTGACCAGCGTGCCGTCCTCGTCCTCGGCCAGCTCGAACTGCGCCGTGGTCTCGACTCCGTCCACGGTCCAGGCGAACCGGATGGTGCGCTCGTCCACGTGCAGCACGCGCTGGTGCGGCTCAGCGCCGTCCGGCGTGAAGCGGCCCCAGAACTCGTACTTGCCGGGCAGGTCGGCGTTGGCGTGCTCGGCCAGCCACACGCGCAGCGCGGCCGGGTCGGTCAGCGCCTCGTACACGACCTTCGGTGGGGCCGGAACGACCGCGCGCAAGCGCAGGTCAGGCTCGGTCATCGGGATCTCCCTTCGGGTAACAGGCGACGGCCATGCGGAACGCGTCGCCTTCGGCACCGCCGTAGCGGGTGAACAGGTTCTGCAGCGTCTGCTGCAACTCGTCGAGGAACGCCGCGCGCTGCTCCGGGCGCACCCGGATATCCCCAGACACGCCGATCGAGGGCAGGTCGGGCCGGGTGAGGTCGAGCGCGGCGACGTCCGCCTGCACGTCCTCCATCAGGTCCACCAGGTAGCCCAGGCTGAGCCGGTCGCGGGTCTGGCGCAGCCCGATCCGGCCCACCAAGCCCGGGGACAGCCAGTAGGACCGGGCGGCCGCCTGGTAGATCCCCTCATGGATCCCGCGCACCCGGCGCTCGGCCACCTGGCGCACCAGGCCGGCCTCGAGCAGGCGTTTCACGTGGTAGTAGACCCGCTGCGGAGTCTGGTCGAGCTCGGCCGCTACCTCGGTGCACGACCGGGGCTCGGCGAGCTGCCGCAGCACTTCGATCCGCTGCGGCTTGAGCAGGGCCTCAGCCTGCTCGATCTGGTCGAGGTAGACGACGTCTCGCATGACGAAAATCAGTCTTTACGTAAAAGAAATTTTTGTCAATGGCCCCTGGCGAGGCTGGGCGCTCCCCTGGGTGCGAGGCACAGACCGGTGCCCAGGCTGGGCGGGACTGACCGCGGGTTCGGGGTTGTAGCTTGTGCATGCCGGTGACCAGAGTAGGCAGCGAGGAGTGGCTGATGGCTAGCGTGATCGCCTTCGATGTCAACGAGACGCTGCTGGACCTGCGGGCCCTGGACGGGCCGTTCGAGGCGCTGCTGGGCAGCGCGGCGCTGCGGCCGCAGTGGTTCGCGCTGATGCTGCAGCTGGCCTTTGTCGGCGGCCTCACCGGCCGGTATACCGACTTCACCACCGCACAGCGGGCGGCCCTGGCGATGATCGCCGAGCGGGAGGGCGCGCCGCTGAGCGCCGCCGAGATCGACGGCCTGGTGAGCCGGGTGAGCTCGCTGCCGCCGCATCCGGAGGTACCCGGCGCGCTGGCCCGGCTGTCCGGCACCGGCCTGCAGATGGTCGCGCTGACGAACTCGGTCCAGGCCGTGGCCGACGCGCAGCTGGCCAGCGCCGGCCTCGCCGGCTATTTCCACGCGGTGATCTCGGCCGACACGGTCCGGCACCTGAAGCCGGCGCCGCAGCCCTACCAGGCGGTCGCCCGGGCCCGCGGCGTGGACATCGGGCAGGTCCGGCTGGTGGCCGCGCACGCCTGGGACATCACCGGGGCGCTCAGCGCCGGATGCCAGGCCGCGTTCGTGGCGCGGCCCGGGATGGTGCTCAGCCCGCTCGGTGACCAGCCGGACATCACCGGACCCGACGTGGCGGCCGTCGTGGAGCGGATCATCGCCGTCGACGGATGACCATCCACCCATCACGTTGTTTCGAACTTGTATTTGATAAAGGATACTAAGCTGCTAGCATGATCCAACGACAGCTACGGCGCCCGGAGGTCTGATCATGCGGCGTACGGCGCGACCCAACCTGACCAGCGACGACCTGACCACGCGCCAGCGCAAGATCATCCAGGTCATCGAGAACTCCGCCCGACGCGACGGTTACCCGCCCACCTTGCGGGAGATCGCCGAATCGACCGGGCTGGCGAGCACGTCGAGCGTCGCGTACCAGTTGTCGGCGCTGGAGAAGAAGGGATACCTGAGCCGCGGTTCGGGACGACCGCGCACCGCGGTCGTGTACCCGCTCACCGGGCCGGCCTTGGAACAGCAAGCCGATCACGCGCCCGCCGATGTCGAGCGGCACCGGATCGCTCAGGTGCCGCTGGTCGGCCGTATCGCCGCGGGCGGTCCGATCCTCGCCCACGAGCAGTTCGAGGACATTATCCCGCTGCCCAGGCAACTGGTCGGTGAGGGAGACCTCATCATGCTCAGGGTCGTCGGTGACTCGATGATCAACGCTGCGATCGCCGACGGCGACTGGGTGGTCGTCCGCCGGGAGTCCGACGTCGAGAACGGCGACATCGTGGTCGCCATGATCGAGAACGACGCGTCGGACGAGCCGGAGGCGACCGTCAAGACGTTCAAGAAGAGCGCCGACCACGTCTGGCTCATCCCGCACAATCCCGCTTACACACCGATCCTGGGCGACGATGCGACGATCCTCGGCAAGGTGGTCGCCGTGCTGCGCCGCGTCTGACCCTGCCGGAAGCGGTGTTTCTCTGCCGTCGGCAGATTGCCTTGGCCGGCGCCCGCCGCGCGAACCATGGTGGGTAGTGCGGTCGGCTTTTCCGGCCGCGCGAGGAGAAAGCAGGGAGACAACCATGCAGACTGCCGTGGCCGAACCCGCAGCGTTTGCCGGGATGCTCGACGACCAGCTAGCCACCCGGCTCCTCTACCAGCGCATCATCGTGCTCGGCACCGAAGTCGACGACCAGGTCGCCAACCGGCTGTGCGCCCAGTTGCTGCTGCTGTCGGCCGAGGACCCGCGCGGCGACATCAGCCTCTACATCAACTCGCCGGGCGGCTCGGTCACCGCCGGGCTGGCGATCTACGACACCATGCAATTGATCCCCAACGACGTCAGGACGCTGGCCATGGGCCTGGCCGGCAGCATGGGCCAGTTCCTGCTGTGCGCCGGAGCGGCGGGCAAGCGGTTCAGCCTCCCGCACGCCCAGGTACTGATGCACCAGGGCTCGGCCGGGTTCGGCGGCACCGCAGCCGACGTCGAGATCTACGCCGGACAGCTCGAGCGAACCGGAGCCATGATGACCAGGCTGACCTCGAAGCACACCGGGCAGCCCGAGGAGACGGTCGCCCGCGACAGCCTGCGGGACCGCTGGTTCAGCGCCGAGGAGGCCCGGGATTACGGGATCATCGACCACATCGTGGAGCGGCTGGACGACGTGCGCCCCGCGTTCAGCAAGACGGCGGGGCTGTGACCATGGGCCAGTACACGATTCCCACCGTGGTGGAGAAGACCGCGGGTGGCGAGCGAGCCTACGACATCTACTCCCGGCTGCTCTCGGAACGGATTATCTTCCTCGGCACCGAGATCGACGATGGTGTCGCCAATGTGGTCATGGCCCAGTTGCTGCACCTCGAATCGGCCAGCCCCGACCTGGAGATCATGCTCTACATCAACTCCCCGGGCGGCTCGTACAGCGCGCTGACCGCGATCTACGACACGATGCAGTTCGTCCAGCCGGACGTCGCCACGGTCTGCATGGGACAGGCGGCCTCGGCGGCGGCCGTCCTGCTCGCGGCGGGCGCGCCGGGCAAGCGATCGGTCTTGCGGCACGCCAAGGTGCTGCTGCACCAGCCGTCCAGCCAGGCCCGGGGAACCCTGCCCGACCTCGCCATCCAGGCCAAGGAGGTAGCCAGGGTCCGGGCCGAGATGGACGAGATCCTCAGCCGGCACACCGGCCACCCGGTGGACAAGATCAGGCGTGACACCGACCGGAACATGACCCTCAACGGGCGCGAAGCCGTCGCTTACGGCCTGGCGGACCAGGTCATCACTACCCGCAACGCCAGCCCGGTCGAGCTGGCCGAGGCTAGCTGATCACGCCGTCAAGGAGGGCGGGCCAAGGCCAGCTGATCACGCGGCCAGCAGGCACTGGGCATCGGTCGGCCCGTGCGCCGGCGGCGCAGCGCGGCGGCCCGGGATGGCCGCCAGCCGGACCACGGAGGCGCGGCCTGCGCGGCGGTCCACCAGGTCGTGCCCGACTTCGACCAGCACCTCCGACAACTCGATATGCAGGGCATCGCAAATGGCGGCCAGGACCTCGGATGAGGCTTCCTTGCGCCCCCGCTCCACCTCGGACAGGTACGGCATGGAGACCTTGGCGACCCGGGCCACGTCGGCCAGGGTCCGGCCCTGCTCGCGCCGGGTCCGGCGCAGCACGTCGCCGAGCATCGTCCGCAGCAGGGGCCGGGGCCGCCGGTCGCGTCCCCCCGGCCCGATCACGGTCGGATCCAACGTCGCCGTCCCTTCCGGCGGCCGTGGACGACTCGCAGCGCCCGGGCCTCCTCCCGTCACCGTACCGAGGACCTCGTCGGCCGGCGGAGCGCTTTCGCTGGCAGCGCAAGCACGGTGTTAGCCCGGGGGGACAACCCCCAGGACCCCCGCGCGCATCCGCTCGGGCCGGCCAGCTGGCCGTCGCGGCTGCCCATTACAGCGGATCGATGTCCGCCAGCTCGCCGTCGATCCGCAGCCACCGGGTGAGGCCCAGGCCGCGCAGGAACGGCACGTCGTGGCTGGCCACGACCAATGCGCCCTGGTAGGACCGCAGCGCCCCGGAGAGCTGGCGCACGCTCGCCATGTCCAGGTTGTTGGTCGGCTCGTCCAGCAGCAGGAGCTGGGGCGCTGGCTCGGCGAGCAACAGGGTCGCCAGCGCGGCCCGGAAGAGCTCGCCTCCCGACAGCGTGCCCGCCCGCTGGTCGGCACGCCGCCCCCGGAACAGGAACCTGGCCAGCTGGGCCCGGATCTGGTTCTCGGTCGCCGTCGGCGCGGACCGGGCCACGTTCTGGACCACGGTCAGCCCGGGGTCGAGGATGTCCAGGCGCTGCGGCAGGTACCGGACACCGACCGCGGCCTTTGCCTCGCCCGAGACCGGCGGGATCTCGCCGACGATGGTGCGCAGCAGCGTGGTCTTTCCGGCCCCGTTGCGTCCGGTCAGCGCGATCCGCTCGGGCCCGCGGACAGACAGGTCGGCGCGGGCGCCATAGGCGATCTCCAGGGCAGAGAGCGTGAGCACCCTGCGCCCGGCGGGCACCGACGTCTCCGGCAGGTCGACGCGGATCTCCGCGTCGTCGCGCACGGCCTCCTCGGCGCTGGCCAGCCGCTTGGCGGCCTCGTCGAGACGGTCGAGCTGCGTGGTGCGGTCCTTGCCCGCGCTGACCTGGGCCTGCCGCTTGCGCGCCTGCGCCACGATCCGGGGCAGGCTCCCGCTCTCCTGCATCTTCCGTCCGTAACGGGCCCGCCGGTCGAGCTTGGTCTGGGTCTCGGCCAGCTCGCGCTTTTGCCGCCGCACCTCCGACTCGGCCGCGCGCACCATGCGCTCGGCGGCCTCCTGCTCGACGGCCACCGCGTCCTCGTAGGCGGTGATGTTCCCGCCGTACCAGCGCACCTCACCGGCCCGCAGCTCGCCGATCTGGTCGGCCAGCCCCAGCAGCTCGCGGTCGTGGCTGACGAATACCATCGCGCCCTTCCACGAGCCGACCGCGTCGTACAGGCGATGGCGCGCGTCCAGATCGAGGTTGTTGGTCGGCTCGTCCAGCAGCAGCACGCCGGGGCGGCGCAGGAACTGCGTGGCCAGGCAGAGCAGCACCGCCTCGCCGCCCGAGAGCTCGTCGATCCGGCGGTCCAGCGGCACGTTCTGCAGCCCCAGCCGGTCCAGCGTGGCCCGGGCGCGCTCCTCGACGTCCCAATCGTCCCCGACCCGGGCGAAGTTCTCCTCGCTGGGATTCCCCGCTTCGATCTCGGCCAGAGCCCGAAGTATGGGAGCGATACCGAGCGCCTCGTCCACGCGGACGCCGGCGGTGAGCGTCACGTTCTGCGGCACGTAACCCAGCTCGCCGGCCACCGTGACCGAGCCCCGCGCCGACCGCAGCTCTCCGGCGATCAGCCGGAGCAGCGTCGACTTGCCGGACCCGTTGAGGCCGATCAGGCCGGTCCGGCCGGGCCCGATGGCCAGCGAGAAGTCGGTGAACACCGGCGTTCCGTCCGGCCAGGCGAAGGCCAGGCCGGAGCAGACGACGGCCGGGGTTGACGCGGGCATGGGCGGCTCCAGTCGGGATCGTCACGTCGCGCAGTCGTGGTTGCGCGCGGTCTCCAGACTCAGCGGAGCAACGGCCTTCTCCCGTCAACGGCCATAACGGTCGGTTACACCGTATGCCAGCGGTCGCGGCGGCGGTAGCGAGAATCCGCTGACCTACGGCGGTCAGCGGCCCGCGGTGGACGGCGGCCGCCGCGGGTTGGCGCGGACCAGCGCGTCGAACAGGGGTAGTCGGGGATCTGGCTGACCTGCGCCCGTTCCGACGCCCGCATCTTGCCCGACTTCCGCACCGACACGACCCCCTTCCGGATCTGCACCCCTTCGAGCCCCCTTGATCCGGGTATCCACGCGAGGTCGGGTGGTTGCCCCGGATCACGTTCCGGCTCGGTCACGTGTCACGAGTTTAACGGGCATCCCGGGAGATTCCCTACCTAACCGATTACCGCCGCGAGGGAAGGGGCCACCGCCGCGGACCGGCGAGGACCGGTTTATTCGGTGGCGGCCGCGCCGCGGGGGCGGTCACTATCAACCCATGTCCGGCCTGGTCCAGCCGCTGAGCGTGGGCGATCTCCCCGGCTGCCTGGCGCTCGCGCGAGATCGCGGGTGGCCTCCCGAGGAGCGCCCGTGGCAGCTGCTGTTCGCGGTCGGCACGGTCTACGGCCTGCGCGGCGGGAACGGCGACCTGGCCGGCGTCGTGGCTCTCACGCGCTACGGCCGCGAGCTCGCGGCGATCGGCATGCTGCTGGTGGCCGCGCGGTACGGCGGGCAAGGTCTCGGCCGCCGCATCATGAGCCACGCGCTGGCCGAGGCGGGGGACGCGACCGTGTTCCTCAGCGCGGCCGGAAGCGGCGGCTCCCTATGCGAGAAGCTCGGCTTCGTTCCGGCGGCCACGATCCATACCCTCACGGGCGAGTTCGCGCCGCCCGGGGGCACCGCCGGGTCGCGGCCGGCCGAGCAGGGCGACCTTCCGGCGATCCGCGAGCTCGACGCGCGGTGCAACGGGGCCGACCGGGCCCGCCTGGTGCGGTTCCTGCCCGGCTTCACCGAGCACCTGCGCGTGGTCGAGCGGCACGGCTTCATCACCGGGTACGCGGGCGGGTGGCGCAGTGCCGACCAGGTCGTCATCGGCCCGGTCATCGCCGGCAGCGCCGGCGACGCGCAGACCCTGGTGGCCGACATCGCCGGGGCGGTCACCGGGCCGGTGCGCCTCGACCTGGACGGCCGGCACCCGCAGCTTCGCAAGTGGGCCACCGGGCACGGGCTGGCGGCGCAGGCCTCATCGGCGGTGATGGTGCAGGGCAGCCGCCCGCTTCCGGGCGACCGCGCCCGCTGGTTCGCCCCGCTGATGCCGGCCCTCGGCTGAGCCAATCTGGCCCGCGCCCGCTACCTGACGACCGGCCCGGCAGCCCGTCAGGCCGGGCGCATGACGAAGCGGAGGTTGACGTGGCGATCCCGGTCGCGGGCACCGCAGTGCCACGCGGTCGTCGGCCAGCCGGCGCCGGGGCGCCGTCCAGCGCAGGTCCGGCGGCTACTCCGGAACCGGAAGCCCCCGGGCATAGGCGGCGGCCTCGCTGCGCTCGTCGAACCCCGACGCTTGATCATCGGCGACTTCTCACGCGTTCCGGTGGTTTTTCCGGGCGGTATGTCCGGATTGTGGAACCCGAACGCGTGATATGTGCGCGCTCGCCGGTTTCGGACCCCTTGCTTCCGCCTTTAGGTCGTGGCCGATTCGCGGGCGGGCGGGGCCGGCCTGGGTCGTGGCCGACTTGCGGGCGGGCGGGGCCGGCCTGGGTCGTGGCCGACTTGCGGGCGGGCGGGGCCGGCCTGGGTCGTGGCCGACTTGCGGGCGGGCGGCGCGAACTTGCCCGCGCCTGGGCTGACCGGCCCGCCTCCACGGTCTGGGCAGCCTCTACGGTGAGGGCAGCCTCTACGGTGAGGGCATGCAGGACATCACGATGCTCAGCGCTACCGAGCTGCGGGAGCGGTACCGGCGGCGCGAGCTCTCGCCGGTGGAGGCCACCCGCGCCGTGCTCGCGCGCATCGACGCGCAGAACGCGGTGACCAACGCCTACTGCCTGGTCCGCCCGGACGAGGCGATGGATGCAGCCCGGGCGTCGGAGCGCCGGTGGCAGGCGGGGGAGCCGGACGGGCTACTGGACGGGATTCCGGTCTCGGTCAAGGATCTCCTGCTGACCAGCGGCTGGCCGACGCTGCGGGGCTCGAGGACGACCGAGGCGGCCGGGCCGTGGACCGTTGACGCGCCGGCGGTCGCGCGGCTGCGCGAGCACCGGGCGGTCCTGCTGGGCAAGACGACCACGCCCGAGTTCGGCTGGAAGGGCGTGACCGACAGCCCGCTCACGGGGGTGACCTGCAACCCGTGGGACCCCGCCCGGACGCCGGGCGGATCCAGCGGAGGCAGCGCGGCGGCCGTGGCCTCGGGCCTGGGCCCGCTGTCGGTGGGCACCGACGGCGGAGGGTCGATCCGGATTCCGGCGAGCTTCTGCGGCATCGTCGGGCTCAAGCCGACCCAGGGCCGGGTTCCGGTCTACCCGCCGAGCACCTTCGGCACCCTGTCCCACGTCGGGCCGATGGCCCGCACGGTCGCGGACGCCGCGCTCCTGCTCGACGCGCTGTCCGGGCCCGACTTCCGCGACCCGATGGCCGAGAGCCGGCCGGCCCCGGTCGCCGCCGAGGCCGCGCCGCGCCGGGTCAGCGGACTGCGCGTGGCCTACAGTCCCGCGCTCGGCTACGCAACGGTCGACCGCGAGGTGGCCCATGCGGTCCGGGACGCGGTGACGGCGCTCGAATCGTGCGGAGCGAGGGTCACGGTCGCCGACCCGGGATTCGCCGACCCGACCCCCACCTTCACCGTGCTCTGGTACGCCGGAGCCGCCCAGCTGGTCGAGGCCATCCCGGCGGGCCGCCGTCACCTGATCGACCCGGGCCTGGCCGAGACGGCCGAGGCGGGCCGGCGCTACTCGGCGCTCGATTACCTGCGCGCGCTGCGCGAGCGCTCCGAGCTCGGCATCGCCATGGGCGCGTTCCACCAGTCCTACGACCTGCTCGTGACCCCGACCGAGCCGATCGTCGCGTTCGCGGCCGGAGCCGAGGTCCCGGACGGATCGGGGGAGCCGCGCTGGACGAGCTGGACCCCGTTCACCTACCCGTTCAACCTCAGCCACCAGCCCGCGGCCACCGTGCCGTGCGGGTTCTCCGCCGCCGGGCTGCCCATCGGGGTGCAGGTCGTGGGCCGGCGCCACGACGACGCCCTGGTCCTGTCGGCCTGCGCGGCGATCGAGGCCGCGCTGCCCTGGCGCGACCGCTGGCCCGGCTGACACCCGGCGAACAGGAAGAGAAGAACGGCCGCGTCTTGACCGGCTGCCCGGGGGCGCAGGCGACAGGAATGCACGGCGGGACCTATTCTCTAGTGGCGCGCGCGGACTGCTGCCTCGGCTGTGCGGTCCCTGCGGTCCTCGGGGGAATCGGTCACGGTCGTGACCGGGACCAGCCGGGGGCAACAGACCGGCGCGGCGAAGGCAATTTTCTTCGGAGTATCCGAATGTGCGCCTTCGTCTGCGGTCGGCAATGCGCTATACAGGTTTCAAGCGCGAGGGAGCAAGATGCGGACAGACGACGGTTCTCTGTCCCTGCCCGGCCGGCGGATCGTGCAGGGCGGGGCTACGCGCATTCGCCGGACGTTCTCCGCGGCCCCGCTGCTCCTCAAGATCGTGATGCTCGGCGCCCTGATTCTGCTGCTCCCGTTCGGGCTGGCGATCGTGCTTCCGGTGCTGCTGCTGGCCGCGCTGGTCTACGCGCCGTTCGCGGTCTCCGCCGCGCACCGCACCCTCCTGGCGTCGCTGGCCGTGGCGGTCTGGGGGGTCGCCTTTGTCTCCGGGGTGTCCGGCGGCTACAAGCCGTGGCTGGCCCTGCTCCTGCTGCTGCCGTTCGCCGTCGTGGCCGCCGCTCACGCGGGCACGCTCAGCAAGTGGTTCGTGCCGTGCCGGACCGTCGCCTGGACGCTCGGCTGGTCCCTCCCCCCCGCCATGATCACGTGGCGGCTGGCCGAGAGCCAGCCGGCGATCGGGCCCGTGGTCGGCTGGCTGATCGCATGCGTGGTGCTGGGATGGCGGCTGGCCAAGTCCTGGCAGGAGGACCACGAGTTCGGCCGCCAGCAGGCCCGTGGCGGCGCCCTGGCCGCACCCTACGGCTGGCCCCCGGACCGGGCCGGGCGCGACGGCGACTCGGGGACCGGCACGCTGACCGGGCCGCGGCCGCCGACCCGGACGGCCGGGTCCCGCCCGCCCGCTGGTCCCGCAGGCCCGGCTGGCCGGCGGCCGCGCGCCAACGGCCGGACCGGGGCCACCGAGGGGGTCCGCGCGCAGCACGGCACGGACGGGGCTGCCGCCCAGTCGGGCGATGCCCACGACCGCGCCGGGCCGCCGGAGATCACGGTGGACGAGGCCATGGCCGAGCTGGACAACATGATCGGCCTGACCGCGGTCAAGGAGCAGATCAAGTCGATCGCCGCGTCGATCGAGGCGGCACGCAGGCGCGCGGTGGCTGGGTACGCGACCGACAAGCCCATGCAGCACATGGTGTTCCTCGGCCCGCCGGGTACCGGCAAGACGGCAGTGGCCCGCATCGTCGCCAAGATCTTCTACGCGTTCGGCCTGCTGGACACGCCCGCCGTGGTGGAGGCGCACCGGGCCGACCTGGTCGGCGAGTACCTGGGCGCCACCGCGATCAAGACCAACGAGCTGATCGACTCGGCGCTCGGCGGGGTGCTGTTCATCGACGAGGCGTACGGCCTGGTGAACGAAGGCGACGGGCAGACCGACCGGTTCGGCAGCGAGGCGGTCCAGGCGCTCCTGACCCGGGCCGAAGACGACCGCGAGAACCTGATCATCATCCTGGCCGGGTACGAGCGGCAGATGGACAACTTCCTCGGCAGCAACCCCGGCCTGACGTCGCGGTTCGCGGTCCGGGTGAAGTTCCCCGGGTACACGCCCGCCGAGTTGCTCTCCCTGGCCGATCTGGCGATCGAGCGGCGCAGCGAGCTGCTCGACCCGGACGCCCGGCCGGTGCTGTGGCGGCTGTTCGAGGACGTCGGCCGCAGGCGGATCACCGACGAGCTCGGCAACGGCCGGTTCGTGCGCAGCCTGCTGGAGAAGGCGGGCCAGGCCAGAGACGTCCGGGTGATGGCGGGGGAGGCCGAGCCGTCACCAGCGGACCTGGTGACCCTGCGCGCTGGCGACATAGAGCACGCCTTCGCGGAGCTGACCACGCGATTCCGCGGCTACAGCGAGACGCCCACGCTGGAGAGCGCGCTGGCCGAGCTGGACGAGCTCATCGGCCTCGAGCCGGTCAAGCGCCAGGTGCACGAGATCGCCGCGCAGCTGCGGGTGGCGCGGCTGCGCGACGCCCACGGACTGGCCAGCCAGCCACCGGCCAGGCACTTCGTGTTCACCGGGCCTCCCGGCACCGGGAAGACGACCGTGGCCAGGATCCTCGGCCGGATCTTCGCCGCGCTCGGCTTGCTGGTCCGGCCCAACGTGGTTGAGGCGCACCGGGCCGACCTGGTCGGCGAGCACCTGGGCTCGACCGCGATCAAAACCAACAAGCTGATCGACTCGGCGCTCGGCGGGGTGTTGTTCGTCGACGAGGCCTACGCTCTGTACAACCAGGGCTACTCGGGCGGGGATGCATTCGGCTCCGAGGCGATCGCGACGCTGCTCAAGCGCGCCGAGGACGACCGGGACCGGCTGGTGATCGTGCTGGCCGGCTACACCGCGGACATGGACCGGTTCCTGCGCAGCAACCCGGGCCTGGCCTCGCGGTTCAGCGTGCGGGTCTCGTTCCCGAGCTATACACCACAGGAGCTGACCAGCATCGCCGGTGCGATCGCGCGCCAGGCGGGGGACAGCTTCGACGCCGACGCGCTGCCCGTGCTTGACCAGGTCTTCGGCACGGCTTGCGCGCAGGGAAAGATCGACGAGCTGGGCAACGGACGGTTCGCCCGGTCGCTGTTCGAGCGTGCTTGCGCGGCGAGAGACGTAAGGGTGGCCCATCTCGGTGACACGGCGAGTCCCGAGGACCTCACCACAGTCGCGGCCACAGATCTGCTCGCCGCCTACCGCGAGCTGAGCCCCGCTCCCTAGGTGGGACCCGCCACCCGATTTCCATGATCCCGGAGCCTTTCGTGCAGATGCTGCCCGGAATGCTCCTGGATCATGAAACAACCACCCGCTGGGCCAGGCCCTAGTCCCCGGTGAGGTCGTCAGAGCGGCCAGCGGCCAGCCGCGACCATTGCGCGGAAGGGCGCCCGTCGGTGCGGAACTGCTCTCCGGTGTTGGCGAACCGCTGGGGCCAGCCCGCTGGCGAGTCCTCCCAGGTCTCCTGGCGGCCGTAGAGCGTCATGTCGAGCAGCCCGTAGCTGGGCGCGAGCGCCTCGGCGCCCCGGCCGGAGCTCCAGTAGGTCTCGAACACCCGGTCCCCGTCACGCAGGTAGCAGACCTGCATGCCGAACCAGCGCCCGGCCAGCAGCGCTTCGGCCGAGTCCTGCGCGGAGTACCAGGGCATCTCGTATCCCATGAACTCGCGGTACGCGGCGCTCTCGGGATAAGGCCCCTGGGAGAACGTCGCGTAGGTGACGTCCCGCGAGTGCAGGTAGGACAGCTCGCGGATCTGGCCATTGAAGAACGTGCAGCCCTCGCATTGGGCTTCGGCCGGCTGGCCGCTGTGCCACATGTGGAAGTAGACGATCAGCTGTCGGCGTCCCTCGAACACGTCAAGCAAACGGACCTGACCCTGCGCGCCGATCAGGGGTATCGAGGGATCCACCTCGACCATCGGCAGCCGGCGGCGAGCCGCCGCGATGGCGTCGCCCTCTCGGGTATGCGCCTTCTCGCGAACCACCAGCTCGTTCAGCCGCGCTTGCCAGGCGTCCCTGTCCACCACCGGCGGCAGCGGGGCGTCGTCGATCTCGTTTGTCATGATCGTTTCCTTCCGCGTCGTCAGCAACGTGCCATCCGGATAGTCAGACGCAGGCCGGCCGCACAAATCATCGGCCTCTGCCCGCGCATGCCGAGGCAGCACCCGGCATGGCGCAAGGTGCGGGTCAGCCGCCCTGGGCCGCGAGCGTGAACCGCAGCTTGCTGCCGTCAAGGCGCAGCCCGGTGCGATCGCTGGCCGGCGTGACCGCGTAGACCGCCTCGCACAGCTGCTGCACCGCGCCGGGCGCGAACCAGTCGTCGCGCGGTCCGGGCACCACGCGCAGCACCACGACCTCACCCGCCACCGGCATCAACGCCGCCTCGGGCAGCGCTGCACCGCGTCGGCCCGCCGTGCCCGGCTCACCCGCCGTGCCCGGCCCGGCTGCCCGATCGTCACCCGCCGCTCCTCCCGGCACCTCCGCGGCCGTCAGCGCCTCCGGCGCGGGCGCCCCAACCGGCAGCACGTCGCCGGGCCGTAGCGCGGCGGGCCCGAGCCCGGAGCGCAGATCGGCCGACCGGCTGCCGAGAACCGGCGCCACACCAACGCCGCCGCGCACAGCGAGGTAGCTACGCAGGCCGGCCGATGGCGCGCCCACGCGCAGCACACCGCCCGCCGGTACCTCGAACGAGCTCCCGTGCGGCATGTCCCCGGCCGCCGCGCCGCCGGATGCGCCGGCGAGGGCTTCGCTGGGCGGGTCGGTTGTGGCTTCGCCGCGAACCCCGGATTCGGTGCTGCCCGGGCCGTCCTTGGCCGCCTCTTCCGTCCCGGGCTGCACGGTCAGCGACGCGGGGGCGCCGGTGACGGCGACTCGGGCACCGGCAGGGAACCTCAGCACCGCGCGGCCGAGCGTGAGCTCGATGCCGGCTGCCCCGTCCGGGTTGCCCACGAGCCGGTTCGCCAGCCGCAGGCCGGCTGCGTCTGCCGCTCCCGAGCGCGGCACGCCGAGATGCCCGTATCCCGGCCGCCCCAGATCCTGCACGGTTGCCAGCAACCCCGGCCTGACCACCTCGATCGCCGGGCCGCCTTTCCATGATCGTGGTAGATAACCCGCGCTATTAGCGGGATAGCTACCACGATCATGAAAATCGCCGGGTTGGCTCGCGGCCGGTGCGGCCGGTGCGGCCGGTGCGGCGGGTGCGGCGGGTGCGGCGGGTGCGGCGGGTGGTGAGGTTGGTGGGGTTGCTGGGGTTGGCGTTGAGGGGGCGGCGGGGGGCGGGGCGGGGCGGTCTGGGAGCGCGTCGACCTGGCGGAAGCGGATGCGCATGCCGGGGGCGAGCAGGGCGGGCGGGTCGCGGTCGGGGTCCCAGAGCGCGGCCAAGGTGCGGCCGAGCAGCCGCCAGCCGCCGGGCGAGGTACTCGGGTACACCGCGGCGAGGCCCCCGGCGATCGCCACCGAGCCCGCCGGCACCCGCAGCCGCGGCTCGTCCAGCCGCGGTATCGAAGCCAGCGCCGGGTCCAGGCCGGTCAGGTAGCCGAAGCCGGGGGAGAACCCGAGCCACCCGACGGTGTACTCGCACGCCGCATGCCTGGCCACGACCTCGCCGGGGGACAGCCCGGTCAGCTGGGCCACCTCGGCCAGGTCGGGGCCGTCGTATACCACCGCGATCTCGGCCAGCACCGCGTCGCACGGGCGGTCCGGCGGGATCGGCAGTTCCAGCAGCCGCCCGGCCAGCTCGCCGAGGTCGTTGCTGCCCGGCTCGATTGTCACCAGGACGGTTCGGGCCCCCGGCACGACGTCAAGCACGCCCGCGACGCGTTCCGTCAGAATGGCGACAGCGAGCCGGGCGGCCAGGCCTTCCACCTGCAGCAGCAGCGCCGGGCGCCAGCGCCTCACGCGAA
>Ga0335078_10007511_pt1 | contig 16165 bp, 9 predicted proteins | sample Lox_Sample_32_FD_206711 | JGI IMG/M metagenome (GOLD analysis project Ga0335078, IMG submission 206711) | Soil microbial communities from Loxahatchee National Wildlife Refuge, Florida, United States - Lox_Sample_3.2 | ecosystem: Environmental > Terrestrial > Soil > Wetlands | place: USA: Florida...
CGGTGCCAACCGCGAGATGTAATCGTAATATCGCGGCGCCTGTATGATTTCTCCGATCGCCAGCACCACCAGCGATGCGACCGCCATCCAGACCGACGGGTGCACGATCAGCAAAATCCACGACACGCTCGAGATGAGCGTCCCCAGCACAATCGCGTGAAACGCGTGCAGGCGCTTGGTCAGAAAACCGATCACCATCGTGAAACAGATGACCACAATGGGATCGACCGCGATAATGCGCGCCGTGTTGGCGTGCGGGTCCACATAAGTGGAAATATAGAGCGGCAACGCGATGAATTCCTGCCAGAACACGATCCAGTAGCCGGTGAAAATCAGAAGAAACAGCATGAATCGCGGGTTGGAAAGAACCGTGAGGAAGTTCTTGCCAACCTGGCTGAGACTGGCAAGGGGCGCGTCATCGGTGCGGCGCGGCTCTTTGAACAACAGAAGCACGACAAAGAGCATCAGGAAAACGCTCAATGCCGCAATGCGAAACAGAGCCTCGGGGCTGCCGTGGTCCTGCTCCCACCCGGCGAGCAGCGGTCCGACCGTGCTTCCCACGTTGACCAGCGTGTAGTAGATCGAGTACCCGATGGAGCGCACATTTTCTTTGGAAGCCCGCGCCGTGGTGCCCACCACACTCGGCTTCACCAGTGCGACACCCAGGGCGGGCAGCATCAGTACGAATGCCACCAGGGGAACCAGCGGCACCGCGTTCCGCACTGGCGCGAACCAGGCCGCGCCAATCGAGCCCAGCGAGAAATACGCGATGCTGAGGAATAGGTAGGCCAGCGAAAGCGCGCGCCGGAAGCCCAGTCGGTCTGCGACCGCCCCGCCCACGACCGCAAGAAACCAAACCCAGCCGCCAAACATTCCCGTCAGGCTGCTGGCACGCTCAAGGTCGAAGTGCAGCCCTTCATGCAAATAACGCGCGAGCACGGCAAACACGGCATAGTAGGAAAGCCGCTCAAAAAGCTCGCTGATGTTGGCGACCCAGAACGGACGTTCGAAGCCCGTACGAATTTCCTGGAGACGTTCCGAAAAGCTCAAAGTGGCTCCTGCACCAGAAAGTCGGAGTTTCAAGATCTGAGTTCTGACGTCTGGCTTCAGCCCTGGAATCGATCGCGGACGTACTGGCCAGTGACTCCCGCAATACGAATCACCTTATTGCGGCTGCTGAGGCCGGACGCAATGGTAACGGAACTTCGCGGCACCTTCAAAAGTTTCGCGAAGAATTCGATGCAAGCCTGGTTCGCTCGGTCATCGACCGGTGGTGCGGTCAGCGAGACTTTCACCGCCTCGCCGATCTCGCCGGTGATGGCATTCTTCTTCGCCCGCGGATGAACTTTGACGGCGAAGGTCACCCCCTTGTCTGTTTCGTGCATCGCGAACCTATTCATCGCGCCTTGTCATCTTCATGCTGCCTTGGCATCCCTTGCGAAGCGAAGCAGCGGTGCGCCTTTCAGATCGAGGGCACACTGCGTCGGCTCTTCGCTGGCGACGATGCCGCTCCGGATGACAACCGTCGGCTAAGCCCGTGTTCGCTCGCCGAAAATCGCCGTGCCCACCCGCACGCAAGTCGAACCTTCCTCGATGGCCACTTCGAAGTCGTGCGACATGCCCATGGAAAGCACCCCGGTGCCGATCCCTGGCAGCTTTCGCGCGGCGATCGCGTCGCGTAGTTCTCTCAGCTTGCGAAAGAATGGCCGCGCGCCCTCCGGATCGTCCGTGAACGGAGGCACGGTCATCAGCCCGCGAAATTCCAGACCTGCGAGACGGGGCCCGGACAGCAGCAGTTCTTCCAGTTCCCGTGAATCGGGCGCAACCCCGCTCTTCGCCGCCTCACCGCCGACGTTGATCTCGATCAGAACGCCGAGTCTCTTGTCCAGATTCCACGCTGCGCCGTCCAGCTTTTCCGCCAGTTTGACTGAGTCGACTGAATCAACGGCGCGAAACAACTCCGCCGCCCTGCCGGACTTGTTGGTCTGCAGGTGCCCGATCATGTGCCACTCGGCCCCGTCCAGGTCCGCCAGTTCGCTCGCTTTTCCCGCAAACTCCTGCACGCGGTTTTCGCCGAACAATCGCACTCCCGCCGCGTGGGCTTCGCGAATCCGTTCCGGCGGATGAGTCTTCGTCACCGCCATAAGCGCGACCTCGTTCACCGAACGTCCGCAACGGCGGGCAACGGCTTCGATCCGTTCTCGCACGGCCGCAATGTTTTCAGAAATTGGCATACGACCCTAAACCGCGAAGGACACGAAGCTACCCGAAGGATTCCGCGCCTTCCTTCGTGCACCTTGGTGTCCTTTGTGGTTCAACAAAGCTACATGATCGCGGTCGGCGGCGCCGGATCTTCCGGCCGTCCCGCATTGGCGAGCGGTACAAGGATCATGACTGCTACCAGCACCGCCAGGGCAACCAGGCTGGTGAGCGGAGAGTCGCCTATCATGAAGTGATACAACCTCGTATCCGCGTGAGGATCGTGCGCCAGCCGGCGGGCGATAATCGCGGCGACGGCGATGCCGCACAGCGCCTCGCCTGCGATCAACCCGGACGCGGTCAGCACCCCCGCATTGTCCACGCGCGCCTTCTGCGCACTGTTGAGGTTGCGGCGATCGCGCAGCGAATCCGTGATCCAGCGGATAATGCCGCCCACGAAAATCGCGAACGTCGTGCCCAGCGGCAGATACATCCCCACCGAAAACAACATCACGCTCTTCACTTCAATCATGATCATGGAGATGCCCAGCAGCACGCCGACCACCACCAGCGGCCACGCCATGTCGCCCCCCACGATGCCCTTCGAGAGCATGGCCATCAGCCCGGCTTGCGGCGCGGGCAGCTCCGGTGTGCCGAAGTGATATACCTTGTCGAGCGCGGCGAGCGGGAAGAACAGAACCAGCGACGCTACCACGATTCCAAACAAGTCTCCGATCTGCATCTTGGCAGGTGTGCCGCCAAGAATATGGCCGACTTTGAGGTCCTGCAGCATCTCACCCGCGACGGCTGACGAGACGCAGATCACGGCCGCGACCCCAAGCACCGCCGCCACCCCGCCAACTCCCGAAACTCCCAGTGCCACCATGAGCAACGCGGCAATCACCAGCGTGCATAACGTCAGGCCGGAAACCGGGTTGTTCGACGATCCAATCATGCCAACCAGATTTCCCGAGACCGCCGCAAAGAAGAAACCGACAATCACCATGACCCCGGCGGCGACCAAAGCCCCTGCCAGCACTTTGGAGCCGGAAAGATTCCCCGCTCCACTGATGAAGTAGTAATAGAGCAAAACCATCGCTACGAAGACGACGGCCACACCCGCGAAGACCACCTTGGCGCTCAAATCGCGTTCGGTGCGGTTCGTGGCCGCGTGGGCTGCCGCGGACTTCCTGAGATCGGAGATGGCCCGCCCCATCCCCACCGCCAGTTGCTTGCGCATCTTGAACAAAGTGTAAGTCGCGCCCACCAGCATGCCGCCCACCGCAATGGGACGCACCACCGAGTAATAGATCGCACCCGCCAGCAGCGGCCAGGAAATACTCTGTCCGGCGGGCTGGGCCGCCTGAATGTAAGGCCCAATCGTGAAGGTGAGAAGCGGAACCAGCAGTCCCCAGGCCAGCACCCCGCCGGCAAAATTCAGCGCCGCCAGCCGCGGCCCGATGATGTATCCCACGCCCATATACGCGGGGCTGATATCGGGCGCGCTGAACAGCGTTGCGCCGCCGGTGAGCGTGGTCGCGACGTTCGGGTTGGTGCCGGTGCGCAGCAGAAGTTTCTTCCCCAAATCGCTGATCTTCACGTGAAAGGTATTGCTCGGGCTGAATATGTTGATCGCACCCAGCAGAAACACGAACCCGCCGAAACCCATGTTGGCAAAAAGAATCTTTGCTGCCTTGGCCCCTTGCTGTCCTGCTTTGTGAATCTCTGAGGCGGCCACCGATTCAGGATAGGGAAGCTCGGGGTCCTCGACCATCACGCGCCGCAGCAGGGTCACGAACAGAATGCCCAGCGTGCCGCCGATCATCATCAGGGCTACCGCTTTCCAGTACTGGTCGCCACTGAGTCCGGTCCAAAGGCCGGCCATCACAAATGCCGGGATCGTGAACACCGCCCCCGCGGCCACCGACTCGCCGATCGAGCCCACGGTTCGCGCGATGTTTTCTTCCAGCAGCGAGCCCTTCATCAGCCGCAACAGCGCCATGCCGATTACCGCCGCGGGATAGGTCGCTGCGATCGTCATCCCCGCCTTCAGTCCGAGATAGGCGTTCGCCGAGCCGAGAATCGCGGTCATCACTAGCCCGATCAGCAGGGCTCGGAAGGTGAACTCCTTCATCTCCATGGTTTCGGGGACGTAGGGTGTGTGCTTCTTTCTTGCAGGAAGATCGGTGACAGTGCTGCTCATGACGGAATCCTTTTAGGGCGTGGGATGGAAACGAGTTCGCTAGCGTTGCCTGCTCAATTACATCGAAAACTCACGAACGGCGCACGTTAGCACGCGGCAAGGCCGCGTGACAAGTGCGAGGCGAATCCGATGCCGTATCGTTTGAGACACACTCGCGGTCAGACTGCCGCTGGCTATCTGGTCGGGCTCTCTCAACCCTGCTCACCTCTGCCCGCCGCGCTCCGCGATCAACTGCATCGCTGGCCTGCTCACCCATGTATGTCCGTGCGATCCCGGACCATGAAATTGCTCGCCCCAGCTCAGCGGCGTGACGTCGCGGTACTCATGTATCGTCTCATCCGGAACAAAGCGCAGCTGTTTGCGCAATGATGCGCGCGTGTTCGGATTGGCCCCGTGATCGAGTAGCAGCCGCGCAAACTCTGCGTTCTGCTGCCGCTGGCACATGTAGGCTTGCGAAACCACGCAGCCAAAAAGAGGAGTGTGGCCGCCAAAACCGTCGGCATCGATCTCCGCCTTCGCGTTGACATCCGCGCCGCGGCCGATCAGCCATCGGGCCATTTCCATCTCGTCAAAATCCACGCAAATGTGAAGCAGTGTTGTGCCCGCCAGAGGTGTGCCATGCAAGGCCAAAGAGTGGTCCGCACTGCAGCCCAGCTCAGGCGGATAAATCTCCTCATGCGAAAAAGTGCGGATGAGCATCTGTGGATCGCGCCTCAGGTGCGTCTCCAGAAGATCGATCCGTCCGCGATGCAGTGCCATCACCGGCGTGTCGGGCAGGACGACCCCTCGTCCGGCAACCAGTTCCAGGCAGCGATGTTTTCCCTCAGGCCAGCGACTGTAAGTCTGAAGAAGCAGCGCGACCGGCGCCATCCGGTCTCCGTGCTGGTCCGACAATTCCGCGCCCATGTCCAGCAACAACTCCAGCCCCGCATCGTTCACTGTCTCGCATGGACCCATCACGCAGCCTGGAGTGGGCTGCGCTCCCACCGCGCGAAGACGCCGGGCGGTCTCAATCTGACCTTGCAGGCAGGCGCGGTCGAAGGCGTGCTGCACGTCAGTCGCGCCCATCTCGCACAGCATTTCGATGATTGCGTCTTGCCCGACATTGGCCGCATACGACATGGGAGGTCCCCAGTTGCTGTCGGGCAGGCCGCGAGCCGCCTCGTGCAGCAGACGAGGATCCTTCCTCACCAGCCTGCGCACCTCCTCGACGTCTCCTCGCCAGATCGCATCCGTCATCCGGCAGGCAGTGACCAGCCGCGGCCAGCTCGCGAGCCCATAGCTGCGCGCCAGGACCCATTGCGCGTCGGCCAGCTTGGCGTGCGCCGGGTCAATGGTTTCTGAGTGATGTTTGCGCACTTCGGCCAGAGCGGTAGCGTCGCCGCGCCGAATCGCTCGCAGTAAATCCTTTGCTTGATGTTTGAGTTGATCGAGGTTGGGACGAACCGGAAAGTGGCGATCGTGGAACTGCCGGGGGACGCCCTTCTTTGTCATAACGGACCTCCTTCGTGGTCGTGCCCGGGGTCCGCTGCAGCGGGCGAAAAGGAGGTTCGCCAGGAATCTAAGCTAAAGATTTCACTCAGGTGGACTCGGTCCTCTCCGCGGACGGGCGGCGTCCTGTACGCCGCTGAGCAGTATAGCGCATCAGTCCAGCCAGTGGCTTTCTTCGATGCACATTTGGGTGCCCAGACTTAGCGGAGCAGACGGCCAGGAGCACAAAAACCGAACTCGGTGTAAAATAAGTTCAATCGGTTCTGCCCCTTCGTAGTCCATCAGTTCGAGGTGCAATGCAATGGGTAACTCCCCCGATCGACCGTTGATTCCCCCTTATCATTGCCGTGATTGTGGCAGCGACGTAGGCTTTCGCTCCCGCCGCCGTACCTTCACCGAACGCTTCGTTCTGCCCTTGTTTCTCTTGCAGCCGGTGCGCTGCGGAGAGTGCTTCCGGCGGGATTACCGGCTGATCTTCACCCCGGTGCGCGACCGGCTCTCGGATACACCGCGTATCATGCCGGGAAAACACCCGGATACGTCCCACCGGAACGTTGCCTAGGGGCAGCCATCGCCGCTATACTGCGGTGGTAGTGGGTTCAGTTGGGCTCGCGGCATATTTCCGTCCGCGGACAGTTTGAGGAGGCCGTCTTCAGCAGTAGTGAGGACCGAATCCGGGCCAGTAAAGAGAGTGTGGCAGTAGCAGGGCTTTCTATTGTTCCGCCGAAGGCCTCAGGATGGGCTGGTCGGGCCGCCGCAAGTGTTTTCTCCGTTCTGTTTCCTTCCGACTGCCGCATTTGCGCGGCGCCCCTGTTGAATATTTCCCGCCTTCCGGTTTGTCCCGGATGTCTGGGGAAGATCCACCCGATCCTCGGCAACGTGTGCTCCCTGTGCGGAGAGCGGGTCCTGTCCTCCTATGCCATCAGCGATCCCGACGGCCGGATGCGGTGTCCGGTGTGCCGCCGGCTGGAGCGTCCTTTTGAGCGTGCCGTCGCCTACGGAAGTTACGAGGGTGGCTTGCGCGAGCTCATTCACCTGCTGAAGTACAACGGGGTGCGGCCGGCGGCCAACGTCCTTGGACGGATGCTGGCCGAAGCCATCGCCGCCCTCGAACCAGAACTCGGCCACCAGACGATCCTCGTCATTCCCGTGCCGCTCCACAAAGCCAAGCGGCGCCAACGCGGATTCAACCAGGCGGAGCTGATTGCCCGCGCCGCCTTGAAATTTCATCCTGCACGCGAACGCTTTCAGCTTGCGGCCGACATTTTGCAGCGTGTTCGCGATACCCATTCGCAGATCGGGCTGACCAGCCACCAGCGCCGCGAGAACATGCGCGGGGCCTTCGCCGTCCGAAGTGCCGCAGAAGTCACTGGCCGCGCAGTGCTTTTAGTCGATGATGTATACACCACGGGCACGACGGCGTCGGAATGCGCTCGCATGTTGCGCCGCGCGGGAGCGGCTCAGGTCTGGGTCGCGACCGTAGCGCGCACCCTGAAGTTGGCATCTAAATACGCTGAGATTGCGCCGACGCTTGAGGCCACAACAGAGACCGCCATCGCGCAAGCGGTGGGTAGCTGAGCAAGAAACCGGGAAATTATGTCGTACAGGATGGAACGCGAGGCAGGACCAACATCCCGGCTGGCCGCCGGCTTGTTTGCGCCGACGGCTGCCCACCGCGCTGGTGACGGCCATGCTCTGCTCGCGCCTGTGCTCGTGCTGAACGCTTCTTACGAGCCCATCAACGTTTGTGCCGCCCGCCGCGCGCTCGTTCTGGTGCTCAAGGGCGTGGCGATGACCGAAGAGGAGAACGGACACTTCCTGCACTCGGCGCGTGTTGCCATGCGCGTTCCCTCGGTGATCCGCCTGCTCGAATACAGGCGCATTCCGCACCAGAGCCGCGCGCTCTCGCGCAAGAACATTCTGCTGCGCGACCGTAACACCTGCCAGTACTGCGGCACGGTGCTGCCGTCGAGCGAGCTGACGCTCGACCACGTCATCCCGCGTTCTCGCGGAGGCTCGTCCACTTGGGAAAACCTGGTCGCCTGCTGCCATCTCTGCAACCGCCGCAAGGGCAACCAGTCGCCCGCGGAAGCTGCCATGAAGCTGATGCGCGAGCCGCGCTCCTTCAACCTTCACACCAGCCGCCACATCATGCGGCTGATGGGCCGCTCCGACGACAAGTGGCGGAAGTACCTGTTTTATTGAGCGCCTCAAGATTGCTGAGTGTCGCGGCTTTCCGGTTTCCAGTCGCGCAACTTTGAGACCTGCGCTTACTGCTTCCAGCCCACCCGCGCCAAGAAGTAGCTCCACAAATTCTTCACGTACTGGCGATTCCCCATCCGCCGCAGAACGAAGTACTCGTTCACCGGACGGTTGTCCTGCAGCGCAGGCACATTCGGGTCCGGACGAATCAGATCGTCGATGAAAAGTTCCTGCTGCAGCACGCGCGCGAACTGTTGCTCCGCGGTCGTGTCTGGGTTCCACTCCACCAGGTCAGCGGCGGCGGCCGCCGGCAGATGACTCACCAGCGTCTCCGCCGAGAACGGCGGGAAAGGGATGTCGCTCGCCAGAAAGTGGCATCCGCGGCTCTTGTCGATCGAGCGGAAGGCGCGAACGTAGGGGAACGACTCTTTCAGAGCCTTGGCGACCGACGCGATGATCGCCGGGTCGTCGCTGCTGGGGAACCATTGCTGCAGAATTCCGCCAGGACGCAGGTGCTGTTTCGCGATCGTATAAAATTCCTTCGAATACAGCAGACTCGAGGCAGCCGCCTCGACTGGCGGCGGCGGATCGAGCGCGATTACGTCGTACATCCCAGCCGACCGCTCCAGGTAGAAGCGGCCATCGTTCACCACGACGTGCGAGCGCGGCGATCGCAGCAGTTCCTCCGCATCCGCGTGGAAGTAGGGAAATAACGAAACCACGCTGGGTACCAGCTCGACCGCGGTCGAAGAAATTCCCCACGACAGCATCGACCGGTGTGTCGTTCCCATGCCGAAACAGATCACCAGCGCATTTTTCGGCGGAGTTTGCAGGAACGCCAGCGGCAGGTGAGCCATCATCTTGGTGATCGGCGTCAGGCCAGTCATCCCGATCCCGTTGACCAGAAGCCGCTTCTCTCGCCCCGAACCGAGAGCGGTCACCGTGGCCGTGCTGTCGCGGAGCACTTCCCGCGGCCAGTAACGGCTTTCGAAGTCCTTGGTCGTGACGACCAAAACTAGCGCGAGCACCGAGACCAGCGCCGGTTTCCACACGGCTTGCGCCTTGTTTCCGGCGGGAATGGCCGCGGGCAGCTTGCGGAAACTGATCGCGATCCAGGGAAGCGCGCACAGCAGCAGGGTGTAGCGCTCGCCCAGCCACGGCAACAGAATGAAACCGGAGGCCAGCGGCCCCAGCACGCAGCCGGCAATGTTCACGGCATATCCTGTGCCGGCGCGGTCCGGATCGCCGTGCGCGACGCCGTCGAGTACCATTGGCGTGATCCATCCCACCAGAAAAGAAAACGGCAGAAGACTGACCGCCCGCAGGTGATAAATGATGGGCAGCCGCGGATCGCAAATCAAGAGCGGAAACACGACCGAGAACGCCAGCAGCCCAAACAGAAGCCCGCTGGTACCTTGTTCGGGGCGCCTGCGTTCCGAAGGAGTGAACCGGCGATAGAACTGCGATCCGAGATAAGTCGCTCCCAGGTACAGTCCGAGAATCGTGGCAAACGCATAAACGAACGTGCCCAACCCCGGCGTGAATAGCCGGATCCAGACGACCTCGACCGCCATGCTCGTAAAGCCCGTGCCGAACAGCACATAGTAAGGCCATCGGCTGGTGTTCGAAGCCGGCAAAGCCCGCTCCGCAGTTCCACTTCCGCCTCGCACAATCTCTGTCGCTCGCAGAGACAGCAGGAACGCCGAAGCCGCGAGGCAGAAATTCAGAGCCGCTCCCGCATGCAGCGTTCCGCTGAATCCCCACTCCTCGATCAGCAGCAAAGGAACGGCGGCGCCCGTCACCGCGCCCAGCACGTTCGCCAGGTACAAATAGCTGAACGACCGCTCCGACTGTTCGGAGAATCGCTCGCGAATTGCGGCCATGGCAAAAGGAAATGTCGCGCCCATGCACGCGCACCAGGGGATCAGAGTGAGTCCAATCCAAAGACCGGCCAATGTGTAATAGGAGGTGAGCGACAGTGGGTGGCCGCTATCCAGACCCTCCAGCAAGGTTCGTCCCTGCGCCAGTTCCCGCGCAACCACCAGCGCGGAAACACCGATCAGAAACTCCACCGACGCATAAAGACGCAGGGCATCGAAACGCCGCCCAGGCAGGCGATCAGACCCGCCCCGCGTTCGCACGTATCGGCCCGCTGCCCACGAACCCAATCCCAGGCCAATCATGAACGCCGAAAGGACAATCGAAATCAGCGCGGTGGTTACCGCGAACTGTGCCATCGCCAGGCGCAGCCAGACCAATTCATACAGAATGCTGCAGAAGCCGGAAATGAAGAAAAATCCGAAGAACCAACGCACCGGCGCCACCCAGGTTGAAGATTGGTGAGAAAAGAACGGGGGCTATTTAATCAGGAGAAGCTCGGCCCGCGCAACTCGATCGGCGATCAGGAATGACGGGCTGATCCCCGATCACTATTTTTGTGGATTCTGTGGCTGTGGATTCTGCCCCGGCGGTTTGTTGTCGTCCGGCTTCTTCGTTCCCGGAGGCAGTTCCTTGCCTTCATACAAAATCTTGGTGTTCGCGCCGAATCGCTTGTAATCCTCGTACTTCACGATTTCCCGGATATGCACGTCTTCCAGCTTGAAGTGCAACTCGTCATCCGCCTTGGTGTAGACGGGGAACCAGTACTGGCCATCGATCTGCTGCCGCCACGTCGTAAACTTCGGGAACAGATTTTCCTGGTCGCCGCGCCGCTTGACCTCCGAGCAGGGACGGTTGTTGCACAGATCGGGCACCGTCTTGCCGTACGTCTTCACGATCTGGAAGTCGTGATTGTCAACCCACACTCGTCCCTGAAAGTAGCGCTTCTTGCCTTCAATCTTTTTCGGTGCGATGTCGAAGACATAACAATGCAACTCGTCTTCTTGCTGCTGGCCAACATAGAGAATGTTGTATTCCTGAAGTTCTTCGGTGGTCAGCACAAAGGGCAGCCGGTGGCGGATGTCCTGCATGTCTTCCTGCGACATATAGATCTTGGTCAGGCTCGATTGCGGCGCGAAGACTACGTTTTCGATGCGGTGGCCTTTGTCGTCGAACATCACGTCAAAGACTTCGCGGTACTCGCCGTCAACCGTATCGCCATCCACGGTGTCGACTTTCACGTCTTGGCGATAGGTGTACTGGTCGCGCGCCTTGGCAAATTCCGTTTCCTTCGCCGCGAAGCGCTTGACGATGTCATCGGGCGTGGTGCCGTCGGGCTGCGTGGTTTCTAGCGGGCCTTCCTGAGCGCAAGCGGGCAAAGCCGCCCATCCCGCGGCCAGCAGGATCAAACATAGAAGCAAACTCCGGGAACCCCATTTCATGATGTCTAGTCTAACGGATTGCGGGGAGCTTCGTAGAGGCGTTGCCGGCGACGTCTGCTGCCACGCCCGGTAAGACGCAGCAGCCACTGAAGACGCAGCGAGCAGAGAAGAGACGCAGCCAGCTGCGCTCCACGGAGCATACCGCGGCGACCCTCCCCCCGACCCCTCTCCGCTCAGTGAGGCCGGAGGGTAGGGTGCTGCAGTTCTGCCAATCATTTGGATGCCGGGACGGAAAAGAGGTTGCCGGAATCATCCCGCACGTTTTCTTAAGCTTCCATGCCTTGTCATCCTGAGCGGAGCGAAGGACCTGTGCAACTGCGAGTGCATGGATCGTTCGCGGCAAACGCTGCCGCTCAGGATGACCATCACGATGAAAGTCACGTGACGCGAAACCTGGAAGCTGAGCCGCCCACCCTGCTACACTCATCCGTTTGCCGTAGGAGGTTCTTCATGCGCCGTCTTCTTCTGCTGTTTCTCGCATTTATTCCATTCGCGTTGTCGCTGGCCGCTCAAACCAAACGTCCCTTTACATTCGAAGACATGATGATGCTCAAGCGGGTCGGCGATCCGCAGGTTTCCCCCGACGGCAAGTGGGTGATCTTCAGCGTGGTCGATGTCGACCTCGAAGCCAACACCAAGATCCCGCACATCTGGATCGTTCCCATGGCCGGTGGTCAGGAGAAGGAAATCATCGCCGATCAGGACGCCGATCGCCCGCGCTGGGCGCCGGATGGGAAGCGCTTTGCGTTCCTGTCGACAAAAGAAGGTGGCTCGCAGGTGTGGATTGCGGATTTTGATGGTGCGCCGGGGGCGGTAAATCGTGTGCACAAGCTGACATCGATCGCCACGGAAGCGACCGGTGAGCTTTGGTCGCCGGATGGCGGCAACATTCTCTTTACGTCGGATGTTTATCCCGAATGCGACGGGGCGCCTGCCCAAGAGCAGGAGTGCAATGCCAAGAAGCTGAAGGAAGCGGAGCAATCGAAGGTCAAGGCGCAGATTTTCACCCACCTGCTCTATCGCCATTGGAACGCTTATAAAGAGGGCAAGCGAACTCACATCTTTGTAATCTCCACCGACAACGTGCCGCCGCCGAAAGGCGACAGCAACAAACTTCTTGACTACGAGACAATTCCGCCACGCGATCTCACTCCCGGTGACTACGACGCTCCCGTCTTCTCCCTCGGTGGGCAGGACAACTATGCCTTCTCGCCCGATGGGCAGGAGATTTGCTACGCCTCGAACCACGACAAGAATCCGGCGGCTTCGACCAACAACGATCTGTGGATCGTTCCGGCCACAGGAGGGCCGGCGAAGGACATTACCGCTGACAATCCTGCCAGCGACTCGACGCCCCTCTATTCGCCCGATGGACGCTACATCGCCTACCGCGCCCAGCAGCGTCCGGGATACGAGAGCGACCGCTTCCGCCTCATGCTCTACGACCGCAAGACCGGCGAGAAGAAAAATCTAACGGAGGACTTCGACCGGTGGGTGGGAACGTTCACTTGGAGTCCCAATTCGAAGCGGATTTACTTCAGCGCCGAGAAGGAGGGCAAGACCCCAATCTATTCTTTGCTCCTTGCCACTGGTAAGCGAGTCGAAGTTCCAACGTTGATCATGGCGACCCAAGATGACATGACGGTAGCGCCTAATGGCGAAGACATCTATTTCACAAACAATTCTCTTGAAGAACCGAACGCTATCTATACCTTCATGCTTTGCCCAAACGGATGCGGCGACCCGCCGCCTCCGCCAGCTGCGAAGCTGACTCATTTCAACGATGCTCTCCTCTCGCAAATCGAAATGCAGCCGCTCGAATCTTTCTGGTTCACTGGCGCTCACAACGATAAAGTCGAAGGCTTCCTCGTTAAGCCGCCGAACTTCGATGCCTCGAAAAAATATCCCGTGAAGTTCCTCATCCACGGTGGCCCGCAAGGCGCATGGGGAGACGACTGGTCGTATCGCTGGAATCCCGAGCTGTTTGCGTCACCAACTTCCGCGACCCCCAGCGGATACGTTGTCATCATGATCAACTTCCACGGCTCGACCGGCTACGGGCAGAAGTTCATCGACGCCATCAATGGCGACTGGGGCGGCGCTCCCTTCGAAGACCTGATGAAGGGCCTCGACTACGCCGAGCAGACCTATCCCTTCATTGACAAAAACCGTGAGTGCGCGCTGGGCGCCAGCTACGGCGGATACATGGCCAACTGGGTTCTCGGCCACACCGACCGCTTCAAGTGCATCGTGTCGCACGACGGCATGTTCAACGCCGAGTCGGCCTGGGGCACGACCGAGGAACTCTGGTTCAACGACTGGGAGTTCAAAGGCACGCCGTACGACAATCGCGAGAGCTACGTGAAGTGGTCGCCGCACCAGTACGCCAGGAATTTCAAGACGCCGACGCTGGTCATCCACGGCCAGCGCGACTACCGCCTCGACGTGAGCGAAGGCTTGCAACTCTTCACCACGCTGCAAATGGAAGGTGTGCCGTCGAAGATGCTGTATTTCCCCGACGAAGGCCACTGGGTGCTGAAGCCGCAGAACGCGCAGCTTTGGTACAAAACGGTGAACGACTGGGTCGATCAGTGGACGAAGTAGGGCCCAGTCGGGCGTCAGATCCCGATCAAGCCTGTCATCGCGCAGACCGTCCGGACGCAAGTTGTTGAAAAATTTCCTAACTTGTTGAGCCTTCGTGGAAGTTGTTGAAAAGTCGTAGAGCGCGATTAGGCCGCGCAGGACGCCCGATTTCTGCGCGGACGATGCATTCCCTGTCCGCGACGTCGATCGTCGCCGCCAGGGGCGTTTCCGGCTCAAGAAAGGGCACTCTACGCGACGGCCGCAAGGCGGATTGACCTCTCCTCAGAGCGAAGAAACAAAATACGTATATATTTGTATGTACAATATGGTACGTAATTGAAGATTTGAGCCAGTCTTGTCATTCTGCCTTCGCCGGAACCTCTCGACCCTCACTGCACCCTGCATTCCGGCATGTCAGCCGGCCGGACGCTAACTGGCTGTATATGAACGGGTTTGGCGGTCCACGCCGGCGGCTTCGCCAGTGGAGGCGGAGGTCCGACGGCCGAAGTCCCGCCCGTGGTGGCGGCAACCACCTCCAGTGGGTCGGTAAACCACGCCGTCGTCCCGGCGGTGACGGTAAGGCTTACGGCGAGTGGAGGATTGAACGTGCCGGGAGAAGGCACGACGCTGGCCAGGCCGTTGATATCGCTGGTGGCCGTGCTCTGGCTGACGCTGAGAATGACTGGCATGGCCGGATTGATGGGATTGGTTTCGCCCCCGCCGCTGCCGGCAGGTGTGCCGCTGGGGCGCATGACTGTGGTCTGAAATACAACCGGCGCCCCCAACACGGGATTGGGCGGAGACGCGGAGTCGATGACGCGCACGACGACCGGCTGAAACGACTGACCCGCCGACACTTGCCCCGTCCCCGAGACCGGTTGCAGGTTCTGCTGCGACAGGGGCACCGGATTTGCATAGAACATTGCGCATGAGGTGTTTGCCGGGGCCACACAGGCGCTGACCTGCACCAGAGCAACCAGCGGCGACAGTGACACCGTGACGGTAGCGTATCCGGTCGAGTTGGTCAGCGCGCTCGCGGCGCTGAGCGTGCCGGAACCGGCTACGACGGTGAAATCCACGGTTGCGCCGCTCTGCGCGACGCCATTGCTCAGAACACGAGCGGTCAGCGGGATGCTGGTGGACGCCCCCTGCGAAACCATCACATATGGCGTCAGCACCCCGATGTCGGAGGATGATTCGATTCCATATAACGTTGTGCCCACCGACTTGGCTGGAGCGTAGACGCCGGGAGCCAGCGTGGCAGTGATGGCGGCCGTACCGCTGGCCGCGGGCGTCAGCCACGTCGACGCATTGCCGCTCTGGTCGGTCGTGACTGAGCAGGAGGACGCGGCATTGCAAGCCGAAAGCTGCAGGCCGTTGCTGGCGCTCCAGCCGACAGTAGCGCCGCCAACCGGAGTCACGCCATCGGCAGCCAAGACCTGCACCTTCACCGGCTTCGGCGCCTCGGTGCCGACGGCTGTCGATGGGTTGAGACCGTTGCCGAGCAGAACGATGTTATCGGTGGCCGCGGCGCCAAATGTCAAGGCGTTGGTAATGGTCGAGGAGTTGCCCGTTCTTGGATCGGTGATGGTGACGCTCTGCAAGCCGTCAGTTTCCGCGGGAGCGTCGAGAATGATCTGTCCGGCGCTCACAGCAAGCGGGGTGACCGCGTTCGTGCCGATACTGGCGGTGAGTCCGGGAGCGAAGCCGGTGCCCTGGATCGTGATCGCGCCGCCACTCACGCCCAGCCGCGGCGGAGCAACCGAATCGGCGTAGAGCACGAAGGCGTTGTAGTGATAGTCGGGACGCCCGTCGCCGCGAAGATCGGAGATGCCAATCAGAAGTTCGGCGGAAGCGCTGACTTGCGCGTTCAGCTGCGTGAGACCAAACGCTGGAGTGTTGAATGGGGCCGGCGTGAAGGCGGGAGGCGCGGTACCCGGCGGATCAGACGCGGCCCACATGCCGATGACGGGTTGAGCTTTGCTCTCGGAGGCCCGGCCAGACTCATCGAGGGCGGTGACCGTCACCGACAGCGTGCGGTTCGCCTGCGTGTTGAGGGAGAAGTAGGCAACGTCGCCATAGCCGCTGAGCGATCCCATCCAATTGCCTGCGGTCGGGACTGCGGCGGGAGTATTCCAGGTTTCCGACGACGCCCACTGGGCCACGG
>Ga0335078_10007512_pt1 | contig 16165 bp, 15 predicted proteins | sample Lox_Sample_32_FD_206711 | JGI IMG/M metagenome (GOLD analysis project Ga0335078, IMG submission 206711) | Soil microbial communities from Loxahatchee National Wildlife Refuge, Florida, United States - Lox_Sample_3.2 | ecosystem: Environmental > Terrestrial > Soil > Wetlands | place: USA...
AGCTGTGCACCCCGGCCACCGAGTGCCCGTAATAGTCCCGCTCCACCGGCTTGACCATGTAGAAGTCGACCGAGTCGATCACCAGCAGCAGGTCGTCGTGCGTCTGCAGGTGGATGTGCCAGGAATTGGGCGCGCCGTCGAGGAAGTTCACCGCCTTCGGGTTGGCCGGGTCTGCCACGTCGAGGACGCTGACCCCCTCGTTCTTGCCGATGTAGGCGTGACCGCGGTGCACCATGATCTGCGTGCCGCCGGGCATACCGCCCTGGTCGCTGTAGCCGACGAAGCGCACGTTCCTGGCTGTCGCGCCGGCGGGCAGGTCGCTCATCGCTCGATCCGGGACAGCACGTCGGGGTTCACCAGGTTCTGCGGCACGCCGCCGGAGAACATGGTCCATAGGTTGGTGAAGGCCATCTCGGCCAGCTCCTTTCGCAGGTCGGCATTCCAGGCGGCCATGTGCGGCGTGGCCAGCACGTTCGGCGCGGTGATGAGGGGGTCGTCGGCGCGCGGCGGCTCGGGGCTGTACACGTCGACGGCCGCGCCGCCGAGCCGCCCGTCGCGCAGCATCCCCGCAAGCGCGACCTGGTCGACGAGGTTGCCGCGCGCCGTGTTGACGAGCAGCGCGCCCGGTCGCAGCAGCCCGAGTAGCTCCGCGTCAAGCAACGGTCCCGCGCCCGGCGGCTGGCCGGGCACGTGCAGCGAGACGATGTCGGCGGAGCGGAGCAGCGTCCGCAGGTCGGTGAGCTCTACCCCGTCCGGCGGTGCGAGGGTGAGGATGTCGGTGCCGAGCAGGCGCGCGCCCCAGGGCCGCAGCCGGGCGGCCACCGCCTGCCCGATGTGCCCGAGGCCCACGATGCCCACGGTGGCGCCGCGCAGGGTGAGTGACATGCGCTCGGCGGACCGCCAGCCGCCCGCCGCGATGTAGGAGGCCGAGTACCAGTGCAGGTGCTTGGCGAGGCCGAGCATCAGGGCGATCGCGTGCTCGGCGACCGGGTCGACCTCGGCCTGCGCCGGGGTGTTGGTCACCATGATCCCGCGGGCGGTGGCCGCGGCCACGTCGATGACCTCGTAGCCGATGCCGAGCTTGGCGATGAAGCGGAGCTCGGGCAGCCGGTCCATGACCTGGCCGGTGATGAGCGTGCCGCTCGCGCCGAGCAGCGCGCGGTGCCCGCGCGCGCCGGCGACGAGCTCGTCCGCGGTGACCTTCGGCCTGCTCTGGCCGGTCGAGTAGGCGGGCGCCCCCAGGGTGACCGCCACGCCGCGCTCGGTCAGCCAGTCAAGCGGCGCGTCTACCGGGTCGTAGACGTACACGCTCAGCTCCGCCGGTACAGCGGTCATCCTCGCTCCTTCGCCGGACGGCCATCCGCCAAACAACGGCCGCCCTAGAGGCCAAGCTCGTCCAAACTTGGATACATTTTTGAGCTGCCATGACCATAGATGTGTCCAATTTCACTGTCAATAGCTCACCGATCAGACCAGGAAACCTAAGGTTTCCGGCCGTGAGCCGCCGACTTGGCGGATCAATCTGTATGCAAGATCTGTGCCATCCATAACATCTTGGCGACAGTGTTAGAGTTCTATGTATGCGAAACCCGGAGGACCAGCCCATCGCGCAGGGGACGCGCGGCGGGGCGAGCGGCAGCGGCAAGGACAAGGACAAGCCCGACGTGGGGAGGATCCATAAGGAGCTGCGCGAGCAGATCCTCGTGGGCCAGATTCCCGCGGGCACGCTGCTGTCGCAGGTCGAGCTTGCCGAGAGCTTCGGCGTGAGCAGGACGCCGCTGCGCGAGGCGCTGCGCATGCTCCAGGAAGAGGGGCTCATCCAGGCGGAGAACAACCGCAGGGCGCGCGTCGCCACCTTCCACCTCGACGACCTCGAGGCCATCTCCGGGCAGCGGATCCTGCTGTCCGCGCTTGCCACCTACATCACGGTGCCGCACCTGGACTCCGCCGACTACGCCGCCATGGCGGACTCGTGCGAGGCGATGGCCGCGGCCACCGAGGCGGACGACGTCGCGAGCTGGCGAGCGGCCGACGCCGCCTTCCACGCGGTGCACTACAGCCGGGCGCCGCAGCGCCTGCACCACGAGGTGATACGGCTGGCCGAGCGGAACGACCTGTACCGGTCGGTGTGGCTGCGCGACGCGCCGCACCGCGACGCGCAGAGCGCCGTCGAGCACGAGCGGATCCTCCAGGCGTGCAGGCAGCGCGGCGTGCTCGACGCCGTGCACGGCATCGCCAGGCACCAGGCGCGGATCGCGATCACCGTGCTCACGCACGCGGTGCCGGAGCGCGAGCCGGCCATCATCCGTGCCGCCCTGCAGCTCGTACTTGGCTTCGGCATCGCCGGGTGACCGGCCCCTTAGCAGAGGCGGCCATTTCCGCACAACAGGAATGCCCCTGCCGAGAGTTTGCGTTATCCTTCCGTGACAGACGCTGCCCACCGATAACGGGGTCCCAGGGCAATGTCACGCCACAGGCAACTTTCCTGACGGCGCGGAATGAACCGTTCCGCCGGGATCGCGCGTTTCCCGGATGGCGACGTCCACGGCACGGCGCTCGGCGCCGCCGCTGGCCATGGCATGACATAAAGGAGAGGGCATGGAGCGAGCCGACTGGCTGGAGGACAAGGTCAACCCGGCCGACGCGCGGTTCCTGATGGTGACCGCGATCACCCATCACCGGTTCAGCTCGCCCATCTGGGGTGCCCGCGAGGTCCGTAAGCTGCAGGCCGAGCTCGCTGAGATCGCCAAGCACGCGACCGAGGTACTCAAGGAGCACCAGGGCGCGGGCAAGAAGGCCGTCAAGCCGCAGCGGCCCAGGCCGCAGTACCGTGGCGTGTTCGGCGCTCCCGCCTGGTAGACAAGGCCGAGACCAACAAGGTCATCTTTCGCCGCGAACCGGCGGGCTCCTGGTACGTGTTATAGGCATGGGCCTCATCCCGGGTACATCATGATCCCGGCTCCACTGGCAGGCGACGCGGATCGGCGGGACGTACCCGAGACCCGGTCGCACGTGCTGTTCATCGATGACGAAGAGGCGATGCGCGCCGGCGTCGGCCGGGCGCTGTCGGCCGAGGGCCTGGCGATCGATCTCGCCAAGGACGGTGCAGAAGGGCTCAGGCAGGCCCGCGCCGGGCACTACGACCTGGTCATACTCGACCTGCTCATGCCCGACACGGACGGCCGGTCCGTGCTGCGTGACCTGCTGCGCGACCAGCCAGGACAGGCGGTGCTCGTGCTGTCCTGCCTCGCCGACGTGCGATGCAAGGTGGACTGCTTCGAACTCGGCGCCCGCGACTACCTGACTAAGCCGTTCTCGCTCGCCGAGCTCATCGCGCGGGTCCGCAACCAGTTGCGCGGCGATCCCCTCGACCGGGTGATCAGGGCCGGGAACCTGCGGCTGCACATCGGCCGCATGGAGGCGGACATCGGCGGCGGGCCGACGCCGCTCACCCGGCTTGAGTTCCTGGTCTTGCGTGAGCTGATGGAGCATGCCGGCCGGTCGGTATCGAAGGGGCAGCTGCTCGCGTCGGTGTGGGGTTATGAATCCGAGCCGAGCTCGAACGTCGTCGGTGTGTGCGTCAGGCGGCTGCGCTCGAAATTCGGTGACCGGCTCATCACGACGGTGAAAGGTGAGGGCTATCGGCTCGCGGTTGGGTAACCTCGGTCGCCCCCGCCCCTGGCGTCAGCTGGGGCGAGGCAGGCTCGACGCGCTCTGGGCGCTCCTCGTGGTGCTGAACGTGGCCGCGATCGGTTTCTGGCCGTCCAGGGACACGATCCCGTTCCATGTCATCTCGATCTGCTTCGCGCTGCTGTACTGGCTGCGTGTCTGGCCCGCCGACCCGGTGCCGTGGGGCGTCGGCATCGTGCTCATCACCACGGTGACCGGCGTCGGGCTCAACGTGCTGCACGATGCCGGGTCGGTGGAGGAGATCATGGACGCGCCGCTGCTCGCGACCATGTTCGTCGCCGTCGTCTGGCACGCGAACCGCAGGATCGTCGCCGACGCCGAGCGGCATCAGATCGGTGAGAAGAACGCGCGGCTGCTCGCCGCCCAGCGCCGGTTCCTGCAAGACGCGTCGCATCAGCTGCGGACGCCGATCACGATCGCCCTCACCTACGCGGAGCTGCTCGCCAGGGACCTGGCCGGCCAGCAGGAGCGGGACATTCAGCTGGTGATCGGCGAGATGGGCAGGCTCCGCCGGCTGAGCGACCGGCTCCTTCTCATCGCCGGGTCCGAGGACCCTGACTTCCTGCGGTGCGAGCCCGTCCAGCTGGCGGAGTTCGCGGCGCAGGCCATCGAACGCTGGCGGCCCACCGCTCAGCGCCGCTGGGAGCTGCGACAGCTTGACGAGACGACCGTCATGGCGGACAGGGAACGGCTGGGCCTCGCACTGGACGCGCTGCTTGAGAACGCGGTGAAGTTCACCTCCGCCGATGACGTCATAGAGCTGTCCGTCGCGGGCAACGGGCCCGGCGAGGTCCGGCTTCGGGTCAGCGACAAGGGCAGCGGGATCGCCGCCGCCGAGCTTCCGCACGTCTTCGAGCGGTTCCGCACCAGCAGCGGCGTCAAGGAATCCCGGGGGACCGGCCTCGGGCTCGCGCTGGTCCGGGCCGTGGCCGAGGCGCACGGCGGATCCGTCGCGGCCCGTAGCACCCCCGGGGTAGGCAGCGATTTCGAAATCATGCTGCCGAAGGCGAGCAATGCGCTCGCCGTGCGGTGATTACATATTTGTCACCGGGCAGCACCGCGCTTTACCCGAGTCACGTCCGCTTGCCGCGCTACCATTCAAAAGTTAGGTCAGCCTAAGCTAAGCTGGAGGGCCGAGTGCGGCTGACGCTGATCGCTTCCAAGCCCACAGACCCTGTCACCTTCGGTTTCCTTCCGGCGGGCTCCGCGCTCCGCGTCCTGGAGTTCGCGCGGCCGTGGTGCGCCGCTCACGGCGTGCGGAACCCTGAACTCAACCTGGGCGGCGGGATGGCCGTCGATTACCGCCGTCCGCATATGAGGTTCGACTGGGCGTCTTTCTGGCGCGGCCTGGCCTCGGCCGCCCGGCCGGGCGAGATCCTGCGGGTCGAGCCTGGCCGGGCCGTCACCGCGTACTGCGGCTGGTACGTCACCCGGGTGCTCGACGTGAAGCGCAGCCACGGCAAGGCATTCGCGGTGGTCGCCGGCGGCACGCATCACCTGCGAACGCCCGCGGCCAAGGGGCATGACCAGCCGTTCACTGTGCTGCCCGTCGGCCGGTGGCCGCACGGCTGGCCTCCTGACCGGGTAATTCCACGGGCCGACGCTGTTAGCGGTGGGCGAGGGTGCCAGGAACGTCACCGGGCGAGTACCTCGAACACCGCCGAGCCCACAGGAACCAGCGCCGCCGAACAGGTTCATGATCATGAAGGGTTAGTGGCGCTATCACGCCACTAAGCCTTCACAAAACCGAAATCCTTCACAAAAAGCTCCGCTCGGGGGTGTCGGCGAGTAACGGGCGGCTCAACGCTCCCGAGGCCACCCGAGACCCCCTCCCGCAACGCCGCCCGGCACAAGCGACGCCCACCGGACACCAGCCGAGCGGCCGCCCCACGCCATCGGGCCGGTGGCATTGCCCGTCTAGCCGACGTGGGCGCCTACCAGGTGGCCGATCAGGAAGGCCATGCCCGTCGCCAGGAACGCCGCGGTGAACTGGCGGAGGCCGCCGAGCAGCGGCGGCCGGCCGGTCAGGTTCGCGACCGCGGCGCCGCCGGCGAACGCGGACGCGCCGGCCAGCGCCAGTGCAACGTTGAGCACGGGATACCCGGCGAGGAACGGGGCGAGCGGTATCAGCGCGCCCACGGTGAAAGACGCGAACGAGGCGACCGCGGCGGTACGCGGCGACGGCAGGTCATCGGGGTCGATGCCAAGCTCCTCCCGCACGTGCGCGGCGACCGCCCGGTCCCGGTCGGCGGAAATCTGCCTGACGACCGCCTCGGCCAGGTTGGGCGAGACTCCCTTCTCCATGTACACCTCGGCCAGCCTGGCCCGCTTGCCCTCCGGGTCGCGGGCGTGCTGCTTTCTCTCCAGTTCGACTTCCGCCTGGGTCAGCTCGTTCTGCGACTTGACCGAGATGTACTCGCCGGTGGCCATGGAGAACGCGCCGGCGATCAGCCCGGCGATCCCGGTCAGCACGATCGCGGCGTGCCCGGCGCCGCCGCCGCCGATCCCCGCGATCAGCGAGGAGTTGGTGACAAGCCCGTCCATCGCGCCGAACACGGCCGGACGGAGCCACCCGCCGTTGACGTCCCGGTGCGCGCGCAGCTCGCCGTCCGGCTCGTCGAGCGCCAGGTCCTTCGGCAGCAGGACGAGCCGGCTGCCGAACGGCAGCCAGGCCGGTACGCGCTGGCCGACGGACAGCAGGGAGTCCAGGGCGGGACCGTGGCCGGATGGCCGGCGGGCGGGACCGTGGCCGGATGGCCGGCGGGCGGGCCCAGGTGCGCTGGCCGGTTCCGGTTCCCTGGCGGGCCGGGGCCCGCCGGTGCGCGGAGGTCCCGCTAGCAGCGCGGTGTCGGTGAGCCGCCGACCGGAGGCGCGGTCCCGGTAGGCGGGTATGGGGCCGCTGTCCGCGCGGTAAACGGGCATCGGGCCGCTGTCCGGAGGGTAAACGGTCATGGGGCCGCTGTCTGGACGATAAGTGCGCATCGGGCCGCTGTGCGCGCCGGGGGGACGGGTGCCCGGCTGGTATCTCGGCATGGGTCCGCTGCCAGGCGACGGGTATTCGTATCCATCCCGGCCGGCCCGGGGCGGGTAACCCCGGATAACGCCCTCGTCGGCCGGCGGGCGCCATGGCATGCCGTTCGCTTGGCGGGGCGGGTAACCCGCCGGCGAACCGTCAGCGTAGAACTCACCCGGCCACGTCCCCGTGGCATCGGGATAGTAGCCGTACTTGGCATTACCGTAGGTAAGCGCCCCGTCGGGCGAGTAACCGAAGTCGTCCACTTCTCACCCTGTCTTCAGTTGTGCCGAGCCATAACCTTGTCGGCCGCCCACGGGAGATCGTCCGCGAGAACCGCGGAATAGACGTCGTCCCAAAAAGTGATGTGCTCCCAGATTTCCAGCCGAGCCGCCTCGATGAGCTGCCGGAAATCAACCCCGCTGTCGCGGGCGAATGCTTGCCACAGTTTCCGGAAATGCTCCGCATCGAGGCCGGGGCGCGGCCGAAAGAAATCGAGGCCCGACGTGACGCCGTAATGCCTGGGCAGCGCGCTCACGATGATCTCGTTCCGGCCGGGCACGGCGAGCTCGCGCCCGGTCAAGGCGGCCAGCGCCTCTTCGCCGGAGCGGTCCGCGGGGGAATAGCAGCGAAGGAACGACTCGGCGTACGCGTCGGTCACCGGGAGCACCGCGATGCGCGAGGGATCATCGACGCCCAGGATGGAGAGGAAGGACGCGGCAATCTCGCGCGGGCCCGCATTACCCTCCTGCGCCAGCCGCTCGATCAACTCGCCCGGCATGCGCGGCGCGTTAGGCCCGTACTCGGACGGCGCGATCTTGGCGATGCAAACGTCCAGCCACAGGTGGAACCTGTCGCGCCACACGAAGTACTGGCAGAAGACCTCGCGGAGGTGCCCGGGCGGTACTTCACCGGCGGACAGCGCGGAAAAGAAATAACTCTCGGCGAGCCGGTCACGGACATAAGAAGCGAGACTTTCCGCCACGACCCGGCTGTCAAGCAACTCCATTGTCGTCTCCTCCGCCGTACGGTCATTTAGCCTGCCGGGCGCTGTCCGCCCTTTCCTGGCCGCACAGGAAAGCTTACGAAGCAGAGTTTACACATCCGTGATGATCCCGCTCGACGGATGCGGAACGGGCGGGATAACAAAAATATCATCGCGGTCTTCCCAGCTGGATTGCCCACGATGAGCTGCTGCGATGACAGAAAAGTAATCGCGGGGCCAGCGGCATGGCCCAATGCCGCCAACTTGAGCGATCCTCGCGCCACCCAGCCAGCCCGATTTCAACCGATTTGCCGGATACATCCCGAGCCTTGCCGCAGGCCAGAGCATGATCATGAAGGATTACTAGTGCTATGGAGCCTAAAATCCTACATAACACCAAAATCATTCATGATCATGCTGCTAGCAGGGAACATACGGGACGGGTCATGCGGCGCACGGTTCTCGGCAGTCCCGGCAGCCCGCTTAATAAGCCATGGGTCCCTGCGTCGCGCGCCGCGCTGGCGCGAAATCCGGGGGTCGGCGTGGGCTCGCGTCGGGAGACAGCGCTAGACCCGGGAGACAGCGCTAGACCCGGGAGACAGCGCTAGACCCGGGAGACAGCGCTAGACCCGGGAGACAGCGCTAGACCCGGGAGACAGCGCTAGACCCATGCCCGGATCGCGTCGCGGCGGAAGTCGCCCAGTCGGACCGCCGCGGCGTGCAGCGCGGCCTGGACCGGCGCGGGCTGGCCGCGGCGGCCACGGTAATGGGACGCCGCGAGCTGGCCCGCGTCGAACCGGCGCATGACCTCGACGGCGGATTCCGGATCAAGCCAGCCGAACATGTCTACCGTCGGCAGCAGCATGACGGTCGCCGCGAAGCGATGACCGACCAGGCGGGAGCATTCCCAGGCGTCCCAGCCCGCCCAGGCGTCCCAGCCCGCCCAGGCGTCCCAGCCCGCGGCGGCGGCCAGCCGCCGGGCGATCCCCGCCTCTAGGTGCCTGCCGTCAAGCGCGGACGTGCCCCACGGGCCGGGTACTTCAAGCAGAAGGAACCGGGAGTAGCGAACGGCGCTGGCGTGCAGCGGCTCGCCGCGCATCCGGGCGGCGTCGGCGCACCGCATCGCGGGCGGCTCCCGCGGCGTTCCCGGGCTTCCGCCGCCGTCGGCCTTCGTCGCGTTCCGGCCGGAAATGCCAGGTGAGCTGGTGTCTTGTGTCATCGCTGTCCTTACCTCGGGCGGATCGGGATGGACCACTCTCGTTCAGGACCACAGCGAGAAAGCTTGCGAGTTAGGTTAGCCTAACCTATTGACGGCAGGTGTTAGGTAAGCCTAAGTTAGGTCCGCCTGAGCGGCGGGCGGCATTGTTCCGGGGCCACGATCCTCGCAGAGAGGCACGACACCGTGGAGAGTAACGATGATCACCGTGAACCGCCGGCCTGGCCGGCGCGGCAGGACGCTCGCCCTGGCAGCGCTCGTGGCGCTGGCCCTGACGCTGGCGGTCAGCGCCTGCTCGTCCGGGCCCGCGGCCGGTTCCACCGCCCCGGCCGGCCCTGCGACGCAGGGGACGGCGGCGCAGCGGGCCTGCCAGCAGGTGAGCGACGTGCTGGCGGACGGCCCGGACCCCGACGCGGATCCGGTCGGGCACGCAGAAGCCCAGGTCCTGCCGTTGCGGCAGATCCGTACCCCGGACGCGACGATCGGCACGGCGATCGCCGGCCTCGCCGACGCCTACAGCGGCTACCTGGCGGCCAACGGCACGGGCAAGGCGGCCACGACGCTCACGGCCGCGATCAACAAGATCAACTCACTGTGCCCGGACGCGGGGGCGGCACCGTGACGCCCAGGGCGCGAACCCGGTGGCGGGCGATGGGCGCCACCGCGGTGATGGTGCTCGCGGCGAGCGCGCTGGCCGCCTGCGGCGGGGCGGCCTCGGGAGCCGGCACGTCGATCACCCTGTACAGCGGCCAGCATGAGCAGACCACGGACGCGCTGGTGGCCGGGTTCGAGAAGGCCACCGGCATCACGGTCAACGTGCGCAGCGACGACGAGGACACCCTCGCCGACGGCATCGTGAGCGAGGGATCCCGCTCGCCCGCGGACGTGATCTACACAGAGAACTCGCAGGTTCTGGAGTACCTGCAGGGCAAGGGCCTGCTCGCGCACGTGGACGCCGCGGCGCTCGCGCGCACCCCGGCCAGGTACAACTCGCCCCAGGGAGACTGGCTCGGCGTGTCGGCGCGGGTCAGCGTGCTGATCTACAACCCGTCGCTGATCGCGGCGGACCAGCTGCCGACCTCGGTGCTCGAGCTGGCCGACCCGAAGTACGCGGGGAAACTGGCGATCGCCCCGCAGGAGACCGACTTCCAGCCGATCGTCACCGCCGTGGCGCGGGCCGACGGGCAGGCGGCGGCGCTGCGGTGGCTGAGCGCCATCAAGGCGAACGCGGGGCCGCACAACTACCCAGACAACGAGACCATCGCCGACGAGGTGAACCGGGGAACGGTGGCGTTCGGCATCGTCAACCAGTACTACTGGTACCGGATGCGCGCCGAGATCGGCGCGGCCAACGTGCACTCGAAGATCGCCTACTTCGCGGCCGGCGATCCCGGGTACGTCGTGGACGTCTCCGGCGCGGCGGTGCTGAAGTCGTCCGCGCACCAGGCGGCCGCGCAGAAGTTCCTCGCCTACCTGGTCAGCCCGCAGGCGCAGGAGATCATCGCGAACCCGGCCAAGTCGATCAGCTTTGAGTACCCGATCGCCTCCGGGGTTACCACTCAGGCCGGCGAGACCCCACTGGCCCAGCTTCGGCCCTACCCGATCAGCGTCGCGGAACTCGGCACCGGGACCACCGCAATCGACCTGATGCGCCAGGCGGGGCTGCTGTGACCGTGCCGCCGGATACGGCCGTGCGGCCGTGGGCGCGGGCCGCGGTCGGACGGGTCCCCACTCCCCCGGCCGGACCAGCCCGCCGCCAGCGCCGCCCGGTGACCCTGATCGCGGCCGGCTGCCTCGTCGCCGCGTTGCTCGCGCTGCCCCTGGCGTTCCTGCTGATCGAGGCCGTCGGCTCCGGAACCGCGCAGGTCGCGCAGCTGACCTTCCGCGGTCTTACCGCGCAGCTGCTGTGGAACACGGTCAAGCTGACCGTCGTCGTGACCGCGCTGTGCGCCGTCATCGGTACCGCCGCCGCCTGGTGCGTCGAGCGGACCAGCCTGCCCGGCCGCCGCGCCTGGGAGGTGCTGATCGTGGTGCCGCTGGCGATACCCGACTTCGTGGTGAGCTTCGGCTGGTCGTCGCTGTGGACCTGGGTGCAGGGCTTCCGCGGCGCCGTCGTGGTGCTGACGCTGGCCGTGTACCCGCTGGTCTACCTGCCGGTGGCGGCCAGCTTCCGTGCCGCCGACCCCGGCCAGGAAGAGGTCGCGCGCAGCCTCGGCGTCGGACGGGCGCGCACGTTCGTCCGCATCACCCTGGCCCAGGCCAGGGGGGCCATCCTCGGCGGCTGCCTGCTCGTGGCCATGGTCATGCTGGCCGAGTACGGCGCCTTCGAGATCCTCGGCTACCAGACCTTCACCACGGAGATCTTCAGCGAGTTCTCGCTCTCCTTCAGCGTTCCCGCCGCCAGCGCGCTCTCCCTTGTCCTCGTGCTGCTCGGCCTCATCGTGCTGGCGGGTGAAGGACTTGCCCGCGGCAAGGGAAAGGTCAGCAGGTCCGGTCCGCTCGCCGCCAGGAAGCTGGCGCCGCACCGGCTCGGGAAGGCGACGGTTCCCGTCTTGGCCGGCTTCGCCGCGCTGACCGCGCTGGCGCTCGGGGTCCCCGTCGGCTCTGCCGTCTACTGGATCTTCGAGGGCGGCGCCCACGCCCTCGCCGGTGTGACGCTGCCCACGGCGGCGGTGACCACCGCCGGCTACGGGGTAGCCGCCGCCGCGCTGGATACCGTCCTCGCACTCCCGCTGGCGCTGCTCGCGGTCCGCCACTCCGGCCGGGCGCACCATCTGCTCGAGCGGAGCACGTACCTGGTGCTGGCCATGCCCGGCGTAGTAGCGGCGTTCGCCCTGTCATACTTCACCGAGCATTACCTCGGCGGCATCGGCTACCAGAGCGCGCCGCTGCTCATCCTCTGCTACGCGATCATGTTCTTCCCGCTGGCGCTCGTCGGGGTCAAGGCGTCGCTCGCCCGCGCCCCGGTGAGCCTCGACGAGGTGGCCCGCTCCCTGGGCCAGCGCCGTCTCGCGGTGCTTGTGCGGGTGACCCTCCGGCTCGCCGCCCCCGGCCTCGCGGCCGCCTTCTGCCTGGTGTTCCTGTCCGTTGTCACCGAGCTGACCGCGACACTGCTGCTGATACCGACGGGGGCACAGACCCTGGCCACGCAGTTCTGGGCCTATGAGAGCAACCTCTCCTACGGCCAGGCCGCTCCGTTCGCGCTGGCGATGATCGTCATCGCCGCGGTCCCTAGCTACGTCCTCGGCAGGTTCTTCAACCGCTCCGCGCAGGCCGAAAGGATGATCATCACATGACCCAGCTCACCGTCACCGGCGTCAGCAAGGCGTACGGCGGCCGCCGCGTCCTAGACGGAGTCGACCTGGAGGTGCCGGAGAACTCGCTGACCGCGATCCTCGGCCCGTCGGGCAGCGGAAAGACCACGCTGCTCCGCGTCATCGCGGGCTTTGAGCAGGCGGACAGCGGCACCGTGCGACTCGGTGGCCTGGTCGTCGACGGGCCGGCCACGCACGTGCCACCGGAGAGCCGCCGCATCGGGTACGTGCCCCAGGAGGGCAGCCTGTTCCCGCACCTCACCGTGGCGGCGAACATCGGGTTCGGGCTGCCGCGGCGCGAGCGGCGCTCCCGCGGCAAGGCCGTCGCCGACCTGCTGGACGCCGTGGGCATGACCGCCCTCGGGCACCGCTACCCGCACCAGCTGTCCGGCGGGCAGCAGCAGCGGGTCGCGCTGGCCCGTGCGCTGGCCGTCAAGCCCGGGATCGTGCTGCTCGACGAGCCCTTCGGATCACTCGACGCCGGGCTGCGGGCCGCCATCCGCGCCGACGTCCGCCGCCTGCTCGCCGCGGCTGGGGCGACCGCGATCCTGGTCACGCACGACCAGGACGAGGCGCTCTCCACCGCGGACCAGGTCGCTGTGCTCCGCGACGGCGTGATCGCCCAGTACGCGGCGCCGGACGAGCTATATAACCGTCCCGCCGACCCGGCGGTGGCCCGGTTCATCGGCGAGGCGAACCTCATCGACGGCATCCTGGCCGACGGCTGCGTGGACACCGTGCTCGGCCCGCTCCCCGTCCGGGCCGACGCGCGGTCCGGACTGGCACCGGGACCGGTCACCGTCCTGCTCCGCCCTGAGCAGATCGAGATCGGCGAGCGGAACGGCAGCCGCGGCCTGGCCGGCCGGATCGTCTCGCTCGGGTTCCACGGACACGACGCGGTCGTGCACGTCGAGCCTGAGCAGCAGCCAGGCACGGAACAGCAGCCAGGCACGGAACAGCAGCCAGGCACGGAACAGCAGCCAGGCACGGAACAGCTGAACACGGGGCAGCTGAACACGGGGCAACCAGGCACGGGCGCGATCATCGTCCGCACGCTTGGCGGCTGCGGCCTGCCCGCCGGATCGGCGGTCACGCTCCGCGCGCGCGGCCCGGTGCCTGCCTGGCCCCGGCTCACCACGCTCTGAGGGGGCACGGGAGACGGGCCGGGCGGAGCACGCCCCCGTTCTGGATGATCTTGCTTTTGATCTTCGGCGGCCCAGACCTTGACGGCTCAGACCTCGACGACGACCGGGATGATCATCGGGCGGCGCCTGTAGTTGTCGGACACCCACTTGCCGATGACCCGCCGGGACAGCTGGCGCAGCGCGTGCGTGTCGGTCACGCCCTCGCTCGCGGCTCGTTCAAGCGCGTCCACCAGCTTGGGCAGCACGACGGTGGAGAACGCCCCGTCGTCGATGCCCGAGCCGCGGGTGTGGATCTCCGGCCCGCCGACGATCTTGCCGCTTGACGAGTCGAGGACCATGATCACCGAGATGAAGCCCTCGTCGCCGAGTATGCGCCGGTCCTTCAGCTGTGACTCGGTCACCTCTCCCACGGTGAGCCCGTCCACGTAGACGTAGCCGCAGTCCACCGCGCCGCTGATGCCCGCCTTGCCGTCCACCAGGTCGACGACCACGCCGTCCTCGGCGATCACGATCCGGTCCGCAGGCACCCCGGTGAGCCTGGCAAGCTCCGCGTGCGCGCGCAGGTGCCGCCATTCGCCGTGCACCGGCATGAAGTTGCGCGGCTTGACCAGGTTGAGCAGGTAGAGCAGCTCGCCCGCCGGCGCGTGGCCGCTCACGTGCACCAGCGACGACTCCTTGTGCACCACCCGTGCCCCCAGCCTGGTCAGGCCGTTGATCACGCGGTAGACGGCCGTCTCGTTGCCCGGGATGAGTGACGACGCCAGGATGACCGTGTCGCCCGCGGCGATGCGGATCGGGTGGTCGCGACCCGCCATCCGGGACAGCGCGGACATCGGCTCGCCCTGCGACCCGGTGGAGATGAGCACCACCTCGCCTGGCGGCATCTCCTCGGCGTCGCGCAGGTCGATGGTCAGCCCGCCGGGCACGCGCAGGTAACCGAGGTCGCGGGCGACGCCCATGTTGCGCACCATGGACCGGCCGACGAACGCGACCTTCCTGCGGTGCCGCGCCGCGGTGTCGAGCACCTGCTGCACCCGGTGCACGTGCGAGGCGAAGCAGGCGACGATGATCCGCTGTGCGGCGTTGGAGAACACGTCGTCGAGCACCGGCGCGATGTCCCGCTCTGACCGGACGATGCCGGGCACCTCGGCGTTGGTCGAGTCGGCGAGCAGCAGGTCGACGCCCTCGCCGCCGAGCCGCGCGAACCCGGCCAGGTCGGTGAGCCGCCCGTCGAGCGGCAGCTGGTCCATCTTGAAGTCGCCGGTGTGCAGCACGACGCCGGCGGGCGTCTTGATCGCCACCGCCAGCGCGTCCGGTATCGAGTGGTTCACCGCGAAGAACTCGAGGTCGAAGGGTCCGAACGTGTGCGTGGTTCCCTCTTTGACCTCCGTTACCTCTGGCGTCAGGCGGTGCTCTTGGAGCTTCGACTTCACCAGCGCCAGGGTCAGCCTGGAGCCGACGAGCCGGATGTCGCTGCGCTCGCGGAGCAGGTAGGGCACCGCGCCGATGTGGTCCTCGTGCGCGTGCGTGAGGACCAGCGCCTCGACGTCGTCGAGCCGGTCTTCCAGGTAACGGAAGTCCGGCAAGATCAGGTCAACGCCCGGCTGGTCCGACTCGGGGAAGAGCACGCCGCAGTCGACGATCAGCAGCCGCCCGAGGTACTCGAAGACGGTCATGTTCCGGCCGATCTCGCCGAGTCCGCCGAGCGCGACGACGCGCAGGCCGTTGCTCGGCAGGGCCGGCGGCGGTGCCAGGTCCGGGTGCGGGTGGCTCACCGGGCCGCCCCGTTTTCCGGTAGCTTCACGCCGCCCGCGGTGAGGTCCTCGGCCAGCCTGCGCCGTTCCGCGTCGCTCGCGGGCAGCAGCGGGCCGCGGACGCCGCCGCCAGGCAGGCCGAGCAGTTCGAGCGCCGCCTTGGTAAGCACCGCCGCCTGGTTGCGGAACAGCCCCACGTTGACCGGGAGCATGGACCGGTGCAGGCTGCCCGCCTCGGCGTTGCGGCCGCTGGTGAACGCCTCGAGCATGGCTGCGATGCGCATCCCCACCACGTGCGCGGTCACGCTGATGCAGCCGACACCGCCCACCGACCACAGCGGCAGGTTCATCGGGTCGTCGCCCGAGTAATAGGCCAGGTCGGTGTGCGCGAGCACGTACGAGCTCGCCGCGAGGTCGCCCTTGGCGTCCTTGACGGCGACGATCCGCGGGTGCTCCGCAAGCCGGATGAGGGTGTCGCTCGCCACCGCGGTCCCTGTCCTGCTCGGGATGTCGTAGATGATGGCGGGCAGCCCCGTCGCGTCGGCGATCGCGGAGAAGTGCGCAAGCAGGGCGTCCTGCGCGGGCTTGTTGTAATACGGCGTGACCACGAGCAGTCCGTGCGCGCCCGCCTTCTCGGCCTGCCTGGCGAGCTCGACGCTGTGCGCGGTGATGTTGGTGCCGACGCCGGCGATCACCGTCGCCCGGTCGCCCACCGTCTCCCGCACCACCTTGACCAGGCGCGCTTTCTCCTCGTCCGTCGTCGTTGGCGCCTCACCGGTGGTGCCGTTGACGACGAGGCCCTCGCTGCGCATGTCGTCGGTGAGATAGGCGGCAAGCCGGGCCGCGCCATCGTAGTCGACCGCGCCGTCCGAGGTCATCGGAGTGATCATGGCCGTCATCAGCCGGCCGAAGGGCGCCGTGGTGGTGGTCATGTCTGAACGTTACCCCTCCGCGCGCGGCGAGCGGTATCGGCCTCCGCGTGCCGCACGGCGCAGCCTGATTTCTGGTCTCAATGTGAGACAGCCGGATGAGAACATCCGGGGCGTCG
>Ga0335078_10007513_pt1 | contig 16163 bp, 11 predicted proteins | sample Lox_Sample_32_FD_206711 | JGI IMG/M metagenome (GOLD analysis project Ga0335078, IMG submission 206711) | Soil microbial communities from Loxahatchee National Wildlife Refuge, Florida, United States - Lox_Sample_3.2 | ecosystem: Environmental > Terrestrial > Soil > Wetlands | place: USA...
AATCGAAAATCACGCTGAAAACGCGCACTCTAACATAAACTCGGAGTTCGGTCATGGAGCCAACCCAACGGAGAGCAGCCCATCGGCGGCTCCGCCCCGCAACGCTCGCGGCGCTCTGGAAACCGCTAAGGTCAATTTGACTTGCCACCACAAAGGCAGTACCTAGAAAAAGGAATGGGCGCGCTGCCGGAATTTCTCCGGAAAACCCGCCGCCAGCCCCAGCGCATCTTTTCGGGCACAGGCAGGGAGCGGACCCGCGCGTGATTCGAACTTTGATGAAAGGCGCTTGCATTCACGGCCTGCTGATTGCTTTGCTGCTCCTGATGCCGCGAGCGGCGGCAGACCATGCGCAGGCGCCGCAGCCCGCAGCCCCCGCGCCCCAAGCTACGGAGCAGAGTGGGGCGCCGGCCATCGCGGTACCGCTGCCCCAGGGCATCCGCCTGGTGCTGCGGGACGGGAATTACCTGCTGGTCCGCGAATACAAGTTGCAGGCGGACCGGGTGCGCTACTGGAGCGTGGAGCGCTCCGCGTGGGAAGAAATCCCCGCCCAGCTCGTGGACTGGGATGCCACGCACAAGGGCGAGGCCGCGGACGCTGCCCGGAAGCAACAGATCGACAAAAAGCTGGAAGAAATCGCGCAGGAACAGCGCGCCGCCTCGCTCGACGTGGACGCCAGCATCGAAGTCGCCCCAAACGTCTTCCTGCCGCAGGATCCCGGCTTGTATGTGGTCGCCAACGGAGGCGTCGCTTCCCTCGCGCAGGACCAGGCCAGCTCCCACCTCGACAAGCGCCGGGTGCTCTTGCAGGTGATTTCGCCCATCCCGGTGGTTCCCTCCAAGCACGACGTGAAACTGCCCGGGGCCCGCGCCGCCCTGCGCGTTTCCGACTCCGGTGCCGAGTTTTACTTTCGCACCGCGGATGCGCACGAGCCGGACGTAACTCTGGTGCGCGCTCAAGTGCACGGGAATCACCGCCTGCTCCTGGAGATTCACACCGACGTGGCCGGCCAGTCCCAATCCAAACAGCGCCGGATGCTCACAGAAGCGTGGGTGGTGGCCCGGGGCGTCTATCGCTACACCCTGGAGCAGAAGCTGGAACCCGGCGAGTACGCATTCATCGAAACCGTCCCGGAAAAAGGCTTGGACCTGTCCGTGTGGGATTTCGGGGTGGACCTGCCCGCCGGCGCCCCGCGGAAGAACTGAACGTGCACAGCCTGGGCCGGGATTTCGACACACACATGCCAAAAACGTGGTCAAGCGCTGGACCATCAATCCTGCTCGCGCGGATGTTTGCGCTCCCTCGCCGTCTTACGCGGCAGGAATGGTGCCCTCCGCTTCATCGCCCTTCCTGGCTGCCGGAAGCGTAACCAGGAACGCGGCCCCTCCTCCGGGGGCAGACTGCACTTCGATCTCTCCGCCGTGCTCCCGCACAATCGCCATGGAGATACTTAGGCCCAGTCCCGTCCCGCGCCCGGGCCGCTTGGTGGTGAAGAATGGATCGAAGATTTTTTCCTGAATGTCCGCCGCAATCCCGGGGCCATCGTCCTGGATGGAGGCCCAAACCGTAGGCTCCCCCGCGGCACCCCGGCCCATGCGCACGCGAATGGTGCCACCTTCGCGCACCTCGCGGATGGCCTGTTCCGCATTCACCACCAGATTCAGGAACACCTGGATCAGCTGGTTGGCGTCTCCCACCACGTCCGGAATTCCCCGTTCCGGCAGGTAGTCCACGGACACGTTGTTGCGCCGCAAGGAGTACTCGTGGAGATGCAGCGCCCGGCGCAGCACCTCTGCGATTTGCACCCGCCCCTTTCGCGGCGCCGGAGGCCGTGCAAACGAGAGCAGATCCTGCACGATGTCCGCGGCCCGGCGCGCCTGCTGGTGCAGCAACTCCAGTTGGTGCTTGTGCGCGGGATCATCCGAGTGCTCGCGCAACATGTCGCTCACCGCCAGGATGGCGGTGAGCGGGTTGTTCAGCTCGTGGGCCACCCCGGCCATCATCTGTCCCATCGCCGCCAGCTTTTCGCTCTGGGCCACCTGCTGCTCGAGCCGGTTGATTTCGGTCACGTCGCGCAGGGACACCACCATGCCCCCCACGCTTTTGTCCGGATTGGCAATGGGCGCGGCCGTGGCGCGCAGCATGTGCCAGTTGCCGTCCACATGTTGCGTCCGGTACTCCAGCGTGACGTTGGTTTTTTCCCCGCTGATGATGGTGCGCACCAGTTCATCCAGGCTGGCGCGGTCGTCGGGATGCGCGCGCTGCCCGTAGCGCTGGCCGATCAGTTCCTCTGGCGCCAGCCCGAGCAAATCGTAGATGCGGTTGCTCACAAATGTGAACTTGCAATCCCGGTCCAGCACCACAATCAGGTCGGGAAAGCTCTCGATCAGCCGCCGCGCGAACTCCTGCTGCTCGTGAAGCGAGCGCTCCATCTCCCGCCGCGCGGAGATATCCACCAGCGTGCCCTGGAAGCGCACCGCATGTCCCGCAGGGTCGCGGACCACGGTGGCGGAGTCCAGGCAGGTAATCGTCTTCCCATCCTTCCGCCGCAGCGTGATTTCCTGGGCCATCACCCGGCCCTGCTCCTCCAGAAGGGCACGCTCCCTGGCACGCTCGGCGGGGTCCACATACAACTCCCCGGCGTTGACCTTCATCAGCGCTTCCCGCGAGGAATAGCCCAGCATGCGCGCCAATGCCGGATTCGCGTCCAGAATCTCCCCCTGCGGCGTGGTGAAATAGACCCCTTCCTGCAGGGAGTTGAACAACTCGACGAAGCGCGCCTCGTTTTCCCGCTCCTGGGTCACGTCGCGCGCCAGGCAGCTCACCCCCGCCGTGCGCCCGTCGCGGATTACGGCGTGCAGCACGCAATCGTAAAAGCGCATTTCGCCCGTGGCCTTCAGCCGCGCGCGTACCACGCCAAACCAGTGGCGCCGCTCCTCGAATCGCGGGATGGCCGCCAGAACGGACGCCGCCGTGGGTTCGCTGAGGAATTCGTCCAGCCGGTGGCCAATCACTCCCTGAAAATCGTGGCCCAGCGTCTCGATCACCCGGCGGTTCGCCGCCAGGATCTCCCCTTCCAAAGAGAGCGCCAGCACTGGGTCGTCGAAGCTGTCAATCAGGTCGCGGTAGCCCTGCTGCGAGCGCTGGATGATGTAATAGAGCCGCTCGAATTCCCGCGCTGCCGGCAGCCCCACTGCCATGGCCAGTTGCTGCGACTGCGCCTCTACCAGTTCGCGCCGCGCGCTCACCACACTCGAACGCTTCCGCCACACCAGCCAGGCCAGCGCGGCGAACAGGACGACCACGCCCACCGGCAGCGCCGTGAGCCGCAAATGCAGCGCCTCCGCGTGCTGTGAAAACTCCGCTCCCAGCGCCACCGCCAGCAGGACCAGCAACAGCAGGCACCATCGCCACAGTTCCTGTTCGCGCTTTTCCTGCGCTGCCACCTGTTCCCGCGAGGAGGGCGCTTGCACGCGGCGCTCCTGCTGGCCAGGCGGAAGGGGGAAGCCACTTTGTCCCGGATTGGTAGGAAAGCCCGCCATCGAATGGGTCTGAGGTTCCAAGCGATTCTAGGGAGCGTTCCCGCAGGAGTGCAACCCCGTGGACCGGAAAGGTTTCTATCCGCCACCCGGTAGCCATTCCCAAATCCCGCTGCTGTCAGCGGGATACCCGCAAAAAAAAGGACCCGGCGCGATCGCTCTCGCGCCGGGTCCCCCGGAGTCGAGTTTGCGGAGTGTTCTATCCCTCGGCCGGGGCTCCGTCGTCCTTGCGCAGGTATTCGAGCGCCGCCGCTTCTTCGGGCGTGAGCGGCACCTCCTCGGGTTCCGGTTCCGGCTCCGGCACTTCCGTCAGCAACTGGATGCTGCGGTAGTGCTCCAAGCCCGTGCCCGCCGGGATCAGGCGGCCCATGATCACGTTTTCCTTCAGGCCGCGCAGGTAATCCACCTTGCCGGAGATGGCTGCTTCCGTGAGCACCCGCGTGGTCTCCTGGAAGCTGGCCGCGGAAATGAACGAGTCGGTCGAGAGCGACGCCTTGGTGATGCCCAGCAGCATCGGCCGCCCCGTGGCCGGACGCCCGCCTTCCTGCAGCACGCGGTCGTTCTCCTCGCGGAAGCGGAACTTGTCCACCTGCTCGTCCAGCAGGAACGTGGTGTCGCCCACATCCTCCACCTTTACCCAGCGCATCATCTGCCGGGTGATGGTCTCGATGTGTTTGTCGTTGATGTTCACGCCCTGCAGCCGGTACACCTCCTGGATGGAAGTGACCAGGTAGGCCTGGGTGAACTTCTCGCCCAGCACGGCCAGCAGGTCGTGCGGGTTGAGCGGGCCGTCAATCAGCGGCTCGCCCGCCCGGATGTGCTCCCCTTCTTGCACGTTGATGTGCACACCGCGGGGGATCAGATACTCCTTCACGGTGCGGCCGTCTTCGCTCTCCACGGCGATCTTGCGCTGGCCCTTGGAGATTTCGCCGTACTTCACGATGCCGTCGATCTCGCTGATCACCGCGGGATCGCGCGGCTTGCGCGTCTCGAAGAGTTCCACCACGCGCGGCAAACCGCCGGTAATGTCCTTGGTCTTGGTGGTTTCGCGCGGGATTTTCGCCAGCACGTCGCCCGGATGTACGTCGTCGCCATCCGCCACCATCAAGTGGGCGCGCGTGGGCATCAGGTACTTCTTGCGCGGGCGGCCGGCGGAGTCGCGCACGATCACCGTGGGCTGGTGCTTTTCGTCTCCGGGCGGCAGCGTAACCACAAGCTGTGAAAGCCCGGTCACTTCGTCCACCTGCTCTTCGATGGTCACCCCGGGCTGCAAGTCCTTGAACTGCACGGACCCGCCCGCCTCGGTGAGGATCGAGAAGGTATAGGGATCCCACTCGCACACGATCTGCCCCACGTTCACCGGCTGTTTTTCGGTGACCTTCAGGTGCGCCCCGTAAACGACCGGGTGGCGCTCTTTTTCCCGGCCCTTGTCGTCCACCACGGCGATCAGGCCGGAACGGTTCATGGCGATCAGATTGCCGTCCCGCCCTTCGACCGTCTTCAAGTCGATAAACTTGATGAAGCCGGAACTCTTCACCTCGACCCGGGACTGTTCGGTCACACGCGTGGCCGTGCCGCCGATGTGGAACGTGCGCATGGTCAGCTGCGTGCCCGGCTCACCGATGGATTGTGCCGCAATCACCCCAACAGCCTCACCCAGCTCCACCATGCGCCCGGTGGCCAGGTTGCGCCCATAGCAGCGCGCGCACACCCCGCGGCGGGATTCGCAGGTGAGCACGGAGCGGATCTTCACCCGCTCGATGCCCGCTGCTTGAATGGTGCTGGCCAGCTCTTCGCTGATGTCCTGGTTGATTTCGCAGATCACGTTGCCTTCGTAGTCCTTCAAGCGCTCCAGCGAGACGCGGCCCACCACGCGGTCGCGCAGCGGCTCCACCTCCACCCCGGCCTCGAGAATCGGCTCCACGAAGATGCCTTCGGAAGTTCCGCAGTCCAGCTCGCTGATAATCACGTCCTGGGCCACGTCCACCAGGCGTCGCGTCAGGTAGCCGGAGTCGGCGGTCTTCAGCGCCGTGTCCGCCAGTCCCTTGCGCGCGCCGTGCGTGGAAATGAAATACTCCAGCACGGTCAGGCCTTCGCGGAAGTTCGCGGTGATGGGCGTCTCCATGACTTCGCCCGAGGGGCGCGCCATCAGCCCGCGCATCCCCGAAAGCTGCCGGATCTGCTGTTTCGACCCGCGCGCCCCGGAATCGGCCATCACGTAAATCGGATTGATCACGCCCTGCTTGTCGCGGTCCTCCAGCACCTTGAACATTTTCTCCGCGACTTTTTCCGTCACGTCGCTCCAGATGGCGATCACTTTGTTGTAGCGCTCGCCGTTGGTGATGGCCCCGTCCAGGTACTGTTTCTGGACGCTCACCACGTCGCGCTCCGCGTCCGCCACCAGGCGCTCTTTTTCCGGCGGGATCACCATGTCGTCGATCCCGATGGAAATCCCCGCGCGCGTGGCGTACTGGAAGCCCAGTTCCTTCAGTTCGTCCAGCATGCGCACGGTCAGTTCCTGGCCAAACCGCAGGTTGGCGTATTGCACCAGGAGCTGCAGCCCCTTCTTCTTCAGCAGTCCGTTGATGTACGGCATGCCTTCGGGCAGGTGGTCGTTGAAGATCACCCGGCCCGCCGTGGTGTTTACGAATTGCCGGTTCAGCCGCACGGACTGCGCGTGGGGAATGTCCTGATCGTCGTAGGCGGACGCCAGGTCAATCACCTCTCCGGTGTAGCGCAGCCGCACCGGCGTCAGCAGTTCGACCTCTCCGGCCTCCAGTGCCAGAATCACTTCTTCCGTCGAACCAAACGCGCGCCCCTCGCCCTTGGAGCCGGGGCGTTCCTTGGTCAGGTAGTAGATCCCCAGCACCATGTCCTGCGTGGGAACGGCCAGCGGCAGGCCGTTGGCCGGAGAAAGAATGTTGCGCGCGGAAAGCATCAGCACCGAAGCTTCGATCTGCGATTCCGGCGAAAGCGGAATGTGCACCGCCATCTGATCGCCGTCGAAGTCCGCGTTGAACGCGGTGCACACCAGCGGATGGATGCGGATGGCTTTGCCCTCCACCAGCACGGGCTCGAACGCCTGGATCCCCAGCCGGTGCAGCGTGGGCGCGCGGTTCAGCATCACCGGATGCTCGCGGATCACTTCCTCGAGGATGTCCCACACGATCGAGTCCTGCTGTTCCACCATCTCCTTGGCCTGCTTGATGGTGGTGCAGTGCCCGCCCGCTTCCAGCTTGTGGTAGATAAACGGCTTGAACAGCTCCAGGGCCATCTTCTTCGGCAGGCCGCACTGGTGCAGCTTCAGCTCCGGGCCCACCACGATCACCGAGCGGCCGGAATAGTCCACGCGCTTGCCCAGCAGGTTTTGCCGGAAGCGGCCCTGCTTGCCCTTCAATGCGTCGGAAAGCGACTTGAGCGGGCGGTTGTTGGCCCCGCGCAGCACCCTGCCGCGGCGCCCGTTGTCAAACAGCGCGTCCACCGCCTCCTGCAGCATGCGCTTTTCGTTGCGTACGATCACGTCCGGCGCGTGCAGCTCCATCAGCTTCTTCAACCGGTTGTTGCGGTTGATCACCCGGCGGTACAGGTCGTTCAGGTCCGATGTGGCAAATCGCCCGCCATCCAGCGGCACCAGCGGACGCAGCTCCGGCGGCAACACCGGGATCACGTCCAGAATCATCCACTCCGGCTTGTTGCCGCTCTTGCGGAACGACTCCACCACTTTCAGGCGCTTCGCGTACTTGATGCGCTTCTGCAGGCTGGCGTCGTTCTTCATCTTCACGCGCAGCTCTTCGCCCAGTTTTTCGATGTCCGAGGCGCGCAGCAGTTCCTTGATCGCTTCCGCGCCCATGCCCGCGCGGTATTTCCCCGCGTAGTCTTTCTGCAGTTCGCGGTGCTTGTCTTCCGTCAACAGATCCTTGGTCTTCAGCCCCGGGGTCTCGCCCGGATCCACCACCACAAAGGCCTCGAAATAAAGGATGCGCTCCAGGTCCCGCATGCTGATGTCCAGCAGGTAGCCGATGCGGCTGGGCACCCCCTTGAAGAACCACACGTGCGAGCAGGAAGAGGCCAGCTCGATGTGCCCCAGGCGTTCCCGGCGCACCTTGCTCAGCGTCACTTCCACACCGCACTTGTCGCAGATCACTCCGCGGTGCTTCATGCGCTTGTACTTGCCGCACAGGCACTCCCAATCCGTCACCGGCCCGAAAATCTTGGCGCAGAACAGGCCGTCGCGCTCGGGCTTGAAGGTGCGGTAGTTGATGGTTTCCGGTTTGGTCACCTCGCCGTGCGACCAGGAGCGGATCTTCTCCGGGCTCGCCAGGCTGATGCGGATGGAGTCGAAATCGGCGATCTGACTGGCTCGGTCATAAGGACTGCTGCGGTACAAGGCCTTCCTCCCGCCGCCCCTGGGTGAGGAGCGACTCGCATCTCCAACCGTGTGAACCTCGTGCACCGGGTGACGGACCAAACTCCCCGATCCCCCGCCCGGCGCCCTTCGGCTGTCCCCCAACTGCGGGACCGCGCGCTAATCCGCGGCTTTTTCCGCGGCCTTCTGGCGCTTCATCAGCTCCACGTCCAGGCACAGCGACTGCAATTCCCGCACCAGCACGTTGAACGATTCGGGCACGCCGGGATCAATCCCCGGCTCGCCCTTTACGATTGCCTCGTAAATCTTGGCCCGGCCATACACGTCGTCGGACTTGCAGGTGAGCAGCTCCTGCAGGATGTGCGCGGCCCCGTATGCCTCCAGCGCCCACACTTCCATTTCTCCGAAGCGCTGGCCGCCGAACTGTGCCTTGCCGCCCAGCGGCTGCTGGGTGATCAGGGAATACGGCCCGATCGATCGCGCGTGGATCTTGTCGTCCACCAGATGGGAAAGCTTCAGCATGTAGATGTAGCCCACGGTCACCGGCTGGCCGAATTTTTCGCCGGTCATCCCGTCGAAAAGCTCGGTCTTTCCCGCCGCCGGCAGTCCGGCCACTTCCAGCAGCCGCCGGATCTCCGCCTCGCGCGCCCCGTCGAACACCGGCGTGGCCATGGGGATGCCATCGCGGAAGGTGCGCGCCAGGTCCAGCAACTCCTCGTCCTCGATCTCCGAAACGGACTTCCAGACCGAGGTCTCGCCGAAGATTTCCTTGAACCATTTCCGCACCGCCTCGGCGCGCGTCCCGGTGTCCAGCAGGCGCATCAATTGCCCGCTGAGCTCGCGGGAAGCCCAGCCCAGGTGGGTCTCCAGAATTTGCCCGACGTTCATGCGCGAGGGCACGCCCAGGGGATTGAGCACCAGCTCCACCGGAGTGCCGTCGGGGAGGTACGGCATGTCCTCTTCCGGCACCACCCGCGCGATCACGCCCTTGTTGCCGTGGCGGCCGGCCATCTTGTCGCCCACGGACATCTTCCGCTTCATGGCCACGTACACCTTGACCAGCTTGATCACCCCGGGCGGCAATTCGTCGCCCTTCTTGAGCTTGTTGATGCGCTCGTCGGTGATTTTCCGCAGCACGTCGATCTGCCGCGAAGTCATCTCCTCGATCTCGTCGATCTTCTCGATGAGCAGCGGGTCCTTTTCGTCCAGGCGCAGCCGTTTCAGGTTCCGCGTGGAAACCTTCTCGATCACTTCGCGGGTCAGCGTCACCCCTTTGGTGAGCAAGCGCTTGTTGGTCTTTTCGTCGTGCAAATCCGCCGCCAGTTTTTTCCCGGTGAGCAGCTCGGAAAGCCGCTTCAGCCGCTCGTCCGTCAGGATGCGGATTTCATCCGACAGGTTCTTTTCCAGCCGCGATTCCTGCGAGGCCTCGATGGCCTTGTGCCGGTCGTCCTTTTCTCCGCTCTTGCGGCAGAAAATCTTCACGTCCACCACCGTGCCTTCGATGCCCGGCGGGCAATAAAGCGAAGCGTCGCGCACGTCCCCGGCCTTTTCTCCGAAGATGGCGCGCAGCAACTTTTCTTCCGGCGTCAGCGTGGTCTCGCCTTTGGGCGTCACCTTGCCCACCAGGATGTCCCCCGGCTTCACCGTCGCGCCGATGCGGATCACCCCGCTCTCGTCCAGGTTGCGCAAAAAGCTCTCGCTGATGTTGGGGATGTCCCGGGTCACCTCTTCCGGTCCCAGCTTGGTGTCGCGCGCCTCGATTTCCAGCTCTTCGATATGGATCGAGGTGTAGTAATCCTCGCGAACCAGCTTTTCGCTCACCAGGATGGCGTCCTCGAAGTTGTAGCCACGCCAGGGAAGGAAGGCGGCCAGCACGTTGCGGCCCAGCGCCAGCTCGCCCCGGTCCGTGCATGGCCCGTCCGCCAGCACCTGCCCCTGCTTCACGTGGTCGCCCACATGCACCAGCGGCTTCTGGTTGATGCAGGTATTCTGGTTGGAACGCTTGAATTTTGTCAGCGTGTAGATGTCCGCGCCCACCTCGCGGCTGAGCACACCGGAATGGTCGGACTCCACACGCACGATGATGCGCTCGCTATCCACCTGGTCCACCACGCCTTCGCGGCGGCAAATCACCACCGCGCCGGAATCCCGCGCCGTTACCCGCTCCATCCCCGTGCCCACCAGCGGCGATTCTCCCCGGATCAGCGGCACCGCCTGGCGCTGCATGTTCGAGCCCATCAGCGCGCGGTTGGCGTCGTCATTCTCCAGGAACGGAATCAGGCTGGCGGCTACAGAGACCAGTTGCTTCGGCGACACGTCGATGTAGTCCACTTCCTCGCGGCTCTTCAGCACAAAGTTGCCGGCCTGGCGGCAATTCACCAGCTCGGCGTTGATCGTGCCCCGCGCGTCCAGCGGCACGTTGGCCTGCGCCACCACGTAGCGGTCTTCTTCCCAGGCGGAGAGGTAGAAGCAATACGGCTCCGAGGTCACCTTGCGCCGCTTCAGCTCCTCGTTGACGTTTTCCACCTTGTCGCGCTCGACGATGTCCCCGGCCTTGAATTCACTGTCGCCGGCATTCAGCACCTGCAGGTAGTCCACCACCCGTCCGTTGCGCACTTTGCGGTACGGGGATTCGATGAACCCGAACTCGTTGATGCGCGCAAAACAGGAAAGCGAGCTGATCAGCCCGATGTTCGGCCCTTCCGGTGTTTCGATGGGGCAAATGCGCCCGTAATGCGTCGGGTGCACGTCGCGCACTTCGAATCCCGCGCGCTCGCGCGAAAGGCCCCCGGGACCCAGGGCGGAAAGCCGCCGCTTGTGGGTGATTTCGCTCAGCGGGTTGGTCTGGTCCATGAACTGGCTGAGCTGCGAACTGCCGAAAAATTCCCGGATGGCCGCGGTCACCGGCTTGGCGTTCACCAGGTCGTGCGGCATGGCCGTGGACATTTCCTGGTATACGGACATCTTTTCCTTGATGGCCCGCTCCATGCGCACCAGGCCGATGCGGAACTGGTTTTCCAGCAGCTCGCCCACCGCGCGCACCCGGCGGTTACCCAGGTGGTCGATGTCGTCCACCATGCCGATGTTTTTGCGCAGCTTCAGCAGGTACTTGATCGCGGCAATGAAGTCCGGTGTATCCAGCGTGCGCTTGTCCAGCGGGGTATCCAGCCCCAGCTTGATGTTGAACTTCAGGCGGCCCACCTTGCTGAAGTCATATTTCCGCGCGTCGAAGAACATGCTCTGGAACAGCGCGGTCGCCGTATCCAGGGTGGGCGGATCCCCCGGGCGCAGTTTGCGGTAGATTTCGATGAGCGCCTCGCGCGAGCTGTGGATCGCGTCGCGGTCCAGCGTGCGGCTGATCACCGTGCCCACGTCGTCCCGCTCCGGGAAGCACACGTCCACTTCCCCCAGCCCGGCTTCCGCCAGTTTCGCCCAAAGCTCGGCGGTAAACGGCTTGTTGGCTTCCAGCAGCACTTCTCCGGTCTGCCGGTCCACGATATCCGCCACCGACAGGGCGCCTTCCAGATCCGAAAGGTCCGCCTGCACGTGGGCCACCCGCGCCTTCACCAGTTCCTTGTAGAGCGGCTCGGTGATGCGGCGGCCCGCGCCCACCAGGGTCTCCTCCGTCTTGGGGTGCTTGATCTCATGGGTCAGCTTGCGGTCGATCAGCCCCTCGGAGAGGTTCCAGTAATACTTCCCCTCGCGCACCGCGATGCGCTCCACCTGGTAGAAGTTCCGCAGGATTTCCTCGCTGGACTTCATGCCCAGCGCGCGCAGGAAGATGGTGCCCAGAAATTTCCGCTTGCGGTCGATGCGCACGTACAGCGTGTTCTTGGTGTCGTACTCAAACTCCACCCAGGAGCCGCGGTAGGGAATGATCTTGCCCAGGAAATACGTGCGGTTGTTGGCAGTCTCGAAAAACACCCCGGGCGAGCGGTGCAACTGGCTCACGATCACCCGCTCCGTTCCGTTGATGATGAACGTCCCGTTTTCGGTCATCAGCGGGATGTCGCCGAAGAATACTTCCTGCTCCTTGATGTCCCGGATGGTCTTGGCCCCGGAGTCCGGGTCCTTCTCGTAGATGGTCAGGCGGATGGTGACTTTCAGCGGGGCGGCGTAGGTCATCCCCCGCTCCTGGCATTCATTCACGTCGTACTTCAATTGCAGCGCCACCGGATCGCCGCACTTGTTGCAGAACGTGGGCGTGTTGCGGTTGAACGTGCCGCACTTGGCGCAAATCACGTCGCCGGATTTATACGGGTCGGTCACCACCGAGGCCCCGCAATTTCGGCAGGTGGCCCGCAGGTGGTGCAATCCGCGCAGGTGCCCGCACTTGCATTCCCAGTTGCCGATCGCATAGTCCACGAAATCGAGCTGGGAAAGCCCGCGGAAATCCTGGATGGGGAACACGGAGCTGAACACGGACTGCAGCCCGGTGTCTTCCCGCTCGCTCGGCAGCAAATCCATCTGCAAAAAGCGCTGATAGGAGCGCTTCTGCACTTCGATCAAGTTGGGAATCTGGATGGTCGCGCGAATGCGCGAGAAGTCCAGCCGCCGCCGTTCCCGGTTCTGATACTGTCCATTCTGCATTTGGTCTTACCTCACGTAGTCCGCGTCGGGGGACAAACCGCCCCGGCCGGCCGGTGCTGTGCGCGCACACCACGACCGCCGGAGTAAGTGGCCGAAAAAGAGTGATGCCAGCAGAACTCTCCCCCGAAATTCCGCTCCGGCCTGCCCGGAGCGCGGGTTCGGAAACCAGTCCAAAGCACGCGCCAGAAATTCGGACTGCGCGGCGCGCCTCGCGTACCGCCAGGCCGCCACCCGGCCTTACTTCACGTCCACTTTGGCGCCGGCTTCCTCGAACTTCTTCTTGATGTTGGCGGCCTCGTCCTTGGTGATGCCTTCCTTCACCGTTTTGGGCGCGCCGTCCACCAGATCCTTGGCTTCCTTCAACCCCAGGCTGGTGACTTCACGAACCACCTTGATGACGTTGATCTTGTTGGCCCCCACTTCGGTGAGCACAACGGCGAACTCCGTCTTCTCCTCCGCCGGAGCAGCCGCGGCCCCCCCGCCGGCAGCTCCGCCGGCCACCATCATCGGCGCGGCGGCCGCGGCGGAGACTCCGAAGGTCTCCTCCATCTTCTTTACCAGCTCCGAGGCCTCGAGCAGAGTCAGGCCCTTGAGCTGTTCGAGCAGCGTTTCCACTTTGCTAGACATGACCGTTTCCCATCCTCCTCAAAAGATTATTCCGCGAACTTTTTCTCTTTGGCCGCTTCGTTCATCACCACCGCCAGATTCCGGGCCACCGCCGCCGTGGTGCTGGCCAGCCGCTGCGCCGGAGAAGAAATCAGGAACATCAGCTTCGAAATCAGCTCTTCCTTCGATGGCAGGCTGGCCAACTGCTGAATCTCGCCCACCGATACCACCCGGCCTTCCACCACTCCGGCGCGGAATTGGTACGCGGGAACATCTTTGGCGAATTTGGTCAGCGCCTTGGCCAGCGCCACCGGGTCCGCCGCGGTGCATGCGATCGAGTTGGTCCCCGCCAGGGACTTGAGCAGTGGCTCGGCGGCGGTGCCCTGCGCAGCCCGTTCCGCCAGCGTGTTCTTCACCACCTGGTAGCTGCCGCCCGCGGATTCCACCGCCCGCCGCAGCCGGGTGTCCTCCCCGGCCCGGATTCCCTGGAACGTGCTGAGAATCACCGTGGACACCTGAGCGAGCTGGGCCCGCAATTCCTCCACCTGCTTCTGCCGCTCCGTCTTGCGATTCATGTCTGGTCCCGTCCTCACGCCGCCGCGCTGCTCGAGGATTCCACCTCGTTCAGGTCAATCGGAATCCCCGGGCCCATCGTCGAGGTCAGCGTAACCCGCTTGATGTACTTGCCCTTGGCCGCTGGCGGCTTGGCCTTGATCACCGCGGCCAGCAGCGCCTGGGCGTTTTCCGCAATTTTTGGCGCTTCGAACTCGGCCTTGCCGATCGGCGAATGGATGATCGCCGTCTTGTCCAGACGGAATTCCACCTTGCCGGCCTTGATCTCCCGCACCGCCTGGGCCACTTCAAACGTGACCGTGCCGGTCTTGGGGTTGGGCATCAGCCCGCGTGGCCCCAGCACTTTGCCGAGCTTTCCGGCGGAGCGCATCATGTCCGGCGTGGCGATCACCGCATCGAAATCCGTCCAACCTTCCATGATTTTCTGCACCATGTCTTCGCCGCCCACAAAGTCGGCGCCGGCCTCGCGCGCTTCGATCACCTTCTCGCCCCCGGCGATCACCAGCACGCGCTTGGTCTTTCCCAGTCCGTGCGGCAGCACCACCGTGCCCCGGATCATCTGGTCGGACTGTTTGGGGTCCACCCCCATGTTGATCACCAGCTCCACGGTCTCGTTGAACTTCGCGTACTTGACCTGGCGCAGAAGTTCCGCGGCCTGCAACAGCGGGTACTGGCGCTCCTTCACCTGCGCCCGCGCTTTTTCAATGTTCTTGCCACCCGTTCGGCTCATGCGTTGGCTCCTACGCCTCCACTTCGATGCCCATGTTCCGCGCGGTGCCCAGCACCGTACGAATCGCGGACTCCATTTTCGTGGTGTTCAGATCCGGCAGCTTGGTCTTGGCGATTTCTTCCACCTGCTTCCGCGTAACTTTGCCCACCTTGGTGCGGTTGGGCTCCCCGGAGCCTTTGACGATCCCCGCGGCGCGCTTCAGCAGTTCCGCGGCCGGCGGCGTCTTGATGATGAACGTGAAGGTCCGGTCGCTGTAGATCGAAACCAGCACCGGGAAGATCATTCCCTCCGGCTCCTTCGCCGTCTTGCCGTTGAACTGCTTGCAAAATTCCATGATATTCACGCCCTGCGGACCCAGCGCCGTTCCGACCGGCTGCGCCGGCGTGGCTTTGCCCGCGGGCAATTGCAGTTTCACCGTGGCTTGCAGTTTCTTGGCCATGAGCTGTCAGCTTTCTTCTCCCGCGCACCCCGCGCTCAGGAGGTTTTTTCCACCTGTGTGAAATCCAGCTCCACCGGAGTGGAGCGGCCGAAAATGGTCACCGAAACCTTTAGGGTGCTGCGGTCCGGATTCACCTCTTCCACCACCCCGTTGAAGCTCGAAAACGGCCCGTCCACGATGCGTACCTGCTCGTTGCGCTCAAAGGTCAGCCGCGGCTTCTGCTTCTCCGTGGGCGTGGCGCTGCGGTTCAGAATCGCCTGCACCTCTTCCTCGGAAAGCGGAGAGGGCGTCTGCCCGCTGCCCACAAATCCCGTCACCCGGGGCGTGGACCGCACCACGTGCCAGGTATCGTCGTTCATCTCCATTTCCACCAGCACGTAGCCGGGGTAGAACATCCGCGTGGAGGTGATCTTCTTTCCGCCGCGCACTTCGATCACGTCTTCGGTGGGCACCAGCACCCGGCCGATCTTCTCGCTCAGGCCGAACGCCGTCACCCGCCCCTCCAGGCTTTCCTTCACCTTGTTCTCGAAGCCCGAATAGGTGTGGATGATGTACCAGTTCTTGGTCGTGGTCATGCTACAGCTTCCCCAGCTTCAAGATGTATGCCACCACCCGCCCAACCCCCAGATCCACCACGAAGAAAAACGCCCCGAAAAAGAAAATCGTCACGATGACGATCAGCGTCGTCGAGCGCACTTCCTGCGGCGTCGGCCAGGTGGTGTGCGTCATCTCCACGCGCACGTCGTGCAGGAATTTCTTGAAATTCCTCGGCCCTTCCAGCAGCCGCTCGAGCCACGCCGGACGCCCCAGCCCCTCCCGCTCCCCGCCGCTTGCGCCCGAACCGGATCCTTGATTCACCATGCTTTTCACGGCCTGCGCCACTTTTCGCTCCTGCACTTCCATCGCGTCTCCCAACCCTGGCAGGGGAGGAGGGATTCGAACCCCCACATCCGGTTTTGGAGACCGGCGGTCTACCGTTAAACCTACTCCCCTGAAATCCCGGGCGCCCCCGCCTACTTTACTTCCTTGTGGGTCGTGTGCTTGCGGCACGACCGGCAAAACTTCTTGGTCTCCAGGCGCTCCGTATGCTTCTTGCGATTCTTCATCGCCGTGTAATTCCGGTTCTTGCAATCGTTGCACTGCAGTGTAATCAGCTCGCGCATCTTGGCTGTCTCCGCCGCTCTTCCGGCTCGCTCCTTACTCGACGATCTCGGTGACTGCGCCGGCGCCCACGGTATGCCCGCCCTCGCGGATGGCGAACCGCAACCCCTTCTCCATGGCCACCGGGCTGATCAACTCGATCGACACCGTCGCGTTATCTCC
>Ga0335078_10007514_pt1 | contig 16163 bp, 12 predicted proteins | sample Lox_Sample_32_FD_206711 | JGI IMG/M metagenome (GOLD analysis project Ga0335078, IMG submission 206711) | Soil microbial communities from Loxahatchee National Wildlife Refuge, Florida, United States - Lox_Sample_3.2 | ecosystem: Environmental > Terrestrial > Soil > Wetlands | place: USA...
GATGTACTCGCTTTGCAGGGAACCAGTCAAGCTGCTTTCAACCAGCGCATCGCTCCCGACGCCCGTCCAGTACATGGTTCCCGTAGAACCGTTGGTCTTCTCAACCCGTTTTCCATCCCCGTCATAGACGTACGTGTAGCCCGCGGTTGTGACCAGCCGATGCTCCGCGTCGTAGGTGTAGGTCGTTGAGCCGTTGCTGGTCAGATTTCCGGCGGCATCATAGCCATAGCCCGGAAGCTGATTCTTCGTGCTGGCGGGAGAAGCATTCAGCGTCTCGTAGCTACTCATTAGACACATTCTGTATCTTTCATTTTCCATCTCACCGTTTAGGATTAATTCACGCTTCGATCTCTCAGTCGAAGTGCGTCAGTCGGCGAGGTAATTTCAGACTAGGAGCACATGATTGGACCGCTGTCGTACATAGGCGGGAAGCGAGCGCTTGCAAAGCGCATCATTCAGATCCTTCCGAAACACACCACCTACGTCGAGCCTTTCGCGGGAGGAGCACAGGTTCTTTTTCACAAAGAGCCGTCGCCAGTCGAGATCCTGAATGATCTCGATGGCGAGATTGTGAACTTTTTTCGCGTTCTGAAGGAACACCATGAAGAACTGGTTCGGTACTTTCGCTTTGTAGTCGTCAGCCGCAAGTGGTACGCGCTTTTAGGGTGCCTTTCTTTGGCATGAAGGAAATCATAGGCAGGGAATGGAAAGGGTTCTTTAGAGAACGAATTTTTGCGGTTTCCACAGAAAACTTCGCGATGGAACAACCCACAGTGTCAGAACTCGGTTGGTGCCCGGGACCGGAATCGAACCGGTACGTCCCGTTAAGGACTCGGGATTTTAAGTCCCGTGCGTCTGCCAGTTTCGCCACCCGGGCAGGCCTTTTGGGCAGCGGCGGGCGCTGCATCCGGATGAAATTGTAGCAGTAACCACCCCGCGACTTAGCTGATCGCGCAGCATCTAATATGCTAGGCTTCTAAAGACGGATTGCGAGCCTGCGGCTTTATTTTCCAAGGACCAACTCATTGTTCAACAAGGTTGTAGCCAAGGTTTTCGGCACCCAGAACGAGCGCGAGATCAAGCGCATGATGCCCAAGGTGGAGGACATCAACGCCCTTGAGCCCGCCATGCAAAAGCTCAGCGATGAAGAGATGCGCGCCAAGACCGACGAGTTTCGCGGCCGCATGCAGAAGCGGCTGAGCGAAATTGCCGATGAGCCGGATGCCGATCCTGAGCGTCTGAAACAAATCGAGGAAGAACGGCGCACAGCCACGAACGAAGTTCTGGAAGAGATTTTAGTCGAAGCTTTTGCGCTGGTGCGCGAGGCTGGACGCCGTGTCCTCAACATGCGTCACTTTGATGTGCAGTTGATCGGCGGCATGGTTCTGCACCAGGGCAAGATCGCCGAAATGAAGACGGGCGAAGGCAAAACGCTGGTGGCCACGCTTCCCGTATATCTGAATGCCCTCAGTGGGCGCGGGGTTCACGTGGTCACGGTCAACGACTACCTGGCCAAGCGCGACTCCGAATGGATGGGCAAGCTGTATCGATTTCTGGGGTTAACAGTCGGCGTTATTGTTCACGATCTTGATGACCAGCAGCGCCGTGATGCCTACGCGGCCGACGTGACGTACGGCACGAACAACGAATTCGGCTTCGACTACCTGCGCGACAACATGAAATTCGATCTGAAGGATTGCGTGCAGCGGCCCCACAACTTCGCCATCGTTGATGAAGTTGACTCGATTCTGATTGACGAGGCGCGAACGCCGCTCATTATTTCCGGAGCGAGCGAGGAATCGACCGACAAGTACGCGCGGGTGAACCGGATCATCCCGCGGCTCGAAAAGGGGGAAGAGATCGAAGGGCCTCCCGGCGAACCGGCAGAGTTGACGGGCGATTACGTGGTGGATGAAAAGCACCGCAGCATCACGGTTACGGATGAAGGGTGGGAGAAGGTCGAAGGTCTGCTGGGGATCGGAAACATCGCCGATCCTGAAAACTGGGACCTGAAGCACCACGTTGAAACCGCGATCAAGGCCCACGCGCTTTATCACCGGGACGTCGAGTATGTGGTGAAGGAAGGCGAAGTCATCATCGTGGATGAGTTCACGGGACGCCTGATGCCCGGCCGCCGCTGGTCGGATGGGCTGCATCAGGCGGTGGAAGCAAAGGAAAACGTAAAGATCGAGCGCGAAAACCAGACGCTGGCGACGATTACGTTTCAGAACTATTTCCGCATGTATAAGAAACTCGCGGGCATGACTGGTACTGCGGAAACGGAAGCGACCGAGTTCGACAAGATTTACAGGCTGGAAGTGTTGGTGATTCCCACGAACCGGACATTGTTGCGGCTGGAAAATGCTGATGTCGTTTATCGCACGGAAAAAGAGAAGTATTTTGCGGTTTCAGATGAAATTGAAAAGCTGCACGAAGCTGGCCAGCCGGTGCTGGTTGGCACAACCTCGATTGAAAAGTCTGAGCGGCTTTCCGAATTGCTGAAGAAAAAAGGCGTGAAGCACTGGGTGCTGAATGCCAAGCAGCACGAAAAAGAAGCCGAAATCGTGGCCCAGGCTGGGCGAAAGGGCATGGTGACGATCGCCACCAACATGGCAGGCCGCGGTACCGATATTCTGCTCGGCGGCAATCCTGAATTCATGGCGAAAAAAGAAAGCCTGAAGAAGGGACTTGCCCAGCCCCTGCGCGCCGCGCAGGGAAAGATTCAGGTTGATGTTGACGAGAGCCAGAGCACAGTCTGGTACTACGAAGGCAACGAGTACGTCGTTCCCACCAACGAGTGGCTGGAAATTTTCAACCGCTACAAGACAGAGACTGATCAGGAGCACAACCAAGTTGTAGCTGCGGGCGGGCTGCACATTCTGGGCACCGAACGGCACGAATCGCGGCGTATTGATAACCAGCTTCGTGGCCGCGCCGGCCGTCAGGGCGATCCAGGATCCTCGCGCTTCTACCTGTCGCTCGAAGATGACTTGATGCGCATCTTCGCCAAGGAGTGGGTTTCGACATTACTTCAGCGGCTAGGGATGGAAGAAGGAGTACCGATCGAATCGCGGCTGATCTCGCGGCGAATTGAAAAAGCCCAGGAAGCGGTGGAGGCGCAGAATTTCGAGGCCCGCAAACATTTGCTTGAGTACGACGACGTGATGAACAAGCAGCGCGAGGCGGTGTACGGGCTCCGCCACCAATTGCTCGAAGGCGTGGACCAGAAAGAGCTGATTCTCGAGGATTATGTTTCCGGCATTCTCAGCGACCTGATGGACAAGTATTGCGCGGTCAAAATCCATCCCGCCGATTGGGAGATCAAGGGACTGAAAGATGCCGTCTTCACACGTTTTGGTGTGGACATTCTGGCGGAAGGCGTCCAGCCCGAAACTTTGAACCGTCAGGAGCTGGGCGACGCGGTGTTCGATAAGCTCAAAGCCCGTTATGACGCGAAAGAGGCGCTGATTGGCCCGGATGCCATGCGCTATCACGAGCGCATGATCATGCTGAGCGTGCTGGATGCGCAGTGGAAAGATCACCTGCGCGACATGGATCACCTGAAAGAAGGCATCGGTCTGCGCGGTTACGGACAGCACGATCCGCTGGTCGAATACAAACGCGAATCGTTCGACATGTTCGAAGCCATGATGCAGCGCTTCCAGGAAGATACTGTCCGCTACCTGTACCTTATGCAGATACTGGAACGTCCTGCTGAGCCGCAGAGAGCTGCAGTTCAGCCGCAGGAGGCCGGCAACGGCGCCGACGGACACGGCCGCCGTCCAAGGCATGTGTCCACTTCGATGGACGACCTTGAAGAAGCCTTCCAACGTAGAAAGCGCCGTGAACTCGAGCAGGCGCGCATGGCGGGGTCTGGTGATATGCAGGTTCAACAAGTGGTTCGGGGCGCAGCCAAAGTGGGGCGCAACGATCCTTGTCCCTGTGGCTCCGGTAACAAATACAAGAAGTGTTGCGGCAAGCAGGCGTAACCTACATTCAGGAACGCATCCTGATTATGTCGTGTCGCGATGTGTTTCATGATCCGTAAACCCTCAGTAAAGTTTTATTCCAGCATCCATCCGACTTGTAAATGCATCCGAGTAATTGGGGGTGGGAATGGTTGCATTAGGATTAGTACGGCTTATTGAGAAGCACTCCGATGAATTAACTGACGAACTCATGGAAAAATTCGTGACGTCCTCGCGCACGAAGGACCTGCGCAAGGTTCCGCACGATGAGTTGCGGGGACGTTGCGCAGAAGTACTACATCATTTGAGCGAATGGCTGATTAGCAAAACCAGCAGCGAAATCGAGCGCCGCTATTACGAGATTGGCACCCGCCGTGCTGGACAGGGGGTTTCTCTCTCTGATTTTTGCTGGGGAATTGTGCTAACAAAGGAACACCTGTGGGAGTTCGTGCAACGCCAGGCATTCTTGCGAAGTCCGGTGGAGATTTACGGAGAACTGGAACTGCTGCGGCTGCTGGACCAGTTTTTTGACCGTGCTTTGTGTTTTGCTGCCGAGGGTTACGAGGACGACCCGGGTTGGCAAAATGCCGAGCCTGTTCACGCGCGGCATGCGCACCACGTTTCAAACTGAGTTATCTGCCCGGTTCCAGCATGAATGCTTTCACCACGATGTTGTTCGGCTGAACGCCTACTGGGATCATGGTGAGGAGAGAATATTCCCCGGGTTCAAATTTCTTGTTGGGCGTACGCTTTTGAATGACGGTGACGTCTCCTGACTCTGAATCGAGGATCAAAAGATAGTTTTCACTTTGTGAGAGCGCGAGGCCGTCGGGATGGCTGCCGACGGGCAGCGAGGCGATCATCTTTCCGATATCGATGTCATAAACCGCGACAGAATTTGAACCGAAATTGCTGACGTACAACCTCGAACTGTCCGCAGTAACCAATCCACGCGCCGGGTGGCTGCCAATAAGATAGCTTCCGTTCACCTCGTCCGTGGTGGTTTCGATGATAGAAATGCTGTCAGAATCGAAGTCGCTTACGAGAAGTTCGCCGCCGTCCGGTTTCAGCGCCAGATTGACCGGAGTTTTTCCGACATCCAGGAGGGCGAGCAACTTGTCATTCTTCAGGTCAATTGACGCGACCTGCGCCGATCCTGCGCAGGCGACGAACGCCTTGCTACTGTCGGGAAGGATGGCGATGTCTTCCGGCTCCGCACATATGGGGAGAGTTTTTCGCACGGCGAGATGAGCGGCGTCGATGATAGAAACGGAACTATCGCTGTGATTGCTGACGACCACAAGTCGTCCGTCGGGAGAAGCTTTGGCCAAACCAGGCGATCGGCCGACGCGAATGGTTGAAATCACGGATCGCTTGTCGAGATCAATGATAGAGATATTGTCTGAGCCGGAATTAGCGACGTAGCCGCGCTTTCCATCCTGCGAGACGTCAATGAAGTAGGGTTTCCCGCGGACACCGATCGTGTCAACGACGACGTTTCTTTCAGCGTCAATTACACTCACATTATCCGAGCCGGTGTTCACGACATAAATTTCGTTCTTCCTGATGTTGGCAGTTACGCCGGTTGGATCGTTGCCCACACGAACGGTCGTCGCGAGCGAGAACGTTCGCAGGTCGATTACGCTGACGTTATTGCTTTTGCCGTTGGTGACGTAGGCATACTCGCGGTATGCGGGGCTGAAGGCGGCAAGCTGGCGCTGATGAAAATACCACCAGCCGAGACCCGCAAGGATCGGGATTAAGATGACAGCAACTAGAACTTTTCTCACGCTGAGGAGAATTCAGATTACCAGACGAGCGCCGGTCGCGAAGTTCCAATAGTTCCAACCTGCAACCCTCTCTATTTGCGGATTACTTGTTATTCTGATCGGTTAAGCCGTTCTCGAGGATTGAATTCTTTGGTTTCCATTTCCGGCGAGGTTGCAGAGACGCAAGCAGCATTGCCTTCGTTTCGCCTCCGGGCTTGGAGCCTGCTGCTTGCAATCTGGTTTGCTGTTTACTTTCTGGCGCTGTTCTCGCCGGCGCTGCTTGATGACGCCGACGCAACCCATGCGAACGCAGCTCGGCACATGGCGATCTCGGGCGACTGGGTTACCTTGCGCGTGGATGGAATTCGTTATCTGGAAAAGCCGCCACTGCCTTATTGGCTGGTTGCTGTCTGTTACAAGATTTTTGGCTTTAACTCGTTTGCCACCCACCTGCCCCTTGCCGCTGGGGTGTTGGCCTTAACCTGGCTGGCCTGGACCTGGGCTTTGCGGGCCTATGGAGAACGCGCGGCGCTATACGCCGCATTAAGCGTTGAAACCGCCGCCGGCGTCTTTCTCTTCACGCGGATTCTGATTCCGGAAATTTTACTGACATTTCTGATTGCAACGGCGCTGTTTACATTTCTGCTAGGCCTCGAGGCCCGCAAGGCCTGGCATTTTTACATTGCCTATGCTGCGATAGCGCTCGCGGTACTTGCGAAAGGGCTTATTGCGCCGGTTTTCTTTGGGGCCGCAGTTGTCCCCTATCTTCTGCTCACAGGGGATTGGCGCAAATGGCGCCACTGCCGCTTACTTTCCGGCGCGCTAATCTTTCTTGCGATTGCGCTGCCGTGGCATGTCGTTGCTGCCATTCGCAATCCGGGAGAAGGTCATCCGGGGCCCATTCCTGCCGCGGGTAACGTTCACGGGTTTCTCTGGTTCTACTTCATTAACGAACACTGGCTGCGGTTCCTGGGCCGGCGGTATCCCCGCGACTATAACAAGCTACCTGGTTATCTTTACTGGACGTTGCACCTTGTCTGGCTGTTTCCCTGGAGCCTGTGGTTTGCCGCGGCAATCCGCGATGCCGTTTCGTGGTGGCGAAAACGTGCGAGCGCAAACCTGACGTTCGGCGAGAAGACGACGCGTCTGCTTCTCATCTATGCGGCGTTCATTCTGATTTTCTTCTCTTTGTCCACGAATCAGGAGTACTACACGTTTCCGACGTATTTTCCATTGCTGGTATTGACAGCAGTGGCGCTGGCCCGCATGGAAACAAGCGGCAGATTCGGGGCGTGGATCGATGCCGGGCACATAATATTCATTGTCCTCGGCGCCTGCGTATTTGGGGCGCTGGCATACGGCCTGTGGGCGTCGCGCAAATTGCCTTTTGTTCCGGATATCGGCTCACTTCTGGCGCATCGCGGGGTGGGGAATTACACACTTTCAATGTCACACTTTTTCGATTTGACAACGGAATCGTTCGCCGCTTTGCGCCTGCCCGCCATGATCGCAGCAATCACATTTGCCTCAGGGCCGATTGCCGCATACCTATTTCGCAGAAGGAGGAATGACATCGCTGCAACTGTTTCGATTGCGCTTACCTCGGCAGTTTTTCTGATCGCCGCGCATATTGCGTTTGTGCGCTTTGAACCGATGCTATCTTCGCGCGCTCTGGCCGATGCTTACAATCATTACGCAAGGGAAACGCCCTCAGGTCAGAAACCCGAGCTGCTGCTCTACGGTGATCAGTCATACGGGTCATCACTGATTTTCTACACGGGAACACAAGCGTATCTCGTCAACGGTCGAACCAGTTCGATGATCTGGGGATCTTATTATTCCGACGCCCCGAGGATTTTTCTGAATGACGAACAACTCAGATCGGAATGGGGAACGGGTCAGCGCAAGTTTCTGTTCATACCCGAGGAATTCAGGGCACAGGCTGAACAGACGCTGGACTCGAGATGGTATCTGGTAAAGGAAGTTTCCGGAAAGCAGCTCGTGACTGATCGTCCGCTGCGACGCGCGCAGTAGACGTTGCTTAGGTTGCGCCCGATCAATCGGGACGCATTTCTATTTGCTCGGGTGGCAACGCGGGCATGTCGGGATGCTCGTGATCCCGCCAGAACACGTCAAAACAGTCTCCCTGTTCCCTGGGACGCCACAACGATCCGTCCTCGTAATGGACGGCGTATGGGAAGAACACAACTCCCATGACGTCCTTCGCGGTCCCGGCGTGTGGAATCTTCTGCTCCTCCCCCGGTCCCAACGCTGCCGTTGAAGCCCAGTCACTGTCGTAGGGACGCCGCAGGAATTGCGGGGTCATAAGGTATTCCGAAGTGAGGCCAAATCTCTTGATTGCTTTGCCGCTGACGTTCTTTACGAGCAAGCTCATTTGTCCGGTGCCGGTCCAGAAGTCCCCAGAAACAAACTGCAGAGGGCAGTCTTTTGGCCGGGGAGGATAAATCGTGTACACCGCCATCATGCCGGCTTCCATGTGATCGGAAACGTGGCAGTGAAACATCCAAGTGCCGGGATTATCCGCTTTCATATCGACCGTTTTCATGCTGCCCGGCAATAATTCGATGACGTCGGTGTTGCGGATTCCGTCAGTGACGGTTTCGCCATGCCAATGGGGGGTATGAATGTCTTTCTCGTTTCCCATTGCGAGCAGGTACCATCGCACTCTGTCGCCCTGCCTCATCATGAGTCCGGGCAGATTACCGAAGATATATCCGTTAATGGCGTAGTAAAGCCCGTTATCTTTTCCCGCCGTTTCGTCGAAGATCATGAACAAAGCGACAAACTCGCGGTCGACGTCCTTCGGGGTTCCATCGGGATTGGCTTTGCCCTTGGCAGTAATGATGATTGGTCCGAGCAGCCCAGAGTTGGTTTCACTTTCTACATCGACATGAGGGTGATACCACCACACAATTGAACTGCCCTGTCCCGGACCGGGGCCGCTGGCTTCGTCCGCAAACCAATGATAGGTGAAGCGTTGCCCCGGCATCACGCGGCTGCCTCTGCTCATGGGCAAATAAAACGCGCCTTCATCAGCTTTGTCATAGCGCAAGCCATGGGGGTGAATACTGTGTGGTTTCTTACTTCGATTCAGGAAGTCAACCACGATCTCATCGCCGACTTCCGCTCGGATAACCGGACCAAGAATGCCCAGCCATTCCGGTTGCGTCTTGCGCACAGTAAAGGTTGAGTCCGTGTATTCGATGAACCGGGTCTTCTGCCAGACGGTACGGTCGCGCCAGGGCAAGGGGAGCGGGCTGCCGTTCAGCAAATCGCTCTTACCGGGAGCATAGTCCCAGGTCACGTCTTCAGCAGCGATGTAGTAATGGCGGGTTCTGGCGGCAGAGTTGACGCTGCAAAGAAGGGCCACACACGCCAACAGAAGACGCGAAAGTTTCACAACGGGGACCCTACACATCTCTCGAGTTTACTTGAAGCAGCCTTCGCACATTTGGATCCGCCGGCTTTCTTACGGGGGACTTAAGCTGCATGCCCCATTGGTGTTCTGGGCCGGAGGAGTGGGAGGAGTGGCCCAGGGAATATTGACGAAGTCAAAGAACTCGGTCATATCTGGCTGCGCTGCATCGCGGGCAGTCAAAGACGCCAAGTTGAAGCGGGTTTCGATGAATTTGAGAATCGCAGTGCTGTCGGCAACGGTATGCGAGACGTAGTTCTTTTTGGTAAAAGGTGAGACCACGATCAACGGTATCCTGTAGCCGGTCCAGGTGAAGTCACACAGTGGGCCGCCATCACCCTTCCCCGTCGTGCACCAATCTCCCGCTTCCAAGTCCATCGGGGGAATGCCATCCGGGCTGACCGCAGCCTGCGGAGCGACATGGTCATAAAATCCGCCGAATTCGTCGTAGGTAAAGATCATCGCCGAATCCTTCCAATTCGGACTTTGCATCAGATCGTTCATCAAGCCTTCGACGAATGCAGCCCCCGGCTGAATGTTGAAAGGCTGGGAGTCAAAATCGGAGGGATGCTCATCGAGGCCGGCATCCGACGGTGGTTCAATCCATGCCACTTGTGGGAGGGTTCCATTCGCGGCGTCGGTCGCGAACTGGGAAATTGGGACGAGATTCTGGCTCAGGGTGGGATCGTTCACGATTGTGTTGCCATAGGTGAACATATTTATGTAGCTCACGTTAAACAGGCACTGCGGCGTTGTGCTGTTTGCAGGACAGTTTCCGTCGGCCTCGGGATCAGGATAGATATAAATTTTCCAAGTAATGCCGGCATTCTGAAGTGACTCGAAGATTGGCGGAACGGTTAACTGACCCTGATCATAAGGATTGTCCGAGCCGATCGGATATGCGTGGCCGACTGAGGTTCCTGCCATCATGTACATGCGATTGAGTTGAGTTCGCGACATGACCGGCGAGAACCACCGGTCTGAGGTGGCGAAATCGGTTGCCATGAAGTAGTAGAAGTTCAGATCATCGCTGTCGTAGTAACCCATCGCGCGCAGGCCATCGGTATCCATAAAGGGCGGATTGTTTTGCCGGGCATCGTTAGCCGCGGTCTCGACAAAGCCGTTCAGGGCGGGGGGATTGAAGCCGGTGGGGTCGGCATAGTTCCAATCGACATGACTTTCATTCCAGGAGGGGCTGGGATTCTCAACGCACTCGGTTTGCAAGTGATAAGAGGTTATTAGATTTGTCGGATCCGGATTGCACGCATCTGGCGGTGGGTCGCTCGCGTTGCATCCGGGGATAGCTGGGGCAGGCTGGCTGCCGGCCGGAGGGTTGAACTGCGCCAGCCCATCGATGGACTGGTCCGGAATTCCGTTGTCGGCCCAATACTGCCGCAAATAGCCGAAGTAATGATCGAAGGAACGATTCTCCTGCGCCATTACGATGATGTGATTGATGCTGGTTTGCAATGTCCCACCGAAAGTGGCGCTTACGGATTGCGATGAATTCAAGGTGACAGCACAGCTGCCCGTACCGCTACAGGCTCCGCCCCAGCCGGCGAAGGTGAAGCCGCTCTGGGGTGTGGCAGTTAATGTGATTTGCGTGCCGGACGAAAAGTCAGCTGTGCACGCCGTTGGGCAATTAATGCCACTGGGGCTGCTGGCGACCGAGCCGTTTCCGACCACTGAGACGGTCAATGCAGGTTCCTGCGCGAAGGTCGCAGTTACGGATTGATTGCTGCTCAATGTCAAGGTGCAAGATGCGGTGCCGCTACAGGCCCCAGTCCAACCGTTAAAGGTGGAGTTCGCGGCAGGAGTTGCGGTCAAAGTGACGATGGTTCCCGAGGTGAAGTCCGCCGTGCAGGTAGAGCCACAGTCGATTCCGCTGGGCGAGCTGGTCACCGTGCCGCTACCCGAAATCGACACATTGAGAGCGGGAGAAGCCGCAAAGTTCGCGATTACGGACGCTGCACTCTTGAGAGAGATCGTGCATGTGCTGGTGCCCTTGCATGCTCCGCTCCATCCGCCGAAGCTCGAATCAGCCGCCGGAGTGGCGGTCAAGGTGACTGAAGTTCCGGAAGAAAAACTTGCGGTACAGGTCGAACCGCAATTGATCCCAGCGGGCGTGCTGGTCACGGTCCCCGAGCCGTTACCGGCAGCCTGAACGGTCAATGGCACAGTGGTAGGCTCAGTCGAGCTGGGCGAACCTCCACAACTGCTCAGCAAACCCAGACTCACACAAACCCCGGCGATCAGAACTAGCTTGGAAAGCATGGCGCGCCCACTCCCCAACATCTACTTAGGCCAGAAGCGCTCATTGGATGGTTAAGCGGGAGACCCCGTTGTACAGCTTTTGCTTCAGACTTTCCGGGAGTACAGGTAAGGCGCTGCCTAAGCAGAAAGGTCGTAAGTACAAGGATTGAAGAAGCTTTCTTCGCGCAGCAGAGTTTCGATACCACGTACTACTTCGATTCCCTTATGCTTCGAAACCGCCCCCTGAAAGCCCGCTTTCCGGGCTTCTTTGGCCAGCTCGGGCGAGACCTCCTGGACGGTGAGCAGCAGCATTCTCGATAGCGGGGCATGTTTGCAGATTTCGCGTGCGGCCTGCAGGCCGTTCATTTGCGGCATGGCAAGGTCAAGAATGACGAGATCGGGCGCATAGAGCTGGGCTTTCTCCAGCGCTTCCTGCCCATTTTCGGCTTCGGCGCAGATCTCCCAACCCGGCTGCTCTTCGAGAATCCTGCGTAGCAAACGCCGAATTGCTTTGTCATCATCCGCGATGAGGATGCGAGTCGACATTCAAGTGTGGGCAGGCATTATTGATGCCTACGCACAATTGTCGAAGCGCCAGTTTGTTTGTGCAATACCGCGCTTACCCGATAACCCTTAGATTACCAAGTTTGGAGGCAAGGCCCGCGAAGGCGGATTTGGAACTCTATTAGTGGTTGTTTTGTATGGCTGGTACGAGAGACACGTCCTGGAGGTTGAGCTTTAAATCGTCGTGATGTTTGCCGGAGCCGACTTGCAGAACCATTTCTCGGGCGCTATCGAAGGTGCCCGTCACACTGTCAGATTGATCATAGGAGTCATCCTTTGCGTGCACTCGCACATGGATGGTGTGCTGGCCTGATGCAAGCTGAATGGTTTTGCTTTCTCGCCCTTCAATCCGCTTGAAAAACAACGCGTGTTTTTTTTCTTCTCCATGAAGAGTTTGAGCCAGCAACAAGTGATTATCAACCCAGACGGTGGCTTCGCCTTCGGCGAAGAAATAATCAAATTCGAGGGTCAGGTTTGCGGGAACAGGAGTTGGAGTTTTGGGAATGGAGACTGAACTGGGAGTCACCGCACTCGCGGTAGCGGGAATCAGAGAGACGTTGCCGGAAAGTGGCAGAGCACGGAGAGCTGCAGATGCGGATGTAGCGATGCTTTTCCTGGAGTCCTGGTTTTCAGACTTGACCGGTCTTGCCGGAAGATTGGCTTTCCTGCGTCGCAGCAACGCGGGTTCTCGCACTGTAACCTTTGGCTCGGGCATTCCGGATGCCATAGAATCGGGGTTCGAGGGGTTAAGGTCTACGCGCGTGCTCTGGATAGCGGATGGCCCAGAATGTTCGGGCAATGACGTGGTCGACTGCAGTGCTGCCAACGGTTCTTCAGCTGAGCGAGTGCCACGATAGATTGCCATTGAGCCGGCAACCAGCAGCAGTCCCACGGCAATGGCGAGATAAATCTGATCCTGAGTAAGTGAAATTCGAAGAGGCGCAGGTCTCACTGACGTCTTCGGCTGCGGCCTGGTTGAAGACGGCTGTGGGCGGCTTGTTGTGCCGACAACCTTAGCTTCGCTTGGAGCCCACTTGCCCATGGCCTCGCGCGCCACGGCCGCCACAGTCTTATCTTCCGTGCCTGAAGCCTGGCCGCGAAATGCATGAATCGCTTCAGCCATCTCAGCGCCACTTTGAAACCTTTCGGCGGGGTCCTTGGCCATGGCGCGCGCAACGAGTTCGTCAACCTCGGGAGGAAGTTCAGAATTAAGGGCGGTGACAGGCAACGGATCGCGATTGAGCAGCTTGAAACATACCGTGCTGGTGCTGTTTCCTTGAAACGGGCGATGGCCGGTCAGCATGTTGTAGAGAATCACGCCAAGTGCGAACAGATCGGCGCGGGCGTCAACCCCATCCCCGCTCAACTGCTCCGGCGCCATGAAGGCAGGGCTGCCCAGCACTTGCCCGGGCAGCGTTAACCCTGAAAGGTTCAGCTTGGCTACACCGAAATCGGCGACTTTAGGATGGGATTCCGGAGTAACCAAAATGTTGGCGGGCTTAATGTCGCGATGGATTACTCCCTGCGAGTGGGCATAATGCAATGAGTTGGCGAGTTCCTCGCAAAGTTGCAAGACCGAATCGAGGGGCAGCTTGCGCTGGCCGCTGGCCAGCACCTTGTTTAGCGAGTCGCCTGCGACGTATTCCATTACGATATATGGCTCGCGTGTTTCGGGCTGCTCACCGACGTCGTAGATAGTCACGATGCCGGGATGAGACAAGCGGCCGGCGGCTTTGGCCTCATGAAAGAATCGTGTGCGGTATTCCTTTTCTTCGTCTGCATCCTGGCCAGCGAGGGAGATGGTCTTGATCGCGACTTCGCGGTCAATTTTTGGATCGCGGGCGCGGTACACCACCCCCATGGATCCCCGGCCAATTTCACCGGCAATCTCATAGCGGCCCAGTTTTGTTCCGATGAGGGACACCATAAATTAGACTTCAATGCTTAACGGTAATGTTACGCTGCGTTGAATGCGAGGCAGAACACAAGAACGACAAGGCCTGATTACCGTTGTAATCGGGAAGTGATTGCATGCACAGCTTTTAACGGTTCGACGGCGAACAATTCTGCGCCCAACTGCGCGAAGGTGCGAACAGGAAGCTTGCCGGAGAGAATGGGCTACCAAGCCCGTGATGAACCGGTGCTGTTCTCAGATCTCAAGACGGTAGCAATGAAGGTCACAGCTCGACTTTAGTTCTGAGGCTGCGTTAGCCTAAGAACTCAGGTTGGAGGAAGGTTTGCGCTATCTCGATCGTTTGCAGCCCCTGGCATTGTTGGCTTTACGCGTAGTCATCGGCGTGATCATGGTTGGCCACGGTTATCAAAAGGTATTCGGCGGTTTTTCTCATGTGCAAGACCTGGTGCATCGCATCGGATTTCCGGAGTTCTTTGCATATTTGCTGGCGGCGACGGAGTTTGGCGGCGGCATTCTAATGATGCTCGGCCTGCTCACCCGATTCGTAGCGGTCGCCATGCTGATCGATATGTCGGTTGCCATCTGGAAAGTTCACTGGCCGAACGGATTGATCGGCAGGGCGGGATACGAATTTCCGCTCTGCATGGCGGTGATTGCATTTTCGCTGATCTTCTTTGGCGGTGGCCCGCTTTCCCTAGACCACCTGCTCACGAGTGGAGCTCCGAAGCCAAAGAAATAGGGTGGTTTAATACTCGGACAATTCTTTCATTGCAATGTAGATATCGTCTGCCTGGGGCAGAATTGCGTCTTCAAGCACGGGCTGATACGCGACGAAAGTATCTTTAGCGGCAACCCGCTTCACGGGCGCGTCAAGCTGATCAAATAATTCATCTGCTATACGAGCAGCGATCTCCGCGCCATATCCCCAACTTAAGGTGTCCTCGTGAGCGACGAGGACACGATTTGTTTTTGTCACCGATGTCGCGATTGCGTTCCAGTCGAACGGATTCAGGCAGCGCAGATCGATAAGTTCAGCTTTAACTCCGTGTTCACGTTCCAGCTTCTGCACAGCCTGCAAAGCGCGGGGGACGACGGCTCCGTAAGTGATCACCGTCAGATCAGTCCCCGGCTGAACAATCCTGGCCTTGCCGAAGGGAATCATGTAATCCGGTCCGGGATATGGCGCCCGCCCGAAAGTCTCGCGATAGAGCCGCTTGTGTTCGAGAAAAAGCACAGGATCATCGCAGCGGATTGCAGTCCGCAGCAGACCCGCCGCATCGAGCGCATTCGATGGAAACACCACTCGCATCCCCGGCGTATGGGTGAAAATGCTTTCTCCGCATTGCGAGTGATAAATCGCACCGCCGGTGAGATAGCCCCCGATCGCAACTCGCACAACCGCGGGAGCGGAGAATCCATTGTTCGAGCGCCAGCGAATCAGCGGAAGTTCATCACGAAGCTGCATCATCGCCGGCCAGATGTAGTCGAAAAACTGAATCTCGACAACGGGCTTGAGGCCACGGGTCGCCATGCCGACGGCGCGACCGACGATATTGGCTTCAGCCAAGGGTGAATTGAAGACGCGGTCGGAGCCGAACTCGGACTGCAAGCCGTGGGTCAGCTTAAAGACACCGCCTTTTCCTTTAATGAGCTTCTCGCTCAGATAGTGCTCGCGGCTGCAGTCGGCAACATCTTCGCCGAACATCAGCATGCGCGGGTCACGGCGCATTTCGTCGCGTAGCGTGGCATTGATCAGATCAGCCATCGTTTTGGGCGCTGCGTCTTTTCCTGTTGCGGCGGCGGGCTGCGTATCGAACTGTGCCGAAGCCGGATCAAGGTCTTCAGAGTAGAGAAATTTTGTAATCGTATCGGATGCAGGCAGGGCAGCTTCGACCGCCTGATCGGATGCGGCCTGGATCTCTTCTTCCACCTGTTTTTCCAGACGGTTAATCCCGTTCTCGTCCAGAATGCCTTCGCGAAGCAGGAACATCTGCATGCGCGAGACGGGATCGCGGGCGGCATCGCGCTCCCGCTCCGCATCCGGGCGATATAGCCGCTCGTCGTCTGAAAGCGAATGGGAGTAAGGACGTATTACATGCGCATGGATGAAGGCAGGGCCGTTACCGCCCCGGCAGTGCTTGAGAGCTCGCGTAAACGCCCCGTAGCAAACGACCGGGTCGGTCCCGTCAATTTCTTCAAAACTAAAATTGGGAAAACCCGAAACGAGCCGGGAAATATTTCCCCCGGCAGTTTGGACT
>Ga0335078_10007515_pt1 | contig 16163 bp, 15 predicted proteins | sample Lox_Sample_32_FD_206711 | JGI IMG/M metagenome (GOLD analysis project Ga0335078, IMG submission 206711) | Soil microbial communities from Loxahatchee National Wildlife Refuge, Florida, United States - Lox_Sample_3.2 | ecosystem: Environmental > Terrestrial > Soil > Wetlands | place: USA...
GTGCCGTCCCGGTAGAACCCATACCCCACGACGGTTCCCATTTCGTACTGCTGCCCAAAGGCGGCGCCGGCGAAGAGAATTGCGACCAATTGCTTCATTCCAACCTCTCAGCCCGGCCGTGGAGGACGAAGCAGTTTCTCGGCCGCGTACGTGACGAACCGCCGCGGAGCGATCCGCTGGACCTCCACGCCGAGCCAATTGGTGAGCCCGGAAATCACCGAATGTTCCCCCGCTGCCAACGCCCGCAACCCAATTCGCGCCACCTGGCGCGCGCCTTCTTCCATGCCCGCCGCCAGTTGCTCCGGCACGCCGGCCGCCTTTTGGAACTCCGATACAGTGGGGCCGGGGCACAAGGCGCAGACGCGCACCCCATAGCGCTTCACCTCTTCGGCCAGCGCTTCGGCGAACAGCAGGTCGAATCCCTTGCTGGCGGCGTAGGTGGCCATATAGGGCACGCCCTGGTATGCGCCAGTCGAAGCCACAATCAGGATGTCGCCCGAACGCCGTTCCACCATGCCGGGGAGATACAGGTGAGTGAGATGAACCACGGCGGAGCAGTTCACCTGCACGATGCCGAGTTCGCGCGGCCGGTCGCTCGCGCGGAACTCGCCATAGGAACCGACACCGGCATTGTTGACCAGCAGTTCGACGGCGATGCCCCTTTCGTTGGTGAAGGCGAAGATCTTTTCCGGCGCCTCCGGCTGGCTAAGGTCCGCAGCCAACACCGCAACCTGGACGCCGTAGGCCGTGCGCAGTCTCTTGCGCAGTCGTGCCAGCCGCTGCCGGCGCCGCGCCGTGAGCACCAGGCGGGCGCCGCCGGCCGCCAGTTCCTCCGCCAGCGCCCAGCCGATCCCGGAACTGGCGCCGGTTACCAGCGCCCATTTTCCACGCCAGCAATCCGGAGTTGCCATTGCTCGTAAGTTAGCATGTTCGCTATGGTGATCGAGAGCCATCGCACTATGACCAGCCTCCCCGACCCCCGTGCCCTACTCGCCGAAACCTTCGGACCCGGCGGTCCCGGCCGCGAGCCCGGACTCGTGACCGCACCCGGTCGCGTCAACCTGATCGGGGAGCACATCGACTATCACGGCCTTCCCGTCCTGCCCATCGCCATGCGCCGCTCGGTGCGCGTGGCCTTCCGCGCCAGGGCCGACCATCGCATCCGGGCGGCCAGCGCCGGCGGTTACGGCATCCGCGATTTCGCCTGGACGGCGGACCTCGCACCCACCGCCGCGGGCGATTGGGAGAACTACCTGCGCGCCGCCGCGTGCGCCGTGGAGCGCAAGTGGGGGACCGGCCGCGGAGTGGACGCCGCCATTGTCTCCGATCTCCCGCCCGCCGCCGGGCTGTCGTCCTCCTCGGCGCTGCTGGTGGCTTTCACGCTGAGCCTGTTGGCCGCCAATGCCGTCGCGCCCACCTTTGAGGAACTCATGGAAGTTCTGCCGGAAGGCGAGCAATTCGTGGGCACGCGCGGAGGCGGCATGGATCACGCCGCCTCGCTCGCATCGCAGGCCGGTTGCGCCTCGTTGATCGCATTCGAGCCGCTGGCTGTGCGGCCCGTACCGGTTCCGCCGGATTGGGCATTCCTGGTGGCCCACAGCCTCACCGTCGCGGAGAAATCCGGGGCCGTCAGGCAGCAATATAACGCCTGCCGCACGGCTGGCACAACGGCCTTGCGGCGATTGGGATTTCACTCGTACCGGCAGGCGATCGAGGGGCGCACGCTCGCGCAACTGGAAGACTTGGCCGCGGGGACATTGACCCGTGCCGATGAACGCGCCGCATTCCTGCACGTGGTGAGCGAAGCCCTGCGCGTCCACGCCGCGGTCGCCGCGATGGAGCAGCGCGATGCCGCAGCCTTCGGATCGCTGCTGGAAGCCTCGCATGCCAGCCTGCGCGACCGTCTGCACGTCAGCTCGGCCGCGCTCGACTGCCTGGTGGAAGCCGCCATGGACTCCGGTGCATTGGGCGCGCGCCTGACGGGAGCCGGATTCGGCGGCTGCGCCGTGGTCTTCTGCCGCCTGCCGGATCTGCCCGCCGTGCGCCGGGGACTGATTCAGCGTTACTATGCTGAATCAACGCAATTCGACGAGCGTATGCATCTGATCCATGCCGAACCCGGACCCGGCGCGCTGCAGTCGATGAAGGATCTCCATGCATCTCCACACTCTTGATTGGATTATCGCCGCGGCTTCGATCTTCATCTGCTTCGTTCCCGCTCTCTTTTTCGGGAAACGCTCCGGCAAGAGCACCTCTGAATTCTTCGCGTCGGGGCGCTCCGTGCCCTGGTGGCTGGCCGGTCTTTCCATGGTGGCCACCACTTTCTCCAGTGACACTCCGAACCTGGTGGCCAATTTCGTGCGCACCCAGGGGGTCGCGGGCAACTGGCAATGGTGGGCATTCACGCTCACCGGCGTCGCGACGGTCTTTTTCTATGCGCGCCTGTGGCGGCGCTCCGGGGTCCTGACCGACCTGGAGTTCTATGAAATGCGCTACTCCGGGAAGGCCGCCAGCGCCGTGCGCGGCTTCCGCGCCGTGTATCTCGGCTTTTTTTTCAACTGCATGATCATGGCCACGGTCGACCTGGCTGCCGTGAAAATCGGCGCCGTCCTGTTCGGTTTCGACCGCTGGCAGACGCTGCTCGCCGTGGGCCTGCTGAATGTCGTCTTCGCCGCGCACTCGGGGCTCTGGGGCGTGCTGGTGATCGACATGATCCAGTTCTTTATCAAAATGTCGGCGGTGATTGCCGCGGCTTACTTCGCGGTGGAGTTGCCGCAGGTGGGCGGCATGCACGGCCTGGTGGAGAAACTCTCGCATATTCACGGACCCGGCGGGCTGAACTACCTCAACATGCTGCCGGATTTCACCAATAACTGGGATCTCGCGGTGGCCGTATTTATCATGCCGCTGGCGGTCCAGTGGTGGGCGGTGTGGTATCCCGGCGCGGAGCCGGGTGGAGGCAGTTACATTGCCCAGCGTATGCTGGCGTCCAAGAGTGAAAAAGACGCCCTGGGTGCAACGCTGTTTTTTAATGTGGCGCACTATGTGTTGCGTCCCTGGCCCTGGATCCTCATAGGGCTGGCGTCGCTGGTTGTCTACCCGCAGTTATCCGACCTCGAACGATCCCTCCCGAATCTGAACCCCAGCCTGATGGGTCACGACATCGCCTTTCCGGCCATGCTGCGATTCCTTCCGGTTGGCTGGGTGGGACTGATGCTGGGCGGCTTGATTGCGGCTAACTCGTCCACGATTCTGACGCATCTGAATTGGGGCGCGTCTTACCTGGTGCATGACTTCTACCGGCGCTTCATCAAGCCGGGCGAAAGCGAGAAACACTATGTCATGGCCGGCCGTCTGGCGACCATCTTACTTTTCGTGGCATCTTCCGCCCTGGTGTTCGCACTGGAAACCGCCAAGCAGAGCTTCAACATTATCCTGCAAATCGGCGCCGGCACCGGACTGTTGTATCTGATGCGGTGGTTCTGGTGGCGAGTGACTGCCTGGTGCGAAATCGTGGCCATGAGCAGCTCCTTCGGCATCTCGCTCCTCTTCCTGATTTTGACCAAGAGCGGAGTAAACGTGGGCACCTACCAGCAACTGCTGATTACTGTCGCATTCACCACGGTCTGCTGGATCGCTACGGCCTATCTCGGCCCGCAGACCGATCCGGCCGCGCTCATCGCGTTCTATAAGAAGGTGCACCCGTTCGGCCCCGGCTGGCAGCACGTGCGCGAGTTAGCGGGCATTTCTCCGGCCCAGGCAGCGGAATGGTCGCAGCACGAAAACGTGCCGCTGTCGCTGCTCGGCTGGAGCATGGGATGCCTCATGATCTGGTCGGCTCTGTTCACCGTGGGCAACTTTCTCTACGGCCGGATGGGCTACGCATTTGCGCTGCTGGCTATATTCGTCGTGACCGGCACAATCCTGATACGGGTCGTCAACCGCTTGTGGGACTGAAGAAAGGCCGATTGACAATCGACCTGCAGGTTGACAACCTGCCCCACTCAGAAGTGCTGCGCTAAGTCCGTAAACCGCTCCAACACCAGCAGCCGGCCGTTGCCCGGCCGGATATCCTGCCGTTCCAGGGTCCACGTGTGCGCGTGCGGAATGAAGACCGCGTTCAGACCCGCTTCCAGGGCCGGATTGATATCCGACTTGGCACTGTTGCCTGCCATCCACGCTACCGCGGGATCGATGCCGCGCTGCTCGACCAGGGTCTGGTAAGCGGCCACGTCCTTCTCCTTCACAATGGCCGTGTGGCCGAAGTAAGCGCCCAGGCCCGAGCGATCGATCTTCAGCTTCTGCTCGTCGGGATGGCCCTTGGTGAACAGCGTCAGGTCGTGCCGCGATGCCAGGTATGCCAACGTCTCCGGGACGCCGTCGATCACCTCCATGGGACAATCCAGAATCCGCTCCGCAAACGACATCACGGTGTCCAGATCCTCCTCGCACACATCCCGTTCGGCGAGATGCTGGTAGCATTGCCGCAAGTTGCGCCCGAAGTTCAGCGAGCCGTAACCGTGAATTTTGGCGTTGGCCAATTCAATCTCATCCAGCACATTACGGATCTCCGGCGCGCTCAGCGTGGAGTGATCCAGATACTCGACAAACTCGTCGAACGCCCGCTCGAAGTAGATGTTGTTCTCCCAGAGCGTGTCGTCGGCGTCGACGAGCAGGTATTGGCGGTTCATTTCCCTCCCTTGGGCGCCAGGCGGAACGGGATCTCGATCAAGGCGTCGACGTCCACGGGCTGGCCGTCGCGCAGCGCGGGATCGAACTGCCACTTTTGCATGGCATCCTGGGCGCTGCGGTCCAGGCGGTCGTCCAGGCGCCGCAACAGGCTGACCGAGTCCACACGGCCGTCTTTGCGAATCACCGCAACCAGGCGCACCTTCCCTTCCACGCCATCCGCCATCGCCGAGGGAAGGTACTTGGGGTCCACAATGTGCCGGGGGACCGGCGCACTCAAGGGGCCGCCCGATCCGGATTCCTCGCGCCGCTGGGCGAACCAGATCAGGCAGCTTCCGGAGTAGCTGCTGATGTTGGGCATCTGCACGGACATGGCGTAGGTGTCGCGCCCATGCCACAGCGCCTCGGGCGCGGAGGAGACCCGAATCGCCGCCGGATGCGGTCCGGCGACCGGCGGAGCCGGCAAGCTGGCCCGCAACGCCGCGCGCAGATTGGCAGCCGAGGTCACGGACTGGCGCACCATCCCGGTGGGCTTGCCGTCCGCGGTCTCGCCGTGGATGAACAGGCCCGGCACGGTCAGATTCGCGGCATTCGCCGCGGCATCCGTTCCGCCTTTGGGGCGCGGTTGCGGGGCGGCTGAAAACTGGGCGTCGCGCGCGCCTTCCGGCGCCGGCGCGGGCGCGTTCGCGGTAGGGTTCAACCCCACGATTGCCATGCTGACCGCGGCCGGAGACGGCGGTTCAGCCAACGCCGGAGCCTCGGGCAGCTCCGGCCCGAAGGGGCTGGGCTTGGCCATGGCGCCACGCAAAATGGGCGGAGCCGCCAGCGTGGCCTTGGCCACCGCGGCGACGGCGGGCGCCTCCGGCAGCGCGGGCGCCGGCTTTTCCACGGGACGGCCTGGCGGCGCCACGAAGTCACGCGCCGGGGCTTTGGCCGGCTGCATGCCTGGCAGGTTGGCCACGCCTTTCACGTTTCGCTGGGAGCGGATGTCGGGCGGCGCAGCCAGCACGGGCGCGTCGGCAGTGGGCGGAGGCGCTTGGGGCGGCGGCACAAACAGCTTCGGTTTGGGCGGCGGCGCCGCGCGCGGCGCACGAATCGCCAGCACATTCGGCGACCGCAGGTCCGCGCGGAGTTCCAGTTTGGGCGCGGGTTGCCAGACGAATTGCCGGGCGCGCCGCGCCTTCGCCGAACCCGCCACAATCTCCTGGGCCGCCAGCCTCACCTTCGCGCGCACCGGCCGTTTCACGCGCTTGCGCGAGACCGTGGGGGAAACCTCCGGCAGTTTCTGGCGAAAGTCGTACCACACCAGCTTGCTCGCGTGTGGCGCAATCACTTGCGCGTAAAGCGACTTCGGCTCTTCGCGCACGGGCCCGGCGACCAACCATGCCAGGATGAGCCCGTGGGTCGCGAGCGAAACCGTGAAAGAGGTCAGCCGGGGTCGCGCAAACATGCTCTGTCAACCGGCGGGCGGCTTGCCGCCGAACCCGTTCCGCGGAGCCACCTGCCGCACATGCGCGATATGCCGTTGCCGCGGGACGTACTGCGAAAGGAAACCGCTCAACTCCCGCAAGCGCTGTGCTTCGGACCGCGTGCGCAACAGCACGCTCAGAAAGTCCAGGTCCGGCAGGCCCTGCGCCAGTTGAAAGCTGAGCTGCGGGTCGTCCAGGTTCGGCTCGGGCGTGGACGGGCGCAGAACGCCGGATTCCAGCAGGCTCTTATATTGCGTCAACGCCGCATGTTGGGCTTCGAGCGGCGCGGGCTCCTCCTCTTCGTCGTCGAAAAACTGCACCTCGCCGCGCAGATAGTCTTTCTCTTCGTCGAGCATGACCACCTCGAAGCGCCGCCGGCCGCACGTCAGGATATCCAGCTTCCCATCCGGGTAATTCTTCAGCACTCTCTCGACGATGACGGTGCAGCCGGCATTGACGATACCATCGTCTTTCGCCAGCACAATGCCGAACTCGGAGTTCTCCCGCAGGGCATTGCCCACCATTTCCTTGTAGCGGTCCTCGAAAATGTGCAGCGGCAGGTGCGTGCGGGGGAAGACCACCACATGCAGCGGGAACAGCGGGAGGAGCCGCGTGGACATGCTACCATTATTGCGTCTCAGGCCGGTTCCGGCAATCGCAGGAAATGCGCATCGACGGGAAAGTGGTCCTTATCACGGGAGCTTCCGAGGGCATCGGCGCGGCTTGCGCGGCGGCGTTCCGGAAGCGCGGCGCGCGGCTGTCGCTGATGGCGCGCTCCGTGGAGAAGCTGCGGGCCGTAGGCGGAGACGGTGCGGCCGTCACGGCCGGCGACGTCACCGTGCCCGAAGTCCGCGAAGCCGCCGTAGCGGCCACGCTCGACCGCTTCGGCGCGATCGACATCCTGATCAATAACGCCGGCATGGGCTTGTACGATCCGGCCTGGAACACAGCGCTTTCCGAAGCGCGCGGCATGTTCGAGTTGAATTTCTTCGCGCCGCTGGCCCTGACGCAGCTCGTGGCGCCGCACATGCGGGCGCGCGGGAGCGGCGTCATTGTGAATGTTTCGTCGGTGGCGGGAAGGGTCACGCTGCCGTGGCTCACGCTGTATTCCGCCTCCAAGTACGCGCTCGGCTCGCTCACCGACGGCCTGCGCATGGAGTTGAACAAGGACGGCATTCACGCCATCACGGTCTGTCCCTGTTATGTGAAAACAAACTTCCAGGATCACGCGCTGGGTGGCGAGCCGCCGCCCAAAATCGCGCGGAGCAAACAACTCGCCATTACGCCGGAGCAGTGCGCCGAAGCCATCGCGCGCGGTGTGGAGCGCGGCGCGCGCACGGTGATGGCGCCCAGGTCCGGCTGGCTGTTCGTGCTGGCCGAGCGTCTTTTTCCATCCCTGGTTGACGCGCGGCTGGCCGCCATGTTGCACGACGTATGATCCTGAAGCTGAAACGCACGCCCGGCATCTACCTGGTCGGATTCATGGGGTCCGGCAAGAGCACCATCGGCCGCCTGCTGGCCGACCGCATGGGCTGGCACTTCGTGGACCTGGATGCCGAGATTGAAGCCACCCAGGGCGCCAGCATTTTCGAAATCTTCGAAACGCGCGGCGAAGCGGAGTTCCGGCGGATCGAGCGCGAAAAGATGCGCGCCCTGGTGCGCGCCATCGAATCCGGGCGGCCGACGGTATTGGCGCTGGGCGGCGGCGCGATTGTCCAGCCGGAGATCTACGCGCTGGTCGAGAACAATGGGATTACTGTCTGGCTGGATTGCCCATTTGAGACCGTGCGCCGCCGCGTCGAGCAGGCTTCGCACCGGCCGCTGGCGCGCGATCCCGTGGGCCTAGCGCAGCTTTACGAGACGCGCCGCGAGTCCTACGCCCGCGCCGATTACCGCATTGCGATCGAGAGCGACGATCCGGCCGTCGCGGTGGAAGCCGTGCTCCGGCTGCCCTTATTCAAATGAAGCTCGAAGCCCGCCTCCGCCGCCAGGCGCTCGCCATTTTCAAAGCCGCGCTGCGGGCCGCTAATCCCGCGGAGGCCGTTGCCCGCCGGCTGGCGCGCGAGGACTTCACCCGCTATCGCCACATTTATGTCGTGGGCGCGGGAAAGGCCGGTGCGGCCATGGCCCGCGCCGCGGAGCGCGTGCTGGGCCGGCGCATCACGGGCGGCCTGCTGAACGTCAAGTACGGCCACGTGGCTGGGCTGCGTCACATCGAACTGAACGAGTGCGGCCATCCGGTGCCCGACCAGCGCGGCGTGGAGGGCGCACGGCGCATAGCCGAAATCGCCGCCGGCGCCGGACCCGGCGACCTGGTGCTCTGCCTGATCTCCGGCGGCGCGTCCGCGCTGTTGCCGCTCCCCGCCGATCCCATCGCGCTGGACGAAAAACAGGAAGTCACCAAACTGTTGTTGGCCTGCGGCGCCAGCATTCACGAGATCAACGCGGTGCGCAAGCACATCTCGCGGATCAAAGGCGGCCAACTGGCGCGCCTGGCCTGGCCCGCGCGGGTCCTCTCGCTATTGCTCTCCGATGTGATCGGCGACGATCTGGATGTGATCGGATCCGGCCCCACCGCGCCGGACGGTTCGACGTTCGCGCTGGCCCGCGCCATTCTGGAGAAGTACGGGATCTTTGAGCGCGTGCCGGCCGCGGTTCGCGAGCGCATCGAGAGCGGCTGCCGCGGCGAGATTCCGGAGACGCCCAAACAGGGCGAGCGGATCTTCACGCGCGTCCGCAATGTGGTGATCGGCAGCAATCGCCTGGCCGTGGATGCCGCCGCCGCGCGCGCCCGCCAATTGGGTTTTCGCACGCTGGTGCTTTCCACCTTTGTCGAAGGCGAGACGCGCGAGATCGCCCGCATGCACGCCGCCATTGCGAAAGAGATGGTGCATGCCGGGCGTCCGCTAAAACCGCCCGCCTGCGTCATCACCGGCGGCGAGACCACCGTCACGCTGCGCGGTGATGGACTGGGCGGACGCAATCAGGAATTCGCGCTGTCGGCGGCCATCGATATCGCGGGCCTGCCGAACGTGGTGGTGCTGAGCGCGGGCACGGATGGCAGCGACGGCCCCACCGATGCGGCGGGCGCCATCGCCGACGGCCGCACGCTTTCGCGCGACTCGCGCGCGCCGGAGTTCCTGGCGCGCAACGATTCGTATCATTACTTCGCAGGTTTGGGCGACTTGGTCGTGACCGGCCCCACCCACACCAACGTCATGGATGTGCGCCTGATCCTGGTGGGAGAACAGCCGTGAGCTTCTGGCGCAAAGAAGTGATCGATTTCGCGCTGGATCGCGAAACGGCCGCGCACATCCGCGAACAGAAGGAATGGATCGCGCGCGAGCCGCACAATCCGCGGCCCTGGTACAACCTGGCGCAACTCTACCGCATCGAGCAGCGGCGGGACGAAGCGCTGGCGCTGCTGCTGGAGGCCGTTCGGCTGGACAGCGCCTGCGCCGACGCGCACGTGGCGCTCACCGAGATTTACGCCGTGCGCGCGGACTATGCCGCCGCGCGAAGCCACGCCCTGAAGGCCGCGGAGCAAGGCAACCCGCGCGGGGTGGAGTTGCTGCGGAGGCACAAGGTACAGTGAGCGGTAGCGGCGCATTCCCGGATACAATCAAAAGGGCATGCAAGAACTGGCCTTCTGGAAAGCGGTCATCGTGGATGAATCCAACTTCCTGGAAGCGATCGTCGGTCTGCTCGACGAAAACCACATTCGTTATTGTGTGATAGGCGGCCAGGGTGTGAACGCTTATGTGGACCCGCTGGTCAGCCTCGACCTGGATCTGGTGGTCGCGGTAGATCAACTCGAGCCGCTAACGCAGTTGCTGATTGGACAATTCAAGGTCGAGCGCTTTCCCCACAGCGTCAACGTTGCCGGCGGCGGTTCCAAACTGAGAGTGCAAATCCAGACCGACCCGCGCTATTTCTCATTCGTTGAGCGGGCACGCCCAGCCAGCGTGCTTGGGCTTAGCTTGCCTGTAGCCCTGATCGAGGACATTCTGCAAGGCAAGGTCTGGGCGGCACGGGATCTGACGCGGCGCCCGAGCAAGCGGCGTAAGGATCTGCTCGACATCGAGCGTATCGTTGAGGCCTATCCCGACTTGCGGGCACAGGTTCCGCCGGACATTCTCGACCGGTTACAGTTGCCTTAAGGGCCACCTCAGCGCCTTTTCTTTCGTCGTCTTCCCCTTAGCGGCGGTCGCTCACTGAACGGTAATCTGAGCACTGGCCGACGCCCCGGTCTTCTGTCCCCTGGCAGCTACCTGATCAGTCCCCGCCGTCGACCCCGAGGGGATCGCGAACTGCGCCGAAATCGTGCCATTCTTATTCGCTGTCGCAGTCCCCAACGACGTATCCGGAGTCGACCATTCCAAGCTGACCGTCTCGCCGGCCGCGAATCCGAAGCCCGTAAGAGTAACGGTGCTCCCAATCTCTCCGGCGCTCGGATTAACCGACGCCCTAGGCCGTAGAGATATAATCCCCGACACCACCGTCCCGCTGCTCTGCCCGACCGCCTGCAGCCCGCAAGCGCCAAACGGAGTTTGCGGCAAGTGTCCGGTCAGGCTTACATTACCGTTCACATCGGCGTTCGCCGCCCCGATCACCACTGGCGTGCTCGCATAGGCAACCAGATCGACCGCCTCCAGCGGAGCGAATCCGCCGGCCGCCGCCATCAGCCCAATGCCCGGCTCACCCGTCGACGGATTCACGGCCAGCCCGCCAGTCGTCGCGATGCCAACTCCCGAAAGAAACGCCGTGTGATCCCCGGTCACCGTACCAGCGAACCTGATGATGTGCGATCCGCCCGTGGTGACCGCGAACGGCACCGTCTGGAGAGTGAACGGTGTATAGCTTGTCAGCGCCCAGGTGCCGATGACCCGATTGTCGACAATTGCCTCCACCGTTTGGTTGCCATCAAAACTGCCGTTCGCGTATCGCGAGCCCAGATAAAACTCCAGTGTGTAGGCCCCGCCTGGAACGAACCCCGTAATCGTCTGGCCGGCCTCGGTATCAGCCCCTTGCAGAAAGATGGCGCGGCCGAACGGCAACCCCGTAAAGGGCGGCGTGTCGAATACGTAGTCTGGGCCCAAAATCCCGTCTCCGCCTGTGGTGCCGGGACCAGTGGCGTCACCCGGAATGGAAGCCAGCGTCCACCCGATGCCGAGTTCGCCATTGAAATTCTGCTGCGGATTGCCGGGACCGGAACAGGTCCCACCCATATAAGACTGATATGCATGGGCACCGCACTCGACCGCCACATTGGCGAGCTTCGCATTGACCACCGTCAGGGAATCCGCGGCCGCGACCGAAATCGTCAGCGCACCCAACAAGCAGACCTTCGCGGCGTCCGTCATATCCGGTATCATACTGCTTTTCCTGGCAGTCGCCCGCGTTATCGCCTATAGATCACTTTCCCGTCGAACACCGTGGTCTCCACCCGCGTCTTCTCGATCTCCGCCGGCGGAATGCTGAGGATGTCGTCGGAGACAACCACCAGATCGGCCAGCTTGCCGGGCTCGATCGATCCCTTGATCTTCTCATCGAAGCTGGCGTAGGCCGACCCCATCGTATACGCCCGAATGGCTTCGGCCACGGTGATCTTCTGCTCGGGCACCCATCCGTCCGGATGCTTGCCATCCAGCGTGCGGCGCGTGGCCGCCGCGTAGATGCCGATCAGCGGGACCGCTGGCGCCACGGGCCAGTCCGAACCGAACGCCAGCACCGCGCCCGAATCCAGCAGCGAGCGGAACGCATAGGTGCCCTTGGCCCGCTCCGGGCCAATCCGCTTTTCCGCCCAGCGGCCATCGTCGATGCAGTGATACGGCTGCATGGAAGCGATCACGTGCAGCTTACCGAAGCGCGGGATATCGTCCATGCGCAGATGCTGCGCGTGCTCGATACGAAAGCGCCGGTCGCGCGCGCCGTTCTGCCGCTCCGCTTCTTCGTACATTCCCAGCACGATGTGGTTGGCTTTGTCGCCGATGGCATGTATCGCTATCTGCAGCCCCGCGCGATCCGCGTCCAGAATGCGCCGCTGCATCTTGCTTTCGGGTATCATCTCGCTATTCGCCAGGCCGGAAGTGTTGGGCGCATCCAGGTAAGGCGCGAAGAAGAGCGCCGTGGTCGATCCCAGGGATCCGTCGGCGAAGCCTTTCAGCCCGCCGATGTGCAGCTTCTCGCCGCCGAAGTCGGCGCGCAATCCGACCGCCGCCAGGCGCTGCCACGCTGCCAGCGGCTGATGACCGGAGATGCGTATGGTCAGCTCGCCGCGCTCGAGCAACGCTTGATACACGCGCAGGATCTCGGGGGCCGCGGACATATCCTGCACGCTGGTGACGCCATTCCGGGCGGCGTAGCGCATGGCCGCGCGCACCGCGTCCGCGATCTGATCCGGGGAAGGCTCCGGGACCACCCGATCCATGCGGTCCATGGCCGCGTCTTTCAGCACGCCGGTGGGTTCGCCCGCCGCGTCGCGCACAATTGTGCCGCCGGGTGGGTCCGGCGTATCGCGCGTGATGCCCGCCAGCTTCAACGCTACCGAGTTGGCCAGCGCCATGTGGCCGTCCAGCCGGTTGACGAAAACCGGATGGCCGGCGGTGACCGCATCGATCAACTGCCGCGTGGGCAGGCGCGCGGGCGTCCAGTTCTCGTGATCCCAATCGCCGCCGGTGATCCAGCGGCCGGCGGGCTGTTTGGCCGCGAACTCCGCGATGCGCCGCCGGAATTCGTCTTCGGATTTCGCGTCGCGCAACTGCACGGCGGCCAGATTCTCGCCGCCGCTGAAAAAATGCACGTGCGCGTCGTTGAAACCCGGCAGCACCAGTTTGCCGCCCAGATCGATCACTTCGGTGCCGGCTCCGATCCACTTGCGCACCTCGCTGTCCGGCCCGACCGCGACAATGCGGCTGCCCAGGCACGCGACCGCCTCCGCGCGGGGCTGCCGGTCGTTCACCGTCCAAATCTTGCCGTTCAGCAGCACCAGGCTGGCTGAAGGCTGCGCGCCTGCCATACCAAACCCGGCCATAAGAAGCGTCATCGAAAGTCTCACCCGCATTCTCCGATTGTATAGAATAGGAACTTCCCATGAAACGGTTCTTCCACTTTGCCGCCATCGCCGCGATGGTGTTGCCGGCGGCCGGCGCGCAGTCCCTCGAACAACGCATCGCCGCGATCGTGAGCCGCCCGGAGTATGAGCATGCCCGCTTCGGCATGGAGTTCTGGCCGCTCGATTCCGGCAAACCGGCTTACCATCTGAATGAACAACAATTCTTCATCGCCGCATCCACCACCAAGCTGCTGACCGAAGGCACCGCGCTTTCACTACTCGGGCCGGATTACAGGTTTCATACGCGCGTCTTCCGCACCGGCGCAGTGGACCGAAGCGGCACTCTCCGCGGTGACCTGATCCTGGTCGCGGCCGGCGATCCGAACCTGTCCAACCGCATCCAGCCCGATGGGACCCTCGCCTTTCAAAACCAGGATCACGCCTACGATTCGATGCCCGGCGGCGCCAAGGTGGTTCCCGGCGATCCGCTGGCGGCCATGCGTGAGCTGGCCGCGCAGGTGGCCACCGCCGGCATCCTGAAAATAGCCGGACACGTGCTGGTGGATGTCAGCCTGTTTCCGGAAGGCGAACCCGAACTCGGCACGGGCGTGGTCATCTCGCCGATCGCCGTCAACGACAACTTGATCGACGTGACCATCGCCGCCCGAGCCGAGGGTTCCACGCCGCGGTTGACTCTGTCTCCCTCGACCGCCTACGTCCATATCGCGAACCAGCTCAGGACCGGGCCGGCGAGCGGCAACACGCCGCAGGTCTCCTTCATCGGCCAGCGGCAACCGGACGGCACTTACTCCGTGACGGTCGAAGGTACGGTGCCCGCCAGGTCGTCTCTGCTGCGAACCTATCGGGTTCCCGAGCCGAGCCGCTTCGCGCAAATGACTTTCGTCGAAGCCCTGAAAGACGCGGGCGTTTCCGCCACCGCCGATCTCACTCTGCCCGCGCCGGACTTACGCGCGCAGTCGTTTTATACCGCGGCCAATCAGGTGGCTGAGCATATCTCGCCGCCTTTCACCGAAGAGGTCAAGGTCACCCTGAAAGTCAGCCAGAACCTGCATGCCAGCATGACGCCTTACATCCTGGGCGCGGTGCTGGGAAACAGTCATGCAGACGCGCTGCCGGCAGGCTTCGATCTGGAGAATCGGTTTCTCACGAAGGCGGGACTGGACGTCTCCGGCGCAAGCCAGAGCGACGGCGCGGGGGGCTCCGCCTTCTTCACGCCGGACTTCATGGTGCACTACCTGATGTATCTCTCGCGCCGGGAGGCCGTGTTCCCCGCCTTTCTGCGAGCGCTGCCGGTGATGGGCAAAGACGGCACGCTGTGGGATATTCAGCGCGATTCTCCCGCGGCCGGTCATGTGCACGCCAAGACCGGAACCCTCGGCCATGCGGACCTGCTGCACCGTTCGCTGATGATCACCGGCAAAGGGATCGCGGGATACATCGACCGGAAGGACGGCCGCCGCCTGGCTTTCGCGGCGTATCTCAGCATGGTGGATGGCGACCCCGAGACGATCATGCATCGCGTGGGTAACGTACTGGGCGAGATCTCCGCGGCCGCCTACGACGCGCCGCTGGAGTGATGCGCAAGCCGCTGGGCAGGTCCAGCTCAGGCAGTCTTCAGTTGACGGTTCTTGGCGGAAAACCCCGACAGGAAAGGAAAGTACTTCCATGCCGCCGGCTTCTTTTCCAAGCCGGCCAGCCGGGCGGCCAGGCGTGCCAACTGCGGCCGGATCGCGCTCTTGGCGTCGAACAGGCCGGCTGAGCCTTCCGGCATGATGATGGACGACTGAATCCCCAACGCTTTGGACACCTCCAGCGCCGCCACGCAGTCCATCTTGGGAACCTGGTTCACGACCAGGGTGACGCGTCTGGACTCAAAGCCCATTTCCGCCAGACGATGGACTACTTGCCTGGTATCTCTGACGGCGGCCAGATCATAAGTGGTGACCAGCACCAGATCCGTCAGATCCGAGAGAAGACTCGCGGTGAGCGGGCTCAACCGGCCCAGGTCCAGCACCATCCAAGGGTAGATCGATCGCAGAAAGCGAAGCACGTAGCGGATGCGGTCCGCGCGAGTCTGCTCGTCCGAGCATACGGGCGCCGCCAAAGGCAGAATCTCCAGGTCCCTGGGTCCGCTGGAGACTACCTTTTCCCAGAAGCTCTGGTCCAGCCGCAGCAGATCGTTGGCCGCGTCGAGAATGGTGTAAGTGGATTTGGCGCGGGTCATGAAGCCCACCGACGCGCCGCTCATATCCAGATCCGCAAGCAGCACCCGCTGGTCCGTCTGCCGCTTCAACTCGACGCCGGCGTGGCAGGCCACCGTGGTGGTTCCCACGCCGCCCTTGGCGCCCATACATCCGATCATCCGCGCAGGGTGGGCTTGCGGTTCCGTTTTGGCGCCGCCTGCCTGGCTTTTTTGCCGTACGATCGCGTAACGCAAGCTGCGCGAGAGAAGCATTGGATCCAGCTTGCTCTTGACCAGATAATCCTGCGCGCCGATTTGCACGGCGCGCAGAGCCAGCGCTTCGCTGTCCAGGCCGCTCAAAACCACGATCGGCAGGGCCGGGGCGTGCATTCGCAGGGCCTCGAGCGAATCCAGCCCATGGCTGCCGGGGAGGCTCGTATCGATCAGAACGACGTCGAAATCGCCTTTGGCCAGGCGGTCGAGGCCCGGCAGCAGGGCTTCGGACCATTGCAGGTCGAACGATTGGCCCGGCACCTGGGAAAGCAAGTCCCGCACCTGGTCGATATACCCCGAATCGTTTTCGATTAACAGCACCTTCACGCGCGGTTCCGGCATGCGATGTGGCGCTCCTCTGGTCTTCGTAGCTGGCTCATGTGCCGCCATCGATACAGGCTAATAGCACGCCGTGGGCCAACTGTCCGGCGAGGTGATTCGCTCGATGTGCCAAGGGTTCGGCGGCAGGCTGGCC
>Ga0335078_10007516_pt1 | contig 16163 bp, 13 predicted proteins | sample Lox_Sample_32_FD_206711 | JGI IMG/M metagenome (GOLD analysis project Ga0335078, IMG submission 206711) | Soil microbial communities from Loxahatchee National Wildlife Refuge, Florida, United States - Lox_Sample_3.2 | ecosystem: Environmental > Terrestrial > Soil > Wetlands | place: USA...
CTATGGGTGGTCTCATTCGCATTCGCAAGGCCGTTCCGGCCGTTCTCTTTTTTCTTTCCAGCATGCTGATCCTGGCGGCAGCGCCCGCCGGTGCAAGTCCCGTCACAATTCGCGCGCTCCTGTGGAGCGATTCACCGGGCGGCCCTTTGCGCACGGTGCTGGCCCATGCGGTGAAGCGGTTCAATCTGCAAAATGCCGGCTTGTATACGGTGGTGCCACAGTGGGCTGCCCCCGCCAACTCCACGGCCACGCTGAGCTCGTTGATGAGCTCCGGGCAGGCTCCGGACGTTTTCATGACCAGCGAAGCCGCCCTGTCGGCCTTGTCCGGCTCAGGCGCCGTCTATTCGCTTTCCCCAGCGTTGACGGCTGACCCGTTCTGGAGAGCGCGCTTTCCCGCGGGCGCATTGCAGCCGCTTACGTTTGCGGGCCGGGTTCTTGCTGCGCCGGCAGCGTTGCGCGTGGGAGTGCTGTACTACAACACGGCGTTCTTCAGCAGGGACGGCCTGCCTCCGCCGCATACCGTCTCCGACCTCAGCATTGCCATCAAGTCTTTCACGGGTGACGGGATCACGCCGATCGCTATCGGAGGGGAAGGCGGCCGCGAGGCCGCAGTGCTGGCCCAGCAGGTGGCGGTTCGCGACGGCGGCTCCTCGATCTTCGACCATGGACGGGCCGGTACCGCGGAATGGACCAATCCCGCAATGGTGCGGGCAGCAGGCTACCTTGAGCAATTGACCGCGCTGGGCGCTTTCCCGCTCACCCAGGCGCACATGAGCGATGCGCAAGCTGTGGCCACTTTCGAGACCGGCCATGCAGCCATGCTGTTTTCGAGCGACCCGCGGCTCCTTGTGAAGCTGGACTCCATCAAGTCCCCTATTCGGGGGCACGTGGATGGCGTGCCGTTTCCCGTGCTTTCAGCTTACCTTGGCGGGTCGCAACCCTGGGTGGGGACCCCTGAGATCAACCTTGCAATTGATCAACGGAGCGCCGTGAAGCAGGCAGCCCTCCTGTTCATCAAGAGCTTCTCCTCCCCATCCACGCAGGTTGCCCTGGCGCGGGCCGGCTTCCTTCCCGTTACGACGCAAGCCGTGGACCTGGCAAAAACGGAGCCGCTGATGTACGGCATACGGCAGTACACAAGGACCATGGCTGCCATGACAGGGCAGTACAGCGACATCCTGGATCCCGCACAGGCGCGCGACTATCAGGCCTCCATCGCCAATATCCTGGCGCGGAGGGATCCCGACGTCGTGCTTGCAGAGCTGAACACGGAGACGTCGCCACGCACGGAGTAGGGGCGGACGGCTATTTGTACGGTCTCTGCGGATTCTCCACCGTGAACATCAGGCCTACCCCGTACGCAAAGCTGGGTCCGTCAGCAGATTTGTCGACAAGGAGGTTGATTCCGACGTCCAGGCCGCTGAGAACAAGCGGCTCCGGCAGGAGGGCAGGGTCGGAAGCGGTCTGGAACGTGGAAACCAGGAACGGTTGCCGCGGGACGAGGAGCCTGAGCGCCTGCGCCGAACCGGCTTGGTACATCAGCGAGCTTCCCAGGATGCCTGGCCCGCCTACCGGAACCACTGAGCTTCCCCACGTCGGTCCCGCGGTCAAAGCCAGCGACAACGCAAAGAAAACAGGTAAAATGCATCTCATCCCGCTATCCTCTGTCCCACTGTCTTGACCCGCATCCCGTTCTGAAGGGCCTGGACGTCGGAGTCCGCAATGGTCTGTCCCGGCGCAAGTCCCCGCAGCACCTGGACGCTGGCGCTGTTGCTCACGCCAAGCGTTACCGGCCTGCTGTGGACCTCTCCACCTGAAACCAGGAACACGACGGAATGTCCTTCCTCATCGGTGTCTACCGCGGAGAGAGGCACGACGACGCTCGGCGCGCTTGTGAACGCCAGAGTTGCCTTTGCCGTCATGCCCGGCAGGAATGTCCCGTTGTTGTCCACGTCCACGACGACGGGGAAGTACTGGCCGGTCGCTGCGGCCACCGGTCCGATCTGTTCCACGATGCCGGAAAGCTGTTTCCCCGGCAGGGCATCCACTGAGATGACGGCCGGCTCACCGGTCGAAAGATGGACCACGTCGCCTTGCCCGATGTCGCCCTGCAGCTTCAGCCTTGTCGTGTCCACCAGCGTCAGAAGCGGCTTGCCGGGCGTCGCGAGCTCGCCGGGATTGATGTCCCTGTTTGCGACAATTGCGTCCAGGGGGCTGACGATGGCGCTCTGGGAAATCAAAACCTTGATGGCGTTTACCTGCGCTTCGGCTTGAGCCACCCCGGACCCGCTGAGAGTCCTGGAGCGTTGCACGGCCTCTTCCAACGCGTCCCGGGAAATGTCCAGTTTCGTCTGCGCGTCTTCCAGCCGGCTCTTCGTGACGATCTTGTTCTGCAGGAGCGTGCGTGTTCGATCGTACGCCCGTTGCGCCAGGTCGAGATTAAGCTGGGCGGCGCCGACGGCGATCTTTGCCTGGGAGGCCTGATCACGCACACCCAGCAGCCGCGCCTGGGCCTCTTTCAGCCGGGCCTGGAGCTCTCTTGTGTCTATCTGGACGAGAAGCTCTCCCTTCCCGACCTGGTCACCCACGTCCGGACCGACAAACGTTGCAGAGCCGGAAACCTGGGTGAATACATCCTCCGTCCTCCGAGGGGCAAAAGCCCCGGAAAACTCCACTTTTTTGGTGATCACGGAATCTGCCGCGCGGACGGTACGGACGGTCGGGCTCCATGGCGCATCAGGTTGACAGGCGATGAAGCCTACGGGAAGGAACGCGGCTCCCAGAAGGAAAAGGAAAACTGAAAGCGGATTCCTCACGGGTGAAAACGTAAGGAGGAAAGATTGCTGGCGCGTTACGGCTCCTTTAAGTCTTCTTAACCGGGCAGGAAGGGGCGCGGGCGGCGCGGGCAGGCGCACGGCGGCCGCGGGCCACTATGTCGAATTCATTCGAGGCAGGTCGTAAAGGAAATTCGAATCAAAAATCAGTCGTTGCATGACAAGTCACAAAGCGGTTTCTCTGTACACTTCCACCCGAGTCGACCACTGCGTCAGGCAAATTGTCAGGCACCGGATCGCCTCATGAACGCGAACCTTGGAGGTACGAAGCATGAGAAGAATCTTGAGCCTTGGAGTGATCCTTGTACTGCTGGCCATGGCAACCTCGGCGGCGTTCGCCGGCGGCGCAAAGGAGAAGCCCGCCGCAATGCCGGGAGCCGCCAGCTTTCTTGCCGGGGAGGTCACGGATACCGGAGGCATAGATGACCGCTCCTTCAACGCCTCTGCGTGGAGGGGGCTGCAGGATGCCCAGAAGGCAACGGGCATGCAGATCCAGTACCTGCAGTCCACCAACCAGAGTGACTACGTTCCGAATATCCAGCAGTTCCTCCAGAAGAAGACCGGCATCATCGTGACGGTGGGCTTCCTGATGGGAGACGCAACCAAGGCAGCCGCCCAGGCAAACCCCAACCAGAAGTTCGCAATTGTAGACTACAGCTATGACCCGCCCATTCCCAACGTGCTGGCGCTTACGTTCCAGACCGACCAGGCCGCGTTCCTTGGCGGGTACCTCGCCGCGGCAATGTCGAAGACCGGCAAGGTCGGAACCTTCGGCGGCATGAACATCCCCACGGTGACCATCTTCATGAACGGCTTTGTCGCGGGCGTGCGCTACTATGACCAGAAAAACTCGGCGCACGTTCAGGTGCTGGGATGGGATCCCGGAGGCTCGCAGGGGACCTTCACCAACGATTTCACCAACCAGGCAAAAGGGAAGACGGTCACGGAGGCGCTCATGAACCAGGGGGCGGACATCATCCTCCCGGTGGCCGGATCCGTTGGATTGGGCGCGGCGGCCGCGGTGCAGCAGCACGACAGCGCAAATCCGGGGAGCCCCGTGTACATGGAGTGGGTGGACACGGACGGCTACATCTCCGCGCCGCAGTACGGCAGCCTTCTCCTGACGAGCGTGGTGAAAGGCATTGACGTTGCCGTTGATTCGGCGGCCACCGCCGCCCTTGGCGGGACCTTCGCGGGCGGAAACTGGACGGGCACGCTGGCAAACAAGGGCGTGTCCATTGCCCCGTATCACGACTTCGACAGCAAGATTCCCGCCTCCGTGAAGAGCGACATCGACACCATCAGGCAGGGCATCATTGCCGGGTCCATCTCGGTTGACCCGAAGAGCTACCCGGTTCCGCAGTAGGGCCGCGGAGCAGGCCCGCGCCTCATGCGGTTGCGCTTGAGCGGAATTACAAAACGCTTCGGCGATGTTGTCGCCAACAACCGCATTGACCTGTCCGCAGAGGAGGGCCAGATTCACGCCCTCCTCGGAGAGAACGGCGCTGGAAAGACCACGTTGATGAACATCCTTGACGGGCTGTCCCAGCCCGATCAAGGAGTCATCTTCGTGGACGAAAAGCCGGTCCACTTCGCCAATCCCGGGGACGCAATTGCGGCCGGCATCGGGATGGTGCACCAGAACTTCATGCTCATCCCCGCGTTTTCCGTGGTGGACAACGTGATGCTGGGGTTCGAGCCCACGCGCTCGTTCGGCTTTCTGGACAGGAACCGCGCGCGCGCGGAGATCCGCGAGCTTTCTCAAACGTTTGCGCTCCAGGTGGACCCGGATGCCCTGGTGGGGAACCTGTCGGTGGGCCAGCAGCAGCGCGTCGAGATTGTGAAGGTTCTTGCGCGTGACGCAAAAGCGCTGATCCTGGACGAGCCCACCGCGGTGCTGACGCCCGCGGAGATCGAAGAGCTGTTTGCGGTCCTGCGCTCCCTGCGCCGGGCCGGGCGGACCATCATCTTCATCACGCACAAACTGAAAGAGGTCCTTGCCATTGCGGACCGCATCACCGTGATCCGCCTGGGCCAGGTGGTGGGCCAGCGGCTCCCGTCCGAAACGAGCCAGCAGGAGCTTGCCGCGCTGATGGTCGGCAGGGGAGTGCAGCTTGCCGTGTCAAAAGGCCCGAGCCGCCCCGGCCGGGTGGTGCTTGACGTGAGCGGCCTCACTATACCCGACGAATCCGGGCGCGTTGCCGTGGACAACGTGTCCTTCTCCGTACGCGGAGGAGAGATCCTGGCGGTTGCAGGAGTGCAGGGCAATGGCCAGACGGAGCTGTCCAAGGCCATCACCGGTCTGGCGCCAGGAGCGGTGGGAATGGAAGGAAAAGTCTGGATCAACGGGCAGGACGTCAGCCGCGCGTCGCCCAAGAAGGTCCTGGCCGCCGGCGTGGCCAACATCCCGGAAGATCGCCAGAAGGACGGCCTTGTCGGCGACTTCAGCATTGCGGAGAACCTGATCCTGGACGTCTATGACGAGACTCCGTTCTCTCGCGGCGGAGCCCTTGCCTGGAGAACCATCCACGGGATTGCCGCGGAGCGGCTCAAGGACTTCGACATCAGGGCGCCTTCCGTTCACAGCGCGGCGCGGACGCTTTCCGGAGGAAACCAGCAGAAGGTGATTGTGGCCCGGGAGCTGTCGCGGAAAATCAACCTGATCGTTGCGTGCCAGCCCACCCGCGGGCTGGACATCGGCTCCATAGAGTACGTGCACGGGCGCCTGGTTGCCGCGCGGGACGCCGGCGCCGCGGTGCTCCTGGTCTCCGCGGAGCTGGACGAGGTCATGGCGCTGGCCGACAGGATTGTCGTGATGCACCGCGGCAGGCTGGCGGGCCCGTACCAGGCCGGTGAGATCACGCGGGAGCAGGTCGGCCTTCTCATGGCGGGGGTGGATCCCTTTCACGCCGAGGCAGGACAGCGCACATGAGCTCCTCCGCGTGGTGGCGCCGTCTCTCTGACTGGTTTCTCAGCGGCAACACCGTTGTCGTCACGTTCCTGGCTTTTTTCAGCGCGCTTGTGATCGGCGCAGTCATCGTCATTTTCGCCACGCCGGGGGCGGCGGCGGGCATCGGGCCCGCGTGGGCCTCCGTTGCAAATGCCTACGGCTCGCTTTTCGATGGAGCCATCGGCAGCCCGCGCGTCATGGCCGCCGCAATTGCCGGCGGCGCGCCCCAGGACGTGGCCAACGCGTTCCAGCCCATCTCGGAAACCCTCGTTGCTGCCACCCCGCTCATGCTGGCCGGGCTGGGCATAGCGCTGGCGTTCCGCGCGGGGCTTTTCAACATCGGCGGACAGGGACAGCTCATCCTGGGGGCAATTGGCGCGACGCTGGGCGGCTTCCTGCTTCCCGGGTTGCCGGCCGTGATTCACGTGCCGCTTGCCATCCTGTGCGGCGCGGCGCTGGGCGCTGCATGGGGTTTTGTTCCCGGGGTAATCAAGGCCAGGACCGGCGCGCATGAAGTCATCACCTCCATGATGCTCAACTACGTGGGCCTCAACCTGCTTACGTGGCTTCTGACAACCGGGCTTTTCCAGGCTCCGCCCAGGGTGGAGGCAATCTCCAAGACCATTGTTCAAGGCGCGCGGCTTCCCCATCTTGCCGGTCCGTCGCTCCGCGTGAACCTGGGGTTCATCCTGGCCGTCCTGCTTGTAATGGGGGTTGCGTGGCTCCTGCAGCGCAGCACGCTGGGCTTCCGTTTCCGGATGCTGGGGCTGAACCGGGAGGCCGCCCGCGTGGCGGGGGTCAACATCGAAGGCCTGTACGTGGTGTCTATGACGCTGGCGGGGCTGCTGGTGGGGCTGGCGGGGGCTTTCATGGCGCTTGGCGTGGATTACCGCATTGCCGCGTTGTATGGAGGAAGCATCGGTTTTGACGGCATTACCGTGGCCATCCTGGGAAGAGGCACTCCGCCGGGAGTTGCGCTTTCTTCCCTCCTGTTCGGCGCGTTTGCCGCTGGAGGAAGAACCATGCAGGTGAACACGGGCATTCCGCTTCAGCTTGTGCAGGTGCTGCAGGCCATCCTTGTGCTCTTTGTCGCAGCCCCCGGCGTCATCAGGACCATCTACCGGATCAGGGTGGCCCGCGGAGGCAGGAGAGTCTTTGGAGGGTGGGCGGGATGAGCGGCACCCTGGCCAACGTCCGCAGCCGCGGCTTTGCCATCACCCTTTTTGTGCTTGCGGTGATCATCCTTGCGCTTTTTGCCTTCGGAACGACTTCCGCAGAGCAGACCATTTTCTCCCTGTCTGCCGCGCCCGCGGTCAGCCTTCCCTTGATCCACCTCCCCGTGCTTGCGGTTGAGATCACGCTGGGCGTGGTCTGTGGATTCCTGGGATTGGCGCAGCTCCTCTGGAAGAAGAATGCCCGTCTTTACCTCTTCCTGGGAATGGGCCTTGCCGTGACGGGCGTGGCGTTTCTTGCGTGGGCGGGGAAGGGGAAAACAGTGGACGTGGAGGGGCTGCTCATCACGTCCCTCATTGAGGCTGTCCCGTTGACGCTGGGCGGTCTTTCGGGCCTCCTGTGCGAGCGCTCCGGCGTCATCAACATCGCCATAGAAGGTCAGTTCCTTGTGGCAGCCTTTGCGGGGGCGGTTGTCGCAAGCGCCACGCAGAGCCTGTGGGCGGGTCTGGTCAGCGGCGCCGTTGCCGGCGGCTTGATCGGCCTTGTGCTGGGCGTCTTCACCATCACGTATGCGGCTGACCAGATCATTGTCGGCGTGGTCCTTGACGTGTTTGCCCTGGGCCTTACCAGCTTCTTCCTGCAGAGCCTGCTTGTCCCCAACCAGGCAACGTTGAACAGCCCGGCGGTCTTCGGTCCCGTGGCCATCCCGCTCCTGGACCGCGTGCCCATCGTGGGCCCGCTCCTGTTCAACGCCAATATCTTTGTGTACCTGACCGCGCTCATCCTGGTGGCCACACAGCTCGGCCTTTTCCACACGCGCTGGGGCCTGCGCGTCCGAGCGGTGGGAGAGCATCCCCGGGCGGCCGACACGGTCGGGATCAACGTGACCCGCATCCGGTACCAGAACGTGATGCTGGGCGGGCTGGTGGCGGGGATCGGGGGCGCGTCTTTCACCATTGGCGGAACCGGGCAATTTGCGCCCAACATGACGGCGGGGCTGGGCTACATTGCGCTTGCCGCAATGATTTTCGGCAGATGGCGCCCGTTCGGCGCGCTTGCGGCTGCTCTCCTTTTCGGATTCACCGACGCCCTGCAGTTCACGCTGTCCGTTCTGAACGTGCAGATCCCCTCATCCTTCCTGACGATGTTCCCCTACCTGGCTACGATCCTTGCGGTAGCAGGCCTGGTTGGAAAGGTCATCCCGCCGGCGGCTGACGGCCAGCACTACGCGCGGGAATAAGATTGCTTTCTGAAGCGCAGGGCACGCCGTCTACCGGGCTGAATTGATCAACCTGGCGGTTTCCGCCAGGCGCGTGGAGAAGGCAAACTCATTGTCGTACCACGCGGCAACTGATACCAGGCGGTCTCCCATGACGCCAATCAACGGCAGGTCAATGATGGAGGAATGGCTGTCTCCCACGATCCGGGAGGATGCGTACTCTCCCTCCAGGACCGCCATGATCCCACGGAGAGAAGGAGAATCCGCCGCAGCGCGGAACATCGCCCTCACGGAATCCGCATTTGTGGGCCGCTCAACGGTGGCCACCAGCTCCACAATGCTTCCCGTCCGCGTCGGAACGCGGTACGCCTTGCCGGTGACCGGAAGATCGGGCCAGATGAAAAGAAGGACCTTGGCGGCGCCGGATGAGCTGGGGATGATGTTTTCCGCTGCGGCCCAGGAGTCCCGCCGGTCCGCCATGGGCTGGTCGGTGAGCGACTGCGTGTTGGTGTAGGAATGGACCGTTGAGAAAAACCCGCCTGCTATTCCAACGTTCTCCTTCAGGACTTTGACCACCGGCGCCAGCGCGTTGGTTGTGCAGCTTCCCATGCTGATGATGTGATGCTTCCCGGGATCATAGGACTCCAGGTTGATGCCCGGCAGAAGGACGGCGTCACAATCGGAAAGGGACTTACTCCCGGCGCTCACCAGCACCTTCTTGGCGCCGCGGTCAAGGTGGAGCTTTGCATTCTCCCGCCGCGTAGCCCGTCCGGAACAGTCCACAACCACGTCCACGCCAAGCGCTCCCCAGTCCGGTACAGAGGCGCGCGTGTCCAGAAAAGCAATCTGCCGATCCCCTATGCGAAAACGCCCCTGGGCAAATGACACCGGCTCCGTCCAATGGCCGTAATTCGTGTCAACCTCGAAGAGCGCCGCCATTGCGGCAGGATCCTTGACGTCGCCGATGTGCGTCGGCACGAAGAGCTTTCTCTCCAGCGCTGTTCGAAGGAAGGACCTGCCGATTCTTCCGAACCCGTAGATGCCGATGGTACCCATGCCAGATCGAATATACTGCCTCCGCTCTGCGGAGTCCCCTCTTATGTGAGCGGCTGCATCTCGCCCAGCATGGTGGGAACCAGCTCAGACACCGTGGGGTGAATGTGCATGGCCTTCTGCAGCACGGAGAAAGGCGCTCCCGCGTACATCACGTCAAGGATCCCGTGAATCACTTCATCACCGCCCACGCCAAGAACCGCCGCTCCGACAATGCGCCGCGTTTGCGCGTTCACCAGGACCTTCATGAAACCCTGGCTTCTTCCCTTTTCCACCGCTCTGCTGACCCGGGTCATTGGGCGCTTGCCCATGAGCAGCGGCGCACCCAGGCGGCGCGCTTCATTCTCCGTAAGGCCGGCCCTCCCCAGGGGCGGATCGATGTACAGCGCGTAGGCGGGGATCCGGTCCGCTACGCCGCGGCTCTCTCCATCAAGCAGGTTTGCCGCCACAATCTCGAAGTCGTTGTAGGAGGTGTGGGTGAAAGCGCCCTTGCCGTTGCAGTCCCCCAGCGCCCAGATTCCGGGGACCGGCGTCTGAAGCTGGTTGTCCACCGGAATGAATCCCCGTGAGTCCACTTTTATGCCGGTCTTCTCCAGGCCGAGGTCATCAGTGTTGGGCCGGCGGCCCACGGCCACCAGGAGGTGCGAGCCGCGTACACTGGGCGGCCCGTCAGCGCAGGAAAGGCGCACGGAAACGCCTCCGTCATCCCTGGCAACTGCAACGCACTCAGCTCCCAGGCGGACCTCCACGCCCTCCGAGGTGAGGACGTCCTTGATGGCCGCCGACACGTCCTCATCTTCACGGCCGGCCAGGCGCTGTCCTTTTTCGATCACCGTCACGTGACTTCCGAACCGGCGATACATCTGGGCAAACTCCAGGCTCACGTAGCTGCCGCCGATGATCACCAGGTGCTCCGGCAGGAAATCCACGTCCATCATGGAAGAGTTTGTCAGGAAATCCACGCCGCCGAGCCCGGGCATGTCGGGGATGAGCGCTCTACCTCCGACGTTGATGAAGATCCTGTCCGCCTCCAGGACATCCGCGCCCACGCGGACCTGCCGCGGTGATTCAAACCTTGCGTGTCCCTGGTAGACGGTGCATCCCGGCATGGACCTCAGCCATGATTCCACCCCGTGCCGTGAGTTGCCGGACACCACGTCCTTCCGCGCTTTGACTTTCTTCATGTCGACGCTCACGGCTCCCGGGACATTGACGCCGAAGTCGGAGGCCCGGCGGGCAAACCACGCTGCCTCCGCGCTGGCTACCATTGTCTTGGTCGGGATGCACCCCGTGTTGACGCACGTTCCACCGAAGCTTTTGCGCTCAATGATGGCAACCTTCATTCCCGCCGCGGTGAGGCGTCCGGCAAGGGAAGGGCCTGCCTGGCCGGTTCCGATGATGATGGCGTCATGGGATTCTGCCATTGCTTTCCAGGGTACTGACGCGCGCCGCTTTCCGTCAAACAAACAGCGGCGGCCGGCCCGGGCGTCGCCTGACGATCTGGCCATTTGTCCTGGATCAGTGCATAGTCTTCTCTGACATGGAGCTTTCCCAGGACCTCTATGAAACGCTTGTCTCCATCTGGCGTTCCGCCTCTGCAGGCCACGCTGGTCAGGGCAAGCTCTCCCCCGGAGAGACGTACGCCGTATCAAGGAAAATACGCGAGCTTTCCCGCGGATTCACCCGGGACAGAGCCCTGGCGGGAGAGCGCTATCTCAGCGACCCGGATCTCCTGGGCGCATACCTGCTTCATTTCTGGCCCATTTCCTACATGCAGACGCTGCTGTGCATTTCCATGATGAAAAGGGCCGCCCGCCGCGCGAACGCTGAGGCGGGCGCTGGCGCGCGTGCCGACGCGGCTCCCAACCTTGGCAGGATCCTTGACTTGGGAGCGGGGCCGGGGCCTGTCTCCCTTGCGCTCCTTGACTCCGGCGCCGCGCGGGTCACAGCGTGTGATCGGAGCGCCGCGGCGCTTTCCCTGGCGCGAAAAATCGCTAGAGAGAGAGGATACGATCTTTCCACGCAGCGTTGGGACGCGGTCAAGACGCAGGATCTGCCGGCCGGTCCGTTTGATTTGATTGCATTCGGGCACACTCTGAACGAGCTGTGGTCCGGCCATCCCGACAGGATATCCCTGCGTGCCGGTCTTGTGCTGCGGGCGGCAGACAGGCTTGGCCCGGACGGCAGGCTCCTCATCTTTGAGCCCGCGCTGAAGAGCACGGCGCAGGAGGCCATCCGCGTAAGGGATGCGCTTGTGGAAGCGGGAATGGCGGTGGAAGCGCCGTGCATCTGGCAGCACGCGTGTCCCGCCTTGCCGGAAGGGACGTGCCACGGGGAGTTCAACTGGGATCCTCCGCCCGCCATGGTGCGGCTGGCACATGCGGCAAGGATCGGCAGGGAGACGCTCAAGATGGCGTGGTTTGTGCTCCGGAGGAAAGAGGATTCCGCGCCGGTGCCGCCGGCCCAGGAATCTCCGTCAGCGGACGGCGGCTTGTATCGCGTTGTTTCGGAGCCGCTCCTTTCCAAGAGCGGCAGGGTAAGGTACCTTGTCTGCGGTCCGCTGGGCCGCTTCCCCCTGTCCGCGCCAAAAGATGCCCGCGGTCCCAGGATCTCCGCTTTTTTCCGCCTGGCCCGGGGAGACGGCATACGCTTCAGCGGTTCCAAGCGACGGGAAACGGGATGGGGGCTGGACAGCGATGCAAGGGTAGACGTTGTGGAGCGCGTTCCATGAGAAATCTTGTTGCCGCCGTTCTTTTTCTTGGATCCGCCTTCAGCGCCTGCGCCTCCGGTCGGGATCTTCCTCGGTTTGACCACATCGTCGTAGTAATAGAAGAGAACCATTCTTTTTCCCAGGTGGCGGAGAGCGCATACTTTGCGGACCTGGCAAGCCGGGGCGCCCTTTTCAGAAGATCATACGCCGTGACCCATCCCAGCCAACCCAACTACGTGGCTCTATTCAGCGGGTCCACGCGCGGGATTACAAACGACGCTCACCACGACCTTCGCGGGTCGAACCTGGCTTCTTCCCTGGCCGCCGCGGGCTTGAGCTTTGCATCCTATTGTGAGGACCTGCCCTACGTGGGCTTCCGCGGGGACGCGTCCGGTCCTTACGTGCGCAAGCACAATCCCGCCGCGATCTTTGCGGATGTGCCGGGCGCCGACAACCAACCCCTCACTGCTTTCCCAACGGACTTTGCCAAGCTGCCCACGGTGTCCTTCGTCATCCCCAACTTCAAGAACGACATGCATGATGGCTCGGTGGCAACGGGTGACGCGTGGCTGCGGGCGCACATCGACTCCTATTCGCGCTGGGCTGCTTCCCACAACAGCCTTCTCATTGTCACGTTCGATGAAGGCCGGGACTCTCTGCCGCCGGCGGACACGCCCATCTTCACTGTCCTTGTCGGCGCGCGCGTGCGTCCAGGCCCGTCTGACCAGCCCATAACGCACTACTCCATCCTGCGGACCATGGAGGACATGTATGGGCTGTCGCCCATTGCAGAGGATGGAAAAGCCCAGCCCATCTCGGGCATCTGGCAATAATTCAATCAATCACTTGACCAAATTCAGGAAAATGGCTATTGTTGTGAAAACGGAAGGGCGGAGGCATCCATCCATGAACGCCAGAGTGAGAAAAGTTGCCGGGAAGCATCAGCAGCACACGCAGCAAGGGGAGCAGCAGAAGCAGAAGCTGGTGGACGCGGCCTATGACATCATAGCGGAGCGCGGGTTCGAAGGGCTGCGGACAAGGTACGTGGCCATGCGCGCGGAGCTCAACATCTCCACGCTGCACTATTACTTCGAATCAAAGGAAGACCTGGTTCGGAGTGTTGCCCAGCGCCTTCTCTCTGAGTTCAAGACGCGGAGGGCCTCCCGGGAGGAGGATTCCGACGTACCGTCGGGTCCCCTGGAAAAGCTCCATGCCGCAGTGGCGGACCAGGACGCGCTGATCAAGGTCCATCCCGCCACCTACGTCGTGGTCAACGAGCTTTTCACCAGGTCGCTTCGGGACACGAAGTTGCGGCCCGTGGTCCAGGAATTGCTGGGACAATGGGAAGGGCACTTCAAGTCCCTGATCGAGGAGGGAGTACGGTCAGGGGACATCGTTCCTGACTCTGACGCGCTGGTTGCGGCGCGCACCCTCCAATGCCTCATGCTGGGGCGGAGCCTCCTGCTCCTCCTGAAGGGAGAGAACCTGCCCCGTGACGCGATGTATGGCCAGCTCCTGCGCTGGCTTTCACCGAAGAAGACGCACTGAAAGGAGCTTTTTGACGTGCAGAAGCGTATCGACTACAAGTGGATTGTCCTGAGCGTGACGACAATCGGGGCCTTGATGGCCTCCATCGACAGCACGATCGTGATTCTTGCCCTTCCCCAGATGATGGAGAGGCTTCACGCGGACCTGGTGCACATGATCTGGGTCATCATGGGCTACATCCTGGTGAGCACCGTTCTCCTCCTGACCTTCGGGCGGATTGCGGACATGTTCGGCCGCGTGCGGCTGTACAACATCGGGTTCATCGTTTTCACCGTGGGCTCTGCGCTCTGCGGGATCTCCCGCACGGCCAACTACCTCATTCTCTCCCGCCTGGTCCAGGGATCCGGCGCGGCGCTCATGATGGTCAACAGCCCCGCAATCATCACGGAGGTCTTTCCCCCGCATGAGCGCGGGCGCGCGCTGGGGATCAACGGGATCACGTTCGCCATTGGCGGCATTGCCGGCCCTCTCCTGGGCGGCCTCATCCTGTCCGTTGCGGATTGGCGCTGGGTGTTCTACATCAACGTGCCCATCGGCATCATCGGGACCATCTGGGGGTACCTGGCCCTGAAGGAAAAGTCCGTGCGAAGCCGGGAAGAAAGGTTCGACTTTCCCGGGGCAATCATGTTCAGCATCGGGCTTGTCGCGCTGCTGTTTGCCCTGACCATGGGCATCGAGCTGAGCTGGACGTCTGCTCCCATCCTGTTCCTGTTCGGCCTCTTCATCGTCATGGTGGTGGTCTTCCTTGCGTGGGAAAGGCGCGCGGCCAGGCCGGTGCTGGACCTGTCCCTGTTCAAAAACCGCGTGTACAACTTTTCAGTTCTTTCCGCCATGCTCCAGGCCCTGGCGATGTTCGCCATGAACTTCCTGATTGTCTTCTATCTCCAGGCCGTGCGCGGCTATGACCCGCTGACCGCTGCCTTGATGTTGATTCCCTTCTCTCTTGTGAGCGCCGTGGTGGGACCGCTGAGCGGCCTGCTGGCGGATCACATCGGCGCCAGGGTCCCGGCCACCGTGGGGCTGATTCTCCAGGCGGCCGCGCTGGTGTGGTTCATTGTCACGCTGACGCCCACCACCTCGTACGGCGCCATCGTGACCGGCCTGGTGATCGTCGGCATTGGCGGCGGCCTGTTCTGGTCTCCCAACACCAGCGCGGCCATGAACGGCGCTCCCCGGGACCGGTTGGGGATTGCCTCTGCGGCCCTGGCTACGCTTCGGCAGACGGGCATGGTGACCAGCTTTGCCCTGGCTCTTGCCGTTGCGGCGGGAAGCCTTCCCCGCGACGTCATGATGAACCTTTTCGTCGGCACAAACGTGTCGCTGGGCTCCGGCCCCATGCAGGCGTTCGTGGTCGGCATCCGGCACGCGTTCGTAGTCTCCGTGATCTTGTCCCTTGCCGCCGCGGGCATGAGTCTGGTCCGCGGCGCGGAGAACAGGGGGGCGGCGGTCCCCGCTGAGCCCGCGCGCAAGGCCAGCGCAGCCTCAGCATCCGGTATGTGACGCCGGTCAGTCCTGACAGGCGCAGAGCGCGGGCGGGAAACCCGCAGATGGAGGTCTCTTGATGGCAATGATGAAAGCGATCCAGGTCAAGGCGCCCGGGGCGAGCTTCGAGCTTGTCCAGAAGGAAATCCCTGAGCCCGGCGCCGGTGACGTCCTGATCAAAGTGGAGGCATGCGGCGTGTGTCATGGGGACGTCCTGGTGCGGGATGGCCATTTCCCCGGCATCACGTATCCCCGGACTCCCGGCCATGAAGTGGTCGGTGTGATAGAGAAGGTAGGGTCGGCGGTAGCAGGCTGGAAAGTCGGGCAGCGCGTGGGAGTGGGGTGGCATGGCGGGCACTGCTTCCATTGCGCTGCATGCCGGAGAGGGGACTACTGGGCGTGCGAGAACGGGTTGACCACCGGGCTCTCCACCGACGGCGGCTACGCGGAGCACATGGTCGCGCGCGCAGAGGTTCTGTCGGCAATTCCCGCGGAGCTTGGCTCCGTGGATGCGGCGCCCATCATCTGCGCCGGCCGTACCACGTTCGGCGCGCTGAAGGGCTGCGGCGCCCGCGGAGGGGACCTTGTGGCAATCCACGGCCTGGGCGGTCTTGGGCACCTTGCCGTGCAGTACGGCGTCCGCATGGGCTACCGGACCGTCGTTCTTTCCCGCGGCAAAGACAAGGAGTCCCTGGCGCGCAAGCTTGGCGCCCAGGATTACATCGACACAACGACGGCCAACGCGGCCAAGGAGCTTCAGATCCGGGGAGGCGCGCAAGCCATCCTTTGCACCGCTCCCAGCGGCAAGGGAATCAGCGAGCTCCTGGGCGGGTTGCGCGGTGGAGGGCAGGCCCTTGTCATTACCGCGCCTCCTGACCCTATTGTCATTCCTCCGTTTGTCCTCCTGGGAGGCGGCCGCGGAATCAGGGGCTGGGTGGGCGGAAGCGTTGATGAAGCGCTTGCGTTCAGTACCTTTGCAAAGGTCAAGCCCATGGTGGAGACGTTCCCCCTGGACCGCGCGGTGGAAGCGTTTGACAAAATGATGAGCGCCAAGGTGCACTTTCGCGCCGTGCTGACGATGGGCTCATGATCATGCGCACCATTGCAATTGAAGAGCATTTCTCCACCAGCAGGGCCGCCCCGGCAGGCGCGGATCAGTACATGGCGGAAGTGGGGAAAAAGCTCGCGGATCTG
>Ga0335078_10007517_pt1 | contig 16162 bp, 15 predicted proteins | sample Lox_Sample_32_FD_206711 | JGI IMG/M metagenome (GOLD analysis project Ga0335078, IMG submission 206711) | Soil microbial communities from Loxahatchee National Wildlife Refuge, Florida, United States - Lox_Sample_3.2 | ecosystem: Environmental > Terrestrial > Soil > Wetlands | place: USA...
CAGTTTCGTCGCGCTCTTGAATTAGGTTTTGTTCGGGGTGCCCGATGTTCGTCCCACAAAGCGGACGAACGTCGGAGTTCTTATGACCTGCCCCCTAACTCCGCGCACGGGATTTGCCGGGATGCTGAGGGAAGAGAGTTGCTGAGTTACTTCGCTGCTAAACTGTCGAGAAGAGCTTTTGCGTCCGTGCTGAGTTTGTCTGTGCCAACGTCGGTCTGCTGACCGAGCGCGAATTCGCGGCGAGCCTCCGATAGGCGTCCGCTTTCCCCGTAGAGAAATACAAGCTGGTAGTGTGCATGATGATCGAAGGAGTCGAGGTCCGCGGCTTGGCGGAAATATCGTTCGGCCAGATCCTTTTGCCCGCGCGAAAGAGCGATGTCTCCCAGCCCATCCAGCCCCTGCGCATTTGCAGTTGAATCGACCGACAGTTGATACTGTTTGCGAGCATCTTCATCGCGTCCGAGGCTCTGGTAGAAGGCGGCGAAGTGGTTGTGAACGTCCCAATCGAGCGGCGACGAGTCTGTGGCCGCTTCGTATTCTTTCTCCGCGTTGCCGATTTGACCTAGGCCTGCGTACGCCTCGGCCAAATTCAAGTGACCGTCCGTGAATTGCGGGCTGAGCTGCACGGCATGCTGTAACAACGGCAAAGCGTCCGCGAAACGCCCGTCCGTCACCGCGACCATTCCCAGGTTGTTCATCACCCAGAAACTGTTTGGCTTGTACTTCAGCGCAATGTCCCATTGTTCCAGTGCTGCCGCGCGGTTGTGAACGGCCCAAAATGCGAAGCCAAGGTCGGAATGCAGGTCGGAGCTGGTCGGATTCTGGCGGACGCTGTCGGAGAACAACGTCAAATCAGACTGCCAATCGCGGTTGCGGGTAAACGTGCGCGCGGAAAGAAGCAGGCAAACGGAAACCGCGGCGCTCAAAGCGGTGGCGCGGGCCCATACATAGCGCGGAGATTTGAGCGAATCCCAGACGTGCACAGCGGCAGAGGCGATCATCCAGCAAAAGCCAATCGAGGGAATGTACAGATATCGCTCCGCGAAAACGTTCACTGGCATCCAGCGGCTGTTCAGGGCGACGGAAAGAATTCCAACCATCCATACGATTCCGAACAATTCCAATTTATGTCGTTTCCAAAGCAGGGCTGCGAGAATACAGATCCCCACCACCCACGCGGTGCCGGCGAGGAAGGCCGGATCGCGCATGCTAGTCGTGAAATTCTGCGGGTAGAACATGAGCAAATGCACGGGCCAAACCAACTTGTTCATGTATTGGCCAAAGAGCGAGACCGCAGAAAGAAATGTGGAATACCACGAGAGCCTGGCGTGTTGAACCTTGGGAACAAGTCCGCCGATCATCAGCACGCGAATGCAAAGGTATAAGCCGGTCAGCCCCCAGAGCGGGGCATATTTCGAGAATTTCTGTCGCCACGTTGTGAGGTCGCGCTCGGGATTCAGAAAATGCTCGTACAGAGTGATGATCAAAGGAAATACGACGGCGGGTTCTTTGGCAAACAGTGCAAGGAAAAAGAAGCCGCACATAACGGCGAATTTCCACCAACTGCGGCGCTGTGCTTCGCCGAGATCAAGATAAAACCAAAACGTGGCGAGCAGAAGCAATGCCAGCTGTAAATCAGGAAGCGCGGCGACCCACGCAACAACCTCGGTGTGAATGGGGTGAAGGGCAAAGAGAGCGGCGGCGATGAAAGCGATGTGGTCGGACTTAAAGAGTCTCCGCGTGATGGCAAACAGGAGAAGAACCACGCCGATATTGAAAATCACATTCGTAAGGTGGAATACGTAGGCAATCGGGCCGTAGGTCTTGTAGGTGAGCAGGTATTGCAGCGGCATCAACGGCCGATAATAGTTCGTCGGCACGTGCGCGTATTTGAACGACCAGACCGGCGTGAACAAAATCTGCCTGAGGTAATGAAAACTTCGCAGGTAGGGATTCAGGACGATTTGATAGTTATCATCGTAAACGAAGGAAGCGCCAAGCGTATTGAGATAAGGGATTGCCGCGACAACGATCAGGATCGCGTAGTACAGCGCGTCGCGTGTGCTGGAGCTACGCGGCGAGCCGGCTGCATCTGGTGATTGTGGGTGCGGGGTCACGATTTGCGCTTGATTTCAGAAGAGGCCTGGAAAAACTTGAGAGGCCTTCCTTTGGCACGGTGCGCTGCTAGCGCATAGCGCTCCAGGTAGTATTTTATGAGATGCGCGCATTGATTTGCGTTTGCCGTTCCGCTTCCGTGCGCAAAGAGGAAAAGGGGCGGGAGCCCGGGCGAACCGATCGCCGGTGCGCGGAGTCTCTTACCCCCGGGACCTTGCGGTTTCAGGGTCGCTTTTCTGTGGCGAAGTGGGGCGTGGCTTTGCTATACTCTGCGGCGTACAACCGTGTGGAGCCGGGCTGGGAACTGAGGGCTCGCCCTGCGCTTGCAGACAATTGAGGCGGGGGAGGATTGTATGAATCAGCGGGAGCGTGGGTTTTCCCTCTTAGAGCTGTTAATTGTGGTGGCGATCATCGTCACCATCACTGTCGTCGCCGTGCCCAATCTCTTGAAAACCAGGATGACGGGAAACGAGACCTCGGCCATGGCGTCTTTAAAGGCCATGAACGAGGCCTGCCAGATGTACTACGGTAACTACACTTCGTATCCGCACAATCAGTCCGACTTAGGTCCTCCGCAGAATGGTCCATCCTCGAAAACAGCCGCCGACTTGCTGGATTCGACGCTCGCCCCGGCGGGCGGCACGGTCGCGAGCAAGAGCGGTTATGTTTTCCATTACGTGGCGGGAGCCGCAGAGCCGAGTGGCAATGTGAATACCTACTCGATCGAGGCGGATCCCGAAAGTTATGGCCATACCGGCGAACGCAAGTTCTATACCGATCAAACCGCGATCATCCGGTATACAAGCGATGGATCACAGCCGTCCGCGACCAGTCCGCAGATGTAGCCATGCCGGCGGGTTCTGAGGGCCCGCCGCCGATGCCAGCCTTTCATATCTGCTAAACTGACCGTATGCGTGTCTTCACCTTCGGTGCGGCAATCAGCGCCGCTGCGCTTCTCTGTCTCGGCGTGCCCCCCTCGTCGTCCGCGCCGCAGGCCGACGCACATAACGACGTCCCGAAGATCGTGCGCACCATCGAATCCCGCTACCATTCCTCGAACACTTTGAAGGCAGTCTTCCTCGAGCGATATATCGAAGACCGCAAAGCCGACCGCATTGAAGCCGGAACGGTATACTTCGAGAAGCCCGGCCGGATGCGCTGGGATTACGAGTCACCCGAACCGAAGTTGTTTCTGACGGATGGAAAGATCGCCTGGTTCTACGTGCCAGCCGATCACACGGTAACTCGCGCGCCGATGAAAGAGAGCGAAGACTGGCGCACGCCGCTGGCGCTGCTAACCGGCAATGCCGATTTGAATCGCTACTGCAAGCACATTACGCTGGAGGCCGCGGCCGAATCGGCAAATCCAGGTGACGTGACGCTGCGTTGCGAGCCGGCGGGGCAGCCTCACGATGCGAAGAATGCCGCGCACGACGCCGAACCGAGCGAGCGGCAGGCGCTCTCGCTGGACCGTAATGCCGACATTCAGGATGTCTTGTTGGAGGCTGACCCGGTGACCGGCTGGCTGGCGCGCGTGATTATCCGCGAGCGGGGCAGCGTGGAGATGGAATACGGCTTCGGCCGTTGGCAGCAGAATCCCACCCTTCCAGCGGAATTGTTCCGATTTGTCGCTCCCAAGAATGTGGCAATCGTCGGCGAAAATTCGTCGCCAAGCTCCCCGCACTGAACCAAATGGGCGCATCTAAGGTCTTATGGAAGGGCACTCCTGCACGCCGACCTCAGTGGCTGCCAGATATGTACCCTTATGCGTATCGCACGTGGGGATGGTTTAGGGCCTCATTCGCGATGAGGTAAACTCAATCCGTGGCAGACTTTGTATGTAAAGTCGCTGATGCAACCGGCCGTGTCTATTCACAGGTCGAAGCGGCCCAGTCATTGGACGAGGCGCGCCAGAAGCTTGTGGACCGCGGGCTGTACGTCTATTCCGTCCACGTGCAGGGCGGTTTGGTCGGCGCGTTGCTGCAACGAAAGCGCGTGCGCGCCGTTGGTGGCACGGATTTTCTGATTTTCAATCAACAATTCAACACGTTGATTCGCGCCGGTTTGCCCATCCTCAAGGCGCTGGACCTGCTGTCCGACCGCGTCGCTGCTCCCAAGCTGCGCCCCTTACTTGCCGAGGTCCGGCAGCGAGTGCGCGAGGGTTCGTTGCTTTCGGAAGCGCTGGAAGCGCAGGGCAGTTTTCCGAAGATTTATACGACGGCGGTGCTGGCGGGCGAGAAGAGCGGAAATCTTTCCGGAGTGCTGGAAGATTACATCGCCTACCAGCGCGTGACGACCGGCTTGCGGAAAAAGCTGATTTCCGCGCTGATCTATCCGTGCATTCTGGTGGTGGCGGCGATATCGATCGTCAGCTATCTGGTCGCGTATGTGATCCCTCAGTTTGCGCGATTGTATTCGGACATGAACATCACCTTGCCGCTGGCGACGCGGATGTTAATCGCTGTCACCGTCGGATTCCGGCCGTTTTTCCTGATTGCTGTGGCGGCACTGTTCCTGACTGCGGCGGCGATCTATTTATGGTCGCGATCGGTTGCCGGAGGTTTGGCGCTGGACAGGTTCAAGTTGAAGATTCCGGTCATCGGCGAGACGTGGGTTAAATTCCAAGTTGCTCAGCTGGTGCGAACTCTAGCGACGTTGCTAACCGGCGGTACTCCGTTGGTGCAGGCGCTTTCTACGTCGGCTGAAGCAGTGACCAGCCGCCTGGTCGGCGATGCCGTGCGCCGTGCCGCGGATCTGGTGAAGGAAGGGCAGTCGCTGCACGCCGGGTTGCAGGAGACTGGCATCGTGCCCAAGCTGGCCCTGGAGATGGTGGAAGTGGGCGAGGCCAGCGGCGCTCTTCCGGCGATGCTGACCAGCGTGGCGGAATTTTATGAAGATGAAGTGAACATACGGCTTTCGACGATGATCGCCGTAATCGAGCCGGCGATTCTTGTCTTTATGGCCGTGATTGTCCTATTCATTTTGCTGGCGTTGTATCTGCCGATTTTCAGTTTTTCGCTTGGAGGAAACGCAGGTTGAAACGATGAGCCATACAAACCACCTTACGCCGACGGCGGTTGTCAGCGACGATTCAGCGGAACGCGAACGATCCTATCGCATCGCGGAGCGGTATCGCTGCGCATTTGTCGATTTGCGCGAGCAGCGCATCGATCCCGAACTTTTCCGGAGTATTCCCGCCGAGCTGATGTTCCGATTCAATTTTGTGCCGATCGAATCGCGCGAAAATGCGCTGGTGATTGCCGTGGCGGATCCGGCGCAAGTACTGCTGAGCGACGAATTGAGTTTGCTCATCGGCAAGAAACTGATTTTAACCGTCGCGACGGCCGGGCAAATCAGCGATCTGCTGAAGCGAACAGAGCAATCGCAGCGCGTTTTGGAACAGGCCACGGAAGCTTTCACGCTGCAGGTTGTGGCCGGTGAAGATGAAAGCGACGAGACAATTTCCGCGGATCGGCTAACGAGCGATTCGGCGGTCAGTCCGGTGGTACGACTGGTGGACACGCTGATCTTTACCGCGCTGGAGCGGCGGGCGAGCGATATTCACATTGAAGCGCGGGACATTGAAGTCGTCGTGAAATACCGGATTGACGGCGTGCTGCAATACGCCATGACGCCGATTGCCAAGGAGTGGCATTCCACGGTTCTTTCGCGCATCAAGGTGATGAGCGAGCTTGATATCGCCGAGCGTCGCGTGCCGCAGGACGGCCGTTTCCGCGTGCGCTATAAGAATCGCTCGGTGGACTTCCGCGTTTCCATCATGCCCTCGATTCATGGCGAGGACGCGGTGTTGCGCGTTCTGGACAAAGAGACGCTTTCGGAGAAATTTCAGAACCTGACGCTGGACGTGGTGGGGTTCGACGATGAAGACATACGCAAGCTGCGCCGTTACATCCGCGAGCCGTACGGAATGGTGCTGGTGACCGGTCCGACCGGCTCGGGCAAGACGACGACGCTCTATGCCGCAATCAATGAAATCAAGACGGACGAAGACAAGATCATCACCATTGAAGATCCAGTTGAGTATCAGGTGCGAGGCATCACGCAGATTCCGGTGAATGAGAAAAAGGGACTTACGTTTGCGCGCGGGCTGCGCTCAATTTTGCGGCACGATCCGGACAAGATAATGGTCGGCGAAATCCGCGACGAGGAAACCGCCCAGATTGCGATTCAATCAGCGCTCACCGGTCACCTGGTGTTCACCACGGTGCACGCGAACAACGTGACCGACGTGATCGGACGGTTTATCAATATGGGCGTTGAGCCGTACAATTTTGTTTCCGCGCTAAATTGCATTCTGGCGCAGCGGCTGGTGCGCGTGGTTTGCCCGCACTGCAAGAAATTCAGCCGGCCCACGCCGGAGGAATTGAAGGCATCGGCGCTGGATCCGGCGGTGTGGGGACAGATTCCGCTGGCGAACGGCGCGGGATGCCTGGAATGCGCGGGCACGGGGTACCATGGACGCGCGGCGATATCCGAACTTTTGGATTTGTCAGACACCATCCGCGAGATGATCATCAATCGCCGGCCGACGTCGGAGATTAAACGCGCGGCGAAGGAATCGGGTATGAGGTTTCTGCGCGAAGCCGGACTGGCAAAAGTGCGCGCAGGCGTGACGACGCTGCGCGAGATCAACAAGGTGACGTTCATTGAGTGAGTCAGACGGAATTCGGCAGGGAATTTACAAGAACGCATTCGTCCGGCGCATCGCGCGACTGCTTGATGCGATGCCGCACCCGCTTGTGGCGTGTGAGATTGCTCCGCATTACGTGGCTGCGGCGCAATGGAAGCGCGGCACGTATGGGCTGGGCGATTTCGCCATCGCCGAATTGCCGCCCGGCGCCGTAAAGCCTTCGCCGGTGGAATCGAACATGGCCGACGCAGCGGTGGTGCGGCAGGCCGTGGAGCAGGTGTTGCAACAGGTCGGAGTGAAGAATCAATCCATCGCCTTGCTGATTCCGGATTCCGTGATTCGCGTTTTCGTCTTGCATTTCGATGTGTTTCCGCGGTCGCCTTCGGAAGCGGTGCCGATGTTGCGCTGGCGATTGAAGAAGAGCGTCCCATTTGAGGCGGAAGAAACACTGATTTCCTACATGCGCCAGGCGCCGCGCGAAGAAGGCGTGGACATCGTCACGGCGCTCGCGCGTCTGCGCATCGTGCGCGAATACGAATCGTTGCTGGAATCGTCGAACGTGCATCCCGGCGTGGTGATGAGTTCAACCTTGGCCGCGCTGCCGCTTCTTTCCGACGGCCGGGCGACAATGCTCGCGCGGATTTCCGGCTCGATGCTCACGACGGTGATCGCACGCGAAGGCGTGCTCTGCGGATACCGCTCGACGGACCTGCCCGCGGAACTCGAACGGCTCGACCCGCGCGCGCTGCTGGACGAAATCTATCCGCTGGCCGCCTACTATCAAGATGCGTGGAGCGAAGGCATTCAGGGCGTGCGACTCTCGGGATTCGGCGCGCGACTTGAAGATTTCCGTCCCGCGCTGGAGAAGGAATTGCGCTGTCCAGTGACGGCGTTGATGGAGTCCGCGCGCTCGGAAGGGCGGATTGGCTCCGATGCGGGAAGATTAGTCGAGCACGAACTGGATTCGCTGCTGGGTTGGAGCCTGAACCGCGGCGCGTGAAGAACGTCGCGAGCAGAACATAGTTCGGCAAGAGTTCGGAGAAATGATGCGCATTCGCCTGAATCTGGCCACCTCACCTATGGAGAACGATCATAGGTTTGTTTTTGGGGCGGCTATCCTCGGTACAGTGGCTGTCGTGGCGCTCCTTGGATTGTCATGGAAGGTTTACAACGTCCGCCAGGCGGATAAGGCGCGCCGCGCGGAAATCAGCCAGCTGCAGGACGAGGTGGATCGCTTGAGCGAACAGCGTGCGCAGATGGAGTCGTTCTTCAACAGCCCGAACGTGATGGTGGTGCGCGACCGCTCGGCGTTTCTGAACTCCTTGATCCAGGAGCGCAGCTTTCCGTGGACGCGCATCTTCATGGATTTTGAGCACCTGCTTCCGGAAGGCGTGCGCATTGTAAACATCGGTCCGCGATTGGTGGCCAGCCACGTCGAGCTTCACCTGAGCGTGGCCGCGGCGAATCACGACGCCAGTTTGAAATTTATTCGCGCACTCGAACAGTCGCCGTCGTTTTCTCGCGTGGCGCTGCTGGCGGAAACCCGTCCGGTGCAATCGAACGATGCGGACCATGTGTACCTGGAACTGGTCGCCTGGTATGAAGCGGCCGAGGGAACGGAATGAACCCCAAGCAGCGAAAAACGATCATTCGCGTGGTGATCGCCGTGGTGTTGATTTTGGACGTGCTGCTGGTGGTGGCCGCCTGGCGGCTTACCTCGACGCCGGATTCTTCCGCAGAGCAGGTGCAATTGCTCCGCAAGCAGCGGGACTTGATGGCTGCGGATTTACGGCGTGCGGAGGCAATCCGCGCGAGCCTGCCGCAGGTGCAGACGCAAACACAGGATTTCTTTCAGAAGGATTTGCGCCCGATTGGATCGGGCTGGTCCGGCATGTCCGAGGATTTCGAGTCGCTCGCCAAGGCCGCCGGTTTGCAGATCACCTCGACGCGTTTCCGCGAACAAGCGGTCGAAAAGCAGGGCGTGGACGAAATTTCCATTTCCATCACCTTACTGGGGCCGTACAGCAACGTGGTCAATTTTATCAACGGCCTCGAACGCTCCAGCAGCTTCTACCTGCTCGATAGTCTACAGATTGATTCGACGGCCGAAGGCGCGTTGAAACTTGATTTGCAATTGCGGACGTATTTGCGCTCATGACCAAGCCGGAACGAACTCGATTGACGGTCTTGCTCGTCATACTGGCGGTTTCGGGGACGTACGCCTACTTTGAATTGAGGGGCGGCTCCGGTGCGCCTGCGGCGAGCGCGTCGATTGGTTCCTACAAAGCGATCGATGTCGAAAATCCGTCCCTTCGGCTGGATCTTTTGGAAGGTGCGCACAAGGTCGAATATCAGGGCACGCATCGGAATATTTTTAGTGAGATTGCTCCGCCGCCGGAACCCACGCCTGCCGAAGTTAAGGCGCAGCAGGAAGCGCAAAGAATTGCGGCGGCGAATCGGCCGCCTGCACCACCGCCGCCCGTGCAGGTGAACTTGAAATTCTACGGCTATACGGACGACCCAAAGACAGGGAACCGCCGCGCATTCTTCACCAACGGCGATGATATTTTCATCGTCGGTATCGGTGACACGCTGGAAAACCGGCTGCGCGTGGTGCGGATTGGAAATGATTCGGTGGATCTGGAAGAAATGTCGACACTGCGGCACGCGATCGTACCGATCGAGCCGGACGCGAACGGGGCCGGAGGAGTGATAGCGCCGTGACTCGCGCAGCGAAGCAAGAAACGGAACGGCGCACGGAGCGCGGCTACGCTGTGTTGATGATGCTGTTTTTGGTGGCGACGCTGATAGTGTTCGCAGCAGCGGGGACCCTGAGCACATTGACCGAGGGCCGGCGGCAGAAAGAGGCGGAGCTCGCGTGGCGCGGAAATCAATATGTCCGCGCGATTCGGCTGTATTACAGAAAAAACGGCAGATTTCCGCAGAGTATTGACGATCTGACCGCATACCATACCGATCAGCCGCGATTCATCCGGCAGGCTTACAAAGATCCGATGAATGACGCGGATGGCTCCTGGCGCCTGATTTATGTTTTGCCCAACGGCCAGTTGGTTGGCAGCGTGATGCACACGGCGCTGCAAGGATCGCTGATGGCCGGGCCGGCGAATCCGCTGGGAAACAACAATTCCACCTCAGGTTCGACGGGCGCGAATTCGTCATCGTCCGGTCAAAACGCGGGCGCATCTGGCCAGCCGCAAAATCAGCAGGCACAGAACGCAAGCTCCGGCCAGTCGGCTTCTTCCAGCACAGATTCATCATTTGGGTCCGGACAGGTGTTCGGCGGAAACCTGATTGGCGTTGCAAGCAAGATAAAACAGCCGTCACTCCGCGTGTATCTTGGCGGCAAGACGTATTATCAATGGGAATTTATCTGGGATCCCACGGCGAGCGGTGGCCAAATGGGTGGGCAGCCTGCGAACGGCGGGCAGCCGACAAATGGATCCACAGGCGCGCCGGCGACGGGTTCGCCAAGTTCACCGGGGCAGGGCTCGTCGGGCGCAGGTGGCACAGGTACCGGTGGAAATGGCAGCGGCGGACCCGGCGGACAATCACCCAATAATCAATTCTGAAAATCTTCCGACGAAAAATTTGGGACTTCCGGTACGGCTAGCGTGGCGGGTCTGGAGTTTTCGCATTGACAAACAACGCGGCAATCGTGGCGGCATCCAGAGCGTGCGGATCTTTGGTCTGCTTCAGGTTCTTCGTCACTCGCGTGACGTAATTCTGTGTCTCGCGGAATGCTGGCACGCCGCCGGCCTGCGTCACACGCGTTGGGCCGGCATTGTAAGCCGCGAGCGCGAGCGTCAAGTTTCCTGAAAATTGATCGAGCAGTTGCCGAAGGTAGCGCGAACCGGCGTCGATGTTTTCCGCGGGATCGAATGGATGCTTTACCGCGAGCTCAGACGAAGTTTGCGGCATTAGCTGCATCAGTCCCTGAGCATTCTTCACGGAAATCGCACGAGGGTTGAAATTCGATTCGGTTTTCACCACGCTGGCGACCAGTTGCGGATCTAAATCATATTTTGTCGCGGCTGCGCGGATTAAATCCGCGTAAGGCACATTCAGCGGCGCTTCCGGCATGCAGGACTTCGGAACGGCCGCGAAAACTTCCTCCGGCTCGATGCGCAGCACGTTCTCGGCCGGCATATCCACGCTGCCACCGGGCACATGCAGACGTAGCGTGGTGCCGACGGTCTCATATCCCGTGATGTGCAGGCGAGTACCGTCACGCAGCACGGCATATTCCGCGTGCGCTGCGGGCGCAAGGATGCAGATGAGCGCGCAGGCTGCTGCCACAAGCTTGATCAGGCGCACGGAGCAACTCCCAGAGCGTAAGTATGAATTGCCGCGGCGACGCCGGCTTCGTCGTTCGTCAGGGTCTGCCGCCAGCCGATGGTCTTCAGCGCCGGCACGCAATTGCCCATCACCACCGGCGTGCCGGCGAATTCCAGCATTTCCCGATCGTTCAGATTGTCGCCGATGGCCATGATCTCTTCCCGCGCATACCCTTGGACTGCGGCCCACTCGGCCAGGGTTGCTCCCTTCGAGACGCCCGGGTGCACCACATCCGCCAACGCGAAGTTACGCGCTTCGTATTCCGTGATGGCGACGGCGAACTGATTTTCCGCGCGCAATCCGTGAAGCGTCGCTGCCACGTCGCGCACCATCGTCACCGGGCCGGTGTACATTACTTGAATCGGATCCTCCGTCAAACATTCAGCCAGCGGCGAGCAAAAAGAAATAAAGTCCTTGTTGCGTTCGTAATATCCGCGGCGGCTTGGATCTTCCAGATTCAACTTTTCAAAAATCACCTGATTTTCGCGCAGCCGGTCAAAAACCACGGCGGCCCCATCAATGAAAGACTCCGTTGCCGCCAGGACGGTTCGCGCGACGGCGGCGGGCAGCAGATTCCGAAGATGAGTTTTGCCGTCGATCGATTTCACCAGCGCGCCATTATTTACGATCATCGTCACTTCAGCGCCTAGTTGCCGTCCGATGGGCGCTGCAAAATCAAACCGGCGGCCTGTGACGAGGGCGACTTCGATCCCGCGCGCGACAGCTTCGGCAATCGCAATGCGATTCGCCTCGGGCACCTTCCACTGGCTGTCCAGCAGCGTGCCGTCAATATCAATCGCGATCAGGCGAATGGGCATCCGCAACCATCTTAGCTGGATTGCGCTTGCGCAACCATTGGCGAGAAGGACAGTTGTCGCGTAAAAGTCGTCCATTTTGGCGCCGCGTAACCGGGAAGAAATTCGCCGCTATGCTAAAATGGAATGCGAAATGTCCATACAATCCCTCTCTACGCTCACGCATTTGGAATGTTCGCAGTGTCATAAAACTTATCCGCACTCAAAGTTGCAAAACCTCTGCCCGGATTGCCAGAAGCCGCTGCTTGCCCGGTACGATCTGCAAAAAGCCGCAAAGACGTTCACGCGTAAGAATCTGCTGGAGCGTCCTACGAACATGTGGCGCTACGCGGAAGTTTTGCCCGGCGATGAAACGGTCACACTTGGCGAAGGCATGACGCCGGTACTTCATGCGGTGCGGCTCGGCCCGGCCACGGGCCTGCGCAATCTTTTCATTAAGGATGAAGGATTGAATCCGACCGGCTCATTCAAGGCGCGCGGGCTTTCAGCGGCCGTCACACGCGCGAAAGCTCTAGGAGCGAAAGCTCTGGCCACGCCGACGGCTGGCAACGCCGGTGGCGCGTTGGCGGCGTACGCGGCTAAGGCGGGCATTCCGGCCGTAATCGTGATGCCGGCGGATACTCCACGCGCGAACGTGCTGGAGTGCATGGCCTTTGGAGCGGACGTCCGCAAACTCGACGGGCTGATTTCCGACTGCGGAAAGTACGTCGCTGCAAATAAGGAAAAAGAAGGCTGGTTCGAGGTCACTACGCTCAAAGAGCCGTATCGCATCGAGGGAAAGAAGACGATGGGCTATGAGCTGTGGGAGCAGTTCGATGGAAAATTGCCCGACGTCATTATCTATCCCACGGGCGGCGGCGTCGGTCTAATCGGTATGTGCAAGGCGTTCGACGAAATGCAGCAGATGGGGTTGATCGGCAAGGAGCGTCCGCGAATGGTGAGCGTGCAAGCCAGTGGATGCGCGCCGATTGTCGCAGCGTACGACAAGCACGCGGCGACATCTGAATTTTGGGAAGGCGCGGCGACGCTGGCCTCCGGTCTGCGCGTGCCAAAGGCGCTCGGTGACTTCATCATGCTGGCGGATATTGCAACCACGCACGGCACGGCCATCGCGGTGACGGACGAAGAGATGCTCGCGGCGGGCAGGGAACTAGCCAAGCTTGAAGGAATGTTCGCCGCGCCGGAAGGCGCCGCGACGGTGGTTGCAGCACAGAAACTCGCCAAGCGCGGATGGATCAAGCCTAATGATACCGTGGTCCTCTTCAATACAGGTACGGGCTACAAGTACAGCGAGGCATGGGAGGCCGCGTTGAAAGGAATGTTAGGAAAGGACCCGCATTGACCGAACGGCTCTACTATCACGATTCGTTCCTGAGGGAATTTGACGCCAAAGTGCTTTCCTGCAAACAGGAAGGAGCGCGCTGGCGCGTTGTGTTGGACCGTACGGCGTTTTATCCGGCATCGGGCGGCCAGCCGTTCGACACGGGCAAGCTGGGAAGCGCAAACGTGGTGGAAGTGGCGGACGTGGATCACGATGAGGTAGTCCATTTCACCGACCGGGAAGTTCCGCTGGGGCCAATCCACGGGAAAATCGATTGGGAGCGGCGGTTCGATCACATCCAGCAACATTCCGGGCAGCACTTGCTTTCTGCAGCGTTTGTTGAGTTATTCAAGATGCCGACGGTGTCGTTTCACCTGGGCAAAGAATATTGCTCGATCGATTTGGTTGCGCCGGCCGTCGAGCAGTCCCATGTGGAGGCCGCCGAGCGGCGCACGAACGAAATTCTTTTTGACGACCGGCCCATCAAGATTCTTTTCGGCACCGCGCAGGAGCTGGCCGCCGCGGGCGTTCGCAAGGAAGTGGATCGTGCCGGAGTTTTGCGCGCCATCGAAGTTGAAGGTTTCGATCGTCAGCCCTGCGGCGGAACGCACGTTGTGCGGACGGGGCAGATTGGCGCGATTCTGCTGAGGAGCGTGGAAAAAGCCAAAGGGAACTGGCGCGTCGAATTCGTCTGCGGTTATCGGGCGGTGCGCGCGGCGCGCACGGATGCATCATTGCTGAACGAGAGCGCTAAGCTGCTGAGCTGTTCGACGGCCGAGGTTCCGGGAATGGTGTCGCGGGCGCTGGAAGAGCGCCAGGCGGGCTATCACGCTCGCCAGCGCATGACGGAGCAACTCGCCGAAGTGCAGGCCCTGATGCTGCTTGCCACGGAAGGCCGGGTTGGAAAAGAAGGCAGGCCGGGAGTGGTGTCTCAGGTGCTGAGCGATGCCGACCCGAGCTACATGCGCCTGCTTGCGATGAAGATTACTGCGCAGCCGCATGTTCGGGCGATACTGGGTACGCGGGAAGGGCACGTGGTTTTCGCGCAGACCGCCGGGCTGGGCGCGGACATGAGTGCGCTGCTGAAGGAATCGCTGGCGATCGCCGATGGCAAAGGCGGCGGCTCTCGCGATTTCGCTCAAGGCAGCCTTCCGGATGGCAAGCGCGTCGAATCAGTACTTGAGCACGCGCTGCAGCGGTTGGAGAAATTGGGCGCGTGAGTGCGGCGGCAGTTTCCGCGATTTTCAGGAGCGTGATTTGAAGAAGTTTCCGATTGCAGCAATCCTCTTAATCGCGCTGGCTGCATTCTGTGCGGGCGCGGTGCGTCCGCAGGCGGCGAATCCGTCGGTGAATGACATTCTGACTCGCTACGTCAATGCGCTCGGCGGACGCGCGGCGCTGATGAAAGTCACGACGAGAATATCCAAAGGCAGCTTCGAGGTTTCTGGAATAAGCGGGAGCGGCACCGCCGAATCCTTTTCAAAAGCGCCCAACAAATATCTTTCGATCGTGACGATTCCCGGCATTGGCGAAGTTCGCCGCTGCTTTGACGGCAAAATTGGATGGGTAAGGGACCCGCACAACGGCGTCGTAGCGCTGATGGGCCAGGATTTAGCCGACGCGCGAAGGACCGCGGAAATCGATCAGGCTGTGAAGCTCACGCAGCTCTATCCGAAGATGCTCTTGAAGGGACAGGAACCCGTGGACGGCTGGCCCGCTTACGTGATTGTGGCCGAACCGGGTGATGGATCGGTGCGGCGGATGTACTTCGACACTTCTTCAGGATTGCTGGTGCGCAACGACGATGAAATCACTGCGGACGGCGCCAAGCAGGTCACGGAGTCTTACCTGAGCGACTATCGCGATGTGGAAGGCGTGAAGATTCCGTTCACGATTCGCCAGGTACATGGCGAGACGACGGCGGTCGTGCGTTTGACGGACGTGCAGGTGAATAAACCGGTCGACGATTCCGTTTTCCTTCAGCCAGTCGAGAAAAAATAAGCCAAAGAAAGTCGACCGGGGATTCCGAGCGAGGGAATTCTGCACGGGATGAGTGGTGGACGTGGCCGGGCTCGAACCGGCGGCCTCCTCGTTGCGAACGAGGCGCTCTCCCAACTGAGCTACACGCCCACGGATGAAGATTTTAGCAAAGACTCTGCGGTGAGACTACTGACTGGCTTTTCGGCGCTTCGGCAGGCTTGCTCGCATTAATGGGTGACCATTCCCTGCGTGCCCATTCGCTCGGCGACGATGCGGCGTGCGTTGTCGTATAGCGCGCGCGCCTTCGGAAGCAGATCGACCGCCTTTACGATTTCCGGATCCGCCTCAGCTTCCACGCGGAAGCCTTCCGACTGGCCGAACAATGAGGTGTACGCCTCGCGCTTGATCTGGAGTTTGATCCAGTCGATGTTGTCCGCGATGTCCTTGTCCGTGAAGGGAATATTCTTCTTCCGTAAAAACTCCTTCAGGAGATCAATCGCCGAGTCAGGCACTGTGTAGTTGCCCCGCACGATGTTCGGCTTGGTGCAGAGGTAAGAAATCGTGAAGTCCCCGACGCCAATGTCCATCGAGCTCGCTTGGTCCCGGCTGTATTGATAAAATACGTATCGGAGTTGCAGCATCTGATCGAAATCGCTTAGCTTCGGAGTGGGATAGTTTTCGTCCGGCGTGATGCCGCCGCCACCATAAACCTGCCGGCCGCTATCCGTGAGTTTCACTTCAGTCTGCTTGATTGTCGCTTGCCTGTTGAATTCGTAATCGAAAAATGAAACGTCTTTGTAATCGCGCTGGATCAGGCGGCCGCTAGGCGTGTAGTAGTGCGCCGTCGTTAGAGCCAGGCCCGTTCCTTCGCTCAGCGCGGAAACGCTCTGCACCAGGCCCTTGCCGAAGCTGCGCTCGCCGAGC
>Ga0335078_10007518_pt1 | contig 16162 bp, 13 predicted proteins | sample Lox_Sample_32_FD_206711 | JGI IMG/M metagenome (GOLD analysis project Ga0335078, IMG submission 206711) | Soil microbial communities from Loxahatchee National Wildlife Refuge, Florida, United States - Lox_Sample_3.2 | ecosystem: Environmental > Terrestrial > Soil > Wetlands | place: USA...
GGCCGAGCGCAGCGGCGCGCCGGCCGGCGCGCCCGGTCCGGAGTCGCCGAACGCGACCACCCGCAGCGACTCGATGTCGGCCAGGGTCGCGAGGGTCGCCAGCAGGCGCCCGTCGATCCGGCCCGCGGCCAGGTCGGCCCTGGCCGGACCGGACGCGGCCAGGTGTGCGTTGCGCAGTAACTCGCTGCCGAACCGGCGCCGCATGTCAAGGTCCGCGCGGGACTCGCGCAGGTAGGCCGCCGCACCGTCCGGGGCGATTATCCGTACCTGGATGGCGGCCGGCCCGGCGCCGAAGCTGGCGAGCACATCAGGGGCGTAGACGGTCGCGAGCCTGGTGCCGAACTCGGCCCGGACCGCGGCGGTCGCGACGATCACGTCCGAGGCGAGCGGATCGGCCGGGCCGCCCGGACCGAGGGTGAGCAGGTCACCGGCCGGCAGCCCGCGCCGATGCAGCGCGGCGCATTCGGCCGGATCACAGGCGACGACCGCGGACGGGCTTACCTGCCGTGCGACCCAGGCGGCCGCGGCCGTGCGCAGTGCACTGGCGCCGGCGGCCGTCGCCGGGCCGCGGCCGCCGGGGACAGGCCGGCCGGCCGGCCGGGCCAGGGCGGCGCTGAGGCCGGCCGCGGTCAGCAGGGCGAGGCCGAGGGCGATGACCGCGGGCAGGAGTACAGACCTGCCGCGAACTAGCCGGACTGCGCTCCGCGTGCGCCCGCTGGCCGCTCTTGCCGGAGCCCGCGCCCGGGGCGGAGCCGGGGTCAGGGGCCGGCCGCCGTCGACGGCGGCGGTAGCGGCCGGCCGGGGGGCGTCGGTGGCGGGGGCAGCGGCCGGCCGGGGGGCGTCGGTGGCGGGGGCAGCGGCCGGTGCCGGGGGCTGCCCGCTCCCGGTGGCCCGGCTGGCGGCCGGAGCCGGCATCGGAGCCGCCGGCTCGAGCGCGGACGCAGCCGCCCTGGACGCCGGCGCGTGCCCGGGCTCGTCCAGTGCAGCTGCGGTAGCTCCGGGGCGCGGGCCGCCGCCTGCCGCCTTGCGCTCCGCCGCGGCCGACCGCTTGTAGTGCCGCTCCGCCCGCCGGTAGTCGCCCTGCGCCTGCGCGAGCACGCCCAGGCTGTGCTGGCCGCGCGACACTCCCCGGTAGTCACCCAGGGTGGCGGACAGCTCGACGGCCCCCGCGTAGCAGCGAAGGGCCGCGGCGAACTCTCCGCGCACCTGGTGAATGGTCCCGAGCTCGTGCAGCCAGCTCGCGCGGCTGGCCGACCCGGCCGGGAGCACCTCCAGGGTGGACGTGATCAGCTCAGCCTCACGGTCCAGATCACCCCAGGCGTGCAGCTGCGCGCACACCGACCGGGTCACCTCGCTGCCGAGATCGGTGTCTCCCGCGCGGAATAAGTGATACCGCGCCTCGAGCAGGTCGTGCACGTCACTGCGGCGGTCCTGCGGCCAGGCGGTGGCCCGCCACTGCCAGTACCCGGCCGCGCGCCGGTGCGCGGACACGATCGCATCGGGCCGGCCGGCCGCGCTGACCCGCTGGTACAGCTCGCCGGCAACCCGGGGGTCCGCCTGCCAGCTAGCCGCCGAGCCGTCCGCCGTGCGCGTCGCAGTGTGCAGGAGGCCGCTCGCGGTGCAGGCGGCGAGCAGTTCGGAAAGGTCAGCGGGGGGCTGGCACGGCGGTACGAGGCCGCTCTGGTCCGCCGCGCGACCGGCCTGCGATCCGTCGTCGCCCAGCTGAAACACGACGGCGTTGGAGTCGGCCGGCTCGCGGTACACGGAGACGCCGACAAGCAGCTGTGCCGCCCGCGGGCCGAGGCTCGCGGGCAGCGCAGCTGCGGCCGCTCGGCCAGGGCCGGCCAGCGACACGGCTGACCGTGGTCGCCCGGTTTCCCTGCCCTGGCCAGCGGGTAACGCGCGGCGACCATTCAAAGAACCAGGAGTTTTTGCTAGCAATATGCCCTCTTCACCGTAATCGGGCTCAGCGGTACTGGGGATATATAGCACAGCGCACGCTGACGAGTCGCCATTTCTTCACAATGAGTAACGCGTTGATGGCGAAGTGTTGCCGAAAAGTCAAACGTCCGCCCTGTCTCGGCCCCGATGCGCCCCGATATAGCCAGCTTTCCGGCCCGAGCGGGTGAATTAGCCGCCCCCGCTACGCTCCGCAATCCGCCACGCGAGGCGATAAAGAGGCAATTTCCGGCCGGTATCCGGCCAGCCGGTAGCCGGCCCGGCCAATACGCGCGAAGAGGCGGCTCCGTCACCGGAGCCGCCTCTCGCTGTTGTTCGCTAGCTAGCAGCTATGCGTGCTGTGACCGGCCGACTCGGCCGGGCCTGGTTAGAGCGGCCGGACCTGCTCAGCCTGCGGGCCCTTGGCGCCCTGGCCGGCGGTGAACTCGACTCGCTGGTTTTCCTGCAGGCTGCGGAAGCCGTCAACCTGAATCGCGGAGTGGTGCACGAAGACGTCGGCGCTGCCGTCATCCGGGGCGATGAACCCATAGCCCTTGTCGGCGTTGAACCACTTCACGGTGCCCTGAGGCATGTGCCTTCTCCTACTGGGTGATTCTCCGGGATCCACGGACGAGGATCCCGGGTTGCAACGGTGCCGCGAACCTGCCCCCGGCGGTCTGCCGCCGCGAGCCCGGATCACGGGCCGCGTATGCAAAATACGATTGCAACCACGTCTATCAAACACCATCTGAAGCGACTGGGTGTGACGCTCGGTCCGACTTTCGCAGGGCGCGGAGCGCGAGGCCGACCGCGGCGGGACACGAAACCCTTGTATCGCAGGGATCCTGGCCCGCCGCGCGCGGCACCAGAATTCTGAAAAATGCGCTGGCCACCGTATCGGCTGCGAGGCGAGCCTGTTACCTGATAACGGCTGATGAGAGCATTTAAAGCGAACAAGGATGTAAACCAGCGTGACCGTGCTTGATTTCGGTCGCCCGCACGCCCCCGGCACGCCGCGCCGGCGCGGCGAGCGGACTCACAGCCAGCCGACCCCGGACGCTCAGCTGGCGTGCAGGTAGGGCTGCTGGGCTAGCTGCAGGTACCAGGGCCAGAGGTGTCCGCGGCGACAGGCCCTGGCCGGTGCCGAGGAGGAACTCGATGTCCAGCCTGACGATGTCGCAGCCCGGCGTGGTGGAACGGCGGGCGCAGCTCGAGGACCGCTGGCGGGCCCGGCTCGGGCGCGTCACCGAGCTGTCGCTCGCCTACCACGACGCTGCGCAGCAGGCTAGACAGGGCACGGCGGCGGACCGTGGCCGGGCGGCGCGGCGGGCTCGCAGTCTCGGCCGGGCCGTGGTGGCCGAGCGGCAGGCGCTGGCGGAGATCGAGGCGGCGCTGGAACGACTGACCCGCGGCCAGTACGGCCGGTGTGAGCAGTGCCGCGAGCCGATCTCCGCGGCGCTGCTGGCCAGCCATCCGCAAGCGCGTTACTGCGGAACCTGCGGATGGCTGGCCGCCGCCCGGCACGCCTAGCAAGGAACGTCGGCCCGGGCAGGTCCGGCGCGACGGCAGGCCGGCCGGCGCCGTGCTAGCCGCGCCGGCCCGCGTCCTGGCGCGGTACTCGGCTATCGCGGCCCGGTGATCGACGATCGGCTCCGGATAGCCGCAGCTGTGCCGGGTCGCGGCGTCCGGCTCGTGCACCGCGTCACCAGGCACGCGGGCGAGCTCAGGGAGATACCGGCGCAAGTAGCCGCCGCCGGGGTCAAACCTGCGGCTCTGCCGCACCGGACTGAAGATCCGGTGCGCGCTGGTGTCGGTGCCGGTGCCCGCTACCCACTGCCAGTTCAGCTGGTTGCACGCGATGTCGCCGTCGGCTAGCAGGCGCATGAAGTGCGCGGCGCCGAGCCGCCAGTCCAGGTACAGGTCCTTCGTCAGGAACGACGCGACGATCATCCTGGCCCGGTTGTGCATGAACCCCTCGGCGGCGAGCTGGCGCATCGCGGCATCGACGATCGGGTAGCCGGTCTGGCCGCGCTGCCAGGCGCGGAGCCCGGCGCCGTCGTCCCGCCACGTGTCACCACGGCCGCGGTAATCCCGCCAGGACGCCTCCGGCCGCGCGGCCAGCACCTGGTGGAAGAAATCGCGCCAGGCAAGCTGCCGGATGAAGGCCTCGCTGCCGGGTCGGCCGGCGAGCTCGGCCATAACGGCGCGGGGCGACAGGCAGCCCAGGTGCAGATAGGGCGAAAGCCTGGATACTCCCTCGCCTGCCAGATCGTCCCGGCCGGCCTCGTAGCCGGCCAGGGCCGTCGCGCCGAAGTCGCCGAGCCGGCTGAGTCCCGCCGTCTCTCCGCCGCGCGGCCGGTCCCGGGCCGGGGCGCCGGCGACGGTGAGCTCGGCGGGTCCTGGCACGCGGCCGGGATCCAGGCCCGCCGGGAGCCGGATCGCGGCCGGCGCCGGCCGCGCCGGCCGGAGCCGCGCCGACTGCCAGCGCCGGAAGTACGGCGCGAAGACCTGGAAGAAGAATCCGCCGGCGGGCGCGAGCTCGCCCGGCGGCACTACCGTCACGCCGGGGTGCCGGATGACCTCGATCCGGTGCCCCGCGACGGAGCGCTCGAGCACCGAGAGCCGGCCTTTCGCATACGCGGAGTAGTCATCGGCCAGATGGACCCGGCCGGCCCCGGCGCTGCGCGCCAGTGCGATCACGGCGTCTGCCCATCGGCCGCGGCGCACGACCAGGGCGCCGCCAATGGCCCGGAGCCGGGAATCCAGGTCGGTCAGCGAATCGGCTAGGAAGGCCAGTCGCGTCGCGTGCGAGCCGTACCTTGCCACGATCTCGTCGTCGATCACGAAACAGGGGGATGACCTGCTCAGATGTGCTAACCGCGGCGTGCAGCGCGGGATTGTCATGCAGCCTCAGATCGCGCGTGAACACCGCCAGCGCCGTCGTCATGATGGCGAGAATCCCACAGTTATCAATGCCGCGCCGAGCCGGGCAAATGGCGCTGTGCCTTATCATGCGCAAACTGGTAAATAACGATATGGTAACTGTGATTTTATTCATACCGTTGCAATGTCAATTTCGGTCTACATCGGGGTGGAACATCGGGCAGAGTTGCTCCCCGATAGCACCCTGCCCGGGTACGGGCCGCCACCGGGCGGCCGCCGGTCGCCATGTTCCCGCGACGAGGTACCCCGGCACGCGCATCAGGCGAGCAGCGCCGCGCAAAGGGTGATGGCCGAGCGCGCGAGCGGGCGCGCCCGACAGAAGGCACATCTTGTCCCTCCGGACACCAACCCTCCGTAAGTCAACCAAGATCAAGCTCGCGGTATCGGGCCTCGCGCTCGCGGCCGCGGCAGCAGGGACAATCGGCGGCTGGCCCGCCAGCGCCGCTGCGCAGCAGTCCGCCAGCGCAGCCGGATCCCGTCAGGCAGCACCCGCAAGCACGCAGCCGCTGGCCCTCCGGGCCGAGGCCGGCGTGCAGCGTGCCGTCGTCACCCAGGCAGCCCGGCTGGACACTGTGAGCGCGAAGCTCACTGCCAGCACTGTTGCCGCCAAGGCCAGCACGGCCGCCGCGCATCGCAGGCTCACGCCCAGGCAGATCGCGCGGCGGATGCTGCGGACCTTCCACTGGACTCAGTGGCAGTTCCGCTGGCTGAACCTGCTCTGGTCGCACGAGAGCAGCTGGAACGTGCACGCGAGCAACCCGTACTCGGGCGCCTACGGCATCCCGCAGGCGGTGCCGGGCTCCAAGATGGCCACCGCGGGTCCGAACTGGACGAGCAGTGCCTGGACCCAGATCCGGTGGGGGCTGCGCTACATCAAGGGGCGCTACGGCTCGCCGTACCGCGCCTGGGAGCACGAGCTGGCTACCGGCTGGTACTAGCCGAGGCAGCCGGGAACGGCGGCGCGGACTCTCGCCGGGTCCGCGCCGCCGTTGCGGCAATAGCGGGCGCGCCCTGGCGCAGTGCACACGTCCGCGGCCCGAGCCAGCCGTCGGCGTAGAACTTGACGCCCTCCAGCCGGACCCAGGGTCCGCAGCCGGCCCGCCAGCTGCGCGGCGGCGAGTTCATGATCACGACCCTCCCGGCGGCCGCTGGTCGATGGCTGGTCGATATTGTGCCTGGGCGGATTTGCGCGAGAGCGCCGGGAACGGCAAGCCTGGTGCTACGCAGTTAACCGGCAGCGAAGGAGCAGGCGTGCCGTACCAGACCCCGGCCACCGACATCGTCTCGATTATCGACGCCCCGCCGACCCCGGTCGCCGTGCTTGGTCCCGGCCGCAGGTTCGCAGCGCTCGTGCACTACGAGACCCATCCGCCGGTGGCGCTGCTGGCCCGGCCGTTCCTCTCGCTCGCCGGCCTGCGGCTCGATCCGACCATCGCGGGGCGGCAGCGCACCCGAAGGCTCACGGGCCTGTCGGTGATGTCCACGGCGGACGGGCAGATCCGGGCGCTCGAGCTGCCGGCCGGGAAGTCCGTCAGCGTCCCCGTCTGGGCGCCCGACGGCGTCAGGTTCGCATTCACCGTGGACGAGCCCGACGGCACCGCGGTGTGGGTGGCCGACGCGCAGGCCGCCACCGCAGCCGAGGTTCCCGGCCTGCGGGTGCGCGACGTACTGGGCGGTGATCCGACCTCGGCCGGCTCTACGCTGCGGTGGACGCGCGACGGAGCGCGTCTGCTGGCGCTGGGGGCGCCAGGCCCGGCCCCGGAGCCGCCGGCCGAGCCGATCGAGCCGCACGTGGAGGAGTCGGCCGGCAAGCACTCGCAGATGGCGACCTTCCAGGATCTGCTGAAGACCGACGCCGACGCGGACATCTTCGAGGCGCTCGCGACCACGCTTCCGCTCCGGGTCGACCCGGTCACCGGCGCGGCGGTGCAGCTGGGTCCGGCCGGCCTGTACTACCACCTGGGCGACTCGCCCGACGGCCAGCACCTGCTGGTGTACCGGCTGAAGCGGCCGTTCTCCTTCCGGGTACCGTTCGTGTACTTCGCCCGCGCCGTCGAGATCTGGACCAGCGAGGGCGAGCTGGAGCGGGTGGTGGCAGACCTGCCCGTCAGCGACGAGGTGCCGCGGATGGGCGTGCCGACCGGGCCGCGGATGGTGTCGTTCGAGGAGTCCGCGCCTGCCAGCCTGGTCTGGGCCGAGGCGCTGGACGGCGGCGACCCGAAGGCCCCGGCCGAGCACCGGGACCGGCTGATGCGGCTCGCCGCGCCGTTCACCGACGAGCCCGCCGAGGCCGGCCTCGTCGAGCACCGGTGCCTGGGCTGGTACGACATGGCAGCCGCGGGCCAGCTGATGATGACCGAGCATGACCGGGACCGGCGCTGGCTCACGACCCGGCTGACCGACCTCGCCGTGCCCGAGCCTGGCCGGGTGATCTTCGACCACTCCGCCGACGAGGCGTACCTGGACCCCGGCTCGCCGCTGCTGACCGTGCACCCGGACGGCACGCGCACGGTGCTGCAGGACGGGCAGCACATCTATCTGCGCGGCGACGGTGCCAGCCCGGAGGGTGACCGGCCGTTCCTCGATCGGCTGGATCTCACGGACCTGAGCACCGAGCGGCTGTTCGCAGCGCCTGCCGATGCTTACGAGCAGGTGCTCGGGTTCGTCGGCGACGACAGGGACAGCGTGCTGATCTGGCACGAGGCCCGCGCCGAGCCGCCGAACCTGGCGTCGGCCCGGCTCAGCGACGCGGGCAGCAGGCGGATGCTCACGGCCTGGCCCGACCCGCACCCGCAGCTGACCGGCATGGAGAAGCGGATGCTGAGCTACGACCGCGGCGACGGCGTCCAGCTCACCGGCATGCTGCACCTGCCGCCGGGCTATGATCCCGGCACCGACGGCCCGCTGCCGCTGATGATCTGGGCCTATCCGCTCGACTACGGTGACGCCGCCACGGCCGGCCAGGTGCGCGGCACGACCGAGCGGTTCACCCGCCTGAATGCCTCCGAGCCGGTGTGGTTCGTGCTGCGCGGCTTTGCCGTGCTGCAGAACGCCACCATGCCGGTGATCGGCGACCCCGAGACCATGAACGACAGCTACGTCGAGCAGATCACCGCGGCCGCGGCGGCGCACATCGAGGCCCTGGTCAAGATGGGCATCGCCGATCCCAGCCGGGTGGCGGTCGGCGGGCACAGCTACGGCGCGTTCATGACCGCGAACCTGCTCGCGCACACCGACCTGTTCGCGGCGGGCATCGCGCGCAGCGGCGCGTACAACCGGAGCCTGACGCCCTTCGGCTTCCAGACCGAGCGGCGGAACTTCTGGGAGGCGACCGGGGTCTACGACAAGGTGTCGCCGTTCCGGTATGCCGACCGCATCACCGCGCCGCTGCTGCTCCTGCACGGCGCCAGGGACTCGAACTCGGGCACGTTCCCGATTCAGTCCGAGCGGCTGTTCCAGGCCATTCAGGGCACCGGCGGCGTCGCCCGCCTGGTTGTGCTGCCGCACGAGAGCCACGGGTACATCGCACGCGAGTCGGTGCTGCACATGCTCGCCGAGCAGCTGGACTGGCTGGACCGCTGGCTGAAGCCCGCGGCCGGCTAGCCGCGGACGCGGGGATGGCGGTCACCTGCCGTCATCCCCGCGCCGGGGGCCCGCTGCTAGTGCAGCAGGCGGAGCGTGTTCTGCGCGTCGTCCACGTAGTAGACGCCGGTGCCGCCTGGCCTGACGGCGAGCCCGAACAGGGCGCCCGCGCCGAGTGGCGGCGGAGGCGTACTGTCGAGCAGCTTGCTGGCGATCTGAGTACCGCCCGGCGTCGTCTCGACGATGCGGCCGTTGTTGCCGTTGACCGTCAGGATGTCGCCGCCAGGCGCGATCGCGAGCCCGAGCGGCGCGCTCAGCCTGCCGCCCCACGTCACCGTCGCGCCCGGACCGCCGCTGCCCGGCCGCAGCCGCGCGTGCGGGACCCTGGTGATCGTGGAATTCTGCGCGTTGGCGATGTAGAGCCAGCCGCCCCGGCCGATCCCGACGCCCGTGGGCCCGAGCACGAATGCGGCCGCGTTCTGCTGCTCGGCGAGACCGGACGCCACCTTGGTGGTGGTGATCCAGCGCGGCGCGCGGCTGCCGCGCAGCAGCAGCGTCAGGCGCAGGACGGTGCCCTTGTGCACGACCGACATCGTGTGCTGGACGCCGCCATTCAGCACGTTGGTGACGAATAGCTGGGCAATTCTGCCGTGCTGGTACAGCGTTGAGTCCCACGGGCCGTTGATGCCGTGCCCGCGGAACGTCTCCGCGACCTGGCCGTTGTGATTGAGCACGATCAGGCAGCCGGCCTTCGCGGTCGCCGCGCTGCCGTCCTTGGACGGCAGGCTGCCGACGACCACCCAGCCACCCCGCAGCACCTCGAGCGCGGTGGTCAGTCCGACGCCGCCGGGACACCTGCCCGCCACCTGCTTGCCGGCGATGCTGGCGAACAGGGTGCGGTGACCGGACGGGCTAATCTCGACGATCGTCCGGCCCGTGCCCTGCTCGTTCGACCTGGCGTTGAAGTTGCTGACGAGCACGTCACCGCGGTGCAGACGGCCGCTGCTAGCCCGCACGACGAAAATGCCGTACGGGTTCACGTCACCATTCCCCGGTACCGTCGAGGCAATGGTCCGGCTGTGATGGAAGCGATTGATAAAGGCGTTATGCGACATCGCTGGCTTTGCCTGCGCACCAGGCGCGGCCATGAATCCCGCGGTTGAGACGGCCCCAGCTGCTGCGACCGCAGCGATCACTCTGTGACTGACCGACATGCGATGCTCCCCTCGGATGCTGGCCGGCCTGCGGCCCTGGTCTTGCGCTTTTGGCGGGCTGCACGCGCCGGGCGTCGTGGCCTCGTGCCACTGACGCTCCCCGGGAAACGGTCAGGCGGCCCGGCTGGTTCAGCCGGGCCGCCTGATCCGAGAACCTCTTACCGAAGGTATTGCTGCGCGACCGTCCGGTAATCGTGCAGTTCCTCCTTGGTGAACCACACGTCAATCTCCTTCTCGGCCTCATCCGGGTTTCCGGAAGCATGCACCAGGTTGGCGACCGCGATGCCGTGTGCATTGGCGTAGGTCTTGCTCATGTGCGCGAAGTCGCCCCTGATGGTTCCCGGCGCGGCCTGGTCCGGGTAGGTCGAGCCCACCATCTTGCGGACGCACGCGACGGCCTCGACACCCTCAAGAACGATTGCGATGACAGGGCCGGTCTGCATGAACTCGGCCATCGAGTTGTAGACCTGGGCGCCGAATCTCTCCTCGAGGTCGAAATAGTGCCGCCTGGTCAGGCCGGCGTCCATCCAGACCATCTTCGCCGCGACGACCTTCAGCAAGTTGTCCTCAAAGCGCGCAAGAATGCGACCGGTCAGTCCCCTAGCTACGGCATCGGGCTTGAACAGCACGAGGGTCCGCTCGACCCCGGTGTCGTTACTCATGACATTCCTCTCAATGCGCATCAGTGCGCTATTTCAGCTCCCGTGAGACCGGGCCCGCACAGCTTAGCGATGACGGGCACGCGCTCGGGCCGCGAGCCGGAGTTAGGGCGAGCGGCACCGTGACCGTCAAAGCCCGCCAGGCTGGGATCCTCTGGTGCCGGCCGGGTAATACCCAGGCTGGGCGGGACGAAGACCACATCGGTGCTGCTAGTGGCTTCTATTCTCGCTAGTCTCCTGTCAGCCGGGTACCCCGGCCCGAGGATCAGGGACCCGGTCCGGCCAGGTCCCGGTGAGGCAGTGACGCTTTGGACGACACCTGGGCAGCCAGGGACCTGCCCGTGCTGGACGCGACCGTGGCTCTGCTCGAGGAGAGCTATATGGTCACGGTCACCGACATCGCGGCCAGGACAGGGCTGGGCGAGCACGCGGTGGCGCGCGCGCTGGAGGCGCTGGACCCGGTGTTCGTCGACTTCCGCAAGACCACGACCGGCGGCGACCCGACGTTCTGGTACGTGCTGAAGGTGACCCCCGCGGCCCGTCAGGCAGTCGGCCAGTGGCCCACCGCGGAGTCGCTTGTCAGTGCCCTTGTCAGCCAGCTGTCGGCGGCCGCGCAGGAAGAGCGGGACGCCGAGCGCAAGGGCCTGCTGACCTATGCGGCCCGCCTGATCGGCGACACGCTGCGCGACGTCAGCGTCCGCGCGGCACAGGCCGTACTCGGGCCGGCGGTCGACGGCGTGAGCGAGGCCGACCAGTCGTCATGACCCGGTGAGCCGGTCAGGCCGAACCCGGCTGCGCGCCGGGCTTGCCCGTCGGCATCTTGCCGCGGTCGGGCCGGCCCTCGGGTGGCCGGAACGGCGGGATAGCCGGGCACTCGGCGTGCCGGCGCGGCCCTGACCACAGCGCAGGCACCACGTCGAGCTCGCGCGCGATCGCGAATGCCGCCTGCTCGTAGTTGACCCGCCAGCCGACGAAGTCGGGCCACGCGTCGGCGGGGTCGCGCTCGATGGGGAAATTGACCTTGCGCATCCTGGCGATAGCGTCCAGGAACTCCTCGTACGTGACCGAGATCCCCTGGCCCGGGTCCGGCTCCTCGGGGATGTCGTAGCCCATGGCCCTGCCCACGTCCCTGAAACACAGGAAGCCGGCCCGCAGGCACAGCCTGGCGGGCACGACGGGAGCGGCCTGCGGTGAGAGCGACAGGATCAGGGCGGCCGAGTCCAGCACCGCCAGCAGTCCCGTCACCCAGGAGGAAAGCGGCTTGGGCGAGCGAAACCGCACCAGCGGCAGGTAGGTCGTGTGACTCTCGGCCACATCGGCTGCCCAGCGCTCCCAGCTGGCGAACAGGTCGGGCAGGGTATCGACCGTCGAGACACCGGACCCCAGCGCGTAGTGCGTGCGGGCCAGCAGCTCGGGCCCCCAGCTGGGCACGCCCGCCCGCGCGTTGAGCAGCGCTACCTCCTGCTCTCTGCGGTTGAACGCGGAGTACAGCGTCGGCAGGTAGGCGATCTGCAGCGTCACGGTGATCAGCCCCGTGATCGCCGCGAAGTCGAGTATCGCCTGCTGGTAACCGCCCCTCGCCCGGTCTTCCCCGATCTCCCACAGCGCCGGGCCGGCGGTGTGGAAGGCGTCGGTGATACCGCCGCTGACCAGCGGCCAGAAGATCAGCGAGAAGCCGAGGAAGAACATGCCCAGCCACGCGACCAGCTGGCAGATCAGCAGCGCGGCCGCGTGCGCCGACAGCACCCGGTCCCGGCGCCGGTAATCGTGCAGCGGCCTGGTGCCCAGCACGAAGGCGCCGTTGACCACGCGATCGACCCGCCGGGTCAGCCAGTTGGCCACCGGCCGCGGGACGATCAGGGTGCCGATGACGCTGGCGGCCGAGGTCCCGACCAGCAGCACGCCGACAGCCGCGGCGATAGCACGGACGAACAGCGGCATGACCATGGGCTCTCCTCGGCGCGTCCGGATGTCCCGGCTGCGCTGCGGCAGACTAACCCAGCGCGTGCGGCCGCCGCCGGCCGGCTCGGCATTTCGGCCGAAGAGCTGAACCGGGCAAAATGGCTCACCTAAGATCAGCACCAGCTGGAATCGCCCGCGGGAATGGAGATTGACGGCCAGGTTCGCGGCGATTACGCGCGATCTCATGTCGCGCACTTGCGTGGCGCAGTATCGTCGTGCAATTCTCAATATGCACCCATCATTGCCCGGCTACGGAATGCGGAAGGGCACATGGAGGTGCGAGCCTGCATCAGCCGCTTAGGGGGTCCGCGCAGGTGAATGCCGTGGAGTACCAGCAGGTGCTCGGGCGCAGGGTCGCCCAGGAGCGCCGCCGCCACGGCCTGTCGCAGCCCGAACTCGCCGCCATGGTCGACCAGCCGGTCGCGTGGGTCTCGCAGCTCGAGCGCGGCGTCCAGCCCGTCGAGCGGCTGTCTGTGCTCAAGAACCTGGCCGACGCGCTCGAGCTGCCGCTGTCGGAGCTGGCCGCGGAGACCGGCATGGCGGCCCCCGGCCGTCCGGACGCCGCGGACGCGCTGCGGCTGCTTCTGGCCGGCGCCCACGCACTGCGCGCGATGCTCGGCGTGACCACTGCACCGCCTGTCGCGCGGCTACGAGAGCAGACGGAGAAGGCCTGCGCGCTTGCCAGGGCGGAGCGTTTCGACGACCTCGCGCAGGTTCTCGGTGACCTGCTGCCAGGGCTCGAGGCGGCCGTCCGCGCGGCCGCGCCCGCTCAGCAGCCCGACATCCACGAGCTGACGGCGATCTCGTACCAGACGTGCGCTGCAGCGCTGGCCAAGCTGGGCGAGCCGATGGCGGCCTGGGTCGCCGCCGATCGCGCGATGATCGCGGCCGAGCGGGCCGGGAATCTCCTGCTCGCCGCCGCGGCGTCCTACCGGCTCGCGTCGGTCTTCGTGGACGCCCGCCAGCACTGCCTGGCCGAGGAGCTCGCGCGGACGTCGCTGTCGGCGCTGAGCAGCCTGGCCGAGCTCGGCGATCCGGACGCGATGTCGCTCTGCGGCAGCCTGACCCTGCTGCGCGCGGTGGTGGCGGCGCGGAGCGGCCACCCGTCGGCGGCGTTCGGCCACCTCAGCAGGGCACGCACGCTGGCAGCCCAGCTGGGCTGCCAGCGCGCCGAGGGCCTGCCCGAGTTCGGCCGGCAGTCCGTCGCGCTGTACGAGATCGCGGTCAGCGTCGACCTCGGGGACGCCGGGCACGCGCTGCGCACCGCGGCGTCGCTCGACCTGGCGGCGCTGCCGCCGGGCCGCCAGGCCCGGGTACTGATCGACGTGGCCCGCGCGTACGCGCTGCGCAAGCAGGTGTGCGAGGCGACCGAGGCGCTGCTGCGGGCCGGCGAACTCGGGCCGTGGCATGCGCGCGACACCGAGCGTGCCCGCCAGCTCATCACCGACCTGACGGCCGCGGGCACGCCCGCGCCGGAGCAGCTCGCCGCCCTGGCGCGGCGGGTCTGCGCACACGAGTAGGAATTGCGGTCGCGCGGCGGCCGCGGCGGACGGCAGCGAATCCGCAGTGCCCCCGGCGGGAATCGAACCCGCTGCCGTCCGCTTTAGAGGCGGCTGCCCTGCCGTCGGGCCCCGGGGGCTAGTTCGTGGAACTCTGGTGTCATCCGGATGACACCAGAGTTCCACGAAGTCACGCCGCCGTGTCGGGCGGCAGGATGCGGCCCCGGAGCTGGGGGTCGCCGATCGCGTCCCTGGCAGCCAGGTACTCCTGCGCCGTCAGCGACCGGCCGAGCCCGGCCAGCGTCCTGAGCACGAATCGCTGACTTGTCACCCGCCGGTTGAGCCGGTCCAGCTCGACTGCCTGGCGCCATACCTTGCGCTGCAGCCAGCGGGTCGCGGCGGGCAGGTCGCCCTCAAGCTGCGCGCGCAGCGCGTCGCGCTCGGCGGTCAGCTCGAGGTATTCCTGCCGTATGTCGGCAGTGGTTGTCATGTTGTCACCTCCTCTCCGCGTGCAGCCGTATGCGGAGGAGGTGAGCGACGTGCAGGGGACGCGAGCGCGAGCGGCAGCCGGGACAGCAGCCGGCGTCCTGCGGGCTCGACCGCGATCGCCGTGAGCTCGCCGCCGAGATCGGGTTCATGGAAGGACGCGACGCGCAGCCCGCGGATCGCGGCGTCCGCGCGAAGGCGACCGAGGCTCAGCTCGCCGTCGGCCGCCAGCAGAACGAGCGCGCCGGACGTCGCGTGCCACTGCGCGATGATGTGCGGATACGCGAGCCAGAACTCGACCGCCGCGTGCGCGGCCTGACACGCCTGGGTGGCCGGCGCCAGATCAGCACGAGTGACCAGGTACAGCCGGGCCGGAGATGCGCCCTAAGAATGCGGCATATCTCGATCGTAGCGGCGGATGCGGGCGGCGGCTAGTCCCTGCCGTGTCGTGCGCCGGCGCGCAGTGCCTGCAGGTCGGCGAGCGGGCCGAGATGGCGCAGCTTCTCGCGGCTGATCACCGACCTGACCGCCTGCACCTGGCCCCCGGCGATGTCGAGCACGAACACGCTGATCAGGCTGCCGTCGGGCGCCCGCGCCAGCGCGCCTGGCTGGCCGTTGACGTGCGCCGGCTCGAGCGAGGCGGCCGCGTCGCGCAGCTGCGAGCCGAGACCGGCGAGCAGCCGGCTGACGTTGCCGCGCCCGACGATGGGCCGCGCCCAGGCTGGCGGCACGCCGGCGTTGTCGCCGGACACGACGACGTCCTCGGCAAGCATGCTGACCAGGCCCGCCATGTCGCCCCGGCCGACAGCGTCGAAGAACCTCGCGGCCAGCTCGTCCCGCTGCGCCTGCGACGCCTCGAATCGCGGCCGGTTGTCCTCGACGTGCTGCCGGGCCCGGTGCGCGAGCTGCCGGCAGTTCGCCGTACTGCGCCCGACGATGCTCGCGGTCTCCGCGTAGTCGTAGCTGAACACGTCGTGCAGCAGGAACACCGCGCGCTCGACCGGAGTCAGCCGCTCGAGCAGCAGCAGGAACGCCATCGACAGCGAGTCGGACTGCTCCGCCAGCTCGGCCGGGTCGGGCGCCGGCGCGGTGAGCGGCGCTGGCCCGGTCAGCAGCGGCTCGGGCAGCCACTCGCCGACGTAGGATTCCCGTCGCGCGCGGGCGGAGCGCAGCTGGTCGATGCACAGCCGGGTGGTGATGGCCGACAGGTAGGCCCTGGGCGACTGGGGCGGCCCGCTCTCGGCGACCGCCCGGTGATAGCGCAGGAAGGCTTCCTGCATGATGTCCTCCGCCTCGGTGACCGAGCCGAGCATCCGGTAGGCGATGGAGAACATCAGCGGGCGGAGGCGCTCGTAGGCCGCCGCCGGGTCCGCTGCGTCGTGCGCGGCGGCCGGGCTGGTGCCGCGGCCGCCACCGCCCGCCGGGTCAGGCGCGCTCCTGGCAGGCATCAGCCGCTCCCGTCCAGCGGGTAGGCCCGGTCGAGGCCGTGCACGAATCCCTCGCGCCAGGTCGGCCAGATCGGCTGCCAGCCGAGCTCGGCCTTGGCCTTGGCGTTCGAGCACCCGCGGATCTGCGTCATCATCGACAGACCCACCGCACCGGCCGCCAGCCTGCCGAGCCAGGCGGGCACATGCAGCGGCGGCCTGGCGCCGGCGCCGCGGGCCGCGACCGGCAGCCACTCCGACACCCGCGCGGGCTCGTCGTCGACCACGTTGTACACGCCGGGCGCACCGGTCTGCAGCGCGGCAACGGTCGCAGCGGCCGCGTCCGTCACGTGCAGGAACGACCACACGCCGCCGCCGTCACCGATGATCGGGACCCGGCGGCGGCGCAGCAGCCGGACCATGATCTCCGACGAGCCGGGGCCGTACAGGTTGCC
>Ga0335078_10007519_pt1 | contig 16160 bp, 8 predicted proteins | sample Lox_Sample_32_FD_206711 | JGI IMG/M metagenome (GOLD analysis project Ga0335078, IMG submission 206711) | Soil microbial communities from Loxahatchee National Wildlife Refuge, Florida, United States - Lox_Sample_3.2 | ecosystem: Environmental > Terrestrial > Soil > Wetlands | place: USA: Florida...
TGTCGAAAGAACGAGACAGTTTTGTTTCAGCGAAGTTGGCGAAAATGAGCCTGTTGGAAAAATGCGGCCAGGTTCTCACCTTCACCTGGCGCGGGGCCTACCTGACACCCTCCGGCGTCGAACAGATCACCAAACTGCACGCCGGCGGCCTCTGCCTGGAGCCCTACGCGCTGGAAACCTCCAAGAACCTTTATTGGGGGCGTTCGCAGGTGGACCCCAACTTCAAAAAGCCGAAGGACTATTTCGACATCGCGAACACGTATTTCGACGATCATAACTACGGCGTGAGCGTCACCCCGGAAGAGCTCACCGTGGCGCTCAACAAGGTGCAGGAAATCGCCATGAACCGGCCGGCCGGCATCCCCCTGCACATCACCATCGACATGGAAGGCGATTTCAAGAACGACTACACCGCCGGCCGGGTCCTGCAGTTCCCACCGCCCATGGGCATGACCGCAATCGGCGACCTGGATGTCGCCTATAAAGTTGCGAATGTCATGGGCCAGCAGATGGCCGCCATCGGCGTGACCCAGTTCTATCACCCGGTTTGTGACGTCAATATCAATCCCCTGAACCCCGAAATTGGCGTGCGTTCCTTTGGAGATGATCCGAAGACTTGCGCGAAGTACGTGGAAGCCACGGTGCGCGGCTATCAGGACGCGGGCATTGTCGCCACGATCAAGCACTTCGCCGGCCGAGGCGATTCCGCCACCGACGCGCACGACGTGCTGGACGTTTGCCGGGCGGACCTGAAGCGCATGAAGGAGGTCGAATTGTTCACCTTCCAGGCCGGTGTGAACATCGGCGCCAAGGCGCTCATGACCGCTCACACCATTTTTCCGGCATTCGACAAGGAACTCCCCGCCACCTTGTCCCCGAAAATTCTCACCGACCTGCTCCGCAAAGAAATGGGATTCAAGGGTGTCGTCGTTTCCGACGCCATCGGCATGGCCGCCATCCTGAAGAAATGGCCGCTGCCGCTGGCCTGCGCCATGGCGATCAAGGCGGGCGTGGACACCATCCTGCTCAAGGCGGACGACGAATCCCGCGCGCAGTGTCTCTTCGGCATCAAGAGCGCCATCGAGCGCGGCTTCCTGTCTGAAGAACGCCTGGACGACGCCGTCCGGCGGCTCCTGGGCATGAAGTACGACCAGGGCCTGTTCGAAAAAGCGGGAAAAATGGATCCGGCCAAAACCACGGCCATTGTTCGAAGCCAGCAAAACATCGCCTTCTCCCGGGAAGTGGCCCACAAAGCACTCCTGGTGGTGCGCGACGACAAGAAGCTGCTGCCTCTCAAGAAGGACAAGAAGATTCTCGTCATCGAGCAATGCATCCCGTATCCCTTCCTGGGCAAGGATCTCTACAGCCATCCGCACATGTTCAGCGAACAGATGTCGAAGCATTCCCTCAACCTCCTGCTGGACGATACGAGATTCCATGCCGACGAGGAGGACGTGGCCGAGGCACTGGAGCTGGCCAAAGAGGCGGACCTGGTGGTTATGACAAATTATTACGCCCGCATTGAAAAGAAGGGCAACAACGAGCACTTGGTGAAGGCCTTGAAGGCCGCGGGGCACACCGTGGTCGTCGTGACCAACTTCCCCTACCGCCGGGGCACGACCAAGGAGGCCGACGCGGTGATCTGTAATTTTTCAGGCTCCCCCGATTCGATCCGGGTCGCCGCGGATCTGTTGTTCGGGACGATCAAGCCCTACAAGACGACGAAGATGCCGATCGACCTCAGCGCCGAAAAGAATCTTCCCTCTCCGGCGGCGCCGGCGGTTCCCCTGCCTCCTCAGAAAAAGGCTGGAACCAAGCCGGCTGCGAAAAAGCCGAACCCTTTCGCAGGACAGTGCTGAGCCATCAGACCAATAACCGATAGAGGGAACGATGCCGAAATCCGCTGCGTTCGACGTCCGCGATATCTACACCATCGCCGGACCCAGGATAGCCGCCATTTATGAGCAGAACAAAATGGCGGTCCACTTCCAGGGCATGTCCAAGACCCTGCAGTTCCCGCAAACGGTGGCCCTGCAAGGGGCGCCCACCTGCTCGATTGGCATATCCCCCTATGGCCTGTATAACCGGCTCAACGACGCGGGCCGGCTCATCATGTTGAATCAAAAGGCGATTCAATTCGCCTCCGCCCCCTTTGTCCGCATCGGTGACAAGCACACCATGCTCACGCAGCGATCGCCGGCGGTCGCCGAGACGGCCGACGACATTCCGGCGCTCCAGAACTACTACCATCCGCCGATGGCCGAAAAAAACGTCTCCCTCACCATCGCCACGCCGTTGATGGAAATGTCCTTCAAAATTGGAAGGGTGAAGGTCATCCGCCGGCTCATATCGCCGCTGCTTTCGGGTAACGAGCAGACACTGATGCCGATCGGAGTTGAAGAGTACGAGGTCCAAAACGCCTCGAACGAGCCCCAGGCAATCACGCTGGTCGTTCCCAGGCCGTCCCTTGTCAACCTCCAGGAAAAAGAGCTTAAACCGACGGACCAGGACAGCGTCTATGTCTGCTCGGCGGCAGTCCGCGGCCAGAAGCATGAAGAGTTCCAGTCCGCGGGCATCCGCGGCATTGTCATGGGAAGCACGGAAACTCCCAACCGGATGGTGCTGGCCGCGGCGGAAACGCCCGGAGTGTCGATCGATTCGCAACCGTACTTCTGCCTGAACCGTCTCAAGGCGGACTTGCTGCTCAACGACGACGGCAGTTTCTACGAAAAACGGTCGCCCGTCCTCCGCAGCGATTATGGCTCCGCCCTCAGCCTGACCTTCACCGTCGAGCCCAAGTCAACCAGGAAGGTAGCCCTGGCTGCGGTGCTGGATTTTCCCGAGCAGGAATACATTGACGGCACGAGATTTGAACGCAAATACGTCAAGAGCTTCAACAACTCCGAATCGCGGGCGGTGGACCTGGCCAGGCTCGCCTTGGAAAGTTATCCGCTCTGGCGGGACCGGACCGTGGCGATTCAAAAGCGAATCTTTGATTCGATTCAGTCCAGCCCTTCCTACAAAGGCGACCGTGCCGGCGCCCTGCGCCTGACCCGGCTGATTCTTAACGAACTGCATTTCCCACTGTCCAACGCCATCGTTTGGGTCGAGGACGAAAAAGGCCGCGAGCGCGCCCGGTTCCTGGAATGTTTCGACTACGCGTATATTGATCCCTCGGATGTGGATTGGTATTCGATGGTGCTGCTGATGCTCTTCCCGCGCGTGGAAAAAGATCTATGCCAGGGCTTCATTGATTCGATTCAAGCCGAGGATCCCACGCCGCGCTACTACCACCTCCACGCTTCCTTCACCGAAGCGAGAAAGCATTTTGAGGAACATCCCGAGGAATACGAAGGCGTGTCGCTGACGCAGATCCGCGATGCTTTCAAGACCAAAGGCAGCGTCGCGCACGACCTGGGCGCGATGCCCAAGGGCCATCCGCTGCGCAACGTGAGCGATTACGCCTGGTACAACAACAATTACTGGGTGGACCTGTTCCCGAAATTGATGATGCGGGTGTTGCGCAATGTGAAGTTCACCGGTGACGTCGATTTCCTGAAAAGGAATTGGGAGACGCTCAAGTTCGGTTTGGATGCTCTGCTCAAGCTTGATTTCGACAACGACGGCATACCCGAGGGATATCCCGAGGACGTGAAGAACACCTTCGATAACCTGGTCCTTTTTGGCGCCGACGCCTACGATGCCACGCAGTTCCTGGGCGGGTGCCAGGCCATGATGAAAATGGCTCAAATGCTCAAGGACAAACAGGGCGAGGCGCGCATCAAAAAGGTTTTTGACCAGGGTTGGAATAGTCTCGAGAAACTGTGGCGCGAAGGGAAGAACCAACAGGGCGAAAAGCTCGACTATTACATCACGTGTTTCGATCCCGCGACCGGAAACAAAAACACCGATGTCTGGACCAACCAGCTCGATGCTCTGTGGTATTTAATCTCCATTGGCGAAGAGCCGTTTATCCCCGAAGATCGTGCCCGGAAAATCCTTAAGACGATCTACCGAAACAATCGCGCCTACATGGGCTGGGCCATGTGCAAAACCGAGAACGGAAAACCGGTGGAATCAGACCAGGGGAAAGACGTCTACACGACTTCCAATTACGTCTTCGCCCAGTTGTTGGATTATTATGGCATGGTCAAAGAGAGCAAGGATGTTTACCAGCACATGGACCGGGTGGTTTTCGAGTACGGCAATTCCATGGTCACCCCGGACAACCTCCGGGCCGAATTAGAAAAGGAAGCCGGAGAATCCGTGCCCGGACCCCATTACATCGTTGCCGCCTACCCCCGGCCGGGCGCAGCCTGGACTCATCTGGTCATGAACCGCGTCAAGGAGCTCCAGGCGAAAACCAAATCCAGGACCGTTGAGTCGAAAGATTTGATGCCGTTTTTCGGGGAGCTATTAAAAGGAACTGCGAATACCCGGTAATTTCATCGTCCTCGTCGTCGTCCTCGTAATCGAAAACGAGATGAAAGCCAAGGACGAGGACGAGACGGAATAAACTATGACCAAGAACTACGATATCACGTTTGTCGGGCATATGTGCTTTGACGAGATCAAGCCCTTCCAGGGCAAATCGCATGTTGCCCCCGGCAGCGCGGTTCTGTGCGGCGCCATGGTCGCCGCCCGCGTCGGGAAAAAAGTTGCCGCCGTCGTGAAAATGTCAAAAAAAGACGAGAACATCCTCCAGCCCATGAAGGACGTGGGCGTTGACACTTATCTCGTTCCCAGCGAGGTGACCACCTTTGCCACGGTCACACACGAATCCGCGAATGTCGATGAACGCAAACTCGCCGTCGTCAAATCCGCCGGCCTGATTTCGATCAACGATTTTCCGCCGACTTTGAAAACAACCTGCGCCCACCTGGCTGGCATATCGGATACTGAATTCGACATGGCGCTGATGAAAGGCCTGAAAGCCAGGGGCTTCAGCGTATCGCTCGATATGCAGAGTTTCGTCCGCCATCGAACCCCGAACGGCGGTGAAATACAGTTCCGCGACGTGCCCGATAAAAAAGAAATGGCGGCCATGATGGACAAACTCAAGCTGGACATCGTGGAAGCCAAAATCCTGACGGGCACCGACGACCTGGAAAAGGCCGGTACCATCGTCGAATCCTGGGGTTGCCCCGAAGTCGTCATCACCCACGCCCAAGGCGTTCTGGCGCGGGTCAACAGCCAGACTTACTACGAAAAATTCTCCAACAGCAATGTCTCCGGCCGGACGGGCCGGGGCGACACCACGTTTGCGGCGTATCTATCGTGGCGGTTGGATCACGATGTCCTGACCTCGCTGAAATTTGCCGCAGCGCTGGTTTCGATAAAAATGGAAACGCCCGGACCTTTCCAGGGAACGCTGGCCGATGTTGCCAGGCGATTGACGGAAAAGCATTCCTCGGAAAACCTACTTCTCCAGCCACAGCGTTGACGTGATGATCCTTGGGTAATACCGGCTGCCGTACGCTTTGCCGCTGACGAGCTGGTCGCAGCAGGCCCAGTAGCTGCTGCCGTCGGTCTGCCATTTGACGTGAGCCGCGTCGGCAGCGGCGAGGATGTGCTTCACCCGCTCGTCCTGATTCAGCCCGAACACACGTTGCGCCACGTGCATGACAATGCAAATCTTGCTCATCCACGAATTGTTCGAAGTGGAAGAGAGCTTGATACCGCCGTCGGGGAACAAATTCCGCCGCTGCGGATCGAGCAGCAGCGCCTCCGTGTGTTTCTTGAGCAAATCATGCAGGGCCGGGCGTTCGCGAACGCCCCACATGAGCGGATAGAGGAGGCCCTCGCACGCGGGCAGAATGCGCGAGACGTAGCCGGGGTTGTCCGCTTCAAAAACAGCGGGGAAGACGCCTTCTTCGCTCGGGCGCTTCAGCAGATCGCGCTCAATCAGTGCCATCTCCTGCCGGGCAGCCTGAAAGCTGGTGTCGGCGAGCTTCTCAAGCACCATCGCCAGGCCGAGGTAGCTGGCCCAGCATTTCACGGCCATGTAAATGTTGTTTCTGGTCTGAGCCAGGGAATTATCGAGCGAATCGTAGGTGGTGATCTCGGCGCCCTTTTCGCAAAGGGATGAGTCGTAGTGGACGTATCCGGTTTCGCCGCCGCGATTCACCAGGCTGCTGACGCACGCCGCCAGCACGTGCTGGTTCACCCGCGCCCAATGCAGGTCGCCCGTTTTGAGAACGTAAGTTGCGGCCAGCAGACTCCAGTTACACAACTGTTCGGCGGTCATATAACTGAAACAGCCGGTGAGATTTTTCAGTTCGTAACTGCTCGTGCCGGGCGGCGAAAAGTTGTTATGAACGCCCATGTCGTGGGTGAAGCTGATTCCTCCCGGCGTGCGGCGCGCATCGTCGCGGCGCTCGTGCTTCACTTCATCGACATAGCTGTAATGGCGGACGAAATTGTCCAGCAGGTTCTTCACCACCCAGGGGTTCTGCCTCAGTTCCCAGAACACGTGATCGATGCTCAGATCCAGCGTGTTCATCATGCAATACTCACCTTCGTTGACGATGAAGAACGGTTCCCCGCCGACGTCGAGCAACTGCGTGCTGCCGTAGTAGCTGCGGGTGGAGTGGGCAATGAGAAACTGCTGGTCCGCGGAGAGTCCGGAAACCAGCAGCTCCTCGTCGCGCGCTTCAGCGGCGGCGCGCAGACTGTCGGCGCGATCCAACGCCTTGGACAGCACTTCGCCCAGGCTGCCGAAATGCCTCACGTAAAAATATTTGCCCTCCAAGCCTGTCGTTACGATATGATCCAAATAACAGCCGATCGCGATGACCAGCTCGTAGGATTTCCCTGCCGGCACCTCGAAACCGATGCCGACGGTGCTGGCCAACATGTGAATCGGATTGATGTCGCGCAGGCCGCTGTCCACCGTCCACTGCTGGAACAGAAATGGCTTCTCCGCGGGAGTCGCCTGGGTGTCGGAATCGCGTAATTCCGCGGCGACGCCAAAATCCCGCCGGTGCGCGAACGCCAGGCGCAAGCGCGTATCCGATCCCACGTCCAGCGGCCGCGGGCCGGGCTCGTGGAAATGCAGCGCAAAGAACGCCGTCTTCGTACCCTTGCCTTTGCGGTTGTCCAGCGTGAGCCGCGCCGTGATGGCCGGCAACAGCGCATCGCGCATCTGCTGTGGCGAAGCCGTCTGCGGATCGGGAATGCTGCCGAACGGCGTGTACAGGGAGAACCCCAATTCGTCCGCCTGCCAACGATCGGTGGCCCAGCCGTAAAAGCGCTTGATCTGTTCGGTGCGGAATGGTTGCACTTTTGCCGCCACATTTTGTTGTTCGGGCCCGGCTTGCTCGACGAGAAACGCGCCGGCGGCGTTGCCTGTTTGGCCCTGGTAAAACGGCAGGCAACGCGGCGCCGAACCGCTCCGGCGGTCGCCGTCCTTGACACCAATGTAAACGTCCTGGTTGGCTGGCTGGCCGATCTGCAGCCCCACGCCCCCGCGCGTGCCGAAGTTGCCACAGCTGAAACTCATGAACGCGCCCATCGGCGAATGCTGTGCGTTAAAGCTGATGTTTCCCGTAAAATGCGGAAGGTTTTCTCTCATAATTGTCGTGACACTATGGCAAATGAAAATGACTTCGGCCCGGTTGGGCCCGGCAGGGCGCGACGCTCCGAGATTGGCTCAAAACCGAGGAACGCAACATTCTTCTCCCGCTTTTCCATGAAATGGAGGCGAGGGCCGGGGCAAGCAGGTGCCTGTTTATTTGGAATTCCCCGCTCCTCATTCCTCTCCCCACTCATTCCTCGCGGGGAGAGGAAGTAAACACCGAGTTTTGAGACAGTCTCGCTCCGCGCGCGCCGAAGTAACCGGACCGAAGCGGCACGCGCGGAGCGACACACTCCACCTTCGCGCCGTGAAAATAATGAGGGTGCCGATATCATTGTAGCTTGCCGGATACGAAGGCTAACGAGGCCACACAATTCAATATTCAATGCCACGCTTTGCCTGAGCCAATACACAAAACCGCGTCAAAGGCTGGCTTCGGCTGGCAGCGGCGGTCGAACAGCAACGGATATTCGGTCCGGCCGCCAATAGGCAGGTAACTGCGCCAGGTTTGCGCGTCATGCACACCCCAAAACGTGACGCGGCTGAACTTGTCCCGGTGCTTCCGAAAGAGTGAAAACAAATCAGCGAACCGCCTCGCCTGGGCTTTCTGGACGGTGTCCGGCAGGCGGTCTGGATAGGGATTCAACTTCTTCCGCGTTTCGGCATCGAACGAAGAGATGTCCGCCTTGGGACTGTCCAGATGGCAAAACGGCAGGACGCCGATGTCCAACTCGGTGATCATCAGTTTCACCTTCAACCCGGCGAGGGCCAGAACGTAGGCTTCCAGCTCGTCCGTTTGTGGAAAGTCCAGAAACCAATGGCCCTGGATGCCCACGCCATCCACGCGGACGCCCTTGGCCTGAAGGTTTTTGACCAGCCGGATGACTCCGTCGCACTTGGGGCGATATTCAAGATCGTATTCGTTGTAATTGAGCTGGGCATCGGGATCGGCCTGGCGGGCAAATTCAAACGCCTTGACCACGTAATCTTCACCGAGGATTTCAAACCATTTGGATTTTCGGAACGAACCGTCCGCCAGGATGGCTTCGTTGACGACGTCCCAGGCGTGGATCCGCCCCCGGTAACGGCCCATCACGGTGAAGATGTGGTCCTTCATCCGTTGCAACAATGCCTCGCGGCCCAGGGGTTTGCCCGCTGCGTCTTGAAACACCCAGTCCGGCGTCTGCCAATGCCAGACCAGCGTGTGGCCGATGATGTGCATTTTGTGCCTTTCGCCAAATGCCACATACTGGTCGGGCGCGTCGAAATTGTACCGGTTCGGTTCCGGATGAACCTCCTCCCACTTCAGGATGTTTTCCGGCGTGATGCTGTTGAAATGTTTTTCCACGAGGGCGAGCGCGGCGGGTTCCTTGCCGGTAATCTGCTCCACGCTAAGGGCGGCGCCAATATAGAAATCATCCTTGAAAACGTCCTTCAATACCGGGCGCCCGGCATCTTCAGCCCCGTCCGGTGTAATGGCTTGGTCGGGTTTATTGCTCATCAATCACGATTGACTCGCGCGCCGGTCGGGAAATGGCCGAACAACCTCATCCGGCAGTGCCGCTGCAGCGCTGCGAGTGCGTCCTTCTACGGAAAGTGTCGCACGAGGACAAGGCAAATGTAGAATTCTCCATGCAAATCGTAGCATCATCCATTCCTGCACCAGAATATGGTTGAAATACTGCGCACCATTTTTGAACATGCCCTATACCCGGTGCTTCTGGCAGAGTGTAACATGAAAAAACCATCCGGCGCCAACCCGAGGATTTATACAAATCCCGCGCTGCCCGCCGCCCGGCGCGTCAAAGACCTCCTGTCCCGCATGACCCTTGAGGAAAAAGCCGCCCAGATGACATGTGTCTGGCAGGAAAAAGCCCGGAAACTGGTCGATGCCGACGGAAACTTCGATGTTCAGAAAGCCCAAACGGCGTTCAAAGACGGCCATAGCATCGGCCAGGTCGGGCGCCCGAGCGACGCCGGCAAGGGCAAGGACGCCCGCGGCATGGCCGAACTCACCAACGCCATCCAGAAATTCTTCATCGAAAACAGCCGCCTCGGTATTCCCGTCATCTTCCACGAGGAATGCCTTCACGGCCACGTGGGCATCGGCAGCACGAGCTTTCCCCAACCCATCGGCCTGGCTGCAACTTTCAACCCGGCTCTCGTCGAAGCGCTTTACACCCTGACCGCCGGGGAGGCGCGCGTTCGCGGCACCCACCAGGCACTCACGCCGGTGGTGGACGTGGCGCGCGACCCGCGCTGGGGCCGGGTCGAGGAAACCTTCGGCGAGGATCCCTATCTGGTCACGCAACTGGGCATCGCCGCGGTCCGCGGGTTCCAGGGCGACGCATCGTTCCGCGACAAAACGCGCGTCATCGCCACCCTGAAACATTTCGCCGCCTACGGCCAGCCCGAATCCGGCCAGAATTGCGCCCCGGTCGACGTCTCCCTGCGTCTGTTGCGCGAAATCTTTTTGCATCCCTTCAAGGAAGCCATCCAAAAGGCCGGCGCCATCAGCATGATGGCGGCCTACAACGAAATTGACGGGGTGCCGTCGCACGCCAGCGAGTGGCTGCTGCGCGATGTGCTCCGCCGGGAATGGGGTTTCAAAGGCTTCGTCGTCTCGGACTACTATGCCATCTGGGAACTGGGTTACCGGCCGGACACGCACGGGCATTTCGTGGCGAAGGACAAGGCCGAGTCGTGCGCGCTGGCCGTGCGCGCGGGAGTCAACATTGAGTTCCCCGAACCGGACTGTTATCTGCACCTGGTGGATCTGGTCCGCAAGGGCGTGCTGAAGGAGTCCCAGCTCGATGACCTGGTGGCGCCGATGCTGTACTGGAAATTCAAGCTGGGGTTGTTTGACGATCCTTACGTGGATCCCGAAGAAGCCGCCCGGATTGTCGGGAGCGAAGCGAACCGCAAGCTGGCGCTGCAGGCGGCGCGGGAAACCATCACCCTGCTCAAGAACGCCGACAACCTGGTGCCGCTCAACCCGGGCAAAATTAAATCCATCGCCGTCATCGGACCGAATGCGGACTGCGAGCTGCTCGGTGGCAACAGCTGTCACCCCAGGTTTTACACCTCATTGCTCGAAGGCATCCGCTCGAAGGTGGGTGACCGGGTGCAGGTGCCGTACTGCGAAGGTTGCAAGATCACCGTGGGCGGCTCGTGGAACCAGGACCTGGTCACCCCCAGCAATCCGGAGGAGGATCGCAAGCTCATTCAGGAGGCAGTTCACGTGGCGCAGCAGACGGACATCGTGATTCTGGCCCTGGGCGGCAATGAACAAACTTCGCGCGAGGCATGGTCGCTCAAGCACATGGGCGACCGGACCAGCCTCAATCTGGTCGGCCGGCAGCAGGAACTGGTCACGGCCATGCTCGCCACCGGCAAACCGGTCATTGTCTTTCTCTTCAACGGCAGCCCGCTGTCCATCCAGTATCTGAACGAATATGTGCCGGTCATTTTCGAATGCTGGTATCTCGGACAGGAAACCGGTCATGCTGTGGCCGACGTGTTATTCGGCGATGGCAATCCCGGCGGCAAACTGCCCGTCACCATCCCGCGGTCGGCCGGACATTTGCCCGCGTTCTACAATTACAAACCGTCCGCGCGGCGCGGCTATCTGTTCGACAGCGCATCGCCGCTCTATCCCTTTGGTTTTGGCTTGAGCTATACCACGTTCGCCTTCAAGAATCTCCGCTTGACGAAGAAAAAAATCCGCGTCGGCCAATCCACGAGTGTCCGGGTGGACGTCCGGAATACGGGCAAGCGGGCAGGAACGGAAGTGGTGCAGATGTACATCCGCGACTGCGTCAGCTCGGTGACCCGGCCGGTGAAGGAATTAAAAGGGTTCCAAAAAATTTTGCTGCGCCCCGACGAAAGCCGGACTGTTGAGTTGAAAATTACCCCCGAATCGCTCGCTTTTTACGACATTCGCATGAAATACGTCGTCGAACCCGGCGAATTCGAAATCATGGTCGGCAACTCCTCGAGCGCGGCCGATCTGCAAAAGGTGATTCTGACGGTCATTAAGTAAACGCTATCAACCCCTACTCCTATGGCAGAGCAAATTGAACAACATTTCCACCAAAAGCTCTCATTCATCGAGAAAGCCGGTTACGCCGGTGGTGACGCCGCCGCGAATTTCGTCTTCATGACGATGGTCTGTTTTCAGGCCGGCTTTTACACGGACGTCTTCGGCCTCAGCGCCGGCACGGCGGCGACGATTATTCTGGTCGCACGTCTCTGGGACGCATTCTTTGATCCGATCATGGGAGTCCTGGCCGACCGTACCCACACGCGTTGGGGCCGGTTTCGGCCGTGGGTGCTCTGGACTTCGATTCCCTGGGCGGTGGCCATGGTGCTCGCCTACTCGACCCCCCATTTCGCGAAACCGGCCATGATTGCCTACGCTTTCGTGACCAATATCCTGTTGATGACGCTTTATTCCTCCAACAACATGCCCTACTCGGCACTGGGGGCGGTCATGACGGGCGACGTCAATGAACGCGCCAAGCTCAATTCCTACCGTTTCATTTCCACCACGGTCGCCCAGTTCGTCGTTGTTGGCCTGACGCTGCCGCTGGTGTTCAGGCTCGGCGGCCCCGACCACAACCGGCAGCACGGCTGGCAAATGACGATGGGTCTCTGGGCCGCCATATGCCTCGTCCTGTTCTTTATCACTTTCGTCGTCTCCAAAGAGCGCATCCATCCAAAGGTCCAACAGAAGACACCCCCAAAACAAGACTTTGCCGATCTGTTCCGGAACGGTCCCTGGATAGTCATGTGGCTCATGACCCTCGCTCAATTCAGCGTCCTGGCGCTCATGGGCAGTGCGCAGTACAATTATTTCCATTATTATGCCGACAAGGCGGCCATGTTTGATTGGCTGCAAAAGTTGGGATTAACGGCGCCGGCACTGGCCCCGGGTGCGCCGGCGCCCGGCGGCATCCTTGAATTCCTTGGTTACATCGTGCACGGCGACCGGGCGAATCTCGCCGGCTCCAACGTTTCCGACGTCGGCTACAGCATTATGCAAGTGATAGGCAAAGTCGTCATCATCGCCGTCATTTTGAGCTCCCCGTTCTTCGCCAGGAGATTTGGCAAGAAAGCCGTTGTGGTGGCCGGGTTCACCCTCACTGCGTTCGCTTATTCGGCATTTTATGTGCTCGAGCCGACGGACATCAACGGAATGGCCTTGATGATGTTGGTCACCGCTTTGGTGTACGCACCGACCATCCCCTTGTGCTGGGCCATGTTTGCCGACGTGGCCGATTATTCGGAATGGAAAAACGGCCGCCGGGCCACGGGCATCATTTTCGCCACGATTGGATTTGCCCTGAAAGCGGGCTTGAGCCTCGGCGGGGCCTTGTTCCTGGAATTGATGAACCGGGCAGGCTACCAGGCCAACCAATCTCAAACGGCCCAAACCCTGGAGTGCATCCGTAAATGTTCCACCGTTTATGTCGGTATTTTCTTCGCCATCTGCACGGTTTTGGTGATCGCCTACCGGCTCAACAAACGGCTCACCATTCAGATTGCCGACGAACTGGCCGAGCGCCGCAAACAATTCGCGTCGGAGAACCCGGCAGGCGCCTGAATCAGGTAAAATTCCATTGCTTCCAAAGCCAATCATGACAGGGACCGAGCACGTTCCGCAAAAACTCCGCTTCCGGGAAAAGGCGGGGTACAGCTGTGGCGACGCCGCCGCCAATTTCGTATTCCAAACGATGCTGATTTTCCAGCTCGGTTACTATACGGATACGATGGGTATTTCCGCCGCGGCCGCCGGCACGCTGTTGTTGGTGGGACGTTTTTGGGACGCATTTTTTGATCCGTTCATGGGCGTCGTCGCCGACCGCACCAACACCCGCTGGGGCAAATTCCGCCCCTGGGTTTTATGGTCCGCCATCCCGTTCGCGGTCATGTTCTGGCTCTCGTTCACCACGCCCCATTTTGGCGGCACCGGAAAATTGGTTTACGCCTACGTCACTTATCTTCTGCTGATGTCGGTTTATTCCGTGAACAACCTGCCGTATTCCGCCCTCAATGGTGTGATCACGGGCGATGTGAATGAACGCACCAGCCTTTCCTCCTTCCGCTTTTTCTCCGCCATGGTGGCCGCATTCTTTGTGCAGGGGTTAACCCTGCCGCTGGTCGGTAAATTTGGCCAGGGCAATAATGCAAAAGGCTGGTCCATGACGATTGGCCTGGAATCGCTGATCGCCATCGCTCTCCTGGCGATCACCTTCTTCAGCGTCCGCGAACGGATCAAGCCGCCGCCCGGCCAGAAAATGTCGGTCAAACAGGACTTTCGCGATCTGCTCAGCAACAAGCCGTGGATTTCGATGTTCGTGTTGACCTTGTTTTTGTTCGTCACCCTCGCGTTGTGGGGCACCGCGATGTATTACTATTTTACCTATTATGTGGACAAAAATGCCGCGTTCGATTTTCTGCAATCCTGGGGGCTGGTTACGACGGCTTCGGGTGGGGTGCCGGCGGGCGGGTGGCATCAGGTGTTGAATGCCTTCGGGTTGCTCGCCCAGCAGGACCACAGCAACGCCGGCTCCGTGGGATTCAGCCTGTTCAACATGCTCGGCATGGGCGCCAACATCATCGGCGTACTCTGTTCCAAGCCGCTTTCGGAAAGGTTCGGCAAAAAAGCCGTGTTCCTGACGGGCTTGTTCCTGACCAGTATGTTCACCGCGTTATTCATCTTGTTGCCGGCCAACGCTGTGGGCTGGACGTTCATGCTGAACCTGCTCAAGTCGCTCGCCTACGGCCCCACCATTCCCCTGCTCTGGGCCATGATGGCTGATGTGGCGGATTTTGCGGAATGGAAAACCATGCGCCGGGCCACGGGCGTGGTATTCTCCGGCATCGTGTTTGCCCTCAAGGCCGGGCTGGGACTGGGCGGAGCCATCTGCGGATGGTTGCTGGCCCTTTACGGCTATGCGCCCAATGCGGTTCAAACGATTCACGCCCTGTTTGGCATCCGGATGACAGCCAGCATATTCTCGGCGATCATGTTTTTCGTCGGCGTGGTTGCGCTGGCGTTTTACGGGATTGACAAACGGCTCAATCTGCAGATACAGGACGAACTGGCCGAGCGCCGGAAACAATTTGCCGTTCAAACCGCTTAACTCTAAACCACATGAAAAACCGCCTCACTGCAATATCCATGGTCACCCTCGGTATGCTGATAACATCCACCAACCTGCATGCCCAGACCACGCTCAAGGAAGCCTTCAAAAATGATTTCCTGGTCGGCGTCGCCATCAACCAAAACCAGTTTAATAACGCAGACCAGCGCGGTGACCCGATCATCAAGGCGCAGTTCAATGCCATCAGCCCGGAAAACATCCTGAAATGGCAATCGGTCCAACCCACACCCGATGGATATGATTTCACCGAGGCAGACCATTACGTCGAATTCGGCGAGTCCAACCACATGACCATCGTTGGCCATACACTGGTGTGGCACAACCAGACGCCGCGCTGGGTGTTTCAGGACGCCAACGGCCGGCCGTTGAGCGGAACCAATGCCGCCGATCGCGAGTTGTTGTTGCAACGAATGCACGACCACATCCAGACGGTGGTCGGCCGTTACAAAGGCCGGATCCAGATTTGGGACGTGGTCAATGAGGCACTGCAAGACAACGGGCAATTACGCAAATCGCCGTGGGAAAAAATCATCGGCGACGATTACATTGAAAAAGCATTCCAATACGCGCACGAAGCCGACCCGGCCGCCATTTTACGATACAACGATTATTCCCTGGAGAACGAGGCCAAACGAAACGGCGCGATTGCTTTGATTAAAAAACTCCAGGCCGAAGGCATTCCCGTCACCGCCATTGGTTTGCAGGACCATGCCAAAATGGATTGGCCGACGGTGGAACAGGAAGACGCGACCATCTCCGCCTTCGCCGCGCTGGGGTTGAAAGTGATGATCACCGAACTGGATGTGAATGTATTGGGAGGCGCGCGGACGGCGGAAATCACAGAGATGGCCAATCAAGGTGGGACGAATGTTTACAACAACGGCCTGCCGCCCGATGTCCAGCAGGCGTTGGCCAAACGTTACGCCGATCTTTTTGGCGTGTTTGCCAAATATCACGGCGCGGTTTCCCTCGTCACTTTCTGGGGGGTGACGGATGGGGATTCCTGGCTCAATCGACCGGGCCGGATGAATCATCCGCTGTTGTTCGATCGCGCCGGCCGGCCCAAACCGGCGTTCCAAGCGGTCGTTCAGGTCGGCCTGAGGCAATCGGCGGCAAAATAAATTTACAGCGCCTTCCGACGTATGTGTAATCATGCCGCCATGCACCGGACTATTATTTGTGCGCTGTGGGTTCTGATCGGCTGGGTCTCAACCGCCCCCGCCGTAAGCGATGAGGAGGCCTGCGTCGCCTGCAACCGGAGCGTCTGGGTCGGGGGAGAGTTTGTTCATGGCTGGGTCCATGGCATCGTGACGATTGACGGCGCGCCGCCCGGCATGGCGGAGGCCTTCCGTGAGTCCATCTCCGGCCCGCACTTTACGGTCACGGTTTCCAACCTGCCGCCGGGCAGCTATATC
>Ga0335078_10007520_pt1 | contig 16159 bp, 13 predicted proteins | sample Lox_Sample_32_FD_206711 | JGI IMG/M metagenome (GOLD analysis project Ga0335078, IMG submission 206711) | Soil microbial communities from Loxahatchee National Wildlife Refuge, Florida, United States - Lox_Sample_3.2 | ecosystem: Environmental > Terrestrial > Soil > Wetlands | place: USA...
GCACCCGGCAACCAGGTTGTTTCCCTCAACAATGTCAACGCCGGTCTCTGGGCCAACTACTCGTCGGACATCTCAGTGAGCGCTTCTTACTACATCCCGGGCAATTCCGGAGACTCCCGCAACTACGCCCGATTGAACGGGACCAGTATGGCGACGCCGATGGTGAGCGGAGCGGTAGCCCTGCTTCTGCAACAGAACCCTAAGCTGACTCCGGACCAGGTGAAGGCGCGGCTCATGAAGACGGCTTACAAGACCTTCCCCGCCTCCAGCACCGCAACGGATCCGACGACCGGGATCACTTACACCAGCTACTACGACATTCTCACGGTCGGCGCGGGATACCTGGATGTTTGGGCGGCATTGAACGACACCAGCGTTGCTTCAGCTTTGGCTCTTTCGCCCAGCGTCACCTACAACTCGACGACAGGGACCGTGAATCTGGTGACGGATTCCCGGTCAGTCTGGGGCACCGGTGTCTGGGGGGTCCGGTCCGTGTGGGGCACCACTCAATTCCTGAGCGGTACACAGTCTCTCTGGGGAACTCAATCGGTCTGGGGAACAAGCGGCACCAGCGCTTTCCAATCTCTGTGGGGCACCCAATCGATCTGGGGCAACACCACCGCAGACTCAGTGGAGGCCACAGCCATACTAGTCAACGGCGAGAACTAACTGGCCGGGCGGCGTTTGCTGGACGCGTTCGGCGGTCGCGGCTGCATCAAATCCGCGGGCTCGGCACTCGGCTCAATCGAGCCCCGGGCCCTCGGTGGCTTCCCGAATCTCCTCAATGTCGGCAAGGTCCCGCATCCTGCCCGCCGCGAGGTTGGACGCAATCAGGTCGCTCTTTGAAATAGAATAGGCGGTGAGGCCCCTTTGCGGGTCGATCACGCCTTCAATACGCCTTTCCCACGCAGCGTCAAAATCAACCCCATCGATGGCCGCGAGAATATCGACGGCAGCCGGTTTCTGCCCGAAGCGGATGAAATTGCGCGGCTCGGCAAGGTCCTCCACTCGCAGATCATCGAGAGGAGCACCGAAGCTGGTCAGCGCTGCGTAAGCTGCCCTCGCGTTCGCCAAGTCGGCCTTTATGAACAGGCCCAGATCCTTGGTGGCACGCGGCTGCGCGTGAAAGGACACTGCATAGCCGCCCACAATGAGATATTTAACGCCGTGGGCGTTGAAGACAGACAACAGGTCCTTGAAGTCTTGGAACATTCGGGACCGCGCCCTTCATCGCGTAAACGGCAAGCGTGATTTCGGCGACTGCGTCCATGCGCTCGTGCACGGGCCGGGATTGCCAGTACCGGTATTCGTCTGCCTTCATCTGCTTGTGGCTCGCGTACTTGCGGACGGTCTTCTGCATACTTTCTTTGTCGCACGCGGGGGCCGAGCGGCGCAAATAGACGCCTGTACAAAGCACATGATGACCCCCGACCGACTGCAGCGCTGAGGACATAGCCTGAGGCTCGGCGGCGTCTCATCGGTGTATCATGTCCTCAGCAGAGGTGAAGTATCTCGATGCCCGTGCCACGCACATCACGACGGCACATTTCTAACCTTTCAGCCTAAGGGGAGGCACTCTATGGATACAATCAGTCGCCGGGAGTTCGTGGGCGCTTCATTGGCCGCTACGGCCGGGGTGCTCAACGCGTCGAAGTTGGCCTTTGGTGATTCCGGCAAGGGCCGGGAGCCTTCACAAATGAAAGTCGGACTGTACACCATCACTTATCTGGGGATTTGGTATCGGGGCGATGCCTTGGCGCTCAAAGACGTCATCAAGCGCGCCAAGCAATACGGCTACGATGGCATTGAAATCGACGGGAAATGCCCGCACGGCCACCCGCTGGTGATGTCGAAGGAGGCGTCCAAGGAGCTTCGCAGAATCGCGGATGGCGAAGGCATCGAGATCTACGGCCTGGCGGCAAACAACGATTTCAGTAGTCCCATCACCGAGCACCGCGAAGCTCAATTGCTTTACATGCGCGAGCTGATCCGCTGCGCCTCTGAGTTAGGCGCCAGGACGGTTCGCGTCTTCCTGGCCTGGCCGGGCGTCACGCAGCGCGGCGGCCTCGCTTCTTATGAACTGTCGCGCCCCATCTGGGACGCGGTGCACAAGGGTTTTGCCGATGAGGAAATCTGGGGCTGGTGCTGCGACGGGATGGGGAAGTGCGCCCAGTACGCGTCTGACGCGGGCGTAACCCTGGCCCTGCAGAATCACGCACCGGTGATCCGCGACCATAAGGACGTGCTGCGCATGGTGTCGGAGGTGAACTCGCCGAGCTTGAAGGTCTCGCTTGACGCCTACATCATGCCCGATCACTCTGCGCCGGCAGTTCGCCAGGCCGCTCTTGACGTGGGCCCGCTGCAGGCCCTGTCGCACTTCGGCGGCGAATTCAAGCGCGAGGCGGACGGGTCCGTCAAGGGTCCGGATTATTACCCCGTGTTCGTTCAGGCCATGCACGAGATCGGCTACAAGGGCTATATCGGTTATGAACTCTGCCACAAACTTCCCAAGGTGAACGGCCAGACGGTCGGCGTGGAATACGCCGATCAGTGTGCCGAGGCTGCGGCGGCCTACATGCGGGGACTCATTAAGGCCTACGCCGCGTAGCCAGCCTGTCCCCTGCGGACAGTCACGGCATTGGCCGACCGTGGGCGCACCACAAACCTGCATGCTGCATGACGGCGTCAAGTCGCCAGGCCTGGGTGCGCTTTGGGCGTTTTCGTGGCCCGCAGGCTGCCGACCACTGCGATCACAAAATTCAGGCACAGAGCCACGAAGCCGGCGTTGAATCCGAAGATCGGATCCCGCTTGGTGAGCGCTAAAAACGTGACCGTCGCCACACCGGCCGCCATCCCGGCAAAGACGGCGGGCATGGCGACGCGCCTCCAAAAGAGGCCCAGGACCACTCCGGGGAAAAACTGGGTGACGCCGGCATATCCCAGCAGCAGCAGCGACACCAGGGTGGTGGAACTGTAGAGGGCAAAGTACAGGGCCAACACACTGAGCACGACCACCATTACGCGAGCGATCCGCTCCACTTGATCGTCGGTCATGCCCGGCGCGAACAGGGGACGATACAGGTTCTTGGCAAAGAGCGTGGCAGCGGTGAGGGTGAAAATCGCGGCGGGGACCATGGCGGTCAACGCGCCGGCCCCGCCGATCACCCCCAGGAACCAGGCGGGAAACGTGTTGCGAACGACGGTGAGCAGTGACATGTCGCCGTTCGCGAGGCCAGGAACGACCATTACCGCGGTGAAACCGGCGAACAGGACGAATGCCAGGGTGAGTGTGTAGAGCGGCATCACCACGGCATTGCGGCGCAGGGTGTCTGCGCTCTTGGCCGTAAACGTGGAGGCGAAGGAGTGCGGCCACATATAGAAGCCCAGGGAAGTGAGCAGAACCGTGGAGAAATACCAGGTGTGGCCGAGGTTCGAAGTGGCGCCGGGCATGGTGAGGTGCGCGGGATGGGCATGGGCGAGCGCGGCGAACATGGGGCCGACGCCGCCGAAATGGACGTAAGGAACACCTAGGCCGATGGCAATCGCGGCGAGCAGCATCAGCGTGTCTTTGAGAACGCTCACCCAGGCGACCGCACGTACCCCGCTGGCCAGAACGAATATGACCACAACGGCCACCCCGATCACAATGGCCGGCGCGCGATGGATGCCTTCAGCGCTCGCCACTTCCACGATGATCCCGAGTCCGGTGAGCTGAAGCTGCACATACGGAACCAGAAACGCCATCCCCACCACGCAAACGAATGCCGCAAGATATTTACTGCCGTAACGTCGGGCGAAAAAATCGGATGCGGTTTGCAGGCCGTATTTGCGTCCCAACTCCCAGATCGGCGGAAGGATGAAAAATGACACCACGTAGGCCAGCGTGAGATACGCCATGATGTAAAGGGCCGGGCCGCCGCGCGAGTACGCCCAGCCGCTGGCTCCGAGAAACGAAAAGGTGGTGTAGACCTCGCCCGCCATCAGCAGGTAGACGAGCACGACGCCGAAGCCGCGCCCGCCTACCGTCCACTGCTCCAGGTCCATTTTGCGGTGAGCTCCGGCGAGCAAGCCCAGGCCAGCGCCCGCGGCAATGATCAGGAAAATGATCGAGAGTGCGACTTCGCCGGGGCTCATCGGGGCTCGCCGTCCTTCTTGGTGCGCGCGCCTTCCAAGCGGTAGGCTAGCCACATAAACAGCGGGGTAAGCACGATCCACAAGATCAACCAGAACAAGTTGAAGGGAATGCCGAAGACCCGGGGCTGCACGCGGTCCCAGAGGGAGACGGAGAAGCACATGGCGGCGAACGGAACGAGGGCAAGCAGGATGGCCCCGACCGATGGCGGTTTGAACAACGTTTTCACCTGTTACAGCACGGCCAGATCGCCATGCTTCAGGCGTGCTCCCTTATAGTCGACGTGCAGGGAGGGAACGACGCCGTCGGTATTCACCCGGGTTCGAAACGACGAGGGCGTACTTTTGGTGACCCAGCGGTCGAAGATCAGTTGCACTTGCTTGGACCGGCCGATGTCCCGGTCTTTAAGAATCGTGGTTACGTTCCGTTTTATGCTCACGGCGGGCTCCGTTCAAGACCGCTGGCCGTCAAGGCCCATCATCCCGCACTGCGGGACAATATCCACCGGATGTCTATCACATCCGAGCTTGGTCCACAATGGAGCCTTTGGTGTTCAACGCTCTCCTGCCCGCCGCACCTACCGCTTCACTTCGCATCGTGAATAAGAAACCCTGCACCGAGAATCGGACCTCAACCTGGCCATAGTGAACCAGCCGCCGCTCACTGAATCCACCTGCCGAAGCCCGGCATCGATAGCCTTGCGCCTTGTTCACCCGGAGATATAGACTTGCTTTTCGGTTGGAGTAAACAGGGATGACCCATGGCTCCTGCTGGCGCCGGATTCTAGCAATCGTCTTGACCGCTGTCGGTGTAGGGACTGCGAGCTGGGCGAGCGGCTCGGACGCCGTTCTGTTTAATCGCGACATTCGCCCGATTCTCTCTGACCGCTGCTATACCTGCCACGGGCCCGATAAAGCCAATCGCAAAACCAACATGCATTTCGACACTGAAGAAGGCGCCTTCACGGCCCTCAGCAGCGGCGGGTTCGCCATCGTGCGTGGCGCTCCCGCGAAGAGCGTGATGGTGCAGCGCATCAGCTCGGATAATCCGGGCTTCCGCATGCCGCCCGCCTACATGGGTTATGCGAAGCTGCCGGAGCGCGAGATCGATCTGATCCGGCGCTGGATCGCGCAAGGCGCGAAGTGGCAGAAGCACTGGTCCTTCATTGCGCCCGAAATCGCGGCTCAGCCGCAGGTGATGCACAACACGTGGCCGCGCAACGCCATCGACTACTATGTGCTGGCGCACCTCGAGCACGCGGGGCTTGCGCCTTCACCCGAAGCGGACCGGGCCACTCAGATTCGCCGCGTCACGCTCGACCTGACGGGCCTTCCGCCCGCGCCGGCCGAAGTCGATGCATTCTTGAAGGATAGCTCGCCGAACGCCTACGAAAAGGTCGTGGACCGGTTGCTGAGCTCGCCTCGCTACGGCGAGAACATGGCCTGGCAATGGCTTGACGCCGCGCGCTACGCCGACACCAACGGATATCAGAGCGATGGCGTGCGCAATATGTGGCGCTGGCGGGACTGGGTAATTGACGCTTACAACCGCAACATGCCTTTCAACCAATTCACCGTCGAACAACTCGCCGGAGACATGCTGCCGCACGCCACCCGCGACCAGATCATCGCGACCGGCTTCAATCGCAATCACCGCACCAGCGCGGAAGGCGGCATTATCGATGAGGAATTTCGCGTAGCCTACGTGGTGGACCGGGTGGACACTACATCGAGCGTCTGGCTGGGCCTCACCGTAGGCTGCGCCCGCTGTCACGACCACAAGTTCGACCCGATCCTGCAGAAGGAGTACTACCAGCTTTTCGCCTACTTCAACAACGTGCCGGAGAAAGGATTCGTGTACAACTTCGGGAACGAAGAGCCTTATATCAAGGCTCCCACGCCCGGGCAGGAAGCCAGGCTCAAGGACCTCGATGCGATGCTGGCAGCGAAACAGGCTGCTTATGCCTCCCTTCAGCCGGAAATTGCCAAAGGCCAGCGCGCCTGGGAGCGATGGGTCAAAAATTCGCACGCGCCCGATTGGAACGTCAGCGACGGATTGATTCTCCACTTTCCGCTTGACGGCGATCTTCGCGAAACCACCGGCGTTTACGACAGGCGAAATTCCTTCAATCGCCAGCCGCCGGGGGGCGAATCGACCGTGAAGCCGGACGATCCCTTACAAGCTGTAGTGGCCGGAGGGGCGTATAGCAATATGCCATTCGTGGCCGGGAAGCTCGGGAAAGCGGCCAGCTTTGACGGCCATGGCTACGTGAACGGCGGCAAGGTGCTAAGCTTCAACTACCTTGATCCCGTGACCTTCGCGGCTTGGATTTATCCCACGGCGGCGAACGGCGCCATCCTTTCGAGTGTGGAAGACGTGCACGAAGGGACGGGCTACGGCCTCTATCTGCGCGATGGAAAGCTGACCTATCATTTCACCGTACGCTGGACTGACCTGGGAATGCGGCTCGAGACGCAACTGCCGCTGACGCTGAACCGGTGGCACCACGTGGCCTTCACTTATGACGGCGAGAAGAAGCCCTCAGGGGCTCGATTCTACGTGGATGGCGTAGCGCAGGAGACGAAGGTACTGTTCGACTCGATGGTTTGGCCTTTGGGCGATCCGCAGCCGTTCAGGATCGGCGCCGGCGAAGGGCCCGAGGATGGCTTTCACGGCGCGATCGAAGATGTGCGGATTTACAACCGGGCGCTGTCGTCTGAGGAGGCCGCCGTTCTCCCGGTTTTGAAGACCGTTCCCGAAATCGCTTCCCTTTCTCCCCGCAAGCGAAGCCCCGCCCAGGCGAACAAACTTGCCTTCTGTTTCCTCGACCGGTATGCGCCTGCAGACGTGCAGGAGTCGCGATTGCAGTTGGCCGAGGCTCAGAAGGCGCGCGATGAATATGACGCCGGCATTCCGACGGTGATGGTCATGAAGGAGGGGCTCGCGCGCGACGCCTACATCTTGAAGCGCGGGGCGTACGATGCTCACGGCGACAAAGTATCGCCGGGGCTGCCGCACGTGTTGCCTCCCCTGCCGGCAGGCTTGCCAAATAACAGGCTCGGCCTGGCTGAGTGGTTGGTCGATCGGTCGAATCCGCTAACCGCACGCGTGACGGTTAACCGGTTCTGGCAGATGCTGTTTGGCACGGGCCTGGTCAAGACGGTGGACGACTTCGGTTCCCAAGGCGAATGGCCGATATACCAGGACGTGCTCGACTACCTGGCCGTGAGTTTCATGGATAGCGGTTGGGATGTGAAGGCCCTCCTCAAGACGATAGTGATGAGCGCCACTTACCGTCAATCGTCCAAGATCACGCCAGCCTTGTTGGAGAAGGATCCGGAGAACCGGCTGCTGGCTCGCGGCCCGCGTTTTCGCCTGCCCCCGCAGGCGATTCGCGATCAGGCACTGGCAATCTCCGGACTGCTGGTGGAAAAGGTGGGGGGCCCGCCGGTGAAGCCCTATCAGCCGCCAGGGCTGTGGGAGGAGGTGTCGTTTGGCGAGAAGTACAAACCAGAGACGGGCGATGCACTCTACCGACGCAGCCTCTACACCTTCTGGAAGCGAACGGTGGCGCCGCCGGCCATGGTCACCTTCGACGCGTCCAGCCGCGAAACCTGCATTGTGAGGGCCAACCGCACCAACACGCCGATGCAAGCTCTGGATCTGATGAACGACGTCACCTATGTGGAGGCTTCACGCAAGTTCGCTGAACGGATGATAAAGGAAGGCGGCACGACGCCGGAGGAGCAAATCAATTACGCGTTTCGTCTGGCCCTGGCGCGACCACCGAAGCCGCCGGAACAAGCGGTGCTGCTCGATACTCTGCGCCAATTCAAGGCGCGCTATCAGGCCCAGCCTGAGGCGGCGATGAAGTATCTTTCGGAGGGCAATTCGCCGCGCGATCCGAAGTTGAATCCAGTGGAATTGGCCGCTTACACAGCTGTTGCCAGCCTGATCTTCAACCTGGACGAGACCATCACTAAGGAGTGACCCATGAACCCTATTCACGATCGCTGTCTCTGCATGACACGCCGGCATTTTTTCGGTCTTAATGCGGCCGGCATTGGGACGGCCGTGCTGGCCTCGCTCTTCGGACGTGATTTGATGGCAGAGGAAACGTCGAAGCCGGCAGCCGCTCGACCCTTTCCGGGTCTGCCAGGTTTTCCAAACTTCGCACCCCGAGCCAAGCGCGTCATCTACCTTTTTCAGTCGGGCGGGCCCTCGCAGATGGACCTCTTCGACTACAAGCCTGCGTTGAAGGAAAGGCGCGGCGAGGAACTGCCGGCTTCCGTGCGCATGGGCCAGCGGCTTACGGGCATGACGGCTACCCAGGATCGACTCCCGGTAGCGCCGTCGATCTTCAAATTCGCTCAGCACGGAGAATCCGGCGCCTGGGTGAGCGAGTTGTTGCCTTACACGGCGAAGATCGCCGACGACCTCTGCTTCGTGAAGTCAGTCAACACCGACGCCATCAATCACGATCCGGCGGTCACGTTTTTCCAAACGGGTGCGCAGATCGCAGGCCGGCCGAGTATTGGCTCGTGGCTCGCCTACGGGCTGGGCAGCGAAAGCAAGGACCTTCCCGCCTTCGTGGTACTGATCACCCAAGGCGCCACCGGCCAGCCACTCTACGATCGCCTATGGGGAAGTGGCTTCCTGCCCACACAGTATCAAGGCGTGAAGTTTCGCTCCTCGGGCGATCCCGTGCTCTTCCTCACCGATCCCGACGGCTTTGCCAAAGAGGATCGGCGCCTGTTTCTCGACGCCTTGGGCAAGCTGAATGGCATGGCATATCAGGATTTTGGCGACCCCGAAATCGCCACCCGGGTTGCGCAGTACGAGATGGCGTTCCGCATGCAAGCGTCGGTGCCGGACCTCACCGATCTTTCCAAGGAACCGGAGCACGTTTATCAACTCTATGGTGATGACGCCAGGAAGCCGGGGACGTTCGCGGCGAATTGTCTGCTGGCGCGGCGTCTGGCTGAGCGCGGAGTGCGGTTCATCCAACTGTTTCATCGCGATTGGGACCACCATACCGACCTGCCCCACGGTCTTGCCACTCAATGTAAGTCGACAGATCAAGCGGCCGCGGCTCTGGTCCAGGACCTGAAGGCGCGAGGCATGCTGGAGGACACTTTGGTGGTCTGGGGCGGTGAATTCGGGCGAACCGTCTATTGCCAAGGGCGCTTGACGCCCGACGACTACGGTCGCGACCACCACCCGCGTTGCTTTACTATGTGGCTGGCGGGTGGCGGCTTTAAACCCGGTCTAACTTACGGCGAGACCGACGATTATTGCTATAACATCGTCAAAGACGGCGTTCACGTTCACGACATGCACGCTACCATGCTCAAAACGCTGGGAATCGATCACACCAAGCTGACCTTCAAATACCAGGGACGCAACTTCCGCCTTACGGATGTTCACGGGGAGATCGTCGACAAGATTCTTACGCAAAGCTAGCTGCTAAGACGCGCCAACTAATAGAAGGCGCGCGAAGCTCGCAGTAGTCTTCGCGCACGTTAACGCAACTACTTTAGTCATTTGGGACCTGCGCGAGAGCGGGATTCTGCCTGTCGTTCTACGGCGCTTATGCCTAAGGAAGCCATCGTCATCTGTGCCGCGCATTCCTTCGACGCCCGCTATCAATTACCCACCGGCGCGGGCAGCGACGCCGTGCACTCCAATCCAGAGTATTGCCTGGCGGTGACGCTTCTGAAGGCGGGCGCGGGCTTGGCCGGTTGCGGGATCGTACTCACCCTCGGCGAAGGCAACCGCATTGTCTGCGAGCTGATTGATTTGCTGGCCCCGGCCCTGGCGGGCCGGGAAATTGAAGAGTTGATGGCCAGCTTCGGTGCATTTTCGCGCCACCTTGCCGACCACCCGCACTTACGGTGGCTCGGCCCGCACAAGGGCGCCGTTCACATGGCCTTGGCTTCGATCACTAATGCCTGTTTCGATCTCTGGGCCAAGGCGAGGGGCGTTCCGCTCTGGCGGCTGCTGCTTGGCCTGAGTCCCAAGGAGCTGGTCCGCGTGCTGGATCTAAGCTACCTTGACGATGTTCTTACAGAGACGGAATGTGTCGATTTGCTCTGCCAGCACGAGGCTTCGCGAGGCGAGCGCGAGCTGCTCTTGAACCGGGGATATCCCGGGTACGACACGTCGGTGGGCTGGTTCGAATACGATGATGACCGCGTACGCGAGGGCGCTCTTCGAGCGCGGGATGCTGGCTTCCGCGCCTTCAAACTGAAGGTCGGCTCACGCGATCCGCAGCGAGACGTGAGGCGGGCGCACCTGTTGCGAGAGCTTGTTGGAGATGACCCCCTGGTGATGCTCGACGCAAACCAGCAATGGACCTATTCTCAGGCGCTGCAGATCTGCCAATCCCTTCGCAGCATCTCGCCTTATTGGATCGAAGAACCGACCCATCCGGACGACGTGGCCGCGCACGGCAAGCTCCGCAAAGCAATCGCTCCTATTCGCATTGCCCTTGGCGAGCACGTTCCCAATCGAGTCGTCTTCAAGAACTTCATGGGGGCCGGCGCGCTCGACTTTGTGCAAGTCGATTGCACCCGCGTCGCGGGCGTCAGCGAATTCCTGACTGTCAGTCTTCTCGCCAGGAAGTCTGGGTTGCCCGTGGTTCCCCACGTGGGTGACATGGGTCAGATTCATCAGCACCTCGTGCTGTTCAACCATATCGCTTTGGGGCATCCCGTCGTTTTTCTCGAATACATCCCTCACCTGCGAAGGCACTTCGTGAATCCCGCACGCGTCGAGGGAGGAGTCTATCGCATGCCGCAGGAGCCGGGTTGCTCGTGCGATTTGATCGAACTTCGCCACCCGTGAGACTCGGGTCAAGCGAACACCTGGTAGGGGTCGGTTTGAATCTCGGTCAATGGCTCCGCCTGCGCGCCGTGCCAATGTAACGAGCCGCGACGCAGCACCGGTTTCGGAGGTTTTGAATGGACATCCAGGACGCTCAACGCGAAGTGCGGTCTGTCTACACTGGCGGCTTTTGGGGACAGCTTGTCACGTCCGTAATCTGGCTGGTTTCTGCGGCGCTGGGCACGTGGGTAACTCCAAAAGCGTCTATCCTCACCGTTGTCATCGGGGGATTTTTCATCTTCCCGCTCACGAAAATGCTGCTGCGTTTGTCGGGCCGCCGCGCGTCAGTGAGCACAGACAACCCGTTCAATAGTTTGGCGATGCAGATCGCGTTTGTGCTGCCGTTTTCGATGCTGCTTCTCGTGCCCGTAGGTCTCTACCGCTTGAACTGGTTTTTTCCGGCTCTGATGATCCTTCTGGGCGCGCACTATTTGCCGTTCGCTTCTCTCTATGGGATGCGCATGTTCCTGTTCCTCTCGGGAATTCTGATAGCTATGGGCGTCGTGATCGCACTTCGTCTTTCGGGAACGTTCAGCCTGGGCGCATGGATCGCCGGACTGGCGCTATTCCTTTTCGCCTGGATTGGGCGTTTCACCGCGACCGGCGAAGCAGGAACACAGGTGACGACCGGCGTCGAACGCACGATATGAACGCCGCACACTCGGTGCCGGAAGGAAATCCAAACTGACTCACTACCGATCACCTGGACAATTTGACTTGAACTCTGGTCATATGCTGACCAGACATTCGCGTCTGCCCGAACCTGAACGCGGAAGGGAAGGATGCTCAATGAAGTATCAGCGTGGCTGGCGAGGTCAGTTTTGGTTGGCGCTTGGTATCGGCCTGTTCTTGTCGGTCGCCATGCCGCGCATACGCCTCGCGAATTGCGCCCAAACCTCAGGCGCCGCGAATGAACGCGCCGAAGCTCGCCGTACGGAGTGGTTTCGCGACGCCAAGTTCGGAATGTTCATCCACTGGGGGCCGTACTCGCTGGCGAGCGTCGAAGCCTCGTGGCCCATCATGGAGCCTGGCAACTGGGGCATCAGCGAGCAGGAATACGTCAACCTATACAAGCGGTTCAATCCCGCTCAGTTTGACCCCGAAGCCTGGGTGAAGCTTGCGCAGGAGGCCGGGCAGCGCTACATGGTGTTTACCACCAAGCATCACGATGGGTTCTGCATGTTCGATTCGTCCCTCACGGATTACAAGATCACGAACACTCCCTACGGCAAGGACGTCACGGCGATGCTTGCGAGGGCCGCCCACAACGCGGGAATGCCCATCGGCTTCTACTATTCGCCGCCTGACATGCACAATCCGAACTTTCGCGACACCACCAAGTTGGTGAAGGACAGTTGGCACGCCGATCCGGAACGGCTTCGGTGGGCCAATTATCTCGATTACATGGCCGGTCAACTGCGTGAGTTGCTCACCAACTACGGACCCGTGGCGGTGGTCTGGTTTGACGGGCTTGATTGCCCATACAAGTATGATCCATGGCGAATAATTCCATTGGTTCACCAACTCCAGCCAAAGACGCTGGTAAACGACCGTCTGGGTTTGCCCGGCGACTTTGGAAGCTCGGCTTTCGAGGAAGGTGTGCCCAGCGGAGTTCCCACCACCACCGGCGAGATGGAGTCGCTCACGTATGGGGCTCGCGCCAGCCTGTCGCGGGCAGCGCCGCCGCCGGAGCACTTTCGGCTGTGGGAAGAGTGCATGACCATTAACGACACGTGGGCTTACAACAAGAATGACCGGCACTTTAAGTCCGTCAAGCAACTCGTCCGGATTCTTGCCGACGTGGCCAGCAAAGGCGGCAATTTTCTGCTGGACGTGGGTCCAACGCCTGAGGGAACCATCCAGCCCGAGTTTGTGGAGCGTTTGCGCGGAATCGGAAAATGGCTGAAGGTGAACGGCGATTCCATTTACGGCACAACCTATGGTCCCTTGCAGAATCTTGCGTTCGGCAAGACAACCGCCAAAGGCGACGCCGTTTATCTCCACGTCTTCGACTGGCCCTCAACAGGCAGCCTGCAGTTGAACGGGCTCAGCGGTCAAGTCTACGCGGCGAGCGTTCTGGCGAGCGGCGAGACGCTCGAATTCAAACAGGAAGGCTCAGACTTGACAATCAAGGTGCCGTCGGCGGCGCCGGACCCGTACGACAGCGTGATCCGGATTCAGTTGCGAAAGTAGCCGAGGCCGAGCGTGCGGAGGACGAATTTCTTCGGATGTTTCGTAGTGGCCCCGGCTCTGCTCATCACCGCTCTCTCAGCCGCTCAGGAATTTGATGCGGTGGTCTCGGCCCAGAACCGAAAACCCGTAACCATCCTCGATGAGATCGATGACCCGGCCGAGCGCCGGGCCTTCGAGGCCCTGTATCGTCAGTCAGACGCGAGGGAGCGGCTGAAGCTGGCGGAGGCGTTCCTCTCGGCATACCCGCAATCGTGGGTTCTCGCTGAGGGCTACGAGATCGCAGCCAAGGCTTCGATTGAGCTTGGCGATCCCGAACACGCCCTGAAATACGGCGCTGCTTCACTCAAGCTGTTTCCGGAGAATCCGTTGTTGCTCGTGTCAGTCGCCGACGTTCAGTCTCAGCGAGGCTTAGCCCGGCAGGCGGAGCAGAGCGCCCGCGAGGCGCTGGATGATCTCGCCCGATTCGCGCGCCCAGCGTCGATCGCTGAGCAGGCCTGGCCGGGAACCGAGCGGGAACTTCGGGCGTCCTGCTACTTCGCGCTGGGCCGCGCCCGTGTGTCAGAGGCCCTGGCTGGTTTACCCGACACGGCGCGCGAGCATCTGCTGCGGCAGGCCGTTGCCGACCTGTCGCAAGCCGCCCGCCTCAATCCGGGCGATTCCGAAATATTCCATCTGGCAGGGTTGGCTTACCTGTCTCTGGGTGACCATGAATCGGCCGCCTCTGAGTTCGCCGCCGCCTATCGTCTCGGCGGAGAACTTCAGCCTCAGGCAGCGGATCGGTTAAAGGGTCTCTACGCCGCCAGTCCCGTTGCCGCGCGCCAGAGCTTCGAGCAATACGTCGCGACGCTGCCGGCGCCCGCCTTATCCCAGCCGCCTCCGCCGTCAGCGGCGCTCAGGGAAACAACCCCGGCATACGCCGGCTCCGCCGCCTGCCGCCCCTGCCATGCGGATATTTACCGGCAGTGGTCCCAGACGGGCATGGCCAGGATGTTTCGGCCCTACCGGCCGGAAAATGTGATCGGTGACTTCACTCGTCACAACACCTTCTACGAAGGCGATCACGCCCGCTGGGCGAACGGCGATCTCACGTTCACTTCCGGCGAGACGCGAACTCTCTATGCGCGCATGGTCATTGATCGTGGCCGGCACGCCTTCGAGCTTCGGCAATCGGACGGCTGGCATCGGTATCGTGTCGACTACACAATCGGTTCAAAGTGGGAACAAGCTTATGCGACCCGACTTCCGAACGGCGAAATCCACGTATTCCCCATCCAGTACAATGTGCGCGAAAAGCGCTGGGTGAATTTCTGGGAAATCGTCGATACCCGCGGCAGCCCGCGGACCGACCTCAAGCAATGGGAAAAGCTTGACGTGTGGACCAGCTACCAGGCGAATTGCGCGGTGTGCCACACGAGCCAGCTCAGGAACGTCACGGGCGGCGGATTTGCGCCCCGCGGCCTTGAATTTCGCGAGCCTGGCGTCGATTGCGAAATGTGCCACGGGCCGTCAGCGCGGCACGTGGAGTCCATGTCGAAAGGGCAGCCTTATTCCAAGCGACCCCTCGACCCGCCGGTCGACTTCTCGAAAATCAGCGCCCGTGAGTTCCTGGACGTTTGCGCCCAATGCCACATGCAGTCCGCCATCCGTCAACCCGGCTCCGGGGGAGAGTTGAACTACTCAACGACTGGAGAGTTTTTCCAACACTACGCCATGCGGCCGTATGGGGAGTTCTCCCGCAAGGGTTTTTACAAGAACGGCCGGTTTCGCGAGACCACGTTCATTGTTGAGTCGATGTTGCGGTCGGCTTGCTTCCAGAGAGGAAACGCGACTTGCGGCAGTTGTCACGATCCGCACCCGGCCGATGCGGCCTCCAATCCCACTTCGTTGAGATTCCGTGGTACGACGTGACTGGCCCCTCGACGCCAAGGGCTGGGAATCCAGGAAGATGAACGAGATGGTGTTCAAGCTGCAGCCGGACATCATCGTCAACAATCGCAACGGTCTGCCCGGCGATTTTTCCACGCCGGAGCAGCACATCTCCGCGTCCAAAGAAGGCCGCGCCTGGGAAAGCTGCATGACCATGAATGATAGTTGGGGATACCAGCGCGCCGACGATAACTGGAAGACTGCGAAGACGCTGGTGCGAAATGTCATCGAATGCGCGCAGGGCGGGGGCAATTACCTGCTGAACATCGGCCCCAAGGGCGACGGCTCGATTCCCATGGAGTCGGTGGAAAGACTCTCGGCGGTGGGCGAATGGATGGACGATCACGGCGCCACGATCTATGAAGCGGAACGCTCCCAAGTGCGTAGCTCGGTGATGGCGGGCTTCACCCGCAAGGGGAACACCCTCTACGTGCACGTGCACAACTGGCCGGGTAGTACGGTGGCGGTGGGCGGCTTGAAAACGAAGGTGACCGGAGCCAAGTTCTTTACCACCGGCCAGAACGTGCAGTTCAAGCAGGAGGAGTTCCGGGTGCAATTCACCGGGCTGCCGGAATTGGCTCCAGAACAGCCGGCCACGACCCTGGCCGTGGAGTTCGAGGGCGAGCCGGTTCAGGATAATACCTGGACGCGACGCGAGCGTCCGCGCCGAGGGGTGGGGTTATAACGGGCGCAAGCGCTTCGCGTCGCGCTTTGTGCTTGAGGCTATAGTAATAGACTACATATAGTCTTTCTTTCGAAACCTTCGTCTCCCTTTTAGTGGCTAGTGTAGTGTCCAACAAATAAGTATACAACGTTCAGAGGTTCGGTTAGGCTTGATCATGCCTCGAAAACTTCCTGTGTTGAATCTGAGCCCTGATCAAGAACGGCAAATTCGACAGTGGCTGACCGCAGACGGCACGCCCCAGCAGGTGGCATTGCGCGGCCGGATTATTCTGGCGGCGGCCCAAGGGCAGCCGGAGACCACGATCGCCCGTCAATTGGAAACCCATCGCAAGACCGTGC
>Ga0335078_10007521_pt1 | contig 16159 bp, 12 predicted proteins | sample Lox_Sample_32_FD_206711 | JGI IMG/M metagenome (GOLD analysis project Ga0335078, IMG submission 206711) | Soil microbial communities from Loxahatchee National Wildlife Refuge, Florida, United States - Lox_Sample_3.2 | ecosystem: Environmental > Terrestrial > Soil > Wetlands | place: USA...
CCGCATCACCAAGGACAAGGCGGTGGCGAAGGAGGACGACCTGGTGACGTTCGAGCAGCTGCGGCCGGAGGACTGGGCCTACATTGAAGCGATGCCCCTGACCCATCACGTGCCGGAGCTCGACACGGTCTTCGTGCACGGCGGCTTCGTGCCGGGTGAGCCCTGGCAGCAACAGCCTGCCGCGGTCGTCACCCGGATCCAGGTGATCGACCCCGAGGGCAAGCCGCGCAAGCGGGCCGACTGTCCCGACGGCAAGGCGTGGGCCGACCTCTGGACCGGTCCGCCGTTCGTCGTCTACGGCCACACGCCGCGCCCGGAGATCTACAAGCTCAATTGGTCGGTCGGCATCGACACCGCCTGCGTCATGGGCGGCTATCTCACGGCCTACGTGCTGCCCGAAAAACGGTTCGTGCAGGTCAAGGCCCGCAAGGCATACTACACCCCATGACCGCGCCCGCCCTTCTCCTCTGCATCGACCTGCAGCCGGCGTTCCTGCAGGCGGTGCCGGCGGGGGCCCAGGTGCTGCGGCGGTGCGCCTTCGCGGTCGAGGCGGCGCGCGGGCTCGGCCTGCCGGTCCTGTTTACCGAACAGGTGCCGGCCAAGCTCGGCCCCACGGCGCCGGAGCTGCTCGCGCTCGCCGGCCCGTCGGCGGTGTTCGCCAAGGATGAGTTCTCCGCCCTGGCCAACGAGGCGATCCGCGCGGCGGCGCGGGCGAGCGGCGTCTGGCATCTGTTCCTGTGCGGGATCGAGACGCCGGTCTGCGTGTTCCAGACGGCGCGCGACGCCCTGCACGCCGGCTGGCAGGTCACGGTCCTGACCGATTGCGTGGGAGCCCGGCGCGCGGACGATGCCGCGGCGGCGCAACAGCACCTGACCCGGCTCGGCGCCGACCTGCTGCCGGCCGAAACGGTGTTCTACTCCCTGCTGCACTCCGCCCGGCATCCCTTTTTCCGCGGCTACACCCGGCTGGTGAAGCAATACTCGTGACCCGCCGCGCCCTGACACCCTCACTCCCCCGTTCCCACCTTCCCCATTTGTCCCATCCCCGCATTCTCCCATCTTTTCCTCATCCATGCCCGATTCCAGCTCCACCATGACCGTCCGCGATCTCAAGACCCTCGCGCCAGCCGTCGGCCCGCAGAGCGGTCGCGCCTTCACCAGCGTGCTGCTCGTCCGCCAAATCACCGCCCGCACCGCGAAAAACGACAGCCCCTTCCTCTCCCTCGAACTGGGCGACCGGACCGGCTCGTTCACCTGCACCTGCTTCGGCGACAGCCCGCTGTTTGAGTTCTTCAAGAACCTGCCGGAAAGCGCCGTGGTGCGCGTCGAGGGCAAGACGGACTACTACCAAAACCGGTTTTCGCCCCGGCTCCTCAAGGCGGAGGCGCTGACGCCCGAGCAGCTCGCCGCACCCGGCATGCTCGAGAGTCTCGTCGAGGTCGCCCCCGAGGATCCGGAAAAACTCTGGGCGGAGCTGCTGGGCTATGTCGCCGGCATCGCCCACCCGGAGGTCGGCGCCACCGTGCGCCTGGTGCTCGACGAGATTGCCGGGGCGTTCAAATCGAGCCCCGCCGCCATCGCCATGCACCACGCCTACCGGTCCGGCCTGCTTGAGCACACGGTCCACATGGCCCGCGCCTGCCAGGCGCTGCTCCCGCTCTATCCCGAGGTCGATCGCGACCTCGCGATGGCCGGCGTGCTGCTGCACGACGCGGGCAAGACCAGCGAGTACGAGGGCACGCTCACCATCCAGCGCAGCCGCAAGGGGGTTCTCCAGGGCCACGTCGTGCTCGGGTACCAGCTCGTGCGCAAGGCGGGCCTCAAGGCAAAGCTCGACGCCGACCGGCTGGAGCGGCTCGAACACATCATCCTCAGCCACCAGGGCGAGCTGGAATATGGCGCGGCCGTCATGGCGGCCACGCCCGAGGCGGTGTTCGTGTCCATGATCGACAATCTCGATGCCAGGATGGGCATGGTCCAGCGCGCGCTGCGCCAGGCGGTCGAGGGCGAGGAGTTTTCCGAACGCCTCCCCGGCCTCAACGCGCCTCTGCTCACCCGCCAGCCCGGCACTTGACCACGGCGCCTGCCGCATGCGCGCGCCGGCGCCGGCGCCGGACGCCGGAGCGCCCCGGTATCCGCCGCGTTCCGTTTCACCCGCCCAGCAGCTGGACGATCCGGATGATGGGCAGGAAGAGCGCCAGCACGATCGAGCCGACCACGAGCGCCATGATCACGATCATCGCCGGCTCGAGCAGGCTGGTCAGGGCCGTCACCGTGTTGTCGACCTCCTCGTCGTACAGGTCCGCGATTCGCGCCAGCATCGCCGGCAGCGTGCCGGTTTCCTCGCCGACCTCAATCATGCCGGCGACCACCGGCGGGAACACTCCGGTCGCCGCCAGCGGGCGCGCCACGCCCTCGCCTTCGCGCACTTGCCGGCGCACAGTGGCCACCGCCGCGGCCACCTCGCGTTGGCCGCAGGCGTCGCCGGTGAGCTGCAGCGCCTCGAGAATCGGCACGCCGCCCGCCAGCATTGTGCCCAGCGTACGGCTGAAACGGGCGGTGGCGGTCTTGAGGAGCAGCGGACCGATCACGGGCACGCGCAGGCTCCAACGGCCGGCGGCCCGGGCGCCGGCTTCCGTGTGCGCCAGCCACCGGATGACCGCGCCGGCGAGCATGGCGGCACTCAGGACACCCCAGCCATGCCGGCCGAGCCAGCGGCTGCCGCCGAGCACGGCCTGCGTCAGCGCCGGGAGCGGTGCGCCCTTGAGCACGCCGGCGAAGATCGCCTCGAACCGCGGCACGACAAACACCAGCAGTGCCGCCACGATGGCAACCGCCACCGCCATGATCACCACCGGGTAGGCCATCGCCGCCTGCACCCGCGCCTTGGTCCGGCCCGCCTTCTCGCGGTGCCGCGCGAGGCGCTCCAGCGCGAGTTCCAGCGACCCCCCGGATTCTCCGGACCGGACCAGCCCGACATACATCCGATCGAACAGCCGGGGGTGCCGCGCCAGACCGTCGGAGAACGTGCCGCCCCCGCGGACGCCATCGCCCAAGCCGCTGATTACCGCCCGCCACCGCGGATTGCACTCCTGCCGCGCCAGCAGATCGAGTCCGCGCACGAGCGGCATGCCGGCATTGACCAGCGCCGCCAGCTGCCGGGTGAAAATCGTGACCTCGCGGGCTCCCACCGAACGCCGCCAGCGACCCGGGCCGACCCTCCCGGCGACCGGCGGCCGGGTGGGTGCATGGAGATTCAGGTCGGGCTCCAGCGAAGTCGGAAACAATCCGCGCGCTTGCAACGCGGCAATCGCGGCGGTCTCATCGGCACCCGCCAGTTTCCCCCGGCACTTCCGGCCGGTGGCGGCATCAATCGCGATGTAGTGATACTGGTTCATGGGCGAAGGAGTACGTCGTGGGCGCGGTCAAAGGCAGCGCAGCAACTCCTCGAGCGAAGTGCGACCGTCGCGCACGGCCCGCAGGCCTGCCGCACGCAGCGTCTCCATGCCGCCCTCGCCGGCTTGTTGCTTGAGCGCCGCCGCGGGCGGGCGGCGCAGGACAAGTTCGCGGAGCGGCTCGTCCACGCGCAGGCACTCGAAGATTCCGGTGCGACCGCGATATCCGGTCTGCCGGCATGCGGCGCAGCCGCGGCCGCGCGCGACCTCGCACCCGGCCAGCAGCCCTGCGTCCGGGCCGAGCTGCTCGAGCAGCGCCGGCGCCGGCTGCGCGGCCGCCCCGCAGTCCCGGCAGACGCAGCGCACGAGGCGCTGGGCGAGCACCGCTTCGAGCGTTGCGGCCAGCAGGTAGGGCTCCACGCCCATGTCCACGAGGCGCGTCACGGCGCCCGCCGCGTCGTTGGTGTGAAGGGTGCTCAGCACCAGGTGGCCGGTCAGCGCGGCCTGGATGGCGATCTGGGCGGTCTCCAGGTCGCGAATCTCGCCGACCATGAGCACGTCGGGGTCCTGGCGGAGAAACGACCGCAGGGCGGCGGCAAACGTCAGCCCGATGGCGGGGTTGACCGGCAGCTGCATGAGGCCGTCGATTTCGTATTCCACCGGGTCCTCTGCGGTCAGGATCTTGACCGCCGCACGGTTCAGAAGGCGCAGGCAACCGTACAGCGTGGTCGTCTTGCCCGAGCCAGTCGGGCCGGTGACGAGGAGGATCCCGTTGGGCCGGCCGATGACCTCGCGGACTGTCGCCTCCACGCCGGCGGACATGCCGAGCTCGATCAGGCCCAGTGGGGCCGCCTCCGGGTCAAGCACGCGCAGCACCACGCTTTCGCCGGCTTGCGTCGGCAGCGTGGACACGCGGAGGTCCACGGCCCGGCCGTCGGGCGCAATCCGGAGGCGTCCGTCCTGCGGCACGCGCCGCTCGGCGATGTTGAGTCCGGCCATGACCTTGAGCCGGGATACCACGGCGAGGGCGAGTTGCGGTGGCGGCGCCGCCAGTTCACGCAACGTGCCGTCGACGCGGCAGCGGACCTTGAAATCAGCCTCGAACGGTTCGAAATGCACGTCGCTCGCCCGCTCCCGCACCGCCTGCCCGAGCACCTCGTCGACGAAGCGCACGACCGGCGCGGCGGCGGCGATCCGGACCAAATCCGGCCCGGCGCCCTCCTCCACCCGCTCCACTTTCCCGCCGGCCGGCCCGGGACCGCCGTAATGCCGGGCGATCAGGCTCGTCACCGCCGCCGGATCGGCCACCACCAGGCGCACCTCGCGGCCGAGGGCGAAGGCCAGGTCGCCGGCCAGACCCGGGGTCATCGGGTCGGCCGCGGCGAGCTCGAGCCACCGCGGGCCGGCCCGCAGCGGCACCACGCCATGCCGCCGCGCGAGCCCATCCGGCAGCACCGCGACCAGAGCCGGGGGAAGCTCGGCCGGCAGTCCCGCCGCGACCGCCAGTCCCAGGTGCGCGGCCACCGCGTGCAGCAGCGCGTCGCGATCCACCCAGCCCTGCTCGACGGCCGCGGCCGCCAGCGGGCGCCCGGTGGCGCCGCATTCGGCGCGCAGCGACGCCAGCGTGTCCGCCGACACCAGGTTCCGCGCATGCAAAAGCGCGGCGACGGCCTGATCGTGGCCCGCGAGCATAGGGGATGAAACTGGAAAGTCGCCGGCGCGGCGCCTACAGCGTCCGCAGCTTGTAACCCATCTGCGTGAGCTTCTCGCGCATGACGATCGGATCCTGCGCCTTGTCGAGGGCCTCGTCCGGAGCCACCAGCTCACGGTTGACGAGACTCATCAGGTGCGTATCGAGCGTGATCATGCCGAGCGCAGCCCCGGTCTGGATGTCGGAATTGATGCGGAAGGTCTTGTTTTCGCGGATGAGGGAGGCGATCGACGTGGTGTTGATCATGATCTCGTAGCTCGCGATGCGGCCGCCGCCGACCCTCTTGCACAGCACCTGGGAGATGACCGCCTGGATCGAGCTGGAAAGCTGGGTGCGGATCATGTCCTTCATGTTGGACGGGAAGGCGTCGACGATGCGGTCGATGGTTTTGGCCGCGCCGTTGGTGTGCAGGGTGGCGAAGACGAGGTGACCGGTCTCGGCCGCGCTGATCGCCGCCTCAATCGTCTCCAAGTCGCGCATTTCACCCACGAGGATGACGTCCGGATCCTGGCGCAGCGCGCGGCGGATGGCCTCCGAGAAATTCGGCACGTCCACGCCGATTTCGCGCTGGGTGACGATGCAGCGCTTGTGCGGGTGATAGTACTCGATGGGGTCCTCGATCGTGATGATGTGGCCGTCGCGGTTCTCGTTGATGTAATTGATCATCGAGGCGAGCGTCGTGCTCTTGCCGGAGCCGGTGGGGCCGGTGACGACGATCAACCCGCGCGGGCGGAAGAGGAGCTCCTTCACCTTGTCGGGGATGCCGATTTCCCGCAGGCCGAACATCTTGTTGGGGATCTGCCGCAGCACGAGACCGTAGTTGCCCTTGGCCTTGAGCACGCTCACGCGGAAGCGCGCCTTGTCCGCATAGGCGAAACCAAAATCGCTCCCGCCGTTGAGCTTCACGTTCTGCACGTGGTTGTCCGGCGTGATCGAGAGCATCAGATTCTCCGTGTCCTTCGGCGTGAGGTTGGGGCCGTCGACCGGCGTCATGCTGCCCGAGAGGCGCAACGTGGGGGGCTGGCCGACCTGGAGGTGGAGATCAGAAGCGTTCTGGTCGACCACGATTTCGAGCAGATCGTTCATTTCGTAGCTCATGGGAATTCTCCGGTTGGAGGAATCTGGGGCGCGGCTTCCACCGTAGCGAGGATTCGCGGGACGTCATTCAAAAAACGCCGCGCCACGGGTTTCACCTTTCGTTCGCATCGGCGGCCGCCGCCGCCAGCACCTCCTCGATGGTGGTCCGGCCCGCGCGCGCCTTGCGCCAGCCGTCCTCGCGCAGCGTGCGCATGCCGCGGTCCCGCGCGTGGTCCCGCAGGCGGCCGCCGCCAGCGCCCTCGTCGATCAGGCGCTGCAGCCCTTCGTCCACGACCAGCACCTCGAACAGACCCAGACAACCGCGATAGCCGGTGCGGTCGCAGGCCGGACAGCCCTCCCCCCGGCGGAAGGTCGCGCCTGCCGTCGTTTCGCCCGCCGCCGGCGGCGCCGCCTCCCGGGCGCATTGCGGACAGACCCGCCGCACCAGGCGTTGCGCCAGCACCGCCCGCAGCGCCGAGGCCACCAGGAACCGCGGCACTCCGAGGTCCACCAGTCGCGTCACGGCCCCGACCGCGTCGTTGGTGTGCAGGGTGCTGAACACCAGGTGCCCCGTGAGCGCCGCCTGAATGGCGATCTCGGCCGTCTCTCGGTCGCGAATCTCGCCCACCATGACGATGTTCGGCGCCTGGCGCAGCAGGGCGCGCAGCGCCGCCGCAAAGGTCAGGCCGACCTCGGGCCGCACCGGCACCTGGTTGACGCCCGCCAGCTGGTATTCCACCGGGTCCTCGACGGTGATGATCTTGCGGTCCGGCTGGTTCAGCGTCTGCAGGCAGGCGTAGAGTGTTGTCGTCTTGCCCGACCCGGTCGGCCCGGTCACCAGCACCAGACCGTCGGTCAGCGCGAGCAGGCGGTCGACCGTGCGCCGGTCATCCGGTTCCAGACCGAGGTCGGCCAGGCCGAGGCGCAATCGGTCCGGCTGGAGCACGCGGACGACCATGCTTTCGCCGTGAATGGTGGGCACGGCGGAGACGCGCAGGTCCAGCACCCATTCCGCGTCGGCGAACCGGGCGCGGCCGTCCTGGGGGCGGCGCTTTTCCGCGATGCTCATCCCGGCCATGAGCTTGAGGCGCGAGACCACCGGCAGCTGGAGGTGGCGGGGCGGGTCCGCGATTTCGTGCAACACGCCGTCGATCCGGAACCGGATGCGAAACCGGTTCGCGAGGGGCTCGAGATGGATGTCGGAGGCGCGACGATCCACCGCGTGCCGCACGAGCTGCTCGACGAAGCGGATGACCGGCGCCTCCTCCTCCGCCATTGCGGGGGCGGCGGGGACCGCCGGTTCGGCGGCCGGCGCCGGTCCGCTCCGTCCGTAATAATGGGCGATCGCCCAGCGAATGTCCTCCACCGGCGCGACGGCCGGCTCGACGGCGAGTCGCGCCGCGCGGCCGACGGCGTCAATGGACTCAAAATCGAACGGATCGCTCACGGCGGCGCGCAGCGTCGTGCCGCTCCGGGCCAGCGGGACTGCGAGGGCGCGCGCGGCCACCTCCCGCGGCAGCGCGGCCAGCGCCTCGGCCGGCACGGGGGTCGAGCGGAGGTCGACCAGCGGCAGCCGGGATCGATCCGCGAGCAGGCGGGCCAGGCGGGCGCCGTCGACGACGCGTTCGGCAACGAGAAAGGCCGGCAGCCGGGGCCGCGGGACCGGCGCATCGGCAGCGAGGTCGTACCGCAGCAGGGCCGCGGCCAGCTGGGCCGGGCTCAGCAGGCCCGCGGCGAGGGCAAGTTGGACGGCGGGATCTTCGGCGGCGCGCACGGGGGATGTGGCGTGGACGGCCGGTGGGCGGACGGGCGCGGCGGAGCCGCGCCGCCGCTATCGGTTTAGACTCAACAAAAACTCGGCGTTGGAACGGGTCTTCTTCAGTCGCGAAATCACCATCTCCATCGCTTCGACCGGCGGGATGCCCTGCATGGCGCGACGGAGCGAATAGATGCGGAGCAGCTCGTCGGGGTGGTAGATCAACTCCTCCTTGCGCGTGCCGCTGCGCTCCATGTTCAGGGAGGGGAAAATGCGCTTGTTGACGAGATCGCGGTCGAGGTGGAGCTCCATGTTGCCGGTGCCCTTGAACTCTTCAAAGATGACCTCGTCCATCTTGCTGCCGGTGTCGATCAGCGCGGTGCCCATGATGGTGAGGCTGCCGCCGCCCTCGATGTTGCGCGCCGAGCCGAAGAAGCGCTTCGGCTTCTGCAGGGCGGTGGCCTCCATGCCGCCGGTCATGATCTTGCCGCTGTTGGAGGCGAGCGCGTTGTAGGCGCGCGCCAGGCGGGTGATGGAGTCGAGCAGGATGACGACGTGCTGGCCGGTCTCGACGAGGCGGCGGGCCTTTTCGATGACCATCTCCGCCGCATGCGTGTGGCTTTCCGGCGTCTCGTCGAAGGTCGAGCTGACCACCTCACCGCGGGTGTGCCGCCGGAAGTCGGTGACTTCCTCGGGGCGCTCATCGACCAGCAGGATGATGAGGGTCACCTCCGGGCTGTTGGTCGAGATCGAGTTGGCCATGTTGTGCAACAGGACCGTCTTGCCGGTGCGCGGCGGCGCCACGATCAGGCCGCGCTGGCCGAACCCGGCGGGCGTGAGGATGTCGACCGCGCGCATGGAGACGTCCTTCTGCTCGGGCACCTCCAGCAGGATGCGCTTCAGCGGGTAGTAAGGAATCAGTTCCTCGAAGGGCGTGACCTTGGAGACCGCTTCCGGCGCCATGCCCATCACGCGGTTGATCTTGATGACCGCCGGGCAGCGCTCGTTGCCCTCCGGGGCGCGCACCTGCACCTCGACCTCGTGCCCCCGCTTGAGGCCGTAGCGCTTGATCAGGCTTTCCGGCAGGTAGGCGTCTTCCGGATAGAGGCGGTAGTTGACGGCCTTGTGAACGACGAAGCCGTGGCCCCGGTCCGTCAGGTCGAGCCAGCCATGGTCGACCACCGGGCGTTTGGCCGCGCCGGTCGCCTTGAAGATCGCGGCCAGCAGGTCCTTGCGGTTGGGGGCCCCTTCGAATTCCGCGCCCAGTTTTCTCGCAGTGGCAGTGAGTTCAGCCAGACCCAGCGCGTAGATCTCCTCCAGATTGACCGGCTTGCCTTCCCCGGACGCGAGTTCATGGGCCAGCGCGTCGAGGGCCGCGACGTCGGCAAAACGCGCCGCGTCCGGAAGGTCGCCGAACACCGGCGCGAAATTAGGCGGCGGCGGTTGCGGCGGATACTGATTGGGACCCGGCCCGCCGGGCCAGTGCTTGCCGCGCTTCCGTTTGTGCCGCTTGCCCTTCTTGAAGTAGTACGGATCGTAGCCGCCCCCGCCGTGAAAATGGTTGCCGCCGCCTTGGTCCTCGTCGGACCGGTTGGACGACGGCTCTGGGCCTTCGGCAGGCGGCACGCCGCCGCTTTGCTCCTCCGCCGGCGCCACCGGTGCCGCGGGCGGCGGGCGATGGTCGTCCGATTCCCCGGCGCGCGCCGCCGGCGGGCCGGACGAGGCGCCCGGCTCTGGGTTCGGGCCCTTCACCCGGTAGTAACGGGAACGGTGCCGTGCCTGCTTCCGGGTGCCGGAGGAGTCGGCCGTCGATGGGTCCGCAGCGGCGCCTCCACCCGCGTCCGCGGGTGGCAAGTCGTCGCCGGGTTGGAGGTTATGCGACATGAGGGCGAAAGGAAGGGACCCGCCGGAGGCGGGAAGGTGCCGGGCCGCCGGGGATCCGGCGACGATCAGCGGGCGGTCAGCAAGCCAACCACCCGGGCCACCTGTTCGCGCAGAAATTCGAGCGAACCATCATTCAAAAGGACAAAGTCAGCTAGCTCAATTTTCTGCGCCAAAGGCAGTTGCTGGGAAATTCGTTGTCGGGCGAGCGGCGGCGGGAGGCCGCGCTGCTCAAGCCGCGCCAATTGCACGGTGGCATCAGAGGCGACCCCCACTGTGAAATCAAACCAATTCTGGAGACTTTTTTCGAAGAGCAGCGGCACCTCCACCACCCACGCGCTCGCGGGCGCCGCCTCCAATCTCGTTCGCCAATGGGCAAATACGCGCGGATGCACGAGCGCCTCCAGCCAGCGCAGCGCCGGCGCGTCCGAAAAAACCCGTCGCGCCAACTGCCGGCGGTCCACCTCGCCCGCCGCGTTGAGTACCTCGTTGCCGAAATGCGCCCGCACGGCGGCGATGACCGGAGCCTCCTTGAACACGACATCGCGCACGATGGAGTCGGAATCCATCGTGTCGAAACCGTGGGCCGCGAACATCTTGGCCGCCGTGCTTTTGCCGCAGCCCAACCCGCCTGTCAGCCCGAGCATCATCGCGGCCAGTATTGGGGCTTGTCTGACTCTTGAAAAGCGCGGAGATTCGGCTTGCAGGTCTGATGCGCGAAATCTTTGCTCCCGGCATTGCCGTTGGTTGGCAATAACCGCCCCGCACCGCTCCTCCCGGATGTTTCCTCAAGTCGACACCAAAAGGCCCGCCGCGGTCGCCGCCGTGGCGCGGGCCACCTTCCTGCATTATCATCCGGGGTCGGACACGAACGTGCTCGACGCGCTGTTTCGCGACGTCGAGGACATGTTTGCGGGCCGGTATCTCGACTACCTGCCGCTCGACATGCGCTATCACGACCAGGAGCACACGCTGCAAGCGGTGCTGTGCCTGGTGCAGCTGCTGGAGGGCCGGTACCGGGCCAAGGCCCTGCCGGTCCTGACTCCGCGGCACTTTGAGCTGGCGATCGCCTCGGCGCTGCTGCACGACACCGGCTATCTGAAGCTGCGCTCGGACCGCGAGGGCACCGGCGCCAAGTACACCCTGGTTCACGTTATCCGCAGCTGCGCGTTTGCCGCGAGCTACCTCCCGCTGGTCGGGTTCAACGGCGACGAGGTGGAAACGGTGGTCACCGCCATCCGTTGCACGGGCCCGCGCAGCAACATCGCGCATCTGCAGTTTTCCGGCGAGGTTGAGCACTTCCTCGGCTGCGCCCTCGCCACCGCCGATTATCTCGGGCAGATGGCGGCGCCGGACTACGTCGACGAAATCGCGTTTCTCTACGCCGAGTTCGAGGAATCCGACAACTTCTTCAACATCCCGCGCGAGGCGCGGCTGTACCGTAGCGTGCGCGACCTGATCGCCAAGACGCCGGTGTTCTGGGAGAAATTCGTCCTGCCCAAGATCAACAACGACTACCTGGGCGTGTACCGCTTCCTCGCCGACCCCTATCCCGGCGGGCCCAACCCCTATGTGGCCGCCATCGAGCAGAACATGACCCGGGCCATCACCCTCGCTTACGCGCCCGAGATCTCGCTCGATCCCTTCCCCCAGCCGCCGCTTGGCCGCGACTCGCGTTCGCCGGGCTTGCCAAAGTCCTGAGACGGTATTTTCCTTTTTCCGGAATCGTTCCGGAAAATGCTGGCCACCGTCCACTCCGCCGCGCTGCAGGGCATCGAGGCCGAACCCGTCCTCGTCGAGGTCAATACCGGCGAAGCCGGCATTCCGGAACTGATTCTCGTCGGCCTGCCGGACGCCGCGGTCAAGGAGTCCGAGGATCGCGTCTTCTCCGCGCTGAGCAACACCGGCCTGCACATGCCGCACAACCGCACGACGATCAACCTCGCGCCGGGCGACCTCCGCAAGGAGGGTCCGTGTTACGACCTCCCGATCGCGCTGGGTCTGCTCCGCGCCACCGACCAGCTGGCCGCCGACAACCTGGGTGACTATCTCATCGCCGGCGAGCTCAGTCTCTCGGGCGCCACGCGCCCCATCCGCGGTGCGCTGGCGATCGCCCTGCTCGCGAAACGGCTCGGCAAACGCGGCTTGCTCCTGCCGCCGCGCTCGGCCGAGGAGGCGGCCTTGGTGGCGGGCGTCGCGGTGTACCCGGTCCGCTCGCTCGACGAGGCCCACCGGTTTCTCGCCGGCGACACCGCGCTCGCGCCGCTGCCGGGCGGCCTGGAGGCGCACCTCGCGGCTGCCCCGGCCGACGGGGATGCCGGCGGCGATTTCGCGGAGGTCAAGGGCCAGCACGCCCTGCGCCGCGCCGTCGAGGTCGCGGTGGCCGGGGCGCACAACCTGCTCATGATCGGGCCGCCGGGAGCCGGCAAATCGATGATCGCCGCGCGCATCCCCGGCATCATGCCCCGGCCGACGCTCGATGAATTCCTCGAGGTGTTGAGCATCCACTCGGCTGCCGGCCGCACGCTCAGCGGCGAGCTGCCCTTCCTCTCGCGTCCCTATCGCTCGCCGCATCACACGATTTCCGACGTCGGCCTGCTGGGTGGCGGGGCCATTCCCGGGCCGGGCGAGATTTCCCTCGCCCACCACGGCGTGCTGTTCCTCGACGAGCTGCCCGAGTTCAAGCGCTCGGCGCTCGAGGTCATGCGCCAGCCTTTGGAGGACGGGCACGTGACGATCTCGCGCAGCGCGGGCAAGATCACCCTGCCCTGCAGCTTCATGCTCGTCGCGGCCATGAACCCCTGTGCCTGCGGCTACCTGGGCGATCCGCGCCACGAATGCCGCTGCTCGCCCGCGCAGGTCCAGCGCTACCGCGCCCGGATCAGCGGGCCCCTGCTCGACCGCATCGACCTGCATGTCGAGGCGCCCTCGCTCAGCGTCGAGGAGCTGCGCCAGGTCCGCCCCGGCGAGCCGTCCGCGGCGATCCGGGAGCGGATCGAGGCCGCGCGTTTCCGCCAGCGCGCCCGCTTTGCCGGCTCGCGCACCGCCGCCAACGCCCGGATGACGCAGGCGCAGATCCGCCAGCATGGCGCGGTGGACGCGGCGCTCGGCCGGCTGCTGCAGCAGGCGATGGAACAGCTGCACCTCTCGGCCCGCGCGTACGACCGCATCCTCAAGGTCGCGCGCACGATCGCCGATCTCGCCGGCGCCGACGCCATCGCCGCCCCGCATCTCCTCGAGGCCATCCAGTACCGCAGCCTCGACCGGAATCTGTTCTACTGAACGGCCGCGGCGCGTCCGCCCCGGCCCGTCAGACCCAGGTGGTCCCGGACTGACCCGGGTGTCTCCGGGCGGCCGCCGCCGGACGCTCAGGGGCTTGCCGCGTAGATCCCGGGGTTCGCCGGCCCCTGGACCTCGATCGCGGCCAGCAGGCCCTGGCGGGTCACGCGCGTGAGCGCATGATCCACCAGCTTGATCGTCTCGGGCACCGGCAGGTCCATGTCGGCCACGACGCAGCTCCCCGGGGGCACCGGCTGGGTCTGCACACACCTCATTGGCGCATTCGCCAGCGCCCCCTGCGGCCAGCAGCGCGCCCAGACGTTGCCGATGGCATGGAAGCTGGAGGTCAGGTTCGGGCCGCCACACACCATGAAAACCCGTACCGTCTCGCCCACCCTGGCCTGCAGCGCACCGAAGCGGTCGGCCGTGTAGCCGTAGGCCGCCCCGTTGAACAGCACATAGGTCGGCTGTTCCCGCACCATGGCCTCATTGCTGAAGTGCAGCTTGCCGCCGCTGCCGTAGGGCTCGTTGGTGTAGAGCTCGTGCTGGCCCAGGTAGAATTCGCGGTCGACCTTGGGCAGACCCTCCTGCGGCTCGACCACGATCATGCCGAACATGCCCCGGCTGATGTGCTCGTCGAGGAGCGGAACGGCGCAATGGTAGATGAAGGCGCCCGGATACATGCATTTGAATCGTTCCGTCGCACTCCCTCCCGGAGCCACCATCGTCGCATCCGATCCGCCCCCGGTCCCGTAGACCGCATGCATGTCGAGATTGTGGGGCTGGCTGTTCCCCTTCGCGTTCTTGACCGTGAGCGCCACGGTGTCGCCCTGGCGCACGCGGATCATCGGACCGGGAACCTGGCCGCCCCAGGTCATGAAGGTGAATCGGGTGCCCGCATCCAGTTCCGCCTCGACCTCCCGGGCCTCGATCTCGATTTCGTGATGCACGGCGTGATCCCGGGTGATGGGCGGGGGCAGCTGCGTGGCGTCCCCCATCACGCTGCTCGCGTTGAGCCTCGCCCCGCGGATGCCCGGCTCCGCGGCGGCCACCGGTTCGCCGCCGGCACCGGCGCCGCGGTCCGCGCCCTCGGCCCGGACCTCCGGGGTCAACGCGGAGACTCCCAGCAGCGCGACGCCGGCGGCGCCGGCCTGGCGCAGAAACCCGCGGCGGTTGATGTCAGTCGGCGCTCGCTCCATTTCATTCGTGGCCATTGGGTGCTTCCTTTCTCGTGTGTGCCGACCACCCCGGTCGGCATCACCTTCAGATTAAGGGCATCGGCGGCAGGCGCAAATGCCCCGGATCGGTCGGGGCCGATGAAGCGCCGCTCCGCGCCGGCGCGGGGCCATCCAGTACCGCAGCCTCGACCGCAATCTGTTTTATTGAACCGGCCGGTCGCGAAACATGGCCGGCGGTGAATTCATTGGCCGGCGTCCATCACGGCAGCCACGGCGGCGCGGAGTTCCGCCAGCGTGAACGGCTTGGCGAGCATGCGGTCCGCGGCCAGACTCTGCGCCGTCGCCACCGGGTTCGAGCCGGCCACCCGCCCGCCGCCATACGTGGCAATGATCTTGATCTCCGGCCGCAGCCGCCGCAGGGCCGCGATCACCTCGGCACCCCCCATCCGCGGCATGAGCACGTCCGTCAGCACCAGGTCGAACGGCTGCTGTTGGAAGAGGCCGACGCCCGCCTCGCCGTCGGCCGCGGCGACCACCTCGAAGCCGGAGGCCTGCAGGAGCGCGCCGACGGTGGCGCGGATCTGTTCCTCGTCGTCAATCAACAGGATTCGGGTCATGGCAGGCATCGACGCCCGGCGCCACCGCTGGCTTCCGCCAGCGTCCGCGCCAGCTTGGGCGGCGACCAAGCCAGCATAACCCGAATCTGCGCTTCGTCAGTTCGCAGGGATTGCGGCCGATTGGCCGGCCGACCGCCCTCCGATGGCGCGCCGCTCCGGCCGCGGAATTCACCACGCGGGGATCGGCAATGAATCCAGGTCATGGTACATGCGGTAGGGCGTGACCTCGCCCACCGCGTAGAATGGCCGGAACCTGGCCTGGATCACCTTGCCGTCCGGCGGGGCGATGCGAAAGACACCGGGCGCCTCGTCCGGCACCAGCCATTGTTCCACTTCGCCGGGTTCGGGCAGCCGCGGGATGTCCTCAAACACCCAGTCGTCCATCACCAGGACCACCGGCCCGCGCACCACCGCGACCCGCCGCGGATGCCACCGGTCCACAGGCTCCATGCGCAGGCGGAGCGGAATGCGGATCTCCACGACGTCACCCGGCGCCCAGGTGCGGCTGATGACCGCCCACGTGCCGGGCGCGGCGGCGACCGCCAGCGGCGCTCCGTTGAGCCGGGCCGACGCGCCCGGCGCCCAACCCGGCACGCGGAACTTCAGCGCGAAGGCGGCCGGGCGGCTCATCTGCAGTCGCAGCGTCGAGGTCTCGGCCTCCGGATAGGCGGTCTCCTGCACGAGGTGCACCTCGCCCGCCGGCCCCCGCCAGATCACCTCCGACGGAACGTACAGATTCACGTACAGGCCGGCCGCGTCGCGATAGTAGATGAGGTTGTGATAATCGGCCAGCGCCTGGGCGTACGAGCCCGAGCAGCAGGAATAGCGTGAGACCTTGTAGACCTTCATGCCGCCCGTCACGCGGTAGTCGGAATAGTAGAAATGCTTGCCGCCGGCCTGGATCCACAGCGCCGCGCCCACGCCGTTGTAGAGCAGGCGCTCCATCCAGTCGCCGAAGCGTGCCTCGCCGGTGAACCGGGTCAGGTAACGCGACATCTTGAAGCCCGCCCACGAGCCGCAGACCGTCTCGAACGAGGCGTTGCGCGCCTCGAGGCTCCGGCCGAGCGTGCCGTCGGGCGGCACCAGCCGCTCCATCGGTCCGTAGCCGCCGGTCGCATAGCACTGCGCGTTCTGTAGGTAATCATAGGCGTTCAGGACGATGCGCAGGAATGCCGGGTCGCCGGTCACCTCATAGGCCATCGCCGCGCTGCTGAACGTGTTCACGTGGCTGTAGGCGTGCACGTGGTAGGCGTACGCCGGGGCCG
>Ga0335078_10007522_pt1 | contig 16158 bp, 14 predicted proteins | sample Lox_Sample_32_FD_206711 | JGI IMG/M metagenome (GOLD analysis project Ga0335078, IMG submission 206711) | Soil microbial communities from Loxahatchee National Wildlife Refuge, Florida, United States - Lox_Sample_3.2 | ecosystem: Environmental > Terrestrial > Soil > Wetlands | place: USA...
AATCTGATCGGCACGCAGTCTGCGCTGCGAGAAATCACCGAGCGCAAGCGAGCAGAAGAGGCGCTCTCAGGTATGGCTCGAAAGCTGGTGGAAGCACAGGAGCAGGAACGCGCTCGGATCGCGAGAGAGCTTCACGACGACATCAACCAACGGCTTGCTATGTTGGCAGTCGAACTCGAACAACTCAAAGAAAATCCGTCTGAAGTTGAGAGCCGTGCGGAAGAACTACGGAAACAGACGAGTGAAATTTCAAACGGCGTTCAAGCCTTGTCGCACGATCTGCACTCCTCACAACTGGAATATCTTGGTGTTGTTGCGGGCATGAAAAGCTGGTGCAAGGAATTTGCTGGGCGGCAGAAAATCGAGATCGAATGTAGACACGATGTGCGCAGCACTTTGCCGCCCGAAATCGAGCTTTGTCTTTTTAGAGTTCTCCAAGAAGCTCTGCACAACGCTGTCAAGCACAGTGGGGTGAATCGGATTGAGGTGCAACTCCGCGAACAATCAGGTGAGATTCATCTGATCGTCAGCGATTCCGGCAGAGGCTTTGATATTGAAGCAATAAAACAGGGTAAAGGTCTGGGTCTCATCAGCATGCGCGAGCGAGTTCGGCTGGTCAACGGAACGATTGATATTGAGTCAAAGCCAATGGGTGGAACCATCGTTCATGCCCGCGTCCCCTTCAGGTCAGAGCAACTTCTTCAAAGGGCGGCTGGGTAATTTTCACTGGGAATGAACGACTGAGTGCTCTGCACAGATTCTTTCGAACACGCGGCTGCCGATCCCGCCCTGAAAGCTGCCCAGAGGATACGCACAGAGAATATCGAGACCGTGTGATCTGGCTATCTCGTCCCACAAATGTTCAAGCCGGATCGCTGCGTCTGCGTTACCTTGTGCCCAAAGAAGGGGCGCACACTCTCCGCATGCTGCAACGCGGGCAGGCTCGACCTTAGCAGCCTTGGCTGCTTGCGCGATGAGGTCGCCTGTGATTTTTAAAAATTTACCCGGATCGGGCAGATCGTTCACCATGAAGGTCGAGAGAGTCTCGGCAACATCTAACGGGATGTATCTCCCCTGCTCAATTGCGGCACCAATGTCCAAGCCATGTGCGTGCAACCTCAAAAGAAGGCTGTGAAGGTGTGACTCCGTGGCGACAACAATTACCGAGTTCCCCGCGTTGAGCGCAGCAGCGATGAACTGCGTGAAACTACTAAGAACGCCATCATCGTCAGAATAGAACCGAACCTCGTGGCGGTGAGCTATCTCCGTATTTTGATGGTGCGGTGCAAGAGCACTCTTGGTTCGGAATTCGTGGCAGGCTCCTGCGCCGACGAAATCATGACCAGAGAATCTCCTACCGATAAACTGCTCCCCCCGAAGAATGGCGTCCACAGCCTCCAATAGCTCCCTCCCGGCATCGGTCTTGACGATGTAGCCGTGTGCTCCTGTGCCGAGGGCTTCCTGCACCACGTCGGCAGAAGATTCTTGGCTCACGAAGAGGATTTTGGACTTTGGGGAAACCTTGCGGACTCGCCGAGCGACCTCGATCCCATTAAGCGACGGAAGCCCAATGTCGAGCACAATTAAGTCCGGTTGCAGTTCTTCCGCTTTTTGAACCGCTTGCAGTCCGTCTGTGACCGCTGCGACGATCTGCAATTCTGGTCTTTTCCCAAGTGCCGAACAAACGAATTTCCGAAAAGGTTCTGAGTCCTCGACCACAAGAACCCGGCTTGATGATGTTTCCAAGCAGCCCCCCAAAGATTAGAAACCCGACGCTACGGGTTTAGTTGCTGATGCTCTTCAGAATGTCATGCTGTACGAATGCAGGTCGTTGCGCTGGCGCATGTTTCGCTCAACAACAAAACTAGCTGACTGGGGCACTGATACAAAAGAAGTGATTTAATACTACTCGCTTCTCCTCCGTCTAGCAGCCAAAACGACACCGAAGTCACTGTGCTCTCGCCGAAGGAAACATTCAATACCGCGAGCATTGGAGTCGCACCTCAGAATTGACAGATGCTCAAACATCGAAGGTGTGCTTGCTGAAGACAGTCAAGAGGGAAGCGTGGTAGCGACCCCCGACTCCGTACCTCGCTCCGTCCGCCTCCCATGCCCTACGATATGGTCAGGTGGTTGCTGCACCAAACTAGCAACAATCGCAGGTCTTCCCGCGCATGGCTTCCCGACCCTCCCAGACAATGAGCGGCAGAACGACTAAAGCCGCAAGCGGGTCTGCCCACTTTATGTGCCAGATCGCGTTGATCGCCAGTCCCGCCAAGGCGATCAGCGACAGGTAAGCGCACAGTGCCGACTGAGAGGCGTCCGCCCTCAACGCGGCACTGCCTGTGGCTCCTGACAGCCGCCGCTTTTCTTTCGCGAGCCACGGCATGACGGCGGCGGCTGCAACCAGAATGGCTATCCCTAGAACGGTGGGCTTCGGTTCGCTGTAGCCCAGCAGACTCGCGACCGAAGTGACGGCAACGAAAGCAGCCAGCGCGAACAACAAGGCTCCCGCGACACGGGCAGCCCGCTTCTCCACGCCCTCGTGTGCAGCACTGGTACGGAACCTCCACAGCACTACCACCGCTGAGAAAAGTTCGATGGCGCTGTCTCCACCGAATGCAAGCAGAGCGGGACTTTGTGCCCGCCAAGCCGCGAAGAGGGACACCAGAGCCTCCACACTCATCCATGCGATTGTGACGGTCTGCACCCGTTGGATTCGACGGATCGCCTCTGGAGTGGCTATTTGGATCGCGGAAGCCATTTGGGGAACTATTATCGCTTGACTCCGTAGTTTTCCCGAAACCTCCCGACAGTCCTATTTTTCTGCATGCAACTGCTGCGCGAGGTAAGTGCCGATGCCCATTTCCTTGATGGAATGAAGCTGTGCGTCCAAGAAATCCGCGTGCCCTTCTTCGTCCTTGAGCATCGTCTGAAATAAGTCGCCTGATCCGTTATCCCCAGCTTTGGCACAGACATTGATAGCGGAGTTGTACTGACGCACGGCATCTTCCTCGTCCTTGAGGTCGCCTTCGAGTTGCTGTTGCACGTTAGCGCCGATCTTGGGAGTCAGCGCGACATCCAACTTTGGCGCGGCATCCAAGAACACGAGACGTTCGATCAGACCCTCGGCATGACCCATTTCCTCGATTGCACGTCGCTTCAGGTAGTCGCCTATCCGCACGTATCCCCAGTTTTGGCAGGTCTCTGATTGAACCATGTACTGAACGATTGCGGTCAATTCAGAAGCGAGAGCCGCGTTCAGTTGCTCGATCACCTTTTCGTTGCCGTGCATAGTTTTGCCCTCCGTCTTCCCCATTTTGCGATCTTAGACGGCAGGGACGATGTGACCCAGCGCACAGCGAGCAGTCCGTGTGGGTGGGCATCAGTGGACAAGCGGTCGGCTGTGATGAATGTCACCCCAAAAGATATGAGCGACCTCTACGACAAAATCAGAGAGGACGTTCCGTTTCGCAAAATGTGGGCGGAAAAGAGCGGATTCGGCTTTGAATTGCCCTCAGTTGTACCGAATGTACCGAAAAAAGAGGATCAATCGGAAGCCGCTAAAGCTGCATAAACGACTGAATAGGCGAGAGAAAGAATGGTCGGGGAGAGAGGATTTGAACCTCCGACCCCCTGGTCCCGAACCAGGTGCTCTACCAGGCTGAGCCACTCCCCGACAAACTCGTCTTCCGGCGTGAAAAACGAGGCAGGAAAATATCGCCGGAAGTCACGCGAGAACCGATACTTCACAAAAATTATAACATCCAGCGTGAGGGCGAAAGCTTTCCGAGGCTGCGCCAAGCGCCTCCGGGCTGGTTCTAACCCGGTGCCGCGCTTTTCCTCAATCGACCTTCCCGCCTCCGCTTACAATGGTGGGGAACCTGGCTGCCGGCAAAAGGCTGGCGCTACCCGAGGTCGCAAGAATCCGCTAACATAAACGATTTAATAGCCGTGACCTGATCGCCATGATCGCTTTGACTGCAAGCCGCCTGTATACGCCGCTCGAAGCCATCGAGCAGCCGGTGGTCTTGTTGGAGGGATCGCGGATCGTCGCAGTCAGCTCCCGCACCAAGCGCCCGCTGCCGGAAGGCGTGCAGCGGGTCGATTTCTCGGACTCCATTCTCGCCCCAGGGTATCTCGACATCCACATTCACGGCGGGGCGGGCCACGACGTGATGGAGGCGGATCCCGCAGCCCTGCCCGCCGTAGAGCAGTTGCTGGCCAAGCACGGCGTCACCAGCTACTTGCCCACCACGGTGACCGCTCCCGGCGATCACATTCTCTCTGCCTTGGACCGCCTGGCCACAGCGATTGAAAACGCCGAGCGTGACCCCGCTTCCCGCGGACGGCGGGCACAGCCGGTGGGCATTCATCTGGAAGGCCCGTTCATCAGTTTCGAGCGCCGCGGAGTGCATCCCCCGCAAGACTTGCGGCCCCCGACCCTGCCGGTATTCGAGCGTTTTTGGCAGGCCTCGCGCGGCCGTATTCGCATGATGACGCTTGCGCCCGAACTCGAGGGCGCGCGCGCCGTGATTGCCGAGGCCGTACGCTGCGGCGTTTGCGTCAGCCTGGGACACTCGGACGCCAACCTGCATCACACCCAGGCGGCAGTCGAGGCGGGAGCACGCCATGCCACGCACACCTTTAACGGTATGCGGCCCCTCGGTCACCGCGAACCGGGAATCATCGCCGCCGTGCTGACCGATTCGCGGCTTTCGGCGGACATTATTGCCGACGGCATTCATCTCCACCCCACCATCGTGGAGTTGTTTTTGAAGATGAAAGGTCCAGAGTCAGCGGTGTTGATTACGGATGCGACCGCAGCCACGGGAATGCCCGACGGGCGCTATCGCCTGGGATGGTTCGAGGTGGAAGTCAAGAATGGCGTGTGCATGGCGGAAGGCGCGCTTGCGGGCAGCGTGCTGACTATGGATCGCGCGGTGCGCAATGTGACTAAGTTTGCCGGCTGGGGATTGCAACCGGCGCTGCGCCTGGCCACGCTGAATCCTGCGAAAGTCGTGGGCTTGTCGAGCCGGGGCAAATTGGAGGCTGGGGCCGAGGCCGACATTGTGGTGTTGAGTCCAGACGGCGAAGTCAGAACTACTTTTATTCACGGTGTCCGGATGGAAGCTGCGGCCGGCAGGTAACCAAAAAGAGAGGTAGGTCAAGAGAGGCTTGGCGGACAAGGGCGGATTTCCCCATTACATGCTGAAGGAGATTTTCGAGCAGCCGCAAGGGCTGCGCGACACCATTCTGCCCCGAGTCTCCCTCGAAGAAGCCGAGATACGCCTGAATGAAGTAAAGATCGGCAGGGAAGAGCTGTGCGCCCTGCGCCGAATCCATATTGTAGCTTCCGGAACCAGCCGCCACGCCGGCATGGCCGGCCAATACATGATTCAGGACCTCGCCAACCTCCCCGCCGACGTCGACTACGCCAGCGAATTCGAATACCGCAATCCCATGATCAGCGCTGGCGAGCTGACCATCGTGATTACCCAATCGGGCGAAACTGCGGACACGACGGCCTCGCAGCGCGAGGCTAAGGCCCAGGGATCGCGCACCATCGCCATCTCGAACGTGGTCAATTCCACCATTGCGCGCGAAGCCGATGGCGTGCTCTACACCAATGCCGGGCCGGAGGTCAGCATTGCCTCGACTAAGGCCTTCACCGCGCAAATGGCGATGCTATTTCTGTTGGCCGCGTATTTGGGCCAGGAGCGGGGCAGTCTGAGCGAAGAACAGGTGCGGCATCACATCAGCGAACTGCTGGAGCTTCCCGCCAAAATCACGACTGTGCTGGCATCTGCTCCGCAGTGTGAAAAGCTGGCAGAGAAATTCCGCTCGGCGCAGGATTTTCTGTTTCTCGGCCGCGCCATCCATTACCCGATCGCCATGGACGGGGCACTCAAGCTGAAGGAGGTTTCCTACGTTCATGCCGAGGGCTATCCCACGGGAGAAACCAAACACGGCCCCAACGCGCTGATCGATGAGAATCTTCCGATCGTGATCATCGCAACCTGTGACCGCAACGACGCTGGATCAGTCTTGCGTTATGAGAAGAACGTGGCCAACATCAGGAGCTTCAAACAGCAGTCCGCGCGAGTGATTGCGATTGCAACCGAAGGGGATGAAGAACTCAGCAGGATTGCCGATCATACCATTTTCGTTCCCCAGGCTTCCGAGCTGCTGTCACCGATTCTGGAGATCGTCCCTCTGCAACTCTTCGCCTATTACATGGCTGTGAAAAAAGGTCTGGACGTGGATCGCCCGCGGAATCTGGTGAAGTCGGTGATGCGAGAATAAGGGTTCCGGCGCCCTTGCGGGATGCGCATGCTGAAGTGGATCCTAGCACTGCGAGCAGGCAAGGCGAGTGTACCAATTGCCGTGTTCGAGCCAAGAGAGAGACTCGTGTTGATAGGGCGTGACGCAGAGGATTTCTGCCGATCGCAACCCGATCGCAACTCTGGCGTCAATTCTGGGTTACTGCAGCGCAGGAGGTACTCCAATGGGACCTTGGGGACTTCTCGGACCGCAACTCCACGCTCAATGCAGAGTTAGCCTTCTGACGTTGGACACCTTCACGAAGGCGGTCTGCTTGGCTGCGCTGCTGGTCAGCTCAGGGACCCCGGCGCAATCTAATCCAACCCCGCACCGCGGGGCCGTAGCGCCACAGGTGACTGCGCGACGACGGGAAGATTCTAAAAACCCGGAAACACTCTTTGCGCCCGCCGTAGTTTACGGCTCGGGTGGATATCAGGCTACGTCGGTGGCGGTGGCGGATGTGAATGGGGACGGCAAGCCCGACCTTCTGGTGGTAAATCAATGTGCGAACATTAACTGCACTTTCGGCGCGGTGGGTGTGTTGTTGGGCAATGGCGACGGAACCTTCCAGACGGTGGTGGCTTACGGTTCGGGGGGGTGGGATGCTTGGGAATTAGCCGCCGTTGACGTGAACGGGGATGGCAAACTCGACCTGCTTGTCGCTAACGAGTGTGGGGACATCCAGTGTGCTACCGAGGGGACGGTGGGTGTATTGCTGGGCAACGGCGATGGAACGTTTCAAACAGCTGTGCCTTACGACTCAGGCGGGTATGGGGCACGCTGGGCAGCGGTGGCGGATGTGAACGGGGATGGCAAGCCCGATCTGCTGGTGGCTAACCTGTGCGCGGACCAAAACTGTGATACGTACGCGCCAGTGGGCGTCCTTTTGGGCAACGGCGACGGGACCTTCCAAACAGCTGTGACCTATCATTCGGGTGGGAATTTTGCTCTTTCAGTCGTAGTAGCGGATGTGAATGGGGACGGTAACCCTGACCTAGTGGTAGGCATGGATAACTTTGCCAACTACGGCACGGCGGGCGTATTGCTGGGCAATGGCGATGGAACCTTTCAAACAGCGGTGACCTACGGTGAGGGTGGGAGGGACATATCGGTGGCGGACGTGAACGAGGACGGAAAGCTCGATTTGCTGGTGGGTAGTAACGACGTGGCTGTAATGCTAGGCAACGGTGATGGAACCTTTCAACCGGTGGTCAGTTACTCCTCGGGTGGGCTCCAGTCCGGCGCCGTGGCAGTGGCTGACGTAAACGAGGACGGCAAGCTCGATCTGGTATTGGCTAACGAGTGCACGACCGGCAATTGTAACGGGGGCCATGGCGCTGCGGGCGTACTTTTGGGAAACGGTGACGGGACTTTTCGAGCGGTTATGAACTACGACTCGGGTGACTACGATTCTCTGGCGGTGGCGGTCGGCGACGTGAATGGGGATGGCAAGCCCGACGTGGTGATGACCAACGTCTGTAACTCGGAGAGCTGCAACACGGGCGGATACTCGAACCTGGGCGTGCTGCTTAATATCTCGACGACAACGTTGCTGCTCTCTTCGTCTAATCCATCCAGTTTTGGGCAAGGCGTGACGTTTACGGCCAGCGTAAACGGACACCTTACGCAGGTGCCTACAGGGACGGTTAGTTTCTTTAATGGAACAACGAACCTGGGCAGTTCTCCTCTCGACGGCAGCGGAGTCGCGACGCTCTCGATTTCTACGCTGGCGGCAGGTACGAGCAGCATCACAGCGGTTTACAACGGAACTGCAGAGTTCGGATCTAGCACCTCGCCTGTGTTGAGCCAAGTTGTGCAGGACTTTTCGCTGGCCGCAGTGCCCCCCACCAGTCAGACGGTCACGCCAGGACGGTCAGTCAATTATTCGGTTGCGCTTGACCCCGTCAGTGGATTTAGCCACGACGTGTCGCTCAGTTGCGGCGGAGCACCGGCACAATCCACATGCACTGTGATACCAAGCATGACCACGCTGGATGGATCGCACTCGGTAACCATCCGAGTTGCGGTCGTAACCCAGGTGGCTGCGATGGGCTTCATGCAACCGCTCGGCGGTCCACCGGCAAGCAGTCGGTTCATGGTGTGGGGAACATATTCGGGCGTGTTGGGACTGGCGCTGCTGGCGGGCGCGATTGGGGGGCAGCGGCGTTGGCGCCCACGCTTGCTGTCCACGGTTGCACTCGTGGCCGCTCTTTCACTGGTTGTACCCCTGCCTGGGTGCGGCGGCGGAGGCAGCGGCGGCGGTACTCCGCTGGGGACATACAACCTCACGGTGACCGGCACCTTCACTTCCGGTTCGACGGTGTTGTCTCACAGCACGATTCTGAAGCTCGTAGTGCAATAGGGTCCAGCAACTCAACGATAGTGCGGTGGAGGCAACACGCGGCCGAGTTACAGAAAGCCTACGCCGCGAACGAGTCGTCATCCGGATCAGGCAACGACGACGGTGGATCGCTGGCCGGAAAAGTATCGGCCACGGTCTTGTCCATCATCTTGTCTTTCCGCTCCTCGAGGTTACTCTCGTCAATCGGCCGATCTTCGGGATCGCGTAAGTTTTGATCAGCAGGCACGACGGTTCCTCCTACTCTACAAGAACTTGGATTCACTCGCAGTCCCGTCTGTTGCAACATCTTCCTCAATTCGCCGGGCGTCGGAGCCTTGAAAGGGCACGGCTTCCCAGCCGTGCCGTTAAACCACGAGATCCGGCTACGGCGCGGCTCGAAGCCGTGCCCTTTCAAAACTTGGTCGCCCACTTGGGTTTGTTGCAGCCGCTAGCGAAGCAATTTTAGTGCGTGAACGATACGTTAATCCCAGTCGTCAGCTGCACGTCATTCTGTTTCTTGCCCACCGGCGGATTGGTTACGTAAATGTCACCGAAAGCATTTTGCCATCCCAGCCATTTGCTGATTTTCGTGACCGTGCCCAGATTGAACGTGCCCCGGTATTCACCGGTGTCGCTGAGATTGGGGAAGAAGTACAGCTTCTCGTTTAACACGGTCGATGCGCCCAGCTTGTACATGAGTTCTTCACCCAGAGTAAGCGCGGCGAAGTTGCGATCGAGACCGATGTAGTTTTCTTTCGTGTAGTTCAGGCCACCGAGGAAATCAAGAGTAGTACGGCTCGTGTTGATAGCATGAAACCCGAGGCCGCCGCCGAGGACGGAGCGCAGGTTCAGGTTCTGCAGCGCGTCCGTCTGGAAATCGGCGCTGCCAAAGCCAAACAGCCGTTTGGTGAAATTGCGGTCGTAGCGGGCACCGCCCTGAGTAGCATTGGCGGTCACGTTGGGCACAGCCCCGGCAGCATCGTTGGTGGCGTAGATGGTGTTGGTGTACAACGCAATTTCATCGTGCGAGGTTTTGCGATCGGCGGTAAACGCCAGCGCCAGGTTCTTGGTTTCGCTGTTGCCGCCGGTCAAGGCAAAGCCCACGTTGGCTCCGCCGTTCCAGCCTTGCAACAGGGTGGGATGCAGCGACTTCTCATAAGCCGCCTGTTCTGCATCGCTTCGTAACGCAGTTACGTCGGTTTTGGCAACCTCGACGGTTCCGCTCTGTGCGGTGCTCACAGCCAGTGTGCCGTCTGTGGTCGTCACCGCCCCGACCACGGTCTTGTTCGCGGTCGCCACATGCAGCGGCGCTGCCGAAGTCAGCGACTGAACCGCCGTCCACGGAACCGTGACGTCGCCAGCAAGGTCGGTCTTGATCACCAACGTCTTTCCATCCGACTTGGTGATGGTTCCGGTCAGCCGGTCACCGTTACGGAGCACCACTTGATCGGCAAAAAGCAGAGATCTCAGTCCAAACACCGACAACAATGCCAGCAATTGCAGCTTACGCATAAGGGGCTCCATTGAATTGTTTTTGAATCTCGAAGTGGCTAAGGGTTGAGCCAGCTAGCTTTTGGTATCGGGGTTCTTCACGTCGGTGCTGGCTGTCTTGGCTTGGTCAGGAGGCGTTTCTTTCATGCCTTCTTTCAGTGCGCGAAGGCCCTCGCCGATCCCTTTGCCCAGCTCGGGAAGTTTCTTGGGGCCGAACAAGATCAGAGCAACGATAAGAATGAGAAGCAGATGCGTCGGTTGTAGAAGCTCTCCCATAAGAAACACTCCCTGCGGAACGACCACCCTATCTAATCTTAACCTTACGCAAGCCTGACGGTTCCGTCAACCGCATGGCTGGTTCGCGCGATCGATTCCTTGGGGGAAATCCCCTCCCGCGGCCGTGCCCCGTTCAAGTTAAACAGGCAGAAAGCCTTAGTGGGTAGTTGGAACCTTCGGGCAGCCCCCGGTATTGAACCACCGTGCTCTCGGCAGGTAACCGTAACCACCCTACAATCGCTACATGAGCTCTACAGCTGCAGCGCCGGCGACCAAGGCCAGGACGATCGCACCCGCAGTCCGGGAGGGCAGCGCTCGGCCCACGCCGGACGCCGCCGCCAGTCATTTAGAAGCGTCGGCGGCAGGGTTGAAACCGGTGGGCTACGGTCTGCCTTGTCTAAAGTGCCGCACCTACTACGCCGCCAATGTGAAAGTCTGCCCAGTCTGTCAGACCTCGGAGCGCGTTTCTCCGGTGGTAGCGCCGGTGCGCACAACCGTCGCCCCCGCGGTCAGCGAAGAGACGCCTGATCTGGCCACTTTGGAAGCCGAGCGCGAGCGTTTTCTGCGCGACTTCAAAGCCCAACTGCTCACCTCGCAGATGCAAGTCCGTTCCACCCCGACCACCAACTGCACCCGCGCGGAAAACCACCAAAGCGGGCAGCAGACTGCCACCATTTGCCAGACCTGCTTCGATCATTTGCAGGAGCGCGTCGACATCCTCGAAGCCGCCCTCCACATCGACCTCAAAGAGGCATCCCAGATCGTTTATGAAGCGGTCTGGGCCGACACCTCCGATTCCACCAAAACCTACGACAACGCCGCCCACGCCCTGCTCAACGAACTGCGCAAGCGCGCCGGGGTGACACAAACCTTCGGGATCCTGCAGCCGCTGAGCGACTAAGACGCCCGTGTTGGCTGAGCGGGAAGGGTGGCGCAAAAGCCCAAGTTGGCATATACTCATGTATATGCCAGACTGGGTTCTCGCACGCGGGAGGAACAACATGCAGCGCAAAGCGAAAATCTTCATGAACAACCGCAGTCAAGCCGTCCGCTTGCCGAAGGAGTTTCAGTTCAGGACGCAGGAAGTGTTCATACGGAAAGAAGGCAGCGAGGTGGTTCTCTCTCCTCGACCATTTGATTGGACCTCCTACCTTGCCGAGGGGCCTGTGGCCTCGGCAGGTTTCATGGAAGGTGTCGAAGATTTGCCCGTGCAGGAGCGTGAGCCGTAATGCCGCGCTACATGCTAGACACCGACACTTGTTCGTACATCATGAAGCGCTCGCATGACGCGGTTCTCGAGCGCCTACAGAAAGTTCCTGTGAGCGACGTGTGCATCTCTGTAATTACGAAGTCCGAACTCTTGTTCGGGGTCGAATTGTCACCCCGGCGGCGTCAGGACGAATCGGCGCTGGATGCCTTTCTGCGTTACGTCGAGGTCCTCGAGTTTCCCGACATAGCATCCGTGCACTACGCCAAGATCCGCGCAGGATTAAAGACGCGGGGCGCCATGATCGGGGCGAACGACCTGTTCATTGCCGCCCATGCTCGCAGCCTGGGATTGACGCTGGTTACAAACAACACGCGAGAGTTCGCGCGGGTTCCTAAACTGGCGATCGAAAACTGGATGGCTGTTCCCTGAGCCTGAGGCTGGTGGCCGTCCTCAACTGAGAACCGAGAACCAAGAACTGAAAACTGGTTCTTACATCGCCAAACTCCGCGAAATCAGCCGCCCGCAACAATCTCACTTTGACCGCAAGATGCGGATAGCCCACTGCCCCGCCTCCAGCTAATCTTTCCTCACTATGACAACCAATGCGATACTCAACCTGAGCGGACCTGAAATGCCCGGAACTGCAATCGCAGCAAGCAGCCAAAACCGCTGGTGGCAGGCCGTCGAGGCCCGCGACGCCAGCCAGGATGGCAGCTTCGTCTTTGCCGTGTCGTCGACCGGCGTCTACTGCCGGCCGTCGTGCCCGTCGCGGCGGCCACGACGTGCGAATGTGGCGTTCTTCCGCCGCCCTGAAGAAGCCGAAAAAGCCGGTTATCGCGCTTGCCTGCGCTGCCGGCCCAGGTCAGCCGGACATGGAGCCGCTGCGGAAGCCCGCGCCATTTGCCGCTACATCGAACAGCATCTCGAGGAACCGCTCACGCTGGCGCGTCTGGGAACGGAATTTCATCAGAGCCCGTTTCACTTGCAGCGCAAGTTCAAGGCCGTGCTGGGAATCACGCCGCGTGCCTACGCCGATTCCTGCCGCATGAACCAGCTCAAGAGCAATCTTCGCGCCGGGCATTCGGTGACCCGCGCCATGTACGACGCCGGATACAGCTCCAGCAGCCGGCTCTACGAGCGCACCGCCTCGCAACTTGGCATGACGCCAGACAAATACCGTCGCGGAGCTATAGCAGCTCCCATTCGTTACACCTGCGCAGATTCGCCGCTGGGACGGATGTTGATCGCCGCCACGGATAAAGGCATTTGCGCGATCCAATTTGCCAACTCCGACGAAGAACTCGAGCAGGGCCTGCGCCACGAGTTTCCCTTCGCCATCCGTAAGCGCGACGACAGCGCGGTACGGGAATGGAAAGAAAACCTGTTGCGCCAGATGCGCGGGCAGAAATTAAGCGCCGCTCTACCCTTGGACATCCAGGCTACGGCCTTTCAGCGGCGCGTGTGGTCTTACTTGCAGAAAATCCCCTTCGGCGAGACTCGATCCTACGCCGCGGTTGCGAAGGGAATCGGCCGGCCGACGGCCGCGCGAGCCGTAGCCCGCGCCTGCGCGACCAATCCGGTTGCGGTGGCGATCCCATGCCATCGCGTCGTCCGCAAGGACGGAGAAGATGGCGGCTACCGCTGGGGCGTGGAACGCAAAAAGACCCTGCTGGAGATGGAACAAGCCTAGAATCGGCCACGGATTTCGCGGATGACCACGGATAACCCTAAAGATTTATCCGTGTGAATCCGTGAAAATCCGTGAAAATCCGTGGCCGTTTTTATTGCAGCTTTCTGTACACTGCTCGCGCGTCGTCCAGCAGCTTCAGAACAGCCGTCTTTTCAGCGGCAGTGTTCCAGTCCAGGTTGGCGTTCACCGCCTGCTCCAGCCGTCCAATCCAGGCGATGAAGTAGGCAGCGTCTCCAGATGCTTTCGGCGTCGAGCCTGCTACCCTCACATAAATCGGGCTCGTAGTCGCGTAGGGATACGAATCCAGGATGGGATATTCAGATTGGTCGCTACGCGCGCGCAGCAAGCACCATCCGCTCCGAGAAAGAGAAATCGTATCTTCCACATTAGCGGTCTCATGATCGCTGCCGAGTTTCAACTCGCGCACCACTTCTCCGTTGCAGATGACCTGCAAATGATCCACCGGCACGATCGAGCGCATCCAGGCAGTGAATTTCACTTCGTTCTCACCTGCTGGAAGTTTCACCTCGTCACCGATTTCCGAACCGCCCAGAGTAAAGCCAAGCAATGGCCCGTTGGTCGCGTAGGTGTGTCCTTGCTTCAATGAGTTCAGCCAATCGCTGATGTTCAGCGGGCCGTTGGCGACCTTCACATACACGCGATTCAGGCCAACCGGCCCACGCAGAGATGCGAAGTTGGCCATGGCATCGGTTCCCGCCGCCGCCGGAAGATGAAAGCCGAGGTTGAGCAGGCGGTACCATACATCGGCAGTCGCCTTATGATCGCTGAAGCCGAGTGCTTCGATGTAGTCCACTTTGCCCAGCGCCACGTCGACCGGCAATTCGTCGGTGAGCGTGGCGTCCTTCGCGGGGTCCGGCGTGGAATCGAACGGGTGAGCATAACCGACCAGTCCGTATTGCGCATGGGTCATGTCCGCGACGTCGGCGTTGGTGGGAACCAGGCTGGCCGCCGCTGTGCCGGGATACGCCGCATACCCGGGAAGCAGGAAGTGATACATCAGGTTCAATAACCCGAGATGCCCCCAAAAACTGGTATGAAATTCCTGGCCATGAAACAGATGAGCGTCGGACGTAGAGGCCGCATCGGCTGAATCGCTGAAATATTCGATGTCGGGGATGCGCTGCTCCTTGTTCACAATCAGGTCTTCAACAATCGATACATTTTCGGCCTCGGCTTGGGCCACCAGATTGGCCGGCGTATTGCGATAGGCGCCGCCGTAATTCATGTGCACGTGCACATCGCCGCTGACCCAGTGAGAGTGCGCTTCCTGCGGGATCTGCAGAGATCTCAGCTTGATCACAATTCCTGCTCGCTGGTCCTTGCCGACATCAAGCACGCGCCGCTCGAATGGGTACTCGAAACCTTTCATTAGGTCGACTGTGACTTTTCCCACCGGCACATCGAGCAGCACAGCTCCATTGGTGTGAAAGTAGTGCGTTTCAAAGGGACGCTCGGAGCGGACGAAGCTGTCATCGGCCTGCATCCACGCGTAGGTGGGGGCATAGGCGCGGCCATCTTCACCCGTCACCGAAAGGCGAGCGTGCGTCGGTTGACCGGTCGGATCCAGTACCGTAATCCCAAGGCTTCCCATCGGTTTCCGGTAGTGAGGCAGAGTGGCATGAACGGCGGTGATGGCCCCGCCAGGAATCTCCTGGATCATCAAACTGGTGTTCAAACCGCCGTTCGAGATGAATGCGATTTTCTTTCCGTCCGGCGACCAACGCGGATTGATGCTGTCAAAACTACCATCGAAGAAGGGGTGGAACCCCTTGTTATAAGAAATCGGAAAGGCATCGCCGCCTTCCGCTGGCATCACCCAGAGCTGGTGCCACTGCTGCCCGAGATACGATGCATAGACAATCCGTTTGCCGTCGGGAGAAAAGTCCGGCCGCGCTTTCCACGTAGTTTCCTCATAATGAATCTCCCGCGCTTCCGCGCCCGGCACGGCTTTCATCCGCCAGAAGCCGCCGGTTCCGTAGATGTGGCCGCGATTGGAGACGAACAGCAATTCCGTTCCATCCGGCGACCACGCCGGGCTGATTTCGTGGTCGAACTCGCTGTAGTAGTAGCGCGGCAAATCGCTGCGGGTTTCCCCGGTGAGGCGTTGCACGTTGCGCAGTTCGCCCTCCGCAAAATCGCCGGCGAAAATATGGAAGCGACGGTGGTAGGACGTCGAAACGAACGCGATGCGCTTGCCATCAGGCGAAAACCGCGGCTCCACGTTCACCGCGCCGCCGGCCGTCAATGGGCGCGACTGCATCGTGGTCAAATCCAGCGCCCAAAGCTCGATGGCATCCTTATAGTACGAGTCATAGACCACCCAACGGCCGTCCGGCGAGCAATCCGGCTGGTAATCGTAGCCGGGGCCGTCCGTCAGTTGCTCGGCATCGTCGGAGCCCAGCTTCTGCCGCCACAATGAGCCGCCCATGGAGTAAATCAGAGTTTGAGAATCGGGAAGCCACGCCGCTGAACTCGGCCCTGTGGTCAGCTGCGGCAGATACATCTCGCGGTAGTAGTAAGCATGGGGAAGGTCAATCTGCTTGAGCACCGGATCACGCTGCGAAAAGGCCGGCAGGGAACTGAGCAGTAGAAGCAGCGTCAGCTTCATTCGGTATCGCATGCGCAAGGATCATCCCTCCGGCTGAATGGCGGATTATATCGGAGATCGCGCGGGCGGTTCTGGTAATGTATCAGCGCATGCGGCGCGCGCTCGCCATCACCGTGGTTATTCTGCTGGCTTTCACTGCTTTGGCGGTTGCTCAGTCGTCGCTTGGAGTGACCTATCTCGCAGTAACCGCTCTGACC
>Ga0335078_10007524_pt1 | contig 16157 bp, 12 predicted proteins | sample Lox_Sample_32_FD_206711 | JGI IMG/M metagenome (GOLD analysis project Ga0335078, IMG submission 206711) | Soil microbial communities from Loxahatchee National Wildlife Refuge, Florida, United States - Lox_Sample_3.2 | ecosystem: Environmental > Terrestrial > Soil > Wetlands | place: USA...
GGGTGCGACGCATGGGCGGCGGACGACACGCGTTGACATCCAACGATCCCGGCTTGGCGCCTGCGTTGGACGGCATGGTCGAGCCCACGGCGCGTGGCGACCCGCAGTCGCCGCTACGCTGGACCTGCAAGAGCGCAGGCACGCTTGCAGCCGAACTGACGGCCCGGCGTCATCCGGTCAGTCACACCAAAGTCACCCAACTCCTGCGGGAGGACGGCTACAGCCTGCAGGGCAACCGCAAGACCGAGGAAGAGGGCGGCCATCCGGATCGCGACGCGCAGTTCCGGCATATCAGCCGCGCCGTCAAACACGCCTTGCGGGCGGGCGAGCCGGTCATCTCCGTGGACACCAAGAAGAAGGAATTGATCGGCAACTACCAGAACCAGGGCCGCCAGTGGCGTCAAACAGGAACGGCGGCCAAGGTGAACGGACATGATTTTCCCGGCCCCCAGGCGCCCCGCGCCTATCCCTACGGGATCTACGATCTGGGGCGCAACGCCGGCTTCGTCAACGTGGGCACAGACCACGACAGGGCGCGTTCGCCGTAGCTTCGATCCGCGGCCGGTGGCGCGCCGAGGGCCGCCGTCTGTATCCGCGCGCGCTGGCGGCTGCGGCTGTGGAAATGGGAGTTGCAGCGACTAGCCGACCAGACGGGGTTGACGCTGGCAATCTGCCATTTCCCGCCGGGCACGAGCAAATGGAACAAGGTGGAACACCGGTTGTTCTCTTTCATCTCGTCCAACTGGCGAGACGAGCCGCTGCGCGATGACGAGACGGCGGTGCGGCTGATCGCCGGTACGACGACGGCCAAGGGCTTGACCGTGACCTGCCGGCTGGATCACCACAAGTACCCCGTCGGGCGAAGGATCACGGATGAAGAATTCGACCATGTCAATCTGAAGCCCAACAGATTCCACGGCGAATGGAACTACTCGTTTCACCCAAGCAACCAACACCAGTTGTAAAGCTTATTTATTTACTTTGCCTTACAACTGGAGTACTCTCCTAGAATCGACCAGTCCCCTGGACTGGCCCCCCTGCTTTGCGTGAAATCAGTTTTCCGCCCAGTCGTCACGTCTCGCAAATTTCCCCGTGCCCACTCCAGACAAACGCCCGAAGCCATCTTGTTTAGCGGGTTCAAGCGTCCGCCGTGCTACCCTCCTACCGCCCAGCCATCAAGTTCCGCCGCAGCACCGCCGACGCCGCCAGTGCGCCGCCCACCAGCGCCCCGGTGACGCCCGGCATGGCCGCATCCGCGCCCGTCAGATACAGTCCGCCGACCGTGGTCCGCGGACTCAGTGCGCGCGCCCGGAATCGCTCCGGCGTGCAAGCGGGTCCATAAACCTGGCCCTGCAGATAATTGGCGAACTGGCGTGTCGAGAGCGGCGTCGAAAGCTCGCAGTAGTCGATCTTCCCGCGCACCGCCGGCACATTCCGCTCCAGTTCGGTGCGCAGGCGCGCAGCCAGGCTCTGCTTCAGTTCGTCGTAATCCGCGCCGCGCCGCTTCCAGCGCGTCTGCGCCCAGCGCTCGAACCAGCCGTAGGGCGCCACCGTAACCACCTCGATGGTGGCGCGGCCGGGGTGGCGCTGAGCGAATTCCGGGTCCTTGGCCGAAGGGAACGAAATGAACAGGCCCGGAAAAGGTTGTTCGGGGTCTGCCGCGTAACGCGCCAGGTTCTCGTCGTGGTCCGCGCTCGGGTAGATCCACAAGTTGGTGTCGCCGAATTCCGGCTCCCCCGGATCGCGCCGCAGCCCCACATAGAGGCACAGATGACCGATTGAATTCGGAATCCGTTCGATCTCGGCGAGCGATCGCGCGCGCCCCGGCGCATCCGGTGGCAAAAGCCTGGCGTAGGTGTTCCAGGCGCCCGCGTCGCTCACGATCAGGGGCGCCCGCAGTTCGCGCCCATTCGCCATGCGCACGCCCACCGCCTGCTGCCGCGCGTCCAGCAGGATTTGCTCCACCTCCGCGCTCACCAGGATCCGGCCGCCCGCCCGCTCGATCACCGGCGCGATACTGGCGGCGATGCGCGATGCGCCACCCAGCGGATAAAACGCGCCTTCCAGATAATGTTCGGCGATTATCGCGTGCATGCCAAAGCTGCTCTGGCCCGGCGGCAGGCCGTAGTCACCCCACTGCCCGGTCAGCACCGCGATGAGTTCGCGGTTGCCCGTGAGGCGGGCCAGCGCTTCCCCGGTTGTTCGCCGCGCGAAGCTGAGGAATCGCCGGCGCAGCAGCGGCCCGGCCACGCGAGCCAGGGCCCCAGGGAGAGCCTTCTCGGCGAAGAACAATCTGCTTGCGCGCGCGGTGTCGCGAACCGCCGTCAGGTACTGGCCGATGGCCGCGCCTTCCCCCGGAAAGCATTCGCGCATGCGCTCCGCGAAGCGCTCCGCGCCGCTCACGAAATCGTAGGAACGGTCCGCGATTCGGATGCGGTCGTAAACCTCCGGCATCGCGTTCCATTTCAGGCGCCCTTCGGTGATCTCGTCGAACAGGGCGCGCATGGGCGTTCCCGCGCCCGTCTGCCCAACGTAGTGGACGCCCACGTCCCACTCGTATCCGGGGCGGTGGAAGACGTGCGTAAATCCGCCCGCGGTGTAGTGCCGCTCCAGCACCAGCACGCGTTTTCCGGCGCGCTGCGCCAGCAGGGCCGCGGACGCCAGTCCGCCGATACCGGAGCCGATGACGATGGCGTCGAACTGGCCCTCCGGTGGATGCTGCTTGTAGGAAACCCCGGTGTTTCCGGGGATGGTGTCGGGCGCCACGTTTAATGTTGACATCAGCAACATTGTACCCGGCAAAGTTGCTACTGTCAACATGCATTTTGTAAGATCGCATTGTGCCCCCCGCCCCGCCCTACCATCACGGAAACCTCAAGCAGGCCCTGCTGGAGGCGGCCGTCCAATTGATCGCCGAAACCGGCCCGCGCGGTTTCACCCTGCGCGAGGCCGCCCGCCGCGCCGGCGTCTCCCACAACGCTCCCTATCGCCACTTTCGCGACCGGGACGATCTGCTGGCGGCGGTGGCCACCGACGGATTTGACCGTCTCACGCGCGCCATGGCCCGCGCCGGCCCCGGCGTCAGGCCGCTCCATCGCCTGCGCCGTAGCGGCCTCGCCTACGTGGACTTCGGCCTGCGCTGGCCGCAACACTTCGCCGCTATGTTCGACGCGCCGCGCGACCCGGCCGCCTATCCCGCATGCGCCGCCGCCGCCCAGCGCTGCTTCCAGACCCTGCTCGGCTTCGTGCGCGACTGCCAGGCGGCCGGCCAACTGCCCGCCGGCGATCCCGAGCGTCTGGCTTACCACGCCTGGTCTCTGGTGCACGGCATCGCCAAACTCGCCAATGCCGGCCAACTCCCCTGGCGATCCAAAGCCGGCGTGTTGCGCTTCGTGGGGCAGGCGCTCAGGGGCGCCCTCAACGGTCCGGGCTGATCAATGCCGTATCCAGGAACCGGCTGGATGCAGGAGATATAATTGTGTCTGAACATGCGAATCATGAAACTGAAAGCATTCGGAATTACGGCGGCGTTAGCCGCTGTGATACTCGGCGAACCCGTGGGTTTCGCGCAACAGGCCGCGGTTCCTGCTAAACCCGCGAATTGCCCGGCGGAGGGATTCAGCGGAGGCTTCACGCGCGGCTGTCCGCAAAGACAGTTTGCCAACCCGGCCGATATCTCGGCCATGATGGCCGCGGTGCCGGACAAGCCTTACGCCACGCCCCGGAGCCTGCGCCGCGTGCTGGTCCTCGGCCGGGCCGTCGGTTGGGTGCACACTTCCATCCCGCTGGCGGCGAAAATGGTTGAATACCTGGGAGACAAGACCGGCGCATGGATGACCACCATCACCTACGACGCGGCCGCCATCTCGCCGGAAAACCTGAAGCAATATGATGCCGTCTTCCTGGACAGCACCACCGGCGAGTTTCTGGACGACCCGAACGACAAAGCCGCCACGGACCTTCGCAGACGGGCACTCCTTGACTTCGTCAAAGGCGGCAAAGGTCTGGCCGGCATCCACGCCGCTACCGACAGCTACCATACCAATGGTCCCAAGCCGACCGGCACGTGGCCCGAGTTCAACGAAATGATCGGCGGCTTCTTCAAGTTCCATTGGAGCTATCCGACCCTCATCCCGGTTAAGGTGGATGATCCATCGAGCCCCCTGACCGTTATGCTGCCCGCCCGTGGGTTCGAAATGGTCGACGAGACTTACACGTTCGCCCAGGACTCATTTAGCCGCAAGCGCGTGCATGTTCTCACCAGCATCAACTACGGCAGGATGAGCGCGGAAGACAAAGCCAAAGAGCCGGCATCCACCCGGCGCACCGACGGCGACTACGCGTTGAGCTACATCCAACGAGTGGGCGATGGGCGCGTATTCTACGAAGCGCACGGCCACGATGAGAAGGTCTACTTCTTGCGGCCTTTTGTCGCCCACATGCTGGCGGGAATCCAATACGCCCTCGGCGACCTGAAAGCCGATGACAGTCCCAGCGTAAAGTAGCTCGCACTTCTACTGTTTGGCGTCGCCGGTAGCGGCCCCGTGGAGTTTCACCTCCACCTTCTCTTCCAGGCTGTCGTAGTACTCCTTGAGAACCGCGATGACTTCGGGCCTGGAAAACTCGGCGGGCACCGGCTTTCCCTCGCTCATGAGCTTCCGCAGCAAGGTGCCGGAAAGCAGCAGGCGCGCGCCGCCCCGGTAATTTCCGTTCTCGTCGATCACGGCCTTGCTCTCGTGGGGGCAGGTCTTCATGGAAGCCATGGTGCCGCACTCGTAGCAGTAGAACGTCCAGTCCATACACAGCGGACGAAGCAGCAGGGCGCCCGCGGGGATCTCGTTGAAGATCTTCTGGGCGTCGAAGGGGCCGTAGTAGTCGCCTACTCCGGCGTGGTCGCGGCCCACGATCAGGTGTGTGCAGCCGTAGTTTTGGCGGAAAACGGCGTGTAACAGCGCCTCGCGCGGTCCGGCATAGCGCATTTCCATGGGATAGCCGCCCTGAATCACGCGGTCCTTGCGAAAGTACTTGTTGACCAGCGCGTCGATGGCCTTCACCCGCACTTCGGCGGGAATGTCGCCTGGCTTGAGCTTGCCCACCAGTTGATGGATGTAAACGCCGTCGCATACTTCAATCGCAATCCACGCCAGGTAGGCGTGGGAATTGTGCATGGGATTGCGAAGCTGCAACGCCGCGACCGTATTCCAGCCCCGCTCCGCAAATGCCTTGCGCGCCTCCGCCGGCCGCTGATAGATGCCCTCGAACATCTCCGGGTAGTACGACTCGGAGAGCACCTTCACCGGGCCGGCCAGGTTGACGGCGCCCTGCTGCATCACTTTTTGTACGCCAGGATGCGCCGGATCTTGCGTCCGGAAGACCTGTTTGCATTCGTATTCCTTGTCGATGGCATACTTCTCCGCGACCTTCATGGTGCCCATGACGGACTCGGTTTCCGTATCCCACAAGGCCACCTCGTCGCCCGGCACAATCGACTTGGCGCGGTGTTCCTCGACCGACAGGGTGATTGGGATGGGCCAGAACAGACCACCCTTGGACGGCAGGCTGTAAGTCTCGCAGCAGCCGCGCCAGTCGTCGCGTCCCATGAATCCATCGAGAGGCGTAAACGCGCCTATCCCCATCATGATCAGGTCGCTGGTTTCGCGGCTGGTCATGGGCGCCCTCTTCAGTTGTCCGGCTTTGCGCAACTCTTCCCGTCCGGCTTCGTCTTCGACCAGTAGGGGGCACAGAGGGCCGCCGCCATGCGCAGGAATCAAGTCATTCATCGGTTAAGCTCCTCTCAACACGGACCTTCTGTGCGGCCGCCTCGTGAATCTGCACCAGGTCCGGCTTAGGCGCAGCCGCCGCGGGCGGACGCAACAGCTTGCCCGGCAGCTTCGAAAAATAGATGAGCCGCTCGATCGCCGGCAACAACCGGCGCACCGTCTTCCCATGGAACAGCAGGCTGCCCGCCACCAGCGCCGGATGCGGAATCGTGGTGCAACAGTGCGCGCAAACGTCGATCTCACCCGCCTTCCCGCTGGTGTGCGCACGGCGCATGCGTTGCATCTCCGCCCCATTCCAGATGCTCTCCAGGGCCTCGTCCGCCATGTTTCCCAGCGGCGCACCATTCAGCATGTAACTCTGGCAGCACGGGTAGACGTCGCCGCTCTGCTTCACATACAGCGGCCCGCGCCACAGGTAATGGCAGGGATGCTTCCAGTCTTCCGCCGCGTGCCCCGCCTCCGGATGCATCAGATTGGTCTCGTCTTCCTTGATGCGTACCTGATCTACGCCCGGCACGCCGCGCCAGAACCGCATGAACTCCGAAACCTCGCCCGTGTTGCGCTCCATGCGCACCATCTGCACCACCACCTGCAGCTTCGATCCGCGCGCGTGCTTCATCTCCGCGAACCGCACGAAGTTGTCGCGCACCTTCTCGAACTTCGCCCCCTTGCGATAGAATTCGAAGCTTTCCTTGCTGGCCCCGTCGAAGCTCAGCGTGATCTGTTCCAGCGGCGATTCGAGCACCCGCTCCGCCACCCGCTCGTCCAGAAAAGTCCCGTTCGTCGAAAGCAATGTCGAGATGCTGTGCCGGTGGCAGAACTCGATCCGCTCGAATATCCGCGGGTCCATGAACGGCTCGCCGAGACCGATCAGCATCATGTGCTCGGCCGTCGCACCCGACTCCCGCACCAATCGCTCGAATACCTCGCCGGACATGTCCGCCTTGGGCTGCTTGTGCGTCTCGCGCGGGCACATCGGGCAATACAGGTTGCACTTGGCCGTGGTTTCCACGATGTACTCCACTGGCAGCGCCGCCAGCTTCGCACGCCGTGCCAGGTAGCCCCACAACAGTTTTGCCCGGTTCCATGCTCGCATTGGTCCTTCTTATTGTACCCGTCGTCGCCCTGCCTGCCTGCTATTACTTAACAGATGGACAAGCGCGCCCGCCAGCTCAACTCCGCCCCTATCCGCCCCGGCGCCGAATTTGTCCTCTACTGGTGCCAGATGAACCGGCGGGCGGAGGCCAACGAGGCGCTCGATTTCGCCGTCGATCTCGCCAACCAGCTATATCTGCCGGTGCTCTTCTACGAAGGCCTGACTTTCGCTCATCCCTACGCCAGCGACCGTTTCCATCGCTTCATTCTCGAAGGCGTGCCTGAGACCGCCAAGCGCCTGGCCGCGTTAGGCATCGGATACACGTTCTATCTCCGCCGCCGGCCCTCCGATCCCGATGACGTGCTCTATCGCCTGGCCGCGCGTGCCGCCGCCGTAGTCACTGACGACTATCCCGCTTTCATTGCCGCCCGCCATAATGCCAACGTGGCGCCCAAACTGAACATAGCCTTCTACGCGGTGGATGCCAGTTGCATCGTTCCGATGGCCTGTTTCGAAAAGCGCGAGTACGCCGCGTACACCATCCGTCCGAAGATCCACAAGCTGCTGCCGCGCTACCTGTGGGCCCAGCCGTCCGTCAAAATCGCCCAGCGCTTTCCGCCTCGGCAGTCCGAGTTCCACACGCCCGTCACCGCCGCCAACATCGCGGCCCTCGTCGCTTCCTGCGAAATCGACCACACTGTACCGCCGTCGCCCTCCATCCCCGGCGGCCGCCTCGCCGCCCAGAAGCAACTCGCGCATTTCCTGAAATACGGCCTGGCCCGCTACGCCGCGGAAAGCAACGAGCCTGCGGCGCGCGCCACTTCCGGCCTCAGCCCCTACCTTCACTTTGGCCAGATCTCGGCACTCGAAGTCGCGCTGGCCGCCAAAGCCTCGCCCGAATTCCTGGAACAGTTGATCGTCCGCCGCGAGCTGGCCTTCAACTTCGCGCGCTTCACGCCGGGCCTGGGCAACGCTTCGCTCGCGGTGCTTCCAGACTGGGCCCGCGAAACCATGCGCCGCCATCGCCGCGACCGTCGCGATCCCATCTACACCACCGGACAATTCGAACGCGCCGCCACCCACGACGCGCTCTGGAACGCCACCCAGGAGTTGCTCACACGTGGCGTCATCCACGGCTACTACCGCATGTATTGGGGCAAGAAGATCATCGAGTGGTCGCCAACATACACTACCGCGCTCCGCACCATGATCTACCTGCACGACCGCTACGCGCTCGACGGCCGCGATCCCAACACCTACACCAACATCCTCTGGTGCTTCGGCCTTCACGACCGGCCCTGGCCCGAGCGCCCCATCTTCGGCGCCATCCGCTCGATGACCCTGGCGGGCATGCGCCGCAAAACCAACGTCGACGCCTACATCGCCGAAATCACCGCATGCGCGCGCGCAGCTCGTTCTTCCGGATCTTGCCCGTCACCGTCCGCGGCAGCGCCCCGAACTCCACCTGCTTCGGGCACTTGAAATGCGCCAGCCGCGCGCGGCAGAACTCGATCAGTTCCTCGGCCGTCGCGGTCTGCCCCGGCTTCAGTCCGATATACGCCTTCGGCACCTCGCCCCACTTCTCGTCCGGCGCCGCCACTACCGCCGCCTCCAGCACCGCCGGATGCTCGGCCAGCACCTTCTCCACTTCAATCGACGAAACGTTCTCGCCGCCCGAAATCACAATGTCTTTCTTCCGGTCCCGCAACTCGATGTATCCGTCCGGATGCATCACCGCCAGATCGCCGGAGCAGAACCACCCGCCGCGAAGCGCCTCCCCGGTGGCTTCCGGATTCTTGTAATATCCGAGCATCACGTTGTTGCCGCGCATCGCCACTTCGCCCATGGTCTGGCCGTCCGACGGAACATCCCGCATCTGGGCGTTCACCACGCGCAGATCGGTGCCCGCCACGATATACGGCACGCCCTGCCGTGCCCGCAACCGGGCGCGTTCCGCCGCCGACAGCGCGTCCCACTCCGGACGCCACGCGCAGATGCTGTGCGGCCCATACGTCTCGGTCAGGCCGTAGACGTGCGCTAGGTCCGCGCCCACCTCCTCGGCCGCCCGGATGACTGCCGGCGTGGGCGGCGCGCCCGCCGTCACAATCTTCAGCGCGCCCGCGAACCGGATGCCCTGCGCCGCGCAGTACTGCGTGAGTGTGCTCACCACTACCGGCGCGCCGCACATATGGGTCACCCCCTCCGCGCGGATCAGTTCCACCATCTTTTGCGCATCCACCTGCCGCAGGCACACGTGCCGCGCCCCCGCCGCCGTAACCGCCCATGGAAAGCACCAGCCGTTGCAGTGAAACATCGGCAGCGTCCACAGGTAGACCGAGCCGCTGTTCAGCCCGTGTTCCATCAACTCTCCCAGCGCGTTCAGATATGCGCCCCGATGCGTGTACATCACGCCCTTGGGAACGCCCGTGGTCCCGCTCGTGTAGTTGATCGCGATGCAGCCGTCTTCCTCGGGCGCCGGCAGGCCCGCCGCCGGACACTCGCCCGTCGCCAGAAAGCCCTCGTAATCCGTGATCGCGTGGACCGTCTGCGGCAACCCCGCCGCAAGCTGGGGATCTGCAATCGCGATGCGCGCCTCACAGTGGTCCAATATCCAGGCCAACTCCGCAGCCTGCAGCCGCGTGTTCAACATCACCAGCACCGCGCCCGCCATCGGCACGCCGAAGTGCGACTCCAGCGCAGCCACGCTGTTCGGCGCCAGCACCGCCACGCGATCGCCCGGCCCAACACCCAAGGCCCGGAGCGCGCTCGCCTGCCGGTGTACCCGCTCGTTCAATTCGGCGTAGGTGAATCGCCGATCGCCATCCACTACGGCTATGCGATCCCGGTACACCCAGGCGCTCCGCGCCAGAAAATCCACAGGAGTCAAAACCGATTTCATCCTGGAGTGATTGTACTGCATGCGCGTGCCACAATAGTCTTATGCCCAGGGTCACCCAACTAACCATCAACGGAACCCGCCGGCCCATTGACGCCGACCCCGATATCCCCCTGCTCACCGTCCTGCGCGACCACCTCTCGCTCACCGGCACGAAGTACGGATGCGGCGAAGGGCAGTGCGGCGCTTGCACCGTGCTGCTCGATGGCCGGCCCGTCCGCTCTTGCATCACCCCCGTGCGCGCTGCCGCCGGCAAACAAATCACCACCATCGAAGGCATCCACCACCCGCTCCAGGATGCCTTCCTCGATGAGGGCGCTATGCAGTGCGGCTATTGCACCTCCGGCATGATCGTCTCCGGCGTTGCGCTGCTGAGGAAAAACCCGCACCCCAGCCGCGAAGACATCGTCGATCACATGAATGGCAACATCTGCCGTTGCGGTACTTATCTCCGCGTCATTGCGGCCATCCAGAAGGCGGCCCAACATGCCTGACCGAAGCTTGCCAAATGAACCCGCCGGCATCGAACCCGAACGCTACGAGCTGACCGCACCGCCGGCCTATCGTTTCGCCGTCGATCGCCGCGACTTCCTCGGTCTCCTCGGCGGCGGGCTGCTGGTAGTCTTTTCCGCGGGCGCGCAGGAGTCCGGCCGCGGGCGCCGCTCCGAAGCCCTGCCCCAGGATCTGGACGCCTGGCTGCACATCGGCGAAGACGGCGTGGTCTCCGTCTGCACGGGCAAGACCGAGGTCGGCCAGAACATCCGCACCTCGCTTAGCCAGGCCGCCGCCGAAGAACTGCACTGCCCCATTGCCTTCATCAAGCTGGTGATGGCCGACACGGCGCTCGTGCCTTACGACATGGGCACCTTCGGCAGCCGCACCACCCCCACCATGGCCCCGCAAATCCGTCGCGCCGCCGCTACCGCGCGCGAAGCGCTGCTCGATCTGGCCGCTGAAAAGTGGAACGTCGACCGCGCCAAAGTGTCCATCGCGGACGGCAAAGTCACGAGCGCGGGCGCCGCCACCCCTGTCGGATTCGGCGAACTGACCAAAGGCCAGAAGATCGCGAAGACCATCACGCCCGATGTCGCGGTGGCACGCCCGCTCAGCCAGTCCGTGCCGAAGGTCGCGGCGCGCGACTTCGTCACCGGCCAGCACAAGTACACCTCCGACCTCATGCGCCCCGGCATGCTCTACGGCGGCGTGCTGCGCCCGCCCGCATTCGGCGCGACCCTGGCCAATCTCGAAGCGCCCACGACACCCGCAGTCACCCCTGGCGTCACGATCGTTCACGAGAATAACTTCGTGGGAGTCGCCGCTCCTGATGCCCAATCCGCCACCGCCGCTCTGCGCCAGATCAAAGCCGAGTGGAAGCGCGGGACCGTCCCTCCAGGTGCCGCATCCGGTCCCGGCCTTTACGAATACCTGAAGCAAACCTCCGAACCCGGTCAACCCGATGTCCACGGCTCCGTCGCAGACGGCATGGCAGCCGCGGATATCAAGCTCGAAGCCGCCTATACCGTCGCCTACATCGCGCATGCGCCGCTGGAACCCCGCGCCGCGCTTGCCGAGTGGGATGGCGGCAAGCTCACCGTCTGGACCGGATCGCAGGTGCCCTTCGGCGTGCGCCGCGAGTTGGCTTCGGCGCTTGGCATCCCAGAAGACCGAGTTCGCGTCATCGTGCCCGATACCGGCGCGGCATACGGAGGCAAGCATTCCGGCGAATGCGCCGTGGAAGCCGCGCGCCTGGCCAAAGCCGCGGGCAAACCCGTGAAGCTCGTCTGGACCCGCGAAGAAGAATTCACCTGGTCCTACTTCCGCCCTGCCGGCCTCATCGAAATCGCGAGCGGTGTCCGCCGCGACGGCGCCATCGCCGCCTGGGACTGCCACAACTACAACTCCGGCGGCTCGGCCCTGGTCGGCAAGTACGACATTCCCAACCAGCGCAATGCCTTCCATCCCGCCAAGTCGCCGTTGCGGCAGGGATCCTATCGCGGCCTGGCCGCCACCGCCAACCATTTCGCGCGTGAGGTGCACATCGACGAGCTGGCCCATGCCGTGAAAATGGACCCGCTCGAATTCCGTCTCAAGAATCTGAAAGACGATCGCCTCCGCGCCGTGCTCCAAGCCGCCGCCGATCGCTTCCGATGGGGTCAGGGCCAAGGCATCGGCATGGCCTGCGGATTCGAGAAGAACGGTTACATCGCCACCTGCGCCCAGGTGGCCGTCGAAGACCGGCGCATCCGCGTGATGCGCGTGGTCCAGGCCTTCGATTGCGGCGCGGTGGTCAACCCCGATCACTTGAAGAACCAGATCCAGGGCGCCATCTCCATGGCCCTCGGCGGCGCGCTTTTTGAACAAATCCGCTTCGGCGATGGGCAGATCTCAAATCCGCGTTTTTCGCAGTACCGCGTCCCTCGCTTCAGCGACATGCCCGAAATCGAAGTCGTACTGGTGGATCGCCCGGATCTTCCCTCTGCGGGCGCCGGCGAAACTCCGATTGTGGGCCTCGCCCCCGCTGTCGCCAACGCCGTGTTCCATCTCAACGGAACCCGCCTCCGCAGCATGCCGCTGGAGGGCGGGCTTTAGCCCGCGCGGGGCTTTAGCCCCGCTGTATCCGTGAGTGACTCGCGCGCGTCTAACAAAGTGGAAGGATAGATTTCATGATTCGCACGGGCGCGCTCATCGCCGCTTCAATCTTTGCCGGCTCATTGTCGGCGCGCGACATTCCAGATCCTGGATTGCCTGTCAGTGTCATCGTCACCGTCGCCCCGCAAAAAACCGCCCCACAACTGACCGCGGATGACGTGCTGGTCTCTCAAAACAACCGGCACAGACAAGTTACCCGCCTAGAGCCGCTGCGCGCGGAAAGCGGCTTGCAGCTCTGGCTGTTGATCGACGATGGTTCCACCGCCACACTTGGCACCCAGTTAGCCGACCTCAAGAGGTTCGCACTAGCGCAGCCTCCTACCACCCAAATCGGCATTGGCTACATGCAAAATGGCAGGGTGCAAGTCACGCAGGCGTTGACCTCGGACCACCAACTGGCGGCCCAAGCGATCCGGCTTCCCATCGCCATGCCGGGTATCTCCGCCAGCCCATATGTGGCCCTGGCCGCACTGATTCACAAATGGCCCGCCGGTCCGGGCGCTCGCGAAGTGCTGATGGTATCGAGCGGCATCGATCCCATTTACGGCTCCGGCCCCGATAACCCTTATCTGACTAAGGCCATTGACGCGGCACAACGCGCGGGAATCGTCGTGTATTCGATATATTACTCACCGGCCGGCCGCTCGCCGTACGCTTATTGGCGGCTCTTCTGGGGCCAGAATTATCTCGCGCAGCTCAGCGATGATACCGGCGGCTTTTTATACTGGCTGGGCAGTGAGAATCCGGTGTCCATGGCGCCCTATCTGGACGATCTGAGCCGTCGCTTGAACTCCCAGTACTTACTGACCTTCCTGACTCGGCCGGAGGTCAAGCCTGGCTTCCAGGCCGTCAAGATCAGAACCGAACTCCCGCATGTCACTCTGGTGGGCCCATCCCAGGTTTACGTTCCGGCAGGCCAGTAAGGCCGGATAACAAACCACGCCCGCGAACCGTCCTCGTCGGCAGAGGAGGAATGCAGATGTTACGACGGTTGGTTTGGATGCTGACGCCGTTGGCCCTCGCTTGGGGCGGCGGCTTCTATTTAGTGGTACAGAGCAAAGATGCCGGATTGACGGTGGAAGCCCAAGGCTGCCAGGATTATTCGCACGCGCGGATAACTGGACAGGCCGAGGGCATCGTCAATGGAAAGCGCCAGTCCATCTCACTGGAGTTGACGCCCACCGAGAAACCCGGAACTTACACCGTCCGCAAACAATGGCCCGCCGAGGGAAAGTGGGTGCTGGTCTTCAGTGGCGCGTCCGGCGAGAGACATACCTACACGCTCGTGGATCCCGCCGCCGCCGGCCAATGGCGCCCGCGTATGACCATGCGCCCTGTCACGGCGGAAGAAATCGAAGCCGCGTTGCGCTAGTGTTAAGTGGCGCACCGATGGAGGGCGGGCTTCAGCCCGCGCGGGGCTTTAGCCCCGCTCTTCGCCGCCCGCCCTACCCTAACCGCACCACGTTGAGCTCCAGCACGTTTGGATTCGCCGCCTTAATCTGGTCTAGCAGATCGGAAGCGGGCGGCGTCTCCAGGTTGATGTGGGCGACGGCCGCCTGCGCGCCGTCGAACACCACGTTTTCCATCTCCTGCACATTGATGCGCGCCGCGCTGATCAGGTCTAGTACGCTGGCCAGCACCCCTGGGCGATCCAGGTGGCGCACCACCAGCGCGCACGTGGCGGGCGTTGCCTTCGCGATGTTCACCACGTTCGGCACCTTGCCCGTCTCCTGAAATGTCCGGATGATGCGCACGGTTTCCGCGGCAATGGCCTCCTGCGCCTGGTCTGTGGACGCGCCGATATGATGCGTACCGTACACTCCCGGCAGTTTCACGATGTCGTCGGCAAAATCGCCCGCCCCGCCGGATGGCTCGTTGGCAAACACGTCCAGACCCGCCCGCACGCCATTGCTGCGCACCGCCCAGCTCAAGGCCACCTGGTCCACCACCTCGGCCCGCGACGTGTTGATGAAGTACGCGCCCGGCCGCATGGCATCGAAGAAGTTCGCGTCGATCAGGCCCTGCGTCTGCGGATTCGCCGCCACATGCACGCTCACGATATCGGCCGCCCGCGCCACCTCGATGGCCGATTCCTGTTGCGCGATGCCCAGTTCGCTGGCTGCCTCCGGCGTTAAGCTGCGGCTCCACGCCACCACCGGCATGCCGAAACCCTTCGCGCGCGGGATCATCTCGCGGCCGATCCGGCCCACGCCAATCAGGCCCAGCGTGCGCCCCCACAGCCCACGCGCCTTGGAAAACTCCGCTTTGTTCCAGTGCGCCTGCCGCAGTGCGGCCACGTTGTCCGCAATGCGCCGGTCGAGCGCCACGATCAGCGCAAAAGCCAGTTCGGCCACCGCCACCGAATTCTTTCCCGGACAGTTCGAAACATAGATGCCGCGCCGCGATGCGGCCGCCACATCGATAGTGTTGTAACCCGCGCCCGCGCGCACCACCAGTTTCAACGCGCCCGCCGCCAGCGTGGCCTCGGTCACTTTCGTCGACCGCACCACCAGCACATCGGGCCGCAAGCGCTCCACCGCCTCCGCCAATGCGTCGTCTTTAAGGCCAGGCTGATAAGTCGCCTCGCAACCGGCCGCCTTGAGCCCGTCGAGGCCGGACTGTTCGAATTTGTCTGCTATGAGAACGTGCATACGGGGCACCATGACGATCATAGCGCGGCGCGCCCCGCGCAGCCGCTTACTCGGCTTTGAGAGAAGCCATATCAATGGAGAACCGGTACTTCACATCGGACTGGAGCATTCTCTCGTAGGCTTCGTTGACCTTTTGGATCGGGATCACTTCGACATCGGCGGTAATGTTGTGTGCGCCGCAGAAATCGAGCATCTCCTGCGTCTCGGCAATGCCCCCGATGAGCGAGCCGGAGAGGCTGCGCCGTCCGAAAATAAGGCCGAAGCCGGCGACGGCGAAAGGCTTCGCGGGCGCGCCGACGAGAGTGATGTTGCCGTCGCGGCCGAGCAGGTTGATATAAGCGTTGATGTCGTGATCGGCGGAGACGGCGTCGAGGATGAAGTTGAAGCTGCGGGCGTGCCTTTGCATTTCGTCGGCATTGCGGGAGACGACCACTTCGTCGGCGCCGAGGCGGAGCGCGTCCTCCTTCTTGTTCGGTGAGGTGGTGAACACCACCACGTGGGCTCCGAACGCATGCGCGAACTTCAGGCCCATATGACCCAGCCCGCCGAGACCTACCACGCCGACTTTCTTGCCCTTGCCGGCGCCCCAGTGGCGCATAGGCGAATAGGTGGTGATTCCGGCGCAGAGGAGAGGCGCGGCCCCGGCGGGATCGAGGTTGGCGGGCACTCGCAAGACAAAGCGTTCGTCAACAACCACGCTATCCGAGTATCCGCCATAGGTGACGCCACCGAGGTGTTTGTCCGGCGAGTTGAAGGTGAGCGTCATGTTCGGGCAGAACTGCTCCATGCCGGCCTGGCATTCGGGGCAGGTGCCATCCGAGTCGACCGTGCAGCCAACCGCGGCGAGGTCGCCGGGCTTATACCTGGCCACTGCCGAGCCGACCCTGGTTATACGCCCGATGATCTCGTGGCCGGGGACGATCGGGTACACGGTGCCACCCCACTCGTTGCGTACCGCATGCAGATCGGAGTGGCAGATGCCGCAAAACAGAATCTCGATCTGCACGTCGTGTTCGGCTGGATCGCGCCGCGGAATCGTTGAGGAAGCCAGCGGCGCTGCCGCACTGGCCGCGGAGTAAGCTTTC
>Ga0335078_10007526_pt1 | contig 16154 bp, 11 predicted proteins | sample Lox_Sample_32_FD_206711 | JGI IMG/M metagenome (GOLD analysis project Ga0335078, IMG submission 206711) | Soil microbial communities from Loxahatchee National Wildlife Refuge, Florida, United States - Lox_Sample_3.2 | ecosystem: Environmental > Terrestrial > Soil > Wetlands | place: USA...
GTAGTGTTGCGTCGCCAGATGCCCCATGGAATCGCAGAACCACGGGAAGGCGACTGCACGAGCCGTCTCTACCAGGTCTCTTGATTTTGAACGGTTGCTGGGCACTCTACTATGACAATTGACGCTGGACCTATCCGCAGCATTCCTCAGCAACAGAGCGAGCTGTACCCAGACCCCTGTAGCGCGCATTCTACTTCCAAGATCATCGCGCCCAGCAAGATTCGAGCCCCCGACCCCGTGGTCCGTCGTCTGACTTTCGAACCAGCGTAAGCGCCTGACCTTGCCGGCACTTGCCGCCTCCTCTTCGGACAGCGTGCGATCGGTCACCTCGACCGGGATCTGCCGCTACTACGTGCGCCCCTGCGACACCAGGACCTGGGAGTTACTCCAGCGGCGATCTCCGTCGATGATGCGGAACTTCCTCGGCAGGTCCGGGTGCGGCTCCACGAGGAGCGGCTCGAAGATGCCCTCGTTAGCTTCGATCTGCCGTTGGAGTTCTTCGTCTTCTTTCGGACCGAGCCGCGGCTGCTTCTCGTAAGGCGCGGTCCTTGTATCTTCGGCGAACAGTGGACTGCCATGCTGCCCGACACGGGCCGCTCCCCCATCAAAGCTCCGCCGTGGCTTGCTCGGTGAGTTGCCATGCGCGCGTCGCTGCGTCGTGGTTCGACAAACGAGTAGATTCTGGCGTATCGGCTCAACCATAGCTGCCAGTTTGAAGTCCCCTCTGAACGAGAGGCATTCCCGAATCGCCGCCGATCACCGAGACAAATGGAAGACCCCCATGCCACCGTTTAAGCCATCAGGCCCGGACAGCACGTACGGTGTCGAGCGAAGACCACTAACCCTGTGGCTCTGGTTCCACAGCGTTGACGGGCACGTCAGAGATAAACGACCCTGGTCATCTTTGTATTACGTGTCACCTTACTAGCTTATTTACTGACTCAAAACTTGTAACTTATGTCTATACCATACGTCCTCGGCATTGCAGTGCTGATTCGATTGTACGAGGGTATGTTAACGGACAACGAATTGGCATTGGACAAGTAGGGTCGTTCGTTTGTGAGGTTGTCGACGTAGACATACGCGCCCAACTGATCGGATACCAATCCCATGCGAAATTTTGCCAACCTGTAATCTGGAAGGGGCCCGAGGAAGTCGGCCCGTGTACCTACATAGACCTCGCTCAACTGCGCATCAAAAGCGTACTTCGATGTGAGGTGCCCTGTGTATTCCAACAGTCCACTCAAGGTCAACTTCGGAACATTCTGTAGCTGTTCGCCCTTCTTTCCTCCGGTCTCCGGCGTGTCTTCAGTGAGATAAGCTCGACTATACCCACCATTGAGCATCAGCAAGAACTGCGAAGTTATGTGAGCGGTGATCTCAAGTTCACCACCATACACTTCTGCATTCCCTGTATTTGTCGTGAATACGTAGCCGCAGCTCAATGGTACTTGCTGTTGTATGCCCTTCCAGTCCTCGTAGTAAACCGCGCCGTTTACCGTAACAGCCCGATTAAAAGTCTGGAACTTGCCACCTAGTTCATAACTCCACAAGGTATCGGGGTTATATTGACCTGGCGCACTCGTGAGCCCGATCGCGGCCAGTGCAGACGCACAATTATCGGGTCCGGTCGTTGGTATATAGAAATTGCCAGCGCCTGGTCTGAAACCCTTCGCCGCAGTCGCATAAAGGAGGGTGTCATCATTGGCTTGATACGCAAGATTAAATTTCGGATTAAAGCCGCTATCGGAGGCACTGGTGTTATCCACCTTTGGCGTAAAGCCGCCATCTAGGGCTCCGTATTGCGTTGTCATAATGTTGTTCGTGTAGTGGAACCATCGCAAGCCTGCAGTTAGCTTCAACTTCGGCGTCAATTGATACGATCCCTCGCCGAAGGCAGCATCTTGATCAACACGGGTAGGTTGATAGAACCAGACGAGAAGGCTACTTCCAAGAAGATCGGCATACCCTGGACCATACCAATTATCGTACATATCCGAGTTGAACCGACTGAAGAAGCCACCGATCAGCCCCTGTAGCTTGCCGGTTCCTGTTGTGGCAATCCGAAACTCCTCGCTGGTTTGGTCGGTCTTCTGCTGCTCAAGGATCCCGCTAGAGCCGAACTGCGGTACCAACAGGATGCTCTGCACAACCTCTGACGAATCCTGAGTCATCGATAACGTGCGGTACCACCTTGACGTCGCAGAAGTGAGTTCAAAGTTCCCAATTTGATACTTGATCACCAAATTGAAGAGGTCGATTTCATCGCTTTGCGGTTCGGCAAAATCTACTGGTTGGTAGTGCGCGTCGGTGCCGGGCACGCTGTCAAACGTGAAATAGCCACTGGTGGAAGCCTTTTGACTCAGTGCGCTTACGTCGATAGAAAGAGCATCAAACGGCTTATAAAGAATCGCGATTCGACCCCCGGATCGGGAAAGATCGTTAACGCGGGGGTGATCAGCTACTACGTTGCCGCTCAGTACATCTCCGCGCGTACAGCCATAGAAGCCGGGACATGATGGGTTAGTCTCGAGTGGGAATGGATTCACCACGATGCGATGGAGCCACCCGTCATCATAAGAGTAACTATAGACCAAGCGCACCGCTAAGGTGTCGTGAATTAGAGGGAAATTAAGAGCCACATTCTCGGTGTGATTTAAACCACCGTCTTCCGTGTCAGAAAGGCCGACGTTGACACTTCCCGAAAACTTTGTCAGGTCCGGAGGATTGGTAATCAAACGGACCGTCCCACCCATTGAGCCAGCTCCGTACAATGTGCCTTGCGGCCCGCGAAGAACTTCCACCCTTTGAAGATCGTATAGATTGGGGTCGATCACTACTTTGCCAGCTTGTGAGCCCGTCGGAGGGGTCAGCGGGGCTTCGTCGAGGTAGAAACCGACGGTCGGTGAATTCCCACCCGTCGGAGGTAAGCCGCGCATCACAATCTCTGTTTGGCCAGGACCGAAGGTGCGGAACGTAACACCTGGCGTCTGGACCAAAACAGACGTCAAATCCGTAAGTCCCTGCCGCTCAAGAGCGTCACCAGTCACCGCCGTTATACTGATCGGCACTTCTTGTATATTTTCAGCACGCTTCTCCGCAGTCACAATTACTTCCTGTAGTTGTTGCGAAGACTCCGCTGCTGCGTCGCTGTAAGGCGAAACGCCAACGCCGATCAAGAGTACTGTAGTTGTTGCTAACAGGCTCTGTCGTACCACGGCGCTCTCCTCAGTTGCCTTTCTTGTCGGTCAAGTCTGAAGGCTGCTCAGTTCAGTCTGCACTCCGCTCCGGTATGCGACCCACGGACAGCTCTCTACTCGCAGGTCCAGTTGACTTCCCTTTCAAGTCCGGACATCAAAACATTGCTTCGCCGGGTCGCCACAGCTAGTCAAAGTACCTGCGGGAAGAATCAAAGGTTGGCGGCGAAGCGCATGGCTGGTGCACCTGCAGTCCGTCGTTTTGCGGAAACAAGCCTTTTGACGCAAGCCGTCTAAAGCAAATGTTCACGACCATGCTCGGACCGTACAAACGATCTTGGCATCATTGCCCCCCATGTCCCTCACTGCTTTGACCTTGAGGTTTGCTACTTCTTCGAGAGCAGGCTAGCTGGATTGTAAAGTAGACGCTGAATCTGAACTTGCCAGGAGACGGAACGACACTTGCCCTAGACTGCACCCTGGCATGGAGCCAGTTAGCCCGTGAGCCGTCGCTCAAATCGTGGAGTACGTTGGCTTGCTCAATGTGCGTCTATTGCACCGGCTTCTGACAGCGCTATTTATCGCCCTGGCGTTTGCAAGCGGCCCTGAAGTCGTTCATGCGGCCGATACGTAGGCCAGATCCCCAGCAGTGTATGAAGGTTAGCAGGCGAAGTTGCGTGGAATACGACGCCATCGGCCCCGGCATCAAACCTGTCCAGTACGCATCGGACACAATGCTCCGCAGTCCCTGTTGCCGTCGCTGCGTCGATCCATTCCCGTGGCCATAGATCGCGCATCCGTCGCAGATCGTCCAGCTGTCGCGATGTATTCTCGTCTCCCATGGTACCGCGTAAGCGGGCGCCGTCGATTTGGCAAAGCGATTCAGCGAGTCGCTGCGCAACTCCTCTGTCCCACTTGTTGATTCGGCACGTAGTATCCCACTCTCTTGGAAAGAAGAGGTAGGTGTTAAGTCGACGTATGATGTACGTTAGTTCCACCTCTTCCGGGACGTCGCAAGCCGTTGCAAGAATCGACCAGACTTGGACGGCCTTGGGGTCACGCCCCGCTCGCTCCGCGCTTTGACGAATAATTCGAACGCCCTCGCAAGTCGCTTCCTTACTCCAAAAGGTGTTCAGCAGAACGCCATCGGCAAACTTTCCGACCCATTCGCAGTTTTTGAATCCGACCGCCGCCATAATGATCGGAGGCGGAAGAGATAGAGTAATGCCAAGAGTGGCCCCATCCAAGCGCCCGGCAGGGCCCTCGTAGCTCACACGCTCACCACGCCAAAGACGGCGAATGATGTCGACGTAATCCTCGACAAGCTGATCGCTAGCGCGCTGAATCCCTGCCGTGCCAACGAGCGCATAGCTTCCACGCCCAATACCGAGCGCGAATCTATTCTCCGATAACATCGTGGCGGTGGACGCGTAGCTCGCGACGACCAAGGCGTTTCTTAGAGGGAGATTGCTTATCAGGCCGCTCGCGATACCCAGTCGAGTGCTGCGAGCGATGACAGCACCAGTTAACACTCCGACATCCTTGGTGTTCAGTCGCTCGGATATCCACGCCGATCCTAGTCCGAGTCGTTCCCCATCTGAAATCTCCTGAAAAATTGGCCTCGGGTCAGGAACGTGCCCCGGCAGAACGTAAAAACCCAGCTCCGGGAAGGTGGCCGTCATGTACTTTTCTCCGAACGTCTTAGACCTTGCTCCCAGCGGAAACCGTGTTCGCGAATAATGTCGCTGAGGATGCGGCGCAGTGTTCCCACGTATACCGGTGCGGTATCCGCGACAATGGATACCAGCGGAAGGTCATCATGAAGTCCGTCGTGAAACCCCCGAAGGCTTTTGACACCTATGATCGCATTCCGAACATTCGCAAACACTTGATAATAGACCAGCGCTGAGCGAGGCGGTACGGACCGACCCTCTTGAGCGTAGTACATTAGGAATTTGTCGAACGCCATAAACGACTCTACGAATGGCCGCACGTAGGCCAAATCATCGGCTGCGCTTCCTAGGTGCGCCAGCTCCCAGTCAAGTAGAGCTGTTAGAACGGACCCATCGAATAAGATATTGTGGAATCCAATTTCGCCGTGAACGAGCACGGCGTCACCTAGGCCAAGATGAACGTTGGCCTTGAGCCACGCCAGACCGATTTCAAGTGCCGACGACGACGATTCAACGTTACTGCTGTATTCGCGCTCCCAATAGTCTATTCTCTGCTGTAGTACGTCTTCACCGAATGACACATCAGAAATGCCCGGCACGCCAAGTGCCTTGACATCTATCGCATGCAGCCGCGCGAGAAGCTTCGCAAGCATTCGCGCCGGGTCGAATTCTAATGTGCCTACGATTCCCAACGGGTTGCCAGTAGCTCGACCGGCCACGCGACGGCTAACCAGAAATGCCCCGGGAATAACAGACGACGTTTCTTCGAGCCATAACGGTTCAGCAACCGGAAATCCGGTCTGGAAAACCGCCTTGAGTAGCATGAATTCGTCGACGACCGTCGTGCCGACGTTGTTCCGAGGAAGGTCGCGGCGCATCACCAAGGAAGTAGTGACACCGTTTGACGAAAGATAATCGAATAGCACAGTTTGCTTGGAATACCCGCCGACGACTGGGCTTACATTGAGCGCCTCAGCGGTCGGGTCTTGGAAACGCTCGCGGAGATACCGTGACAGCGTTCCTCCGTCGGGCACTACGCAGGCGTCGATATTGGGAGCGGTCAGTTCATCCAATTTTTGTGCAAATTTATCGATTCCCTCCGCGTACATTCGCGCATCCGTTGCAAGCGCCGAAATTAGTGCTTCGGCGTCTGGCTGAGGCCATTGCAATAGGCTGCACGTAGGGTTGGACACGACACTGCTTGTGGGGTTCTGCGGAGTACTTGTAGCCGCCAGACCCATCGCTTGACGAAGCGCTAGCCGGCACGCTGCCCTAACGACGAAGCGCGTCGAATCCGACTGCACTTTTGGTAGAACTTCGCGCGCTAACGCGATTGCCATCGATTCCAGCAAGCGTGCCGATTGGATGCTTGGTCGCATTCTGAATTCCTTCTGCCCTGGATCTATCTTCCTGGATGGAATTGCCGTGTTGCCTTGTCGCGTTCTCACCGCTCAATGCCCTTGCCAGAACGGCCGCAAGACACTCTGCAGCTTTGAAAAAGTCAGAACACTAGGCGCGAGGCTACGGTGTGTTAGCCAAGCTCTAAACGTCGGTCGACTCATGCTTGAAGCTTTGGCACACAACGTTCCTAGCCAGAAGTAACGCGGCGCCTACTCCTAAGTTGTAGTGCACCGAGCAATGCCTTCCTTTGCGCTTCAAACAGGCAGCTCCGCTCGGTATCAATCAAGTGGCCGTCGGTTGAGTTGAAAGAGGCCTTGTACGAGCGATTGTCCGGAGGTCGTAGTGCTCTAGAATGGGAGCGTGCGAGAGATCATCCTCAAACTGTTGTGGCGAATAGGGGTATATGAGAGGAACGCCCTCCTTATCTTGATACCAACTCTTGCAACCGCTTCCCCAGATTGTGTTCATCGCAGCCTTGCGCCACTCCGCGATCTGGCGATCGGCTTGCTCAACCTTTGGTGTCATCGAGATACGCCCACGCAAGATTGTGTCAATACAACGCATGATGTAGGCCACTTGCGTCTCGGCACAGCTGATAATGCTTGTATTGTTTACGGGACTGTAAGGACCAATGACGCTGAAAAAATTGGGAAGCCCGGGAATCGCAACTGTTTGATAAGCCGTGGGACCATTCGCCCACAACTGCTTGAGATCGCGACCTTGCATTCCAATGATCTCAATGGAGCTGATGAAGTCGTGCGCCTTATATCCTGTCGCGAGAACGAGTATGTCGACTTCGTGAAGCTTCCCGTCGCGAGTGACGATCCCCTTGGGAGCGACGTGGTCGATCGCCTCAACGATAACCTCAGCATGAGGCATCTGAATGGCCTGGTAGAACTGGCCCGACAGGACGATGCGCTTGCAGGCCGGCTTGTAAGTGGGCGTCAGTTTTGCGCGAAGCTTCGGATCCTTGACGGTGTCGAGGTTCTGCTGACAGAGACCGTCGAGCCAGGCCTTCCACTTCGGATCACCCTCTAGAGCCTTGCCAAACGTGCCAAGGAAGCTGCGGCGCACCCTCCAGTAAGACACATTGGCGAGAAGTGGGCACAAGCGAAAGAGTTTTTTTGTCTTTTCCGAGAATGGGCCATTGACGGCCGGGAATATCCACTGCGCGGTTCGTTGAAATAATTTCAGCTTCCCCACATGGGGCGTGATCTCGCCGACGAGCTGGACGCCGGTCGAACCATTCCCAACAATACCCACGCATTTGCCGCGAATGTTGATGTTGTGATCCCAGTGCGCGCTGTGGAAAGCCACTCCCTGGAAGTCGTTTAGTCCCTTTAGCGGCGGAACGAATGGGTGATGAAGAAACCCGACTGCTGTGATGACGACGTCAGCTGTGAATTGCTCCCTTGTCTGAGTCCGCAGGACCCAGCAGTCCTCGTTGAGTTTAATGCTTACTATTTCGCACCCAAACCGAATATGCGGATACACTGCGCGCCGGTGCGCCGTCTTTTCAAGATAGCGACATATCTCACTTCCAGGGGAGAATTGCAGACTCCAATCCGGATTTGGCTCAAACGAATACCGGTAATATTGCGACGGTACATCGCAGATTAGCCCGGGATAGGTATTTTCGCGCCATGTGCCCCCGACCGAGGACGCCTTCTCGTAAATCGTGAACGGGATGCCCCGCTTGTGCAGCTTGATTCCCATCAGGATCCCGGACATGCCGGCGCCCACAATTGCGACCCGCGGCCATTCGGTTTGTCTACGGCGAAGCATTACTCTTAGCGACTCTCGATGGGGACGAATCTGACATTCTCCGGGCCGATGTAGTGGGCCGTCGGACGGATGATCTTGCCATCGATGCGCTGCTCGATGACGTGCGCGGCCCAGCCAGTGGTGCGCGCAATGGCGAAAAGCGGCGTGAACATCTCCGTCGGCACGCCCATCATGTGGTACGACACCGCCGAGAACCAATCGAGATTGGCGAACATGTTTTTGCTCTCGCGCATCACCGTCTCGATGCGCGCGGCGATCTCAAACATGGTCAGGTCGCCGGCCTCCTTGGAGAGCTGCCGGGCCACCTCCTTGATTACCTCATTGCGCGGATCGGCGAGCGTGTACACCGGATGTCCAAAGCCGACAATGACCTCCTTGTTCGCGAGGCGCGCGCGGATGTCGCTGGCGGCGGCCTCGGGAGTCTCGTAGCGCTGCTGGATCTCGAACGCCGCCTCGTTGGCCCCGCCGTGCTTCGGCCCGCGCAGCGCCCCGATGGCGCCGGTGATGCACGAGTACATGTCCGCGCCGGTGCCGGCAATCACGCGTGCGGCGAACGTCGAGGCGTTGAACTCGTGCTCGGCGTAGAGGATGAGCGACGTGTGCATCGCCCGCACCCAGAATGCAAGCGGTGGCCGCTGGTGCAGCAGGTGCAGGAAGTGTCCGCCGATGGAATCGTCGTCGGTCTCGACCTGGATGCGCAGACCCGACTGAGTGAAGTGGTGCCAGTAGGTGAGCATCGAGCCGAGCGATGCGATTAGGCGATCGGCGATGTCGCGCGCCCCGGCCTCCTCGTGGCTATCCTTCTCTGGCAGCGTGCAGCCGAGTACCGACACACCGGTGCGCAGCACGTCCATCGGGTGGCTCGCCGCCGGCAACACCTCTAGCGCACTGCGCACTGTGGCCGGCAGCCCGCGCAGGGACGTGAGCCTCACCTTGTACTCGGTGAGCTCAGCGCGGTTCGGAAGCTTCCCGTGAATCAGCAGGTAGGCGACTTCCTCGAACTGGCACACCGTGGCGATCTCGAGGATGTCGTAGCCGCGGTAGTGCAGGTCGTTGCCGGTCCGGCCTACGGTACACAGCGCGGTGTTGCCCGCGGTCACGCCCGAGAGGGCGACGGACTTTTTCGGCTTGAAGGCAGTCGCCTCGCTCATGACTTCTCTTTCCTGAGCTCGACGATCTGCTCCTTGAGGAGCCTTACCCAGCGCAGCGCCTCGGTGACATGGCTGAAATGCATCAGACAGCTACGACTGAAGATGGGCGGGCGGGTGCGGCAGAACGACCGTCTTGGTCTCCAGATACGGCAGGATCGCTCCTGCTCCGCCTTCTCGTCCTATGCCCGACTGCTTGAAGCCACCGAACGCGATACTGAAGTCCGGTTTGGATCCGTTCTGGGCCATGGTACCTGTGCGCACCCGCCGCGAAATGCGATAGGCCAGCTCGGTATCGTTCGTAAAGACTGCGCCATTCAAACCGAAGATCGAGTCATTGGCGACTCGGATGGCATCCTCCACGTCCCGATAAGGCATAACGCAGGCGACCGGGCCAAAGATTTCCTCCCGGGCGATGGTCAAGGAGTTGTCAACGTTGTCAAACAGCGTGGGTTCAAAGAAGTAGCCACGTTTGAACCGGCTTGGACGTTTGCCGCCTTGCACTAGATGCGCGCCTTCGGCTTTCCCCTTGACGATATAGCCTTCAACGCGCTCGAGCTGCCGCTTCATTGCAAGCGGCCCCATCTGCGTCAACGCGCCGTAGGGGTCGCCGATCGTCACACTCTTAAGTGTTTCGCCGAGTGCCTCGACAAAGTCGTCATGGCGCTTCTCCGAAATGAGTATGCGAGTGAGATTGGTGCAGACTTGTCCTGTGAGCAGACAGAGGCTCGAGCCGAGCGTTGCGGCGGCTTCCGCTACGTCAAAGTCGTCAAGAACGATGGCCGCGGACTTTCCGCCCAGTTCGAGCGTCACGCGCGCGATGCGGTCGCCGCAGACGGAGGCGATGCGCCTGCCAACCGCGGAACTCCCCGTGAAGCTCACCTTATCGATACCCTGTTGTCGCACGAGATAGTCCGAAACCCCACGCTCGGCAGCCACGACGTTAATCACGCCTGTTGGAAGTCCTGCCGCTTCGGCACACTCGGCGATTATGTAGCTCTCGACCGGCGTTTCCGGCGACGGCTTCAGTACCAAGGTGCAGCCTGCGATCAGAGCCGGCGCGACTTTTCCGGTCATCGTGAAAAACGGCGCATTCCAGGGCGCAATCGCTGCCACGACACCGACGGGCTCATGAGCGAGAATTCCTATGTGCCCTGGGTACATCGAAGGCCGAAGTTCCTCCCAATCAAAGCTCTCGGCCAGACCTGCGTTGAACTCGTAAGTTGCTACTGTCCCCGTCGTGACCGGCTGCGCGACGGCGATTGGCGCACCTACCTGCTCCACCCAGGCATTGACGAGCTCCGGCAAGCGTTTCCGGAGTTCAGCCGCGAGCCGCATGATGTGCATGGCGCGTTCGCTTGGCGACAAAAACGGCCAAGGCCCGTGGTCGAACGCTTCGCGGGCTGCAGCCACGGCGGCATCAACATCGGCTTCGACAGCCTCTGCTACCTCGATGATGGTTCTCTCCGTAGCCGGATTGACGACGGCAAGCTTCTTGGTCGTACTGGGAGCAATCCAACGGCCGCCGATGAAGAGCTTATCCGGGTGCCTGAGAGTGAATTTCTGCTCGGACTCCTTGTTCACGACGCGTTTCCCCTCGAGATGCCTACAGTCGCTCTATGCCGAAGACGGGACGCCTGAACTCGCGAAATCACGAATCCCGCCTGATTCGTTCTAGTCTAGAGGCACATCAGGCAGGCAGATTGCAGGAATCTTGCCTTCTTCGGATATGAAATTTGCCTCAATCCGCGGGTCCGTTCGTATCTGCCTACCAAGTCCGCTGCAGATAGTTCGGGGATGTGTCGGTTGGGCAGTTGCCTTCGCTTAGAGACCTGTGCTCAGCTCTTGCCCCGGACCCGCAGTCAGAGAGAGTGGCTCGCGCTTGAGGAAGTGTTTAGCTGGCAAGCGACAGGCGGTGAAAATGCATCGAGTTTGCAGGCACCCGAAAGAGCGCATGGCACTTGAAGGAGTTCACAACTTTCGCGACATAGGTGAGTATTCGACGACGGACGGTCGGCACCTGCGTCCTGGATTGGTCTATCGCTCAGGCTCCCTGGCGGATCTCACTCCCGGTGATCATGCCAAGCTTGATGCCCTAGGACTTCGCGTCATTTGCGACTTGCGTGGCAACGAGGAACGCCGCCGGCGGCCAATCCGATGGCCTGCCATGGCCTCTCTCGAGGTTTGGTCACGTAACCATGAGGAGACAGCCGCCAATATATTGGATTCTATTTTGCAACCAGCGGTCACTGCTAACGATACCCGCCGCCTGATGATCGAAGCCTATCGAAGGCTGCCCTATGATCAAGCCGACTCGTATCGACAAGTCTTCCACCGCATCGCACGGGGCGACGTTCCCATGGTGATTCACTGCTCGGCTGGCAAGGATCGGACCGGCGTAGTGGTGGCACTGCTCCTGAGCGCCGTTGGAGTACCGCGTAATACGGTGATTGCTGACTATATGGAAAGCGGCCGTGATGTCGAACGCAACTGCGCGGTCGCACTCGACAGCCATGTCCTCAAGCGTTTGTCAGTGGTGCCGACCGAAGTCTGGATACCTATGATGCGTGCGGAGGCCAGCTACATTGACGCCATGTTCGAGCAGATATTGACCGACTATCGCAGCATTGAGCTCTTTCTCGAGGCACAGTTGCGGGCAGGTCCCGAGGTCCTAGCCGGGTTGCGCTCGACTCTGCTCGCCGGCGGTGCATCAGGACCGTAGGGGTCGGAAAAAGGCGCGAAGCTCCTCGACCATTTCCTCGGGCTGTTCCATCGGCGCAAAGTGTCCACCGCGTAACATTTTCGTCCAACGCTTGAGGTTGTAGTAGCGCTCCGCCCATCGCCGTGGCTGCAGAATCACCTCGTTTGGAAATATGGCGATACCGGTGGGGGCCTCAACGACCGGCCAGCGGTCATGGGCTGGGTGCCAGGAGTCATTTATCGTTTCATAGTAGTAGCGCATTGAAGTCCCGATGCTCCCAGTCACCCAATAGATCATCACCGTTGTGAGCAGCTCCTCCTTGCTGAAGCAAGATTCTACGTCCCCACCACAATCGCTCCACGCCCGCCGTTTCTCTAAGATCCACGCGGTGAGGCCTGCGGGGGAATCGTTGAGCGCGAAGGCGGGCGTTTGCGGCTTAGTAAACTGCAGCGACGCGTAGCCACTCTCTCTAGCGAAGAAATCCTGATTCTTTTGGATCCAGGTAGCTTCATCAGGTGCGTAATCACTCGGCATCGGACCGTTTGTGCCGCCGGACAATGCATCGAGACTTACCATCAGATGGATATGCAGGCCGAGGAGGCGATCGGCGTACTTGTGGCCAAGTTGAGCGGCGATCAGCGCGCCCCAGTCCCCCCCTTGCGCACCAAAGCGCTTATAGCCGAGGACCTGCTGCATGAGACGTACCCAGAGGTCCGCCGTGCGGAACGCGCTGATGCCGGTAAGCCTGAGTGGGGTTGAGAAGCCGTATCCCGGGAGCGAGGGCACCACAATGTCGAACGCATCTGCGGGATCGCCGCCGAAGGCGGCCGGATCGGCAAGGGGCCCAATCACCTTGTGGAGGTCCCAAAAGGTCCAGGGCCAGCCGTGGCTCAGAATCAGCGGAATCGAGCGCTTCCCTCTACCCTTAACATGCACAAAGTGGATCGGTATGCCGTCAATCTCGACACGAAACTGTGGAAGGGCATTGATCTGTTCTTCGTGCTTTCGCCAGTCGTACTCCTCTAGCCAATAGCCAATGAGATCCTTCAGGTAACTTCCGTTGGTGCCATACTGCCAGCGGGCGTTCGCGAAATCATCCGTCCAGCGCGTCTGCGCCAGCCGGTTTCTCAGATCAACCAAGGTCTCCTCGGCCACATTAACGCGAAACGGCTGGGGTGTTTCCTGCACAGTGGTTGTCTCGCTAACGGCCGTCAATCCGACGCTCACGCGCGAAAGCTATCAAGCGCATCCAAATCATCTATCGCCGTCGCCAGACGCTTGATGAACTCATAGGTCGCCGCCTCCGGCTGCATGTCCGGCATATCGGTCGCAGGGCGCAGGGTAATCGTCCAGAATGCGAGCGCGCTGAACAGCTGTTGACGGCAATTCAACCATGCATGGTCGAAGGACGCCTCGGGTACACCGTAACCTGCCATTTTCTCAAGGTAGAGTCGCACCAGATCCTTATCCCACCGACGCCTGTTCTCAACCGTGAGCGCGGTTGTAATGCCGTAGATCAGATCGCGGCTCCAGTGCCCGATGGTCGTGATCTGCCAGTCGCTCAGGCCCATGTCGCCGTTCTCTGCAATGAACCAATTCCTGAGATGCACATCGCTATGAATCAGAGTGCGCGGCAGCGACTCGTGGCGAAGCACGGATTCCTCCGTGTATGGCCATATCTCTGAGCGTCTCTTGAAAAGGCGAGGGGGAATCACCCGCTCGGCGGCGCCGAATCCCGTGTCGCACGAGGAGACAAACGTGGGCGAGGCCGCTTCCAGCTTTCGCCACCAAGCGGGCCAGCTATTGAACGGGAGAGAAGAGGTTCCGAGCTCCTTGCTTTCATAAAACGTGGAATGGAGTCTGGCCAAGGTTGTCACCATCTTCGCTGCGCGATCCCAGTTCACCTCAGTTTGATAGTCACAGAATTCCGCCTTACCAATCATGTCTTCCATGACAATTATTGAGGCAAAGGTTTTCGGGTCGACATTTGCGTAGCACGCGTTTGGAGCGGCAATCGCGAGCCGCTGACGAGCCTTGTTGTAGAAGTTGACTTCGTTTTGCGCAACGTCAGCGAGGCTCAGGACCATCCTGGTTTGGAGGGTTTCTGCAGCCTTACAGAAGATAGATCCCGGAAGGCCCGCGCGTACCCCGGCGTCGTTATAAGTTAGGAAGATTCGTCGACGATTCGACGAACCGTCGTCACGTCCCCCGAGGGTAAACGACACGACCTCGGCTCCCGGCGTTTTCTGACAGAGTACGCTAGTAAGCCATTGGGTCGTGATGAGATCATACCGTTCGGGCACATCGTGTAGCGTGAGCGCCCGAGGAGCACTCAATTGTCCCGCCTCGAATGCCGCCTTGATTCTCTCCGCAATGCTTATCACCGGCCTTGCCTCCAGCTAGATTTCGCCCTGGGTAGGAATCTCTCCTGCTTACCGGAAGCACCGATACTTCGTCCTATGACCTGGCCTCTCGCCTTGCCCAGAAATGCGCACAGATTTAGACGGTCCTGCTTTGTATACGGGAGTGTCGTGTGGTCATAAATGCCGGTGCCAGTTAATGGTTTGACGTCTTTCACCGCCGATCTGCGCAGGGTTCGCAATATCGGTGGCAGCGATGAAACGTCGTAGTAGCGCAAGACCTCCTCGTTCTCCTCACGTTCGATGCCAACGCTAGACGATCCACTGATGAGAGTGATCCGAACCGCGGCATAACCGGGGCTCGCGCTTTTGGGGTTAGAAATCACCTGGCAGATTTCAAGGGGCGTCTTGTCAGTGCTTGCGAGATCCCGCCCAATGGGACCACCAGCGCCAGCATAACTGTGACACGTATGACAACTCGTGAGCTTGGTGGCATCGAAGAACCGCGCCGCGCCCGCTGATGGAATCCCCTGCTCCGAGCCGATCCCAACTGGGTCAACAGATGCATTGCTCTCCAGCCAGGGCATCGTTTTCGATTGGACGGGTCCGGACGATGCGTTAGAGGGGGACCCGGGAATTACAACGACGCTTGTCGGCTGTCGGCCACCGGACGTGAGCGAACTGACGTATGCGATAACCTGCGCCAGGATTGCGCTGTCTAGGATGCCCTTGAAGGCCGGCATGGGTGTGCCGGGCCGTCCGTTGAGTACGGTATCGGTAATCAGGTCTTGCGGAATAGCATGAGTAAGCGCGGGAGCCCGACCACCGATACCACCGCCTCCGTGGCATGACCCCGCAGAGCAGGTGCTGTCGAAGACGACCTTGCCCGCCTGAATCTGGGCATCGATCTGCTTCTGGTTCTCGTTGTCCGCCGACGCCGATATGAAAAACGAGCTTGTCGAGAGTGCCGTGAGCCCCGCACACGCGACGGTGAAGTGCCTGCTCACGGCTGCATGCCCTGGGTCCGCGGAGGAAGCGCAAACACGTACAGCGTAGATCCGACCGGAGGCATCACCACCTGCTGCTCGGCGGTTAGCAGGTCCGTCGCCAGTATCAGACTATAAGCATTCGGTCCGACCCCAATCGCGATGTATTCGCGAGCGTTCACGCTGTAGCTGATGGGAATGCCCGTCACACCGGATCCGACGTTGAAGGACCAGAGTTTGGCTCCGCTGAGTGCATCCAACGCCCAAAAATGGCCAAGTACGTCGCCACCGAAGATCACATCACCACGAGTCGCCAGCAGCGAAGACAGGTTTGGTCCGTCCGTAAAAACTGTCCACTTGCGCGCGCCAGTTAGCGGGTCAAATGCTGCTATATAAGGGGCCTTACCTGGCGGTAACGCGCTCTTGCCGTATGTTGCTGCGCTGAAGGCCTGACCTTCGACAGGCGCCGCGACCTCCACCGGTCGCATAGGCGTGCATGCTTCATAGGAGGTCGTGTACCACAAGCCAGTATGCGGGCTATAGCTGGAGTGACCGCCCGCTCGGGCGCCGAATAAGCCAGGGCACACTACCGTCTCTCTTCCATCGCTGAGCTGCAACAGTGGCTCCAGAGGTTTACCGTCAGGACCGATGCCTGGAGTCCAGTTGATGGAATCAGAAAATGGAAATGCATGGATAAAATTGCCGGTCACTCGATCCAAGAGATAAGCAAAGCCCCCCTTGGTCGAATGCAGGACAAGTTTTCTTTTCCGTCCACCGATGGTTGCATCGATCAATACCGGCTCGAGCACCGAGTCGTAGTCGAGTTTGTCATTCGGAATTTCCTGGAAATACCATTTCACCTCCCCTGTGTCGGCATCCAGTGCAACCAGCGATTCTGTGTAC
>Ga0335078_10007527_pt1 | contig 16152 bp, 8 predicted proteins | sample Lox_Sample_32_FD_206711 | JGI IMG/M metagenome (GOLD analysis project Ga0335078, IMG submission 206711) | Soil microbial communities from Loxahatchee National Wildlife Refuge, Florida, United States - Lox_Sample_3.2 | ecosystem: Environmental > Terrestrial > Soil > Wetlands | place: USA: Florida...
CGTGACCGCCTTATTGGCAGGGACGCGGTAGAAACTCTACGAGCGTTTCTATATTGGAGTCGGATTGGACTTAATCTCGCTCTTCACGGGGTTCGGTCGAGCATTCCGGCCGGGTCGAGGACCCAATTCAGCGAATGGTATGAAAATGCCATCGAAGAGGGTGTCCCGTTCCTGGTTGAAGGTGGGTGATGATAGATTCTGGACTGCGTATCGGGGTTCGAATCCCTGCCTCCCAGCCATTGAGCCCAACTCACACGGTCTTGCCTTCATCCGAAAAACTGCCCGTTCTCTCATGCGTGCTGGAACCCTCCGTCCCTTGAGGGCGTTTCTCGATGTTTACAGAACCGGGCAATTGGGAAATCCGCCCCGACTCGATTTCTTCTTGGTTGAACCAGCCCGGATCGACCTTGGCTCCCATGGAATGCGCGCGGGCCAGCGAATTCTTGGCCTCCTCCACCCGGCCACGTCGCCCTTCGATGGCAGCCATTAGCCAATGGGCCTCGGGAAAGCCGGCGCGGAGATTGATGGCACGTTGCACTAGAGCAGCCGCTGCCTCCCGATCGCCCGCCAGCAACAACTGCCGGGCATCGTTGAACACCAAGTCCGGCAACCACCGAAGCACAGCGTATAAACGCACGTCACCGCCACAGCGGCCGCAAGCTCCACCATCACCGACGACCAACCTATGGGGGGCATAAGGGCACCTGGCCATTGCTCACGCTCCCTTCGTCACCGCGCGGCCATCCTGGTTAATCCGCCGACGGTTGGACGCACCAAACTGTCAGCCAATGCGGCGGTCTCCAAGCCGAGTTTCTTCCGCAAAGGCATAACGCGTTGGTGGTAGCACTGGCGCAGCAGGCTGGAGGCCTCCTCGGGCTGAACGCCACCCGTGGTCATTCGAAAAATGATCATCTGCACCTCTTCTTCGATTTTGCCGGTCTCGTCTGCCGTTCCGCCGGCGCCTTTGATCTCTGGTATTTGCCCTACCACGATGATGCTCGCGAGCGCCATGGCCCACTCTTCAGGAGTCATTTCCGGCGCGAGTGCCTGCGCGATCGCGCGAACCTGGTTGTTTGCCCTCAACCACAACATCCGATCTTTGGTCCGCCACGCCTCCGCTGCTTCATTCCGCAAGCGTTCGATTTGAGGGCGGAGTTCGGGCAGCTTCGAGTGGCTGATTTCGATGGCATTGGTTTCAATTTCCGTGAGGTTCTTATTGAATTCTTCGAAGTTCCACCCCGGCATCTGGATTTCGTCATCCTGCAAGGATATATCCCGAATCGAAGCCTCCATGGCAACGAGCTTTTCGCGCATCTTAAGCCGATTCGGCTCTACCTCGGCCAATTCCATTTCAATATCCTGGCAGAGGCTCTTGAATTTGACTTGGAAAACCTGCACATCCGTTTGCCGCTTGCATTGGGCGGCATCGCGCTGTCCTCTCTCCTGCATTTCCTTGACGCGGCTCCGAATGTAGCCTGCGGTGAGGCTGGCGGTGTCGACCGGCTCAATGCGGAAGTTGATAGTCACTGCGCGTTTGAGCGACGGCACACTGGCCTGCGCCCTGATGTGGTAATCGGCCTGAATGGAGACCTCCACCCGCACCTCCGTCCCAATCGGCAGGTCGCGAGGAATATCCCGGATGGTCAAGAGCTGGAGTTCGTGCTCTCCCTCTAACAGCGGGAGGTTGATGGTTCCCCCTTGATCCGCGGTAAACAGGTTGAGCGAGGCGAAATGCGGCAGCACCGTGTTTTCCGCAAACAACACCTGCGGACCGTCAAGCGTGCGTACCGCGATCGCTTTGGTGACCACTGACCCGGGTGAGACCAACACTGCGCTAGCCTGCTCGTCATAGACGATTTGAATTTCCTGGCCAAGAAGCGCATTGCCGCCCGCGTCCTCTATGGAGAGTGTGAAGGCATTCGGTCCTGCTTCCAAGAGTACGTTTTCGAAAGCAAAGCGGTCCTTGCCGGAGAGATCTTCGAAGCGTTCGTCGCGGGGGCTGATGAGATAAACGCCACCATCTTTCAGGTTCCGGTTAAGGACGCCGCTAATGCGGACGCGACACTGGTCCGTGCGGCGGTCGTAGCGGAGCGCCACCGTTAAATCATCCTTGCCGCGAAAACGATCGGGATAAATCTGCGCTGCCTTAATTGCCGCACCCTTGGCGACAATCAAGTCAGGGTCCACCAGTTTGGCCTCCCTCCCGAAAGTCTCGGCGAGACGCCGGCGAACCAACGGCATGCGGGACATGCCCCCCACCATAATGATTTCGTCGATCGAGGCGCGGTCGATTTGTTTCTTCTCCAAGGTCACCAGCGATTCCTTGATGCTACGCTCCACCAGGTCGGCGGTACATTCCTCCAGTTCGTGGCGTGTGAGGGACATTTCCAAGTCGATCAAATCACCCGCTTGGTCTGTGAACATTCCCTGATGGACCAGTTCCACCGAATCCGCGTCGGTTAGGCGTAACTTTGCCGTTTCGGCGAAAAACTTGAGGCGCTGATACCGGCTGTAATCCTCCGGCTGGTCCAGTTTCAGATCGAGGCGGTAATTCTTGCCGGCGAGCTTGCGCAGCATCACCTTTACCAGGCGGGCATCGAAGTCATCTCCGCCCAGATAGGGATCACCGCCAAACGAGAGCACGTTCAAGCCACCCTCGCCATCTTTCTCCAGGACAGTGGCATCGAACGTTCCACCACCAAGATCGTAGACAAAAACCCGCAGCTTTTCCCGCGCGCTCTCCAGCGAGTAGGCCAATGCCGCAGCCACCGGCTCGAGCAACGTGGTGACCTCCCTGAAACCGGCAGCCTTGGCCGCGTCGTCCGTCTGCTGGCGTTGAATGTGGGCAAAGTAGGCGGGGACTGTGACGACGGCGCGATCCACCTCCTCCCCTTCCGCCTTCTCGGCGATTTCCTTGAGGTAGCGGAGAATGATGGCGGAAATTTCGACCGGAGTCTTCTTCTCGCGCCCCAGCATCACCGTTTCGTTAGATCCCATTTTCCGCTTGATCGCGACCACCGGGCCGGGCAGTTCTCCCATCCGATTCTTCGCCGCGTATCCGACGACGGGGTTCCCGCTGCGCGACTGGTAAACGACCGACGGCACGATGGGCTTGTCCTGCGCGTCCTTGACCAGCTTCGGACCTTCGTTCGAGACCACGTGCACACAACTGTTCGTTGTGCCCAAATCGATCCCACAGGCTTTCATCGTGTTCTCCGCCTGCCGCGACCCTTCAAATCGGCCGCCTTGCTCATCACCAAAATGCGGTGCCGGCCGCAGCCTGTTCCGCCGCTCATTGCACAAGGCCGGTCCCAACTTCCGCGCCCGCCTCTTTTACTGCCTGCTCCAGCGGCTTGATCTTCTCCCGGACGATCTTCAGGAGCTTTTCCCGCGCAGCCTCTTTGTCGCGCAGATCGACAGCGCGCACCTGGCTCCGCAGGTCTTCGATCTCAGCGTCGAATTGATCCTCGAGCTGCTGTTTCTTGACTTTTCCGGCAATTTCGGTAAGCCAATCGAGCAGATAAGATGCGATCGCTTCGGGAGGGATATCCCGGGCTGGAGGTGGCGGCTCTTCGAGCGACGCCAGCAGTTCCTTCGCTTCCTTGTTCACCTGCTGCCATTCCGGCTTGTTTTCGTGCTCCCAGGCATCCTTGCCGGCCGCCTCAAGCGCAGAAATCTTCTCGAGAATCTCTTCCTTCGATACTGCCGCGTTGACATCGAGCTTGCTCGCCCGGTTGCGGCAGACGCGAATGACACCGCTAAACTCGTCCTGGGGAGGGGTAAGGAATTCCTGGCTCTTGTCAACCTCGGTCTTGATCTTCTTCAGCTCGCCCACCAGCGTGAAAAGATGATGGCAATCCGGCTCGTTGGCTTTCCGCGCTTTCAGGAATTCCGCCTCCAGCCTGCGCACCGCACGGCGGAACTGGGCCAGTTTGTTCCGGTCTTTCACAATCTCCAACCCGTTTTCTATCTCTTCAATTGTGCTTTCCTTGTCCCGCTCCAGTTCCTCCAGGGTGGGCATCCTGATGGGCTCGATGCGGAATTCCACGTTGGTCTTTTGGCCCGTCGAGGAGATGGTAGCTCCGGCCCGGACGTTGTAATCGCGTTCGATGGTAATGGAGAATTTGATTTCGGCCCCTATATTCAGACCAGGATCGATGTCGGGAATGCGCAGCTCTCTGAGGTAACGCTCGCCTTCGTAAATGGGAATGGACACGAAGTTCTCCTTGCCCGCGCGGTAGCATGTTTCCAACTTGGTCGCAGGCAGGGGCTCGCCCTCCGGGAACAGGTTCTTGAAGCCGCTTCGGGCCAGGTAGCGGATGGGCTTGGTGATCTTGCCGATGGGGCGGCCGGTGTCGACGCCAGGAAGAATGCGGATGTCCTGAGTCGCGACGATATTCTCGGCAGCATCCAGAACTTCCACGCGGAAGCGGTTCTCGCATTTGGGCTGCAGTTCTACCCCGCGCAGCAGAAAACTGTTTCCCTGCACGGCCACGTCCTGTACCGCCACATCAGGCGCGCCGCCCGTCTGACATGTGAGGTAAACCCGCCCTCCTTCGAGGGGCTGGGCCAGTCGGCCGGCGATATTAATGCGCGCATCTCCGGTCTGCCGGGGGTACTCCAGTGCCAAGCCGCCGGCCGCGGCTGCCCCACCGGACAGGTTCCGGGCGCACAACGCCGCCCCGCGCGCAACAATTTTGTCGGGGTCAGCCAGGGAAATGGGACAGGTGAAGATCTTCGACAGCTCTTCATTGATCACGCGCATCCGGCTGGAGCCCCCGACCAGCAGCACGCGGTCGAAATCCACCTGCTGCTTGCCGCTCTTCTGCACCACCTCCAACGTGGCGCGAATCGTCTTAGCCATCATGTCGCCGATGAGGAGGTTGAACTCTTTGAGGCTCAAGTCCAAGTCAATATCTACCAGCTCGCCGGCGTGGTCTGTGAAGGCTGACTGTTGGACGATGGCCACCTCCGGAGTTACGGTCAGCTCCTTCTTGGCATTCTCCGCCAGCCACTTCAATTTCTGAACACGTACCAGGTCGTCGGGATTGGAGATATCAAGTTCCAGATCGTAGCGAGCCGGATCGGGTATCAGCAGGTCGCGATCCTCCGGCCGCAGCATTCCCCGCAGTCCCGGAACGTCGTTGGCCAAAACCTGCTGCAAAAGGGTGTAGCGGTTTTCGGCGTCGTACCGTCCGGGGGCCAGCAGACGTTCCAAAGCTTCGGCCTTTCCCCCACGAATCCGGTAAGAAATCCAGGAAGCCAAGCGGTCATCGACGTTATCGCCACCCAGATGGGGGTCTCCACCGAAAGCGATCGCAGCAAGTCCGGCATCCGGACTTTTTTCCAGCACGGTCACGTCGAAGGTGCCGCCCCCCAGGTCGTACACCAATACCAGAAGTTTTTCGGCGGCGCTCTCCGCCAGATAGGCGCACGCCGCAGCCTCGGGTTCCAGTTGTAACTCGAGACGGCCTTTGGCGCGGTTCTCGTCACCGTTGAAAAAAGCCTGGACGGCCGCCAGTTGCGTGTCGCGCCGCGGGGCGACATCAAAGTAGGCCGGTACCGTCACCACCACGGCCCCGATGGTGTCGTGCGTGGTGGATTCCACCAGCTTCTTCGCGTGGCGAAGAATTTCCGCGGAGACTTCGACCGGGCTCACCAACTCGCCGCCCAGCATGACCTTCTGGTCGGTGCCCATTTTCCGCTTCACGGCGATCACGGGCGGTGGTTGGCTGCCCATGCGCGCTTTGGCCTTGTGACCCACGACCCGCTCTTTGCCTTTTCCCGCGCACCACGCGGCCGAAGGGAAAATACCGTTGCCCCGGTCGTCGATGACCAGCACCGGATTGCCTGCCTCGTCGAGGTAGTAGACGCAGGAATTGGTCGTCCCCAGATCCACTCCGATCGTCTTCATGACGCGTTCTCCTCCGCATTGACCGGAACCGAAGTAATGATCTTTGCGATTCCGATGGTCCGGCCCTCGTGCAGCACAAGGGGAACCAACGTTTCCCTCACTTGTGTTTGGGACACGGCGGGATCAGGGACGTGGCTCTCGACTTCCACCACTTCCATCAGCGCTTCGCTGAGAGAGTGGCCAGCAAGGTCAACCACCTCAAGCGCGGCCCGCGATAACTTCAAATCCCACGCCCGCACGTACAAATCCAGCAACGGCAGAAGGTCAGCGGCATTGCGGCGATCAAGTTCGGGGCGCAGGCGGCGCAGCAAGCGGCCGAACTCAAACCGCTCGGCCGCCAGCAGGGCGATCAGGCGATCGGCGTGGCTCCGCGTTTCGGACATCTCACTGCGCAGCCGCCGCTCCGCGTCCTCGACGCGGCGATCCGCCTCCGCCACGCGTTGGTAAAGTTCCAGCGCGGCGTCTTCAACGTCCTCCAAGTGGACATCCGCGGGGACTGGAATGGCATCGGGGATCGGTAATTCCTTCGCCACGTGTTTCGCCTCCCTTTCCTCTCTCAGCAATCGCGCAAAATGGCGTCTTTCAGAGATTCCCGCTCCAGGGCGAAAGGCGAGGGGGGCTCCGGCCACGGCAGATCATCCTCGAGCTTGGCAGCGGAGACCACGGGTAAGAGTGGACCAATCGATTTAAGCAGCGCCGCGCCGGCGACGGTCGGCACGGAACCGGGGGCGTCCGGCTCGGCCAAACCCCGGACGGCGCTCAACAATTCTTCGTCCCCGGCGAACGTATGGACCTGATGCGCCAACTGTTCTTCCTTTAGCCGCTGGAGCGGGTTCTCCAATCGCTTTTTGAGTTCGTTCAACCGGGCTTCGTCGATCGCACGCAGTTCCCCGTTGCGCAATTTGATCTGCTCGTGGTGGTATTTCCACACGTCAAAGGTATCGCTTACGCGCTCACGGATGGCGCGCAAATCGGTCGTCGAGCGATCGAGCTGGAACGCCTCGAACACGTTCCAGCGGCACGGATTCTCTTCAAACATGCTCAATACCCCCGCTCTCGAAGCTGGGTGTCCCAGCCCTTGTTGTGGTCTCGATACTCTTTGATCTTCAGAGCAATAGTGCTGTCCAGCTTCACGGCACGGTCAAAGGCTTGTTCCGATTCATCCGTGCCCGCGCGAATGGCGCGCATGATTTGCGCCGAAAGATCCCCACTTTTGTTTGCGGCACCAACCAGGCCATTTGTTTTTCGATTCGCGAAGAACCCGAGGTTTTCCCAGTAGGCCGCCAGATCGCGTTTTGCACGCGTCCGCAATGCGACATCCATCTCCGCCATTTGCCGCTCCAGGTGCTCTGCCCTTGGGCGCACCGAGGCCAGGCGATCCGCCACGACATCAGGTTCCTCGCTGCCCCGGTTCTCGGCCCGGTAGGTGTGTCCGCGGACGACAAACGTCAGGGCCGGAAGGTTGTCGGGGTCCATCTGCAAAACGCGTTCCGCCCGGGCCATGGCGATCTCGAATTGCTCACGGGTGACTTCGGTGGGATCGCGATCGAGGAATTGGAGGGCGAACTTCTCGGCTAAAGCTTCGACGGTGGTCTTCGGCAAGCCGCAGCTCCGGATTTTCGCCATCACACTCTTGGCTCGCGCCTGTCCGGCCTTCTTATCCTGATGGGCAAGATGTACGGCCAGATCCACCAGCACCTGGCCTTTCTCTTGCAAGGCCGAGCTTCGCCAGGAGTTGAATTCCACCTCGTCAAATGGATTGTTGGCGCTGACCAGCTTGCGCCCCTTGGCCCGCAACGCCTCCCAATAACTCTCGTCTGCGTAAAGTTCGCGAAAATAGCCGAGCCCCTCGGCGAAATAAACAAGGGCGGCATCGTAGTTGCGTACGGCTCGATCGGTCAATGCCTTCCGCTCACCTTTATCCTCTTTCTGTTCAGCCAGGGCGCGCCCGTCGTCACCCGCGCGTACGGCGTCGTAGGCGCGCGTCCATGCCAGGCAGGCAAGATGTTCGAGGGAAGCGTGCTCGCCCTGATGCAATTCCAAACGCTGTTTCCACGTGGCACGCGCGGCTTCGGGATCCCGATCGATCAAAGCATAGGCTCTCTCCTGCGAGGGCTCGCGCAGGCGCAACTCCAGGGCCGTTCTAAGCCGTGCGATACCCGACGCCCCCGGCCCCGAAGTCTTTTCCAATCGCTCCAGCAGCGACGCCGCCAGCGCCAAGTCCCCGCGGCACACCGCATCCTCAATGCGATAGCGGAGGAACGCTGCGTATTCCCTCAGAAGCAGTCCGCGCTCCGCAACGCTCAGGCTTACCAGCGCGACCTGGAAAAGTTGCTCGCAATTCTCCAGTTCGGACGCAATAGCCTCGCCAGCCTTGGCCTTGCAAGCTTGCTGAGCATAAAGCACAGCTAATGCCGGTTGCCAGAAACTCTCGTGCGAACCCTTGAGTTCTTCACGGAACCTGGCCAACTTCGCATGACGCCACCCGGAGTGCTTCACGCACACCCAAACCAGCGCATTGACGTCGCTGCGGCTGCCGCCAGCCACCTGCACCCCGGGCAGGCCTGCCCACGCTTCAAGCCGCTGGGCCGCCAGGGGAAAATCGCCGGCGAGCGCTGCAGCCTGGATCTGGAGCAATCCCACCAAGGCGTTCAGTCCCTGCAGACCTGCCAGCGGCTCCAGCTGGGTGAACTCGCTGGCGGCCGCCTCCTCGCCGCCGAGATAGCGCGCCAGCAGAGCCAGAAAGCGGGTGGGGGCACATTCCTGCGACCCGTCGTCCAGCGCCGCAAATTCGCCGTGGCTGGTTCGATATTCGCCGCGAGCGAGCAAGACCAGGGCATTCAGATATCGCGACTCCCGGCACGGCGCAAGCGCGTGAGCACGGGCGATCTGTGCCCACACGGATTCAAGATCACCGCTCCATTGCGATCGAAGGCGCTGCGACGCATCGCACAACAACGCCCGACCAAGGCATTCGGAGACAGCCTTGTCCGGCAGGGCGGCGAGGACTTTCTCCCAAAGCCCAATAGCCTCCGCAAAGGCGCCGCGATTGAATAATTCGGTGGCTTCCGTGGCGGTATAGCGGGTCACCCACCGCAAACACTCGGCATTGGAGGGGAGTTCCTCGATGATGCGCCCGAACCAGGCACGCGCCGAGCCCTTCGCGCCCGTTCGATGGCAGGCTAGTGCCAGTCGCCGCATGACTTCCAAGCCGCCCCTGCCGGCATCGAGAGCCTTGCTGAGTAACGGCAACGCTTGAGGGTTTCCCTCATCGTCGAGTATCAGGCCGAGTGAAAGAAGGTAGACGCCGTCCCCCGGATTTGCCTTTACCGCTGCGCGATAGTAGCGCACGGCATCGTTCCGCAGGCCGTTTCGTTCAAATAGCCACCCCAGCAAATGTGCAGCGGGAGCGAATTTCTCTGTGACACTCAGGACGTCCTGTAAGAGGATGCTAGCCTCATCCGCCTTGCCTTCGTGGACCAGGCAGACCGCCAGACCATACTGAGCCCGGAGCCAATCAAAGGCCGGTCCTGGTATCTTGCTTCCTCTTTGCCGTGAGCGATCGATAGCTTGCTGAAAGCGGGTTCTGGCCTGATCGACGTCGCCCACGCAATAACTCGCTCGCGCCCAATACACAAAGAAAGCGGCATCCGTCTCGGGGCTCAAGGTCTGCTCGGCGATGCGGAACACTTCATAGGCAGCCGCCCATCGGCCGCTCTTCGCAAGCGCCAGCCCCTGCCACGCAGCGATGCGGCTTTGCGGGTATCCCATGCCGACGGCTTTATCAAAAGCTGCCGCCGCCTTTTCGTGCTGGTCGGTTCCATAGAAACTCTGCGCGAGGAAGAAGAGAGTCTCACCGTTATCCTGGCCATCTACTTCGCTGGCCCGCTCCAGATGGGGCAGCGCCCGCTCCGGCTGGTCCAACAAGAGATAGCCCAATCCGAGGTTTTTCGCGGGGTTGTTGAGATTGCCGCCGCCCGCCCGCATCCGGGTGATCAGCGCCATGCGGGTGGCGATCTCGGGCCGTGGAGTGTCCTCCCGGATCCGCAACCCCTCCGATAAACGGTGTTGAAAACTCTCCAACAGCGAATCTCCACCGGTCTGCCAGCCCTGCTGTTCCAGGCACTGCATGTAGACGCGAAGCGAGCTGAAATCCGAGGTCGCGTAGCTCGTCCAAAGAAGCCTTCCATAGGTCCGCAGCAGACGCGGCGATAGCGCTCCGGTGTCTTCGAGGCCGCGCAATACTTCTAGAGCAGCCTCAGTATCGCCGCGCTGGCAGGCTTGTTCCGCGAGCGGCTCCAAACGCCGCGCCAGATACCGGCGAGCTCGCTGGCGCGTCTTCCATCCCTCTTCCGGACGCTCGCCGTTTTCGAGCGCTTGCGATCCCGCCACAAGGTTGCGGATCTCGCGCAACTCCGCAGCGTTGCCGCTTAGGGTGCTCCCGCGAGCCGCAGTGATCCGGGCATCCAGCAACCGCTCCAATCCGACGTCCTCCGGTCGCAGCGACCGCAGAAGCTCGCCCACCCGCTGGTAGTATTCCGCCTGCCGCCAGTTACTCTGGAATCTCAGCAGGGCAGGAGGCTTCTGGACGTACCCCAACAGTTCGCTGGGCGGGGAGTTTCGGTAGCGGGTGACAAAGTCGAGTTGATCGAGTGGATTCCAAGAGAAGCGGTGTCCCGATGCACGCTGACTCGCGGCCGCGAGCACGGAACCGGGAGGTTTGGATTCGGGCTCCCGTTTTCTCCAAGGTTTACTGAGGATACTCATCTCTAATTCCCAATAACCGCCGCGTTTCCTTTGCCGCGAGGAGCTTACCCGACCGTTCGTAGAGAAGAGCCAGCCGCTCGATCATGACGGGATCGGCGCAATGGTTGGGACGGCGTTCCCCTACGATGCGATTGCCCTCCCTCTGAGCTTCGATCGCCTCGCGCCAGCGTTGCTGCCGCTCGCGTATTTCTGACAGAAGGAGAAAGTGCCTTTCCTCCCGCGGCGCCAGCGCCTTCACTTCAGCCAACCGCAACTCCGCCTCGGCGAGGTTCCCCACGCGCAGTAATGCCGCCGCTTCGTCTAAAAGTCGCGAAACGCGCTCGCGCCCTGTCTCCTCGCTGCGGGTTGGAGCAGCCCCGCGCCGGTCCGCCTCAATGTCGGCAAGTGCCAGGTCGAGTTCCGTGGCATTGGCAAAGCGCTCGGAAGGGTTCAATGCCAGGCAGCGCCGCAAGACTTCCTGCGCCGCGGGTGACTGGCGAAGTTCGTGGAGGTGCGCCGTGAAGGATGTGCCATCCTTTGGATCGCGCAAAGCGGCGAGGCATTCCTGCGCGGAATCCAACGCGGCTTCCATTTTCGCTTCGTCCGCGCCCACCCCCGCCAACGCGTCTCCCAGGGGGTTGTGATGGGAGAGCATCTCCAACATCATGATTCCCAATGAATAGATATCGAAAGCAGGGGTGTGCAGACCCTTTCCACGCCCTTCCGGCGGAGCGTAGGAGATGGTCCCGACAGAGCCGCCAGCCAAGAAGGCCCGGTGGCGATCGATGGCCACGCCGAAATCGGCAAGCTTGAGAAAGCCGCTCTGCTCAATCAACACGTTCCCCGGCTTAAGGTCACGATGGACGACGGCCGGGGTGTGATCATGCGCCAGCTTGAGACCGGCGCAGATGCCGCGCAGGTGTCGAAGCACCGTAGCCAGCGGCAGCGACGGCGCCGCCGCGAGCTGTTTCTCTAGGGACCCGAAGACGCACTCCATGGCCACAAAAGGAACCGCAGCGTAATCCCGCAGAATACCCAAATCATAGATGGTGACGAGATGGATCGATTCGCCGTTTGCCCGACTACGCGCCGCCAATTGTTCGAGCAGCAAAGCTTCGGCAAAGACCTGATGAGCATTTTCAAGGGTGACGTAGTCTTGCGAGAACAGTTTCAGGGCTACCTGCCGGAATTTGATTCCGGGAACCCCCGCCACCTCCTGGTCGGCCAGAAATACTTCGCCGAAAGCGCCGCTGCCAAGCCGCTTTAACACCCTGTACCGGCCACCGACAGAGGGTCGCTCGAAGATATCTTCGTAAATCGCCATGGTACTTATCTGTCTCGCGCTGCGATTTCGCGGTCGGCATTTATGCAAAAATGGAAGACCGTTCGCTGCGGATCGACACCCAATCCATCAACAATCTGATCGCGCAAATAAGCGGTGACTAAACGCCGGACGGTCCGGGCGCCTTCGCTGCGGCGTTCCCAGGCAAGGTCGACGAGCTTATCCACAACCGTGTCTTCGACCGGGCACTTCAGGCCGCGCGCCTCCATCTCGGAGTTCAAGGCCGCTACCTGAATAGCAATAATCGCCCGGTAGTCAGCCCGGCCAAAATGGTTGAATAAGACTACGTTTTCCCTACCGAACCGACCCAGGAACTCCGGCGAGAAGTAGGCATTGACCTTTTGCCATACGAATTCTTCCACTTGGGGCCGGAGGGCCTGCGCGTCCTCCGGACGTATTTCGAATAGACGAAAGGCGCTGATCGCTTCCTTGTAGCCTAGATTGGAGGTCGCCACCAGGATGCAGCCCGTGGCATCATACCGCGTGCCATCGGCTTCCGTGACGATACCTTCGTCAAAGAAAGTCAGAAGACTCTGCCAGATGTGCGGATCAGCTTTCTCCGCCTCGTCGAAAATGATCACACATCGGCCGCCCTTATCGCGCAAGCCGTTGGTCAGCACCCCCTCTTTGTAGCCGACCAATCCCTGTGGCGCACCGAGCAACTGCACGATGTCACGAGAGTCCGTCAGCTTGCCACAGTCAATCCGAATCAGGTGAGGGTCAATGCTTCCCGGGTGGGCTCCAAAGGCGGCGTCGGCAGTGGCTTTGGCGAGTTCGGTCTTGCCGACACCGCTCGGTCCAAGGAAAAGATAAGAGCCGATCAACCGGCCGGCTTCATTCATACTCATGCGCATCCGCTTGACGGCCGGCACCAATAGGCGTACCGCATGGGGTTGGTTGATGACCCGGGCATTGAGGTATGCCTCCACGTCATCCACCGCTGCAGCCCGCTTTTCTGCCTGCCGCGTGGCATGGGCACGTGCCAAATCCCCGGTTAGTGATACCCGCACGCTGGCGCACTTCGAGTCCACGGCCCGCGCCGCGACGACCTGGTCGCGCACGAACTGGGTCATGAGTCGGCGCACCGGTCGCGCCCCTTCCGCCCGCTTGTCCCAGGCCAAGTCGGCGAGGGCGTCGAAGACCGGCCCATCGATGATCAACGCGATTCCGCGCTCGCGCATTTCAGTAATCAGTACGGCTGCCTGGCGTTCCAGCATGTCCCGATAGGCCGCAAGTGTGAAGTGGTTGAAAAACAGTACATTCTCGCGGCCAAAGCGCCCCCGGAACTCCGGAGAGAAGTACTCGCTCACCCGCGTCCAGATGAAGTCTTCAACTTTGGACCGCAGTTGCTCCAGTTCGGCGGGCGGCCGCTCGTAGAGGCGGAATTTCTCGATGGCGTCAGAGTATCCCAAGTTGGAGGTGGCCACCAGAATGCATCCCGTGGCGTCATACTGGGTGCCGTCAGCCTCCATCACGATGCCTTCGTCGAAAAGCTGCAACAAGCTCTGCCAAACCTGCGGGTGAGCTTTCTCGGCTTCGTCGAACAGAATGACGCAGCGGTTTCCCTTGTCACGCAATCCGTTCGTGAGCGCGCCCTCCTTGTACCCCTTCAAGCCTTGGGGCGCGCCGAGGAGTTGAACAATGTCGCGCGGCTCCTTGAGCACTCCGCAGTTGATGAGAATAAGATGGGCATCCCTGATTCCGCTCTTCTGCCCGAATGCCACGTCGGCAATGGCTCTTGCCAGTTCGGTTTTGCCAACCCCTGTGGCGCCCAGGAACAAAAAGACGCCCATCAGCCGCCCGGGCTCATTCAAGCCGGCACGCAAGCGCTTGAGAGTTGGCAGGATGGCGTGAATCGAGTGGTCCTGAGATACCACGCGATCTTTGAGGAAGGCTTCCAGATCGACGCGCTCCATGGCCGTGCCGTGTTGGGCCGCATGCCTTTGCTGGTAGCTGCGCATCTCGTCCGACACTCCCAGTTCCAAGCGGCGAAGGGCAGGATCCGCAAACTGCGCATCGACAAATCGATCGCGGACATGCTGGGTCACAAGGCGGCGGACATCGCGAGCACCGTGCTGCCGGCCTTCCCACGCCATTTCGAGCAGAATCTCGTGAACGGCGGGTTCGACGACGATTTCGATGCCGCGCTGAGCCATCTCATCGACGGTGGCCTGAATTTGCGCGGCAATCATCGCCTGATAATGCTCACGGCGGAAATTGTTGAAGAAAAGAACGTTCTGTCGTCCGAAACGACCGCGAAACTCCGGGGAGAAATACTCTTCCACGCGCTTCCAAATCAGGGCCTGTAGCTGGGGCCGGATGCGGTCCAATTCCGCGGACGACAAATCAAAGAGCCGGAAATTGTCGATGGCCTCTTTGTAACCCAGATTGGACGTGGCGATGAGGATGCAACCTGTGGCGTCGTAGAGGGTGCCATCCGCTTCGGTCACAATGCCTTCGTCGAAAAATGTCAGGAGACTCTGCCAGACTTTGGGGTGGGCCTTCTCGGCTTCGTCGAACAGGACGATGCATCGGTTTCCCTTGTCGCGCAGACCGTTTGTGAGGTGGCCCTCTTTGTAACCCACCAGGCCCTGCGGCGCTCCCACCAACTGGACGATGTCGCGCGAATCCGTCAGCTTGCCGCAATCCACACGAATAAGGTAGGGATCGCGCACGCCGGGCTTGGGGCCAAAGGCAATATCGGCAATCCCTTTGGCCAATTCCGTTTTCCCGACCCCGGTCGCGCCCAGGAACAGAAAGACGCCCAGCGGGCGGCCCGCCTCGTTCACGCCCAGGCGCATTCGACGCAACGCCGGGACTACGGCACGAATAGCTTCTTCCTGGCCGACAACCCTCTGGCAAAGATAACCTTCCATATCCTGAACCAGGGGGGCGCCCTCTCGAGCCGCCGGGGCGGACTTTCGGTCGACTTTGTACTTCGCCAGGTACTCAGCAAGCCGGACAGGGTTGATGCCAAGCTGCTGGAGAATATTGCCTGAGTCCCCGCATGTCCGGTCGATATACGCGCGTATTAGGTGGCTTTCACCGATTACTGGCGAGTTCTCCCTGCGAGCCAGTTGCTCTGCACTATTCACAATGCTGCGGAGCATTCTGCCCATGCGCGACTGCTCCAATTCGCGCCCCTTCGCGCCGCGAACCTCTCCATACCGTTGCGTGAACCCCCGAGCGATTGATTTCGGGCTCAGGCCCATGACGTGTAAGGCCTCGGCTGTACGGGAACGCTCGTGGCTGAGAAACGCGATAAAGAGATCCTCCGCCAGTAGGGGCCGTCCTTCACCCATCTGAGTCAGCGTAAGAAGGGCATCAGAAGCAACCTCACCAAACGACTCCAAACACACGAGGTCGCCCGCGAAGGGCGCCAACTTCGAGCCAGCGGTGCCTCCGTCGACTTTTGTCGATTCCTGCGACGCAATGAGGGCTGCCAACTCGCCTAGATTCTTTGGGCTCACCCTCGCATCCGCAAAAGCCTCCCTTGAGTACGGGTCGACGGAATTGAGTGCCGCACAGGCCAGGGCCGGCAGCGAGATCGTCTCCGCTCCCCACTCGCGAGCGAGTTTCTGTGCCAGAGACAACACCTGCCACGTCGAGGCCTCGCAAGGAAGTTGGAATAAGTCTCCTGCTCCCTCCTCAATATCGTCTGGCGGCGGATTCAATTCCAGAATCTCCTGTAAGGAGTCGCCCACCGTAGCAGCCTTCAGGCCGTCACAATGCAGGGCCAACTGTTGGTCGAGGAAACCTCCACTTTGTTTGAGCATGGCCAGGAATAGATGCGAGGGGTGGATTCGCCGAAAATCAGTGAGTTCTGCAAAACCTTCGGCCGATTTGAGCAATTCCCAACAGGCATTGTCAAAACATTTACGTTCAAGAGAGCTGATGCTCACAGCAACACCCTTAATCCGTGGTGTTCGTACTCCTGCGCTCGCCATTGTATTCAGCCGATCGCCTCATCTCTTTTGCTCTGCATCCGTCCGCAGGTTGTAAACAACCACGACCTCAATTCGACGATTGAGTTGCCGAGCGTGATCGCTTTCTCCCGATGCCAGGGGCCGGTACTGCGAATACCCGGTTGCAGACAACAACTCCGGAGCGAGATGAGCGTCATCCTCGAGAAAACGCACCACGGAAGTGG
>Ga0335078_10007529_pt1 | contig 16148 bp, 13 predicted proteins | sample Lox_Sample_32_FD_206711 | JGI IMG/M metagenome (GOLD analysis project Ga0335078, IMG submission 206711) | Soil microbial communities from Loxahatchee National Wildlife Refuge, Florida, United States - Lox_Sample_3.2 | ecosystem: Environmental > Terrestrial > Soil > Wetlands | place: USA...
GGAGACGCGAGTGCTCGAACCGCTCGAAAATCCCTTCGGCCCAAAACTGTTACCCATGTCTTAGGTACGTTCTGTCACCCATGTCTCCGGGCTGGACCACCTCGGACAAGAACCACACCCGGCGTTCGCTCTCATCAACCCAGTTCTCAATCAGGCTGGCGGTGGCCACGTCGTTGTGCTCCTCGCAGATTTCGTGGGTGGCGCGCAGCGAACGCACCAATTCCTGATTGTCGGAGCGCAGTTCGGTGATCATCGCCTCGGCGGTTACGAATTCGGCGTTATTATCGCGCAGCCGCTGATATTGGGCGATGTCACTGATTGAGTGTAGAGTCGTGCCGCCGACCTTGCGTGCGCGCTCAGCGATATCGTCGGTCATGGCGAAAATCTGGTCGGCGTGTTCGTCCAAAAGCAAATGGTAATCGCGGAAATGGCGTCCGCTCATGTGCCAGTGGAAATTTTTGGTCTTCACGTAAAGGGCAAAAACATCGGCCAGCAGGGGACGTAGGGCACTGGAGATCGCCTGCGTTGCCTCATTGCCGAGGTCGCTCGGCGGATCGGAAGCCCGTCTCTTGGCTCCATCAAACTCAGCCACTTCGCTCGCGCGTGCTGCATGCAGCTTGGCCATAAATGATTCCTCCTATCTTTGCTGTTTGCTTAATATCGCTGTCGGTTTGCACGGCAGGTCCAGGCGCTCTGGGCCTTTCTTCACATAGATTCTATTCCCGCGATAAGGGTTTACATCAAGGCCGAGAAAAGAAAGCCCAGACTTGTGGTTTGCTCTGTGACTGAAACCTTCTATAGAATCAGACTTTAGCTGCTCAAATTGTTGTGACCGCCCGGGGCCCTATTCGTGGCAGTTTGTGCGGATAGGATGGAAGCACGTTCCTGCCGATATATTTAACGGGAATCATTTATGAAAATTCATGAGTATCAGGCCAAAGGAATTCTGAAGAAGTACGGTGTCGCGGTGCCGCGCGGCGAAATGGCGGAAAGCCGCGAGCGGGCCGAAGCCGCCGCGAAGAATCTGTTCGCTGCGGGTGCTACGGGAGTGGTGGTGAAGGCGCAGATCCACGCTGGAGGCCGCGGCAAGGGCGGCGGCGTGAAGATTGCCAAGTCGGTGGATGAAGCCGGTGAGCTCGCCGCGAAAATGCTGGGCATGAAGCTGGTGACCCACCAGACCGGGCCGGAAGGCAAAATCGTGGGCCGCCTACTCATTGAAGAGACTCTGCCTATCGAGAAAGAGCTTTACCTGGGGATTCTGGTGGACCGCGCCGAAGGCAAGCCGGTCTTCATGGCTTCCGCGGCCGGCGGTATGGAGATCGAGCAGGTCGCGGCCGAAAACCCGGACGCAATTCTCAAGCAATACATTGATCCCGGCATGGGGCTGGAGCCGTTTCAAGCGCGCAAGATTGCGTTCGCGCTGGGCCTGAAGCCGCAGCAGATCAATCCGGCGGTGCAGTTTCTAACAGGTCTCTATCGCGCCTTTCTCGATACCGATTCTTCTTTGCTGGAAATCAATCCTTTCATTACTTGCACCGACGGCCGGCTGTTCGCACTGGATGCCAAAATCAATTTGGACGACAACGCTATGTTCCGGCATCCCGACCTGCGCGAATTGCGCGATATTACTGAGGAAGATCCCCTGGAAGTTGAGGCTTCGAAGTACAGCCTCAACTACATCAAGCTCGACGGCAACGTGGGCTGCATGGTGAATGGGGCGGGCCTGGCGATGGCGACCATGGACATCATCAAGTACGCAGGCGGCATGCCGGCGAATTTTCTCGATGTGGGCGGCGGCGCCAATGCCGAGCAGGTTACACATGCGTTTGAGATCTTGCTCAGCGACAAGAACGTGAAGGCAGTGCTGATCAATATTTTCGGCGGCATCCTGCGGGTGGATACGTTGGCCACCGGCGTGGTCGAAGCGGCCAAGAAGACGCATATCCAATTGCCGATCGTGTTGCGGCTGGAGGGCACGAACGTTGAGCAGGGACGGGAGATTTTGCAACAATCAGGGCTGAACTTTATCGTCGCGGAGACGATGAAAGATGCAGCCGAAAAAGTGGTAGCGGCAGCGGGTTAGCCGTGGCCAGCGCCTTCCTTCGTGCCTTGCTTTGTGTACCGTCGTGCCCTTAGTTGTTGGTTTTGATCTGGACCAGCAAAGCAACCACTAAGGATACGAAGGCACCCAAGGGGAAAACGAAGGAAATCATTCTCGGATCGAAGATTGGCTGCACACAATTATGAGCATTCTTGTTAATAAATCCACCCGAGTAATCGTGCAGGGCCTAACCGGCCGCGAAGGAACGTTCCACGCTAAGGCCTGCGCCGAGTACGGCACGCAGATCGTCGGTGGAGTGACTCCCGGCAAGGGAGGCACCACCCACGAAGGCTGGCCGATTTTCAACAGCGTCCAGGAAGCCGTGGATAAAACCGGGGCCGATGCCTCGGTTATTTTTGTGCCGCCGCCATTCGCCGCCGACGCGATCATGGAAGCGGCCGACGCTGAGATCGAGCTCATCGTTTGCATTACAGAAGGCATTCCCACACTGGATATGGTGCGCGCCTGGGAGTTCTTGCAGGACAGGCGCTCGCGGCTGATCGGGCCGAACTGTCCGGGCATCATTTCACCTGGCAAATGCAAGATTGGCATCATGCCGGGCCGCATCCACCGCGAGGGGCCGGTCGGGATCGTTTCGCGGTCGGGCACGCTAACCTACGAGGCCGTTTATCAGCTCACCACCCGCGGCATTGGCCAGTCCACGGCCATCGGCATCGGCGGCGACCCCATCATCGGCACAAATTTTGTGGATGCGCTCGAGCTTTTTAACAAAGATCCGCAGACTGAAGCCGTCATCATGATCGGCGAGATTGGGGGCAATGCGGAAGAAACCGCCGCCGACTACGTGAAGCGGCACATGCGGAAGCCGGTCATCGGATTTATCGCCGGGCAGACGGCGCCTGCGGGCCGCCGCATGGGTCATGCCGGCGCCATAATTTCCGGCGGCAAGGGCACTGCGGAAGAGAAGATCAAAGCGATGGAGGCTGCAGGGATTCGCGTAGCCAAGTCGCCAGCTGTGATCGGCGAGACCGCCGTGGCGGCCATGGGCGTAAAGGTTTAGATCGAGCCGCCTCCAGCGCAGCGCTGGCGTCCACTCGGCATTTCGGAAGGCGCTACAAGGAGCGATCGGCCGGATACGCCAGAGGCCCTTTTGTGTAAAACCCAGTTCTCAGTAGTCAGTTCTCGGTTCTCAGTTAATGCTTCTTAGCAGCTAACGACCAAAGACTAACGACCAAACTGAACATGAAGACTTTGCAACGTACCCTCACCATCATCAAGCCTGACGCCGTCCGCCGCAGCGCAGTCGGGGACATCATCGAGCAGTTCGAAAAGAACGGCTTCCGCATCCTGGCCATGAAGATGCTGGAAATCTCCAAGCACCAGGCTGAATTATTCTACGCGGTGCATGCCGGCCGGCCGTTTTACAACTCGCTCACCAATTTCATGTCGAGCGGGCCGATCGTCGTGCTGGCGTTGGAAAAGGAGGAGGCCATCGCCGATCTGCGCAAGCTGATGGGCGCTACCAACCCAGCCAATGCCGAAGAAGGAACCATCCGCAAGAAGTGGGCTACCAGCATCGAGAACAACGCGATTCACGGCTCGGATGCCGACGATACCGCACGTTTTGAGTTGAGCTTCTTTTTTGCAGGATATGAATTAACCCAGTAGTTCGAATTTGTAATTGGGTAATCGGGGAATTTGTAAATTTGAAAACTTGAAACCACACCGCGACCCGACCTTTAAATTACAAATTACCCCAGCGGCTCATACAACTGTCCTTCGACGCGGTCGGCGATCTTGGGCAGTTCCTTCTTGGCGTACTGCAGGAAGTGAGGCTCCGCGCGATGAGCTTCGAGGCCGGCGTCGTCCCTGTACTGCTCGTAGATGAAAAAGCGGCGCGGCTCAGTTTTGTGCCGATGGACCTGATACATCAGGCACCCAGGCTCCTTCCGCGACTCCTCGGTAAGTTTCGAGAAAATCGTGGCCACTTCGGCTTCATGGCCCAGCTTCGCCATCCACGTCACCGCCAGAACGACCATCGCCTGCTCCCTTGCTAACCTGGGACCTGCGCCCTGGACTTCGACTCAGCCGGCGTCCCTGTCAGCGATCTCAACTGCGCTATGAATTCGTCGTGTACGATCGTCTGCTCCCTGCCGGGGCCGGTGGAAATCATGCCGATTCGTGCACCGCTCTCGATCTCCACAAAGTTCAGATATTCCTTCGCCGCTTGCGGCAGCTTGGCGAAGTCGGTGATCCCTTCGGTGGAAATCAGCCAGCCAGGCAGCTTCCGATAGAGGCATTCAATTTGGTCATAGCCGCTGGACTGCGCCGGAACCTCGCTGGTCTCTTTGCCGTTGAGTCTGTAGCCCACACAGACAGGGACTTCGGCCAGTTCGTCCAGCACGTCCAGCTTGGTCACCACCAACCAGGATGTGCCATTGATCATGCAAGAGTAGCGCAACAAAGGCAAATCGAGCCAGCCGCAGCGCCGTGGACGCCCCGTAACAGCGCCGTATTCGTTGCCCCGCGCCCGCAACTGCTCTCCCAGCGCATCGTGAATCTCCGTGGGAAACGGACCGCCGCCCACGCGCGTGCAGTAAGCCTTTGTAACTCCAATTACGGTGTCAATCGCCGTGGGAGCTACCCCGCTTCCGATTACGGCGCCACCCGAGGTCGCGCTCGAGGAGGTCACAAAAGGGTAAGTGCCATGATCAATATCGAGCATCGTACCCTGCGCGCCTTCAAACAGAATGGACTGGCCATCGCGCAGCGCGCCATTCAGCAACGCGGCCGTGTCGCGTACAAACGGAGCGATCTTGCCTGCGGCCTCGGCATAGTCGCGGTACATTTTGTCGGGATCGAGCGGCTCGGAGTTGAACAGCGCGTGCGCAATGGTGTTCTTCTCCTGGCAGACGTTCTCGATGTGCGATTTCAAGAGAGGCAGATCGAGCAGATCAGCAACCCGCAACCCGCGGCGGCCCATTTTATCTTCATAAGCGGGGCCGATCCCGCGGGAGGTGGTTCCGATCTTCACTCCTCCGGGAGCATTTTCCGAGGCCAGCTCGATCATGCGGTGATAAGGCAGAATCACGTGCGCGCGGTTGCTGACGAAGAGATTACCGTCCACCTGCACTCCAGCTTCGCGCAGCGCAGCGACCTCCTTGAGAAACGCCATCGGATCGAGTACCACGCCATTGCCAATCACACTGCGGCAGCCCGGCCGCAGCACCCCACAAGGAATCAACTGCAGAATGAACTTCTTCCCTTTGATGATGACGGTGTGGCCTGCATTGTGTCCGCCGGCATAGCGCGCCACCAGGGAGAAATTGTCTGAGAGCACATCAACAATCTTGCCCTTGCCCTCGTCGCCCCATTGGGCGCCAACGATGACCGCGGTTTTACCTTTGCTCAAAGCGACTCCAATAATTCGATGGCACTTCTGAAACCGATGTCAGGGCACATGCACGCCGGAGGATTTTCACCTCGCGCCCGGCAAGACTCGATTCGTCCAGGGTGCGCACACTTCCTGCCCCGCGGCGTTTATGAAAAAACTATGAATTACTGGGAATAGCGCGGCGACGTGTACTGCAAATGATACCCTGCCGGACGGAAACGGGGCAATGGTTCGGTCGTCGAGCGGCGCCGCCGTCACGCCGGCACGTTTCGTTGAGTCGCGGATTTTCGGCTTCTGCTCTCGTGGACAGTCGCCGCCGGGATGGCGGCGACTACTCGTATCGCAGACTCTCTATGGGATCGAGCCTTGCCGCGCGTACGGCGGGCAGCATACCGCTGATCAGGCCCACCACGCACAGAATCGCTGTGGCTACGGCGAGGCTGCCCGCGTTGATGTGGAGATGGATGTCCCCGGCCTGCAGGTTGTCACCAAACGCGCTCATTAGCGGCAGTGAGCCTACGATCCACGAAATCAGATAAACGATTCCAATCCCTGCTATCCCGCCCATGAAAGTGATAGCCAAGGCTTCAGCGAGAAATTGCAAAAGAATGTGGCTGCGGTGCGCTCCCAGGGCTTTCTCCACGCCTATTTCCCGCGTTCGTTGCTGCACTGAAACCAGCATGATGTTCATCAGCCCGATGCCACCAATTCCCAGAGTCAATGCACCGATAAGAGTGAGCAGAATCTTCAGCGCGGCGGTCACGACGGCGAAGTCATCAAAATCTTCTTTGAAGTCCGCGACAAAGACGGCGCGGCGGTCGTCGGGGCGGAAGTTGTGATGCCCGGCGAGAACGGCCCGCACTACGCGCGCGACCTGGCGGTGGTCTTCGCCTTCATAATCCAGCATGATGCCAGTGAGATAGCGTGTGTCGTAGAGATCGCCCATCGTGCTGAAGGGGATGACAACCATGCTGTTGTCATTATCGTCGCCGCCCTGAATTTTATGCTGGTACACGCCCACCACCTCAAAACTCAGGCCGTTGATGCGGATGCTCTGACCAACCGCGGGCTGGCCGGAAAAAAGCTTGCGTCTGGCCTCGTCACCAATCACCGCCACGCGGGCGCGTCCGATTTGATCTTCCTCGCTGAGTCCCCGGCCTATGGCCACATCGAAGTGGCGAATGCGTTGGTACACCGGAAAAACTCCAGTCAGAAAAAGATTGGTGAAGGTGCGAGTGTCGTATTGAATGTTCGCGCCTTGCTGCTTGTCAAACAGCGGCGTGACGCCCTTCGCCATAGGTACTTCGTTGCGGATATACTCCACGTCCGCAAGCTGCAAGCGGACTTCGCTGCCGGCTTTTGCGCCGCCGGCCTGCAAAGACGTGCGCCCCGGAAATGCTCCGATCACGTCGGTTCCCCATGAGCTGAAGATTAGGTCAATGGCATGCTCGAACCCGGTGCCGAATGCCAGCAGGATGACAACTGTGGCGATGCCCCACGCCATTCCCAGCATAGTGAGAGCAGTGCGGCGGCGGTTGTGACGCATCGCACCGTAAGCTTCCTTCAGAAGATCGCTGGTCATAGTTACTCCTGCGTCGTTACGATTGCGTACTTACTCCTGACGTAGAGCTTCGATTGGACTAAGCAAGGCCGCTTTGCGGGCAGGATATAACCCTGCCGCGGTCCCCGCGAGCGATAGCGCAAGAATGGCGGCCGCCGCGGAGGCCGGCACAATTCTCGGAGTGTCAAAACCCTGCGGAAGCTGCACACCCGAGAGGAGGTGAATTACAAACATTGCGCTGCCAACTCCGATCGCGCCACTGAGCAGCGTGAGAAATGCACCCTCCAGAAAAAACTGGAAGAGAATGCTTCGGTGGGTCGCGCCCAGAGCTTTCCGCAGGCCAATCTCGCGGGTGCGCTCGGTTACGGCCACCAGCATGATGTTGATGATGCCAATCGCCCCCAGCCCCAAAGTCACCAGCCCGACCCCTCCCAGAAACCAATCCATCGCGGTAAAGATCTTGCCCATGGTTTTCTGGTTCTTGACCGTGTCCCATTCCTCCCAGATGTCCTTTCCCGTGGGATCGAAGCCGCCGTGGTTGCGGGCGACGATTCTGTGGATTTCATCTTTGGCCAACTCGTTCTCATCGAAGCTACGCGGTTGATAGTTGATAAACGAGATGGCGTTGCCTTCTTTGGAGTTATCGCCCTTCAATGGGAAGAGCTCGCGCATGGTGTTGAACGGCACGAAGATGCGGACGTTGGTGGCGTTTTCCTCCTCGTGGCCGATCATGGAGAGCACGCCGATCACTTCGAAGCGAACTCCATTGAGCAGAATTGAGCTGCCGACGGCGGGGCGGCCGGGGAACATGTTGCGCGTCATCTCCCGGCCCAGCACGCAGACACGCCGCCGCGTATCGTTGTCCAGGTCGTTGATCCAGCGCCCAGTCTGCAGGGGAATTGTTCGCACCTGGCTGTAGACGGGCGGCACGCCGGAGACTTGGCCATTGGTGCTGGTGTAGTCGCTGACCGCGCGGAGATCGTCACGCGCAATCAGGGGCGAAATATTCACGGCATATCGGGACTGGTTCTTGATCGCCACGTAATCGTCGTAGGTGAGGTTGAACCACTTCATGGAGGCGAAACTGCCTTCGACCGCCGGAGCGCGTCCGCCGAAGAAAAAGATGATGTTCTTGCCGTAGGTCTCGAGTTGCTTGCGGTTCCCGTTGCGGAAGCCCTCACCTACGCCGACGAGCAGCAGCAGCGAGCCTACGCCCCAGGCTACTCCGAACATGGTAAGAAACGAACGCAGCTTGTGCGCCCAAAGGGTGCGCAGCGTCTGGCCGAAGATGTCCAGGAGCATACGCATGCTGAAGCCCTAAAGTCCCCCCCGAGTGAGCCAGATAAACTGGCGACCCACAGTACGAACTAGGTAATTGGACTTACGAAAAGGAATTTGGTTATCGCCGCAGCGCGCCATTTACCTAAATGATCTCGGACGCTCCCTGTTTGGGACTAGAACACCCGACAAGAAGCGTTTCAGATTGTTATGTGAGACTCCAGGCTTACCCCTAAGACGTACGCACGCGATTATCAGGCGTAGGCAATCCGCAGCGGGCAGCCTTCGGAATACAGCGGGTGATGTTCGCTGCCGGCGGTTCGCCGCCATTTCAGGCCAACGCTCTTGGCAGGCGGCGGCGTCAGAGAACGATTTCCGCGCCTTCGGCAGCGGCGCGGACTTTGGGGTAGTAGTTGCGGGCTTCTTTAACCACGTTGTCTATGCAGGCGTCGTCGTGAGTGGGATCGTGGTGGAAGAGCACCAATTCCTTGGCCCCCGATTCCATGACAATATTCACCGCCTCACGCCAGTGGCTGTGGCCCCAGCCGCGCCGTCCGGCGGCATATTCGTCGGGCAGGTACTGTGCGTCGTAGATCAGCACATCGGCCCCGGCGGCCAGTTTGCGCACGTTCTTGTCGAAAACGGGATCGCCGGGTTCGTTGTCGGTAGCGTAAACGAAGATTCCGTCTTTGGTCTCCAGGCGAAATCCCATGCAGCCTTGGGGATGGTTCAGCCACATGGTTTGTACGCTGATGCCGTCCAGCGGCAAGCGACCTTCTTCGATGTCGTAGAACTTTTGCTGCCCTCTCATCTCGCTCAGCCGGACCGGGAAATAGGGCGAGGCCATTTGCTCCTCCATGACCTGCTTGAGATTGCGCATGCGGCTGGAGCAATGAAACACGAAACAGTTCTGCGGATTGTAGAGGGGCGTGAAGAAAGGAAACCCTTGAATGTGGTCCCAATGAAAGTGCGAGACGAAGACGTGCGCCAGCACCGGGCGCTGGGCGAACTCGCGGATCAACTCCTGCCCGGCCAGGCGAAAGCCGGTGCCGCAGTCGAAAATGTAAATCTTGTCTCCGACGCGCACTTCAACGCAGGAGGTATTTCCCCCATAGCGCATATTTTCAGGCTGGGGCGCTGGGACTGAGCCACGCACGCCCCAGAACTTAATACGCATACTTGTCCCCGATTCAGGTGGAAGCGCCTGCAGTAATCTTCTGACGGGTTTCGAGTTACGTCAATTCATCTGCTGGTTACCGTCGTGCGGTGGCCTTGGGATTTAGTATCCAGATATGCGTGATTTAAGCGTTCGAGACGCTGTCTTGACCTGCTCTGCGCGTGCTCTGTGGCCGTTTCGGCCAAAGTTTGGTGGCTGTTGGCTCTATATGGACTTCCCCAAATACAAAGCCTTAAGTCGAAGGGGATCGCGCAGAACGGCCGCCGGGGCGCCCAATTTTCTGGCTTGCTGAGTGAGGCGCCCTTGTCTCCATCTTCCGTCGTCTGCGGCGCCAAACCTTATAATTGAAGGCCCGCTCATCCCAACCGGGTGTCAGGCGGACGAAAGCTCGACATGATCATCCCCGACTACAAGGAGTTTTCCCGGCTGGCGGGTGAGGCCACGCTGGTTCCGGTGGCGAAGACTGTCACCGCTGACCTGCTTACTCCGGTTTCCGCTTTTCTCGCAATCGCCGCGGATGAGCCCGAGGCGTTTCTTCTGGAATCAGTCGAGCGCGGCGGGCAGATCGGGCGTTACACCTTCCTGGGCGCGCGGCCTTATATGCAAATTCGCTCGCAGGGAAAAGAAATCACCATTCGTCGCGGAAAAAAGGTCGAGCGCATGACCGGCGACGTCTTTCAGATCATCAAGCAGCAATTGCGGCAACATCGTCCGGCGCGGGTGGCGGGGCTGCCGCCTTTTACCGGGGGCGCGGTCGGCTATTGCTCTTACGACATCGTGCGGCAGTTGGAAAGCATCGGCGAACACGCCAAACGCGACGTCGAAATTCCCGATTGCGTGCTGATGTTTTTCGACCGCCTGCTGGCCTTTGACCACCTGCACCACCAGATCCACATCGTCGCCACTGCCGATGTCTCCGCGGGAAGTCCGAAGCGCGCCTACAACCGCGCGGTCGGCGACATCGAGGCTTTGGAGAAGAAACTGGCCGAAGGCCTGACTCCTGCGCTGTGGCTGAAGGCGCCGGCACATGACAAGGGCCCGTTGAAAATCCATGCCGGCACGGAACGCGAGCGCTTTGTGCAGATGGTGGAGCAGGCCAAGGAATACATCGCTGCGGGAGACATTTTTCAGGTGGTGCTCTCGCAGCGATTGGATTTCGTTCCCGAAGTTCCTCCGTTTGATGTTTATCGGGCGCTGCGCGCAGTAAATCCCTCGCCCTACATGTACTTCTTGCGCCTGGGCGACATGCACGTGCTGGGATCGTCGCCGGAGATGCTGGTGCGGGTGGCTGGACGCAAGCTGGAATACCGGCCGATTGCAGGCACGCATCCCCGTGGAAGCGACGAGGCCGAAGATCAGCGGCTCGAAAAAGAGATGCTCGCCGACGAGAAAGAACGCGCCGAACACGTGATGCTGGTGGACCTGGGCCGCAACGATCTGGGCCGGGTGAGCGAGTACGGCTCGGTGAGGGTGAAAGACCTGATGTACGTCGAGCGCTATTCACACGTCATGCACATCGTTTCAGCGCTCGAAGGCAGGCTGCGGGAAAACATGGATGCTATGGATGCCTTTGCCGCGTGCTTCCCGGCGGGAACCTTGAGCGGCGCTCCCAAAGTGCGCGCCATGCAGATCATTGAAGAGCTGGAGCCTACCCGCCGCGGAATTTACGGCGGCTCGGTGCTCTATGCGGATTTTGCCGGGAACCTCGACTCCTGTATTGCCATCCGCACCATGATGATGCAAGGCAAGAAGGCGTACCTGCAGGCGGGCGCGGGCATTGTCGCCGACTCCGACCCCGAGCGTGAGTTCGATGAGAGCATGAACAAGGCGCGGGCGGTGCTGCGCGCGGTGGAGCGGGCTAGAAACAGTGGTTAGTGGCTGGTAATCACTGGCCGGTGGTTAGTAGCAAGACTGGCCTCGGCCACCGACCACTGGCCACTATTCATACCGCAGCGCCTCGACAGGGCTTAGCCTCGAAGCCCGGATGGCGGGCACCATTCCGCCGGCTAGTCCAACCGCCCCGAGGATCAGAGTTGCCAGCAACACAGAAACTGGCGAAACGATCAGGTGAATGTCGCCGGCTTCGCCGTGCTGGGAGATCGCGCTGTACAGCGTCAGGGTTCCCACTGAGAACGCGACGATGTAGGCCATGACGATGCCCAATACCCCTCCCGCAGCAGTAATGGCCAGTGCCTCCGCCAGAAACTGCATCAGGATCTCCGAGCCGCGCGCCCCAAGCGCTTTGAGCAGCCCGATTTCGCGAGTACGCTGCGTCACCGAGACCAGCATGATGTTCATCAAGCCGATGCCGCCGATGCCGAGCGTCAGCGCACCGATAAATGCCAGCAAGACCTTCAGGCCGAAAATGATGATGCGGAACTGCGCCAGTTGCTTGTCGGAGTCGAAGAGTTGGACCGCGTCTTTATCGTCGGCGCGAAAGTTGTAGTGGTTGGCCAGCGTGGCCCGAATAGAGTTGTCAATGTCTTCGTAGTCCGGCACGTCATAGGTCATCCAAATCTGGTCGAGATAACGAATGTTGCGCAGATCGGCCATAGCTGAAAACGGAATGTATACCCGCTTGTTGCGATCGTCGCCGTCTCCCGCCAACTTGGGCGCCACCACGCCGATCACCGTGAAGGGAAGTCCGGCGATGCGTATGCGCTCGCCCAGAGCGTTCTTGCCGCCGAAGAGCTTCTGTTTTGCATCGGGTGCCAGCGCAGCGACGTGCGCATGCTGGATTTCATTCTCCGCCGTCATGAAAGTGCCTTCCTGCATGGGCAGGTTGAAGATTTCCTGCCCGGAGGGATAATCCCCCTCGACATGCAGACTGAAAGAACGGTCTTCGTAACTCACCATGCCGACCCAGTGTTCGCAGGGCGTGATGCGGGTGATCTGTGGCACGTTCTGCTTGAGCCGGTCGAGGTCCTCGATCACAAGCCGGATCTGCGAGCCGGCTTTGTTGCCGCCCGCCTGCATTGAGGTTCGGCCGGGCACTACCATGATCATTTTCATGCCATAGCTGCGGAAGATGTTGATGATGGCATTGCCGAAACCGTCGCCGTAGGCCAGTAGCAGCACCACCGTGGCGAGACCCCACGCCATCCCCAGCATGGTGAGCGCGGACCGTCTGCGCTTGTAGTTCAGCGCCGCGTACGCCTGGTTGAGAACATCGCGGACCACGGTTCTACTCCTCTTCACTCCTGGCGCAGCGCCTCGACCGGCGGCAGGCTGGCCGCTTTGTGGGCCGGATAAAGCCCGGCGGCAATGCCGGCCAGCGACAGGCTCATGAGCGCCACGATGGCGGAGGGCAGGACAATCTTGGGCGGGTCGAAACCCATGGGGGCAGGCCGTCCCGCCAGCAATCCAATAATGAGTGCAGCGCAGCCGATTCCAATCGCTCCGCTCGATAGGGTCAGGAGCGCGCCCTCCAGGAAAAACTGCAGCACCACGCTGTGGCTGGTTGCGCCCACAGCTTTGCGCAGGCCGATTTCGCGCGCCCGCTCAGTTACCGAGATGAGCATGATGTTTATCACGCCGATTGCGCCCAGAGCCAGGGTCACTAGACCGACGAAACCAAGAAACATGTCCATGGCGTCGAAGATTTTGCCGACCATTTCGGCGGAGCGAATCGAATCCCACTCCTCAAACGAATCGTTATCGCTGGGATCGAAGCTGTGATTGCGGGCGATGATCTTGCGCATCTCTAGGTAGGCCAGTTCGTGTTCCGCCCGCACCCGGGGCTGGTAGTTGATATAGGAGAGAGCGTCGTGCGAATTCGGCCACTTGAAGGGAAAATAGGTGGCCATGGTGGCAAAGGGAATATAAATCCGGTTGTTCTCTGAGAAATTGTCCCCGTGGCCGATAGTCTTGAGCACGCCCACTACTTCAAAGCGTACGTCGTCTAAGAGCAAAGTGCTGCCAACAGGAGGTTGTCCGGGAAACATAGTGCGCACAACTTCGGTGCCGATTACGGCGACGTTGCGCCGCTGCGAATCATCCATCGGGTTAATCCAACGCCCCTGCTGGATAGGTAAATAGCGGATCTTCTCGATTTGTGGCTCCACGCCCATGACTATTCCGTTGCCGGAGCTGTAGTCGCTTACCGAGTGGATATCGTCACGCTCCAGCACCGGGCTGGCGGCGCAGATGTAGGGGGCTTGCGCCAGGTCGAGGTAGTCCTGATAGGTCAGTTTGTACCAGCGCCCAGACTGCAGCGAGCCGCGGACCACCGGCGCGCGCCCGGGAAAAACGAACATCACGTCCTTACCCAGTTCATCGAAGCCGCGCTTGTTCCCTGAGCGGAAACCCTCGCCTAATCCGACTAGCAGCAACAGCGACCCCACTCCCCACGCGATGCCGAACATGGTCAGGAAAGACCGCACTTTGTGCGACCAGAGAGTGCGAAAAATGTCGCCGAACATGTCGAGCAGCAAGGGCATGGGCGAGATCGTGAGCGCCAGGAAAGCTGCCGGAAGGCACACTCTTCCCTGACTCGATAGGTATCCGCATAAAGCATACCCAGACTGAAGGGCAAGGGGAGTGATGGCGGTCACTAGTGGAGGTGATCTCAGTGGACGGAGCGCTACGCCGCCCAAAACCTGCCGCTTAAACAACGTCAATAACAATCAACGTAATGTCATCCTGCTGCGTCGTGGAGGGCGGCTGCCAGCGGTTAATCTCGGAGAGTAGCTGATCTGCCAGGTCAGAAGCGGGGCGCGACCGGTTGTCGCGAACTACTTGCTCCAGTTGGCGGTCGCCGAAGGAGTCGCCATTGGCATTCTCCGGTTCTGTTACACCGTCGGTGTAAAGCAGGAAGCGATCGCCTGGGTTGATGGGCATATCACACACTGGAAAATCTGCCTCCGGCATGACCCCGAAAAGCAAGCCGTTGCTTTCGATACGCTCCAGCCTGCCGTCCCGCCAGCGCAAAAGCGGAGGATGTCCAGCGGCCGAATAGAGTGCTTTACGCTTCTCCGTGTCGAGCCACAAATAGGCCGCAGAGACGAACTGCCCATGTAGCTGCCCGGAAAGGATCCGGTTCAATCCACGCAGCACTTCGGGCGGAACAGAGGCGCAGGGCACGACCGATTGCATCGCAACCTTGATCATGCCCGCGATCAGCGCAGCGGGGACACCGTGCCCCGAAACATCGGCCACCAAAAAGCCAGTTCGATTCCGATCCATGAGAACGAACTCATAGAAATCACCGGCAACGGCAGTCATAGGACGGTAAACCGCGCTGACGATCAGGCGATCAAGGTCGGGGACGCTATTGGGAAGAATTGAGGTCTGTATCTCGCGCGCAATTGCGAGTTCATTTTCAACCGCGAGCAAGCGGCGTTCGTCGGCGAAAATTTTCTCGGCGGCGATCCATCCCAGAGTTAATACAAACACGGCGAATGCTATCGGCTCGAAAAAGGAATAGGCAGGAAGTCGAAGAAAAGTCCTCAAATTAGCATGGAGAACTGCAACCGCCAGAACCATCGTGCTGATTACTGAAACCGGACTTGTTATGACCAGGAATTTCTTCGCCAGACGGGGAACGGCATTGGCGACAGCAAGGCCCAAAATAAAGACGATCGCCACGACGTTGTTAAAAGCGATGAATTCATATGGCGACTTGGCAATGAAGGCTGAGCACACTCCCACGATGCCTACTACCAACGCCGCCACAACCAACCCCTGCAAAAGGCGGCGCAGCGCCCCCAGGCTGAGCTCGAGCCAGAAAAGCAGGGCAGGAACGAGAATCAGGTAGGTGATAATGGCAATTGCGTACGGGCGGCTGAACCACACTGATTGCGGCAGAACGTGAAACCCTGCGGGGACCTCGGCCAGCAGGCGGACCCCATACATCGTGCTGAAGATTCCGAACCACACCAGAATGCGCACCCCGCCGCGGCCACGAACTGCCGCCAGGGCGCAGGCGGCCAGGCCCATGAAAACGAAAACGGTGCCCAGCATGATGCCAGTCACGTCGCTGCGCAGCAGGCCCAGAGCTTGATTTTCCACGCGCACCCCAAGTGAGCCACTAAAAATAACAGAAGCCAGCATGGCAGCCCAAGGGAGCGCACCCCGGCTTAGAGGAAATGTCGAGGCGGACGATTGACTTCAGGGATTTCGCAGCGTCATGCAGACATTCTGAGGGCCATTGAGCGTGGCGGGACTTCGGCAGGTCTGGCGCAGCCCACCAGCCGCTAAATCTGCAGAAAATTCTGCACCAGCTTCTTGCCTTCGCCGGTGAGCACACTTTCAGGATGGAACTGTACGCCTTCTACGGGAAACTGCCGGTGGCGCAGGCCCATGATGGTGCGGGTGCCGTCTTTTTCTGTGGCCCAGGCGCTGATTTGCAGCTCAGCCGGCAGGTCGCTTTCCTGCACGATCAGCGAGTGGTAGCGGGTGGCGGTCATGGGAAAAGCGAGGCCTTGAAAAATGGTGCGGTTGTCGTGGCTGACTTCGCTGGTCTTGCCATGCATCAAGTGAGGCGCGCGGACGATGGTGCCACCAAACGCGGCGCCGATGGCCTGATGTCCGAGGCAAACCCCGAGCACGGGAACCTTCCCGGCGAAATGGCGAATCAGTTCAATGCTGATGCCGGCGTCCTGCGGCGTACAGGGGCCCGGCGAAACCACGATGCGCTCGGGTTGCAGCGCGGCAATTTGACCGACAGTCACCTGAT